>Ga0137419_10000610_pt1 | contig 13612 bp, 10 predicted proteins | sample CZODoug3_1_2_16f_FD_108279 | JGI IMG/M metagenome (GOLD analysis project Ga0137419, IMG submission 108279) | Vadose zone soil fungal communities from Angelo Coast Range Reserve, California, USA - CZODoug3_1_2_16fungal (Illumina Assembly) | ecosystem: Environmental > Terrestrial > Soil > Vadose... | reverse complement strand
GCTGGACTGGCCCGAACGCCCGGAGCTGTTCGTCTCGCAGACCCCGTTCGTCAACGCCGGGGCCTACGGCATGGACCACCCATTCATCGTGATCAATTCGGGCGCCCTGAAGCTGCTCGACGACGATGAAATGCGGACGCTGTTGGGCCACGAGCTCGGTCACGTGATGAGCGGGCACGCGCTGTACCACACAATCCTGGTGCTGATTCTCTTCGTGGGCTTGAACTTCCTGCCCTTCCTCGCGGGCCTCGTGCTCGCGCCGATCGAGTTCGCGCTGCTCGAGTGGTTCCGGAAGAGCGAGTTGTCGTCCGACCGCGCCGGGTTGCTGGCGGCCCAGGACCCGCGCGCTTCGATGCGGATGTTCCTCAAGATGGCGGGCGGCGGCGACATGAAGGAGATGGACCTCGACGCCTTCCTGCAGCAAGCCAAGGAGTACGAGGAGACGGGAGGCGCTCTCGACCGTGTGTTCAAGATTCTGAACACGCTGCCGCAATCGCATCCGTTCAATACGCTGCGCGCCGCCGAGCTGGAGCGCTGGATCCTGGGCGGGACTTACGACAAGGTGCTGGGTGGCGAGTACACGCGCCGCGGTCCCGACGCCGAGCAGCGGCCAATTGAAAAGGACATCGACGACGCGCGCGACCACTACATGAAGGAAGCGAAAGCGGTCGTGAATGACGTGGTCGACACCGCCAAACGAGCCGCACAAGCCTTCTCGGACGCCTTCAAGAAGAAGTGAGCATCCTGGTCGTCGGCGGGGGTGGCCGCGAGCATGCGCTGTGTTGGGCGCTGCACCGCGACACCCCCGACGCTGGCTTGTTCGCCGCTCCCGGCAACCCAGGCACCGCCACCCTCGGCACCAACCTCCCCATCGCCGCGACGGACGTGGATGCACTCGTCGCCGCGGTCATACAGCACGACATCGAAGTCACGATCATCGGCCCTGAGGCGCCACTCGCCGCGGGCCTGGCCGACAAGCTCCACGATGCCGGCCGCGCCGTCTTCGGACCGAGCCAGGCCGCGGCGCGGCTCGAGTCGTCGAAGGCGTATGCGAAAGAGGTCATGCGCCGCGCCGGCGTCCCCACCGGCGCGAGCGAGACGTTCACCGACCTCGCGGCGGCGCTCGCATACATCGAGGCGCATGCCGAGCCGCTCGTCGTGAAGGCGTCGGGGCTCGCGGCGGGCAAAGGCGTCGTGGTGTGCGCCGCGCGCGCCGAGGCCGCCGACGTCGCGCGCGCCATGCTCGCCGGCAGCGCGCTCGGCGAGGCCGGCCGGGAGATCGTCGTCGAAGAGTTCCTGGAGGGAGAGGAGCTCTCGGTCCTGGCGCTCACCGACGGCGAGCGCATCGTGATCCTGCCACCGGCCCAAGACCACAAGCGCTTGAGCGAAGGCGATACGGGCCCCAACACCGGCGGGATGGGCGCCTACTGCCCCGTGACGCTGACGACCGACGAGCTGCTCGCGCGCGTGCGCCGCGACGTCCTCGAGCCGGTGTTGCGCGAGATGGCGGCGCAGGGCGCCCCATATGAGGGGGTGCTGTACGCCGGTCTGATGCTCGCACCCGACGGCACGCCCAAGGTGCTCGAGTTCAATTGCCGTTTCGGCGATCCCGAGGCACAGGCGATTCTTCCGATCCTGCCCAAAGGCGCGACCAAGCATCTGATCGACATCGCGCGCGGCCGGTGGCGGACCAAGCGCCAGGTCATCGCGCCGACGCGCGCGGCCGTCACGACGGTGCTCGCGGCCCGCGGCTATCCCGAGAAGCCTGAAAAGGGCGCCGCGATCCGCCTGCCGAGCGACCTGGGGCCCAACGTGGTCGTCTTTCACGCGGGGACCGCGCGGGACGCCGACGGGACGATCCGCGCCGCCGGGGGCCGCGTGCTGAGCGTCACGGGCCTCGGCAGCGGCGTGGCCGCGGCGGCCCGCGTGAGCCGGGCGGCGTGCGACAAGATCGCGTTCGAAGGGAAGACCTGGCGGCGCGATATCGCCTGGCGCGAGCTGCAGCGTGCCGGAGCTCCCTGAAGTCGAGACGATCGTGCGCGACCTGGCCCCCCGTCTCGAGGGGTGCCGAATCGCGCACGTGCATCTCCGGAAGACCGATGTCCTGCGGCAGGTCAGCAAGTCCCGCCTCATCAAGACGCTGACAGGCAACACCATCGAGCAGGTCTCCCGCCGCGCCAAGCATGCGGTGTTTCGGCTATCGAGCAGTAACCGGATGATCATCCAGCCGCGCATGACGGGATCGTTTCTGGTGCACGACAGGCCGTTGACGCGCGCCGAGCTGAAGTACGCGGTGCTGCTGTGCACGCTGAGCGACGACCGCGTTTTCGTCTACCGCGACGTGCGGCGGCTCGGCACGATCTGGTTGCTCGATGAGGAAGGGTGGATCGGGTACACGGGACGGATCGGCCCAGAGCCGCTGGACGAAACGTTCACGCCCTTTGCTTTCGCCCACCGGCTGCAAGGCACGCGCACGGCGGTCAAAAAAGCCATCATGGATCAGCGGCGCCTGGCAGGCGTCGGCAACATCTACGCGAACGAAGCGCTGTTCGACGCGCGGCTCAATCCGGCGAAGCCTACGAACAAGCTATCCCTCGAGGAGTTCGCCCGGCTGCACGCCGCGATCGTCGACGTCCTGCAGCGCGCGCTCGCGTCATCCGGCACGACCCTGCGTAACTACCGCACCGGCACCGGCGAGCGCGGCCGCTTTCAGTTCGAGCTGCGCGTCTACGGCCGGGGAGGAGAAAAATGTGTGCGTTGCGGGAAGCGGCTCACCGCAACGCACAAGATCGACCTGCGGGCGACGACGTTCTGTCCCCGCTGTCAGCGTTAGTCCACAAACGCCCACAGCAACGCCCGGCTGTGCCGATCGAGCGCTGCGGGCTTGCCGAGGTGATACAAGTCCCCGGTCACATCACGGATCAGCAAACCCCCGTGCGGCAGCGTGCGCGGCCAGTCATCGAGCCGCGTCTGGAAAGCCCGCGGCCCCTGCTTGGTCTCGACCCGCCAGTGCCGGATCTCGACTTCTTCTTCGATCTCCAGCACCCGCGTGACCTCGAACACGAACCCGGCCAGCGCGAGCGCCGTTTCCAGCGCCGCGCGTGACGTGGGGTCGAGCTCGGCGGGGTCGCGGACCAAGGCGAATTCCTCCTCATCCGCGTCGCGCAGCGAGAGGTAGTGCCCCGGCTCGGACCACGGGAAGCAGCGCCGTACCCACACGGCGCGCTCCTCGTCGCCCCGAATCGCCCAGAGGCGGCCGTCGGCGCGCTCCTCGAGACTCAGCACCGCGCCGCGCCGGCCCAACAGCGTTGTTTCCATGCGTCCTCCCTCCTATTGGAGCTGTAACTGCAGCTCGTAAAGACGGCGGTATTTGCCGTCCGGTTTCGCGAGCAGCTCGTGGTGCGTGCCATGCTCCGCGAGCCGCCCATCCTCGATCACGAACAGGCGCGAGGCTTTCCGCAACGTCGACAGCCGGTGTGCGATGGCGAACACGGTACGCCCCGCGATCAACCGCTCGAGTGCTTCCTGAATCTCCCGCTCCGTCTCGGTGTCGACGCTGCTCGTCGCCTCGTCGAGGATCAGGATGCGTGGGTCGTGGAGAATTGCCCGCGCGATCGACACGCGCTGACGCTCCCCACCCGACAACGTGTGCCCGCGCTCTCCTACCACCGTGTCGTAGCCGTGCTGCAACTTCGTGACGAAGTCGTGCGCATTCGCCGCCTGCGCCGCCGCAATCGCTTGCCCGAGCGTCGCTTCAGGCAAGCCGTAGCGGATGTTCTCGAGGATCGTCCCGTGGAACAGATACGGGTCCTGGAGCACCATCCCGATCTGGCGGCGGTAGTGCCCGGTATCGAGCCGCCGCAGGTCCACCCCGTCGATGCGGATCGCGCCCCCGGTCACGTCGTAGAAACGCGCGATCAGGTTCACGATCGTCGTCTTGCCGCCGCCCGACGGGCCGACGAGTCCGATCAGCTCGCCCGGCGCCACATCGAAGCTGACGCCGCGCAGCACCTGACGGACGCCGTCGTACCCGAACGTCACGTGCTCAAACGCCACGCGGCCGTGCACCGGCCGGAGCTGCACGGGGTCCGGATCGTCCCGCACCTCGGCCTCGGTATCGAGCACCTCGAACACGCGGTGCGCCGACGTGGTGGCCCGGTTCATCGTGCGGGCGATTTGTCCGATCACTTCGATCGGGCCGATGAACATCGTCGTGTACAGGAGGAACGAGACGAACGTCCCTACCGGCAACGCGGTTCCGGTTCCCAGCAGGCGCGGCAGCGCCAGGGCCCACACGACGACGGTCGTGCCGTGCACCGCGAGCATCAACAGCGGCCAGAACGTGGTCCACGTCTCGTGGATGCGGTTGAACTCCGCGGTCACGTCCTGGTTGCGCTCCCCGAAGCGCCGGATCTCCCGCTCCTCCTGGTTGAACGCCTTCACGACGCGGATCCCGGGAATCGTGTCGGACAAGACGTCCGACACGCGTGACCACTTGCGCCACGCCCGGATGAAGAGCCGGTTGATCGACTCGCCGTGCCGGTAGATCAGCCAGCAGAAGAACGGCACCGGCAGCGTCATCGCGAGCCCCAGCCGCCAGTCGAGGCTCAAGAGCACCGCGCCAAGCCCCGCGAGCATGACGAGCGACAGCGACACGTCCACCACGCCGAAGGCGAGGAAGTCCCACAGACGGTCCGTATCGGCCGAGACACGCGTGATGAGGCTTCCCGTCCGCTTGCGCGAGAAGAACGCGAGCGACAGCCGCTGGATGTGCTCGTACAACTCCGACCGCAGATCGCGCGCCACCCACTCACCGAGGATCGCCATCAACCGCAGACGTACCACGGCCGCGCCCTGGCGGATGACGTAGACCAGTGCCATCGCCGCGACGGCGAGCCACGCGATCGTGCTCGCCCGGCCGAGCGACAATGCTCCCTCCCGCGCTGGCCGCACCACGCGGTCGATCAGGTACCCCGCGAGGTACGGGGGGATGAGGCTCACGAGCGTGATCAGCGTCGCCGCCGTCATGCCGATCGTCAGCTGACGCCGATAGGGCTTGAGATAGCCCAGCAGTCTCCTGATGACCGCCACCTGCCTTCCCGATACGAGAGCCTGTGCTTCGCGCACGGGTCGCGCGACGCCGTCCGCATACGCGCGGTCCGGATCGACGGACGGGATCTCGCGTCCCTCGAGCTGCTCCTCGAGGACGAAGCGAATGTTCTCGAAGGCGCGGCGTTGGCGGTGCGTGTAGCGCACCAGGGCGAGCGCCGGCTCACCCGGGCTCCCGAACAGTGTCAGGGTGTTCGCCGAAAGCCCTGGGGCCTCGCGCACCGCCTCGATGCGCGAGCGCTCCACGCTCTGGACCTGCCACGCGCCGTCAGGGGCCCGGCGCGCCACCGCGACGTGCTCCGGCCCAAGGGCCATCCACGACTCGGCGAGCCGGAGCGTGTGGTCCAGGTCGCTGAGGGCGTACAGCTGGACCGGCGCGCCTTCCCAGCCCGATTCGATCTGGCGGCGCAAGTCGGCCGGCAGGCGCAGGGGCTGGTCCAGGTAGCGCCCAATGATTTGGTCGTCGAGATGTTCGAGCGTGCTCATGTCCGTGGTCCTCGTGTGGTGCGAAACAGAACGGCCCTCCAGGTCTGGCAAAGCACCCGGAAGGCCGGATCACGGCATGAGATCGATCCGATGGACTTCTAGGGTGCTCGCTTCCGGCGAACGGCGCCCTTGAATGGCGCGGCCCGGCGCCCCGAGGGCGTCAGATAAGTGCAGCGGTCGATCATCATGAGAAGCAAGGTAAAAGTGCGTGCGCGGTCGGGCAAGGGGTGATACGTTTTCGACCCTATGATTATTCTCCCGATTGTCATCATGCTGGCGCAGGGGCCAGCTGCTACGACCCGCACCCTCACCGTCGACGACCTGTTCCGCATCCAACGGGTGTCGGACCCACGCGTGAGTCCAGACGGAAAGTGGGTCGCCTATGTCGTGGCGACGCCCGACCTCGCCGCCGACAAGTCCACGAGCCGCATCTGGATGGTGGCTACGGCTGGCGGAGACCCGATCCCCCTGACGACCAAGGGCAGCTCGGCCTCGAGCCCGCGCTGGAGTCCCGACGGCAAGTATCTGGGCTTCCTCGCCTCGCGTGGTGAAGACGCCGAGACGCAGGTCTGGGTCCTCAACCGGCTGGGCGGAGAAGCCGAGCAGCTGACCTCGGTCAAGCAGGGCGTGGGCAGCTTCGTGTGGTCTCCCGATGGCGGCCGCCTGGCGCTCGAGGTGGATGATCAGACGCCCGACCAGGCGGGCGACACCACGTGGATCGGCGCGAAGGCGAAGACGCAGCGCCCCTATGTGATCGACCGTCTCCAGTTCAAACGCGACGGCACAGGGTACCTCGATCACCGCCGCACGCACCTCTACGTGTTCGACGTGAGCACCAAGGCCACCGCCCGCCAGATCACCTCAGGGGACTGGGACGACGAAGGCCCAGCGTGGTCACCCGACGGCCGCTCGATCGCGTTCACGAGCAACCGCGACAGCGTGGACGGCAACGACAACTCGGACGTGTGGGTGGTCGCGAGCGACGACACGACCAAGGGCACCACCACACGTCGCCTGACGTCGACGCCAGGGCCGGACGGGGACCCCGAGTGGAGCGCCGATGGCAAGTGGATCCTGTACGACCGGCAGCCCTTGGGCGAGCCGATCGCCATGATCTACGACCCGGGCCAACTCGCAATTGTCGATGCGAGCGGTGGCCAACCCCGCGCGCTGACCGCCGCGCTCGATCGTAACATCAGGGCCGAGCGCTGGGCGCCCGATGGGAAAAGCATCTACGGCATTCTCGAGGACGAGGGCGACAACTACCTGGTACGGGTCGATGCAGCTTCCGGGGCCGTCACGCGCCTGATGGGCGGGGGGGCGGACGGGCGGTCGGTCAACGCGTACAGCATCGGCGCCGACGGCACGATCGCGGCGCTGATCAGTGCGCCGCACCTGCCCAACGAGGTCTTCGCGGTCGAGGCTGCGGGACCACGGCAACTGACCCGGACCAATCAGGTGTTGCTCGACTCCCTGAATCTCGCCGAGGTACGCGAGATGCATTTCAAGAGTCGGGACGGGACGCCCGTCGAGGCCTTCCTCTATACTCCGCCCGGCTACCAAACGGGCCGTCGCTACCCCACGCTGCTGCGCATTCACGGCGGCCCCGTTTCGCAGTTCGACCGCTCCTTCAATTCCGAGGCACAGCTCTTCGCAGCGCGTGGTTACGCGGTCGTGATGACGAATCCACGGGGCTCGTCGGGATACGGCGCGAGATATGCACGCGCGATCTTCGCCGACTGGGGCAACAAGGACTTCGACGACGTCATGGCCGCGGTCGATGAAGCCGTCCGGTTAGGCGTGGCGGACGCGGATCGGCTCGGCGTGGGCGGATGGTCGTACGGCGGGATCCTGACGAACTACGTCATCACGAAGAGCACGCGCTTCAAGGCCGCCATCAGCGGCGCGAGCGAAGCGCTCTACACGTCCAACTACGGGCACGACCATTACCAGAATCTCTGGGAGATCGAGCTGGGGTTGCCGTGGACGCACCAGCGCGCCTGGGATCGCATCTCGCCCTTCTGGTCAGTCGCGAAGATCACGACGCCCACGCTCTGGATGGGCGGATCCAGCGATTGGAACGTGCCGATCATGAACTCGGAGCAGATGTACCAGGCGATGCGCCGCCTGGGCAGGACGACCCAGCTCGTCGTCTACCCAGGCCAGTCGCACGGCATCGGCAAGCCCACGTACCAGAAGGACCGCTGGCAGCGCTACCTGGAATGGTACGGCCGGTTCCTGAAACCCTGAACTAGTTGCCCGCGCCCGTCTGCCCGTCGGCGCGGTTCAGGAAGGCGATCAATGCCGCGATGTCGGCCTGCTTCAGGTTCAGGTTGGGCATCCGATTGGCGCTGCCGATCGTCGACGGATCGGCGAGGAAGCGCTGGAGGTACTCGGGGGCCAGGCGCCGGCCCGTCAGCTCGGGTCCCACGGCCACGACGCCGCTGCCGCTCACATCGCCGTGCACGTGACAGGTGAGGCATCCCTTCGCGACGAAGAGCCGACGGCCTCGATCGGCGGCCGCGAGCGCTGCCGGCGCCTGCGCCGTCGGCTCGATCACCTGCATCGGCACGAGCGTCACGTTGCTGTTTCCAAATCCGCTGTGGATCGTGATCGTCCACTCCCCCGCCTGCGGCAGGACGAGACGCGCCGTGTACTGCCCGGCTTCCTTGCCCGGCGCCGCCACCGCCGCGGCGTTCGTGCCCGCGCCCCGCGCTTCGATGCGCGGCTCGAGATTGCTCAGCTTGGTGACGCCGTGCTGGCGCACCGTGAACGTCAGGTTCAACGGCTGGCGCACGACGCCATAATCGGGCAGGTCCTCGACGGTGATAGCCGCCCAGCCGCCGTACGCGGCAATCAGCGGAACCGCGAGCAGGACCGGAAGGGCGAAGCGGGACGTACGGCTTCGGTTGGACATGGGTATCCCCGGGGTGAAGGCTCCCTCTTAGATGCCGCCCACCCGGCGTCGGTTTAGTCAGCCCCGGATGGGCCGCGCGGCCGCAAAATCGAATAAGGTCGCCCGCCGGAGCCTGTAGTGTGCTCCCCAATATCCCCGCAGCGCCTGGACGTACTGTAGAAGTGCCTGGTCTTTCTCGGCTTGGGCGATATACAGGTTGTCGATCGCGATACGGCCGATCACGTAGCGGTTGTAGGCCACCTCGAACCGTTTGGCGGCGACGCTATCCGATTTGGCCACCAGGAGGACGTTGCGGCGTGCCTGTGCCAGCTCGAGCGCGGCAAACCGCGCGTCGTGTGCCACCTGGCCCATCGTGGCCTGGGAGAGGCTCGCCACGCGGTCACGGTCGGCCTCCGCCGCGTGCACACCTTCCGAGTGAGCGCCCCATGCCCATATCGGAACTTGCACGGAGAGGGTGAAGCGGCGCGCTTCGAGCAGGTTCTGATACGCCAGGTTCGCTTCGGAGCCGGTGGCATTGAACCCGTAGCTCGCCTGGAGCGTCGCCCCGGCGCCGCTCCGCAGGCGCGCCTCGGCCACGCCGCGCCGCGCCTGCACTTCGTCCAGCGCCACTGCGCTCACCGCAGCGCGATTCTTGAGCGCCTCCGCCACCGCTCGCGCCGTGTCGGCCTCGAACTCGGGGACTTCCCCCGTCACCGTGACGTCCACGGGGGTCCTCGGGGGCAAGTCGAGCACCAGGCGCAGCGCATCGGTCGCGCGCTCGTGCTCGAGACGCGCCGACTCGAGGGCGGAACGGGAGCGGAGCAGCGCGAGCTCGCTCTGCAGCAGGTCGTTTTCACCGATCTTGCCGACCTCGAACCGGCCGGTGTTCAAGCGGTACAGCGTGTCGTTGACGGCGGCGTTCGTGACGGCGTTGGCGAGTCCGACGCGGGCAGCGTACAGGTCGTAGAACGCGTTCGTCGTCGCCAGCGCCACGTCTTCCATCGCCTCGAGGTACACGCGCTCATCCAGCTCGGCACGCACCGCGTCTTCGCGCCCGATCCATGCGGCGGTGTTGGGTCGGAACAGGTCCTGGCGTACCCCTACCGACACCGGCGTCGAGGACCACAGCCTGAACGTGTCCAGACCGCTTACGCTCACGCGCGCGAGTGCTGACGAAACGAACAAGTCCCCGCCGGTGACGGGAATCTTCTGCGACAGCGTCAGAGACAGCGCGGCGTCCGTCTGTTGTTGCGGCAGGAACTTCGTGCTGCCGTCATTCTGCAGCACCGGGATGATCGACTTGTTGTAAGACGGGACCGTCCCACCGAGCGACAGCTGCGGCAGAAGACTCGAGCGGTAGGCGCGGTGGCGGTAGCGAGCCGCCTCGCGTGTCGCCTGGGCGGCGCGGGCCTGGTGCCCGTGCTGCTGCGCGAGCGCAATCGCCTCGGGCAGCGTGATCGCGTGCGAGGATGAATCTTGAGCCGAGAGCGGCGCAGACACGCCCAGGGCGAGGGACAGCAGCAGCCAGCGGCAGATAGTCATGGAATCACTCGTAACGGAGGCAGACGACCGGGTCCTGACGAGCGGCGCGGTAGGCGGGGACGATCCCGAAGGCGAGCCCCACGGTGAACGAGACGCCGAAGGCGACGATCACCGACAGCAACGACACGATCGTGGTGATACCGGCGAACTTTTCGATGCCCATCGAGAGGCCCGCGCCGACGAGGATGCCGGCGACGCCGCCGGCGACGCTGATCAGCACCGCCTCACTCAGGAACTGGAACAGGATGTCCTTCTGAGTCGCGCCCATGGCACGGCGCACGCCGATCTCGCGAATCCGCTCGAGCACCGACGCGAGCATGATGTTCATGATCCCAATGCCGCCGACCACGAGCGAGATCGACGCGATCGCGCCCAGCACGACGTTGAAGATCGTCTTGGTGCGCTGCTCCTGGCGCAACAGCAGTTCGGGCACCGAGATCTCGAAATCGATGACGGTGTTGTGGCGGCGGGCCAGCATCCGCTGCAGGACGTCGGCGACCGACGAGACGTAGCGCGACTCCGTCACGCGCACGATGATCCGGTCGAGCTGATTGCGGTTGGTGCGTTCCTGGCGTTGCTGCTCCGACTCTTGGGCAGCGTCCTGGGTCGTGACCGTGACCTCCCGGGCCGCCTGCTCGATATCGCGCTGGGTAAGCTGCGCGCGATTGCGAAAGCGGAGCAGCACGGTGCGCACCGGCACGTACACGTCCATGTTGGCGTCGCGGATGCCCAGGCGCTGCGTCGCCTGTTGCGTCAGACGGCGGTCCTGGAGAACGCCGACGACAGTCACCCAGGTCTCGCCGACCTTGAGGGGACGCCCGATCGGATCTTCCGTGGTGAAGAAGCGCGTGCGCACGCCGTGGCCAATGATGGCGATGGGCAGACCGCGCTCCACCTGCTGCGGCGTGAAGGTCGCCCCGGAAGCCAACGCCAGGTTCGTGAGCCGGAAGTACGTCGTGTCCACGCCGACGACCTTCCCCGTGCGGCGCCGGCCTTCCCGCGTCAGGGAGGTGTTCAGCACCACCTCCGCGCTCGTGACCTCGACTTCCGGCACCACGTGCTCGATCGCCTGAGCGTCGGCGTACGTGAGGCCAGGCGAGAACTTCGTGACCTTCTTCTCGTCGGATTGCTCGTCGGCGGGACCCTCGTGCTGCTCGACCAACGGCGTGATCATGACGTTGTTGGAGCCGAGCAGGCGCATCTGCTCGAGGATCTCGCGCTCGGCGCCCTTCCCGATCGCCAGCATGGCGATGACCGAGGCGACCCCAAACAGGATGCCGAGCGAGGTAAGGGAGGCGCGGAGCTTGTTGTGTTGCACGGCTTCGATCGCCGTGCGCATGCTGAAGCCGACGTGCGCGACGAACTCGCGGCGCAACTCGGCGAGGTTCACCGCCGCTGTGGAGTCGCGGGCGCAGTAGGCGCCACGATGTTCCCCCCACGGCGCGCCGTGTCGCCACCCGCCACCGGCAGGCTGTCGCGCACCGACGCCGGCAGGCGCGTCAACGTCATGTGCTCGTGGTCCGGCGGGGGCGTCAGCAGCACCCGGTCATTCTCCTCGAGACCGCGCACGATCACCACTTCATCGTCGTTCATCGGGCCCGTGATGACTTCCTGTTTGGTGACGCGCCCACCGTCCTGGCGGTACACGAACGGGATCCCGTCCGCGCTGCTCACCGCCTCGAGGGGCACATACAACGCCACGTTCATCTTCATGGTCTCGATCGCGTTCCCGGTCGTCATCCCGGGACGCAACGTGGTATCCGACCCTTGGACGGTTACCTTGACCTCGAAGACTTTCGCATCGGCGTTGGGCCGCTGCTCCCCGACGTTTGCGACGCTCGCGACGGTTCCGGTGAGGCGCTTAGTGGGATCGGCATCGAGAGTGAGAGTCACCGGCTGCCCCACGGCGAGCTTGCGAATGTCGATTTCGTTGACGTAGGTGACCGACTCCATCTGGGTGAGGTCGGGCAGCGTCGCCACGCCGGGGTCCCAGGCGTTCACCTGCGAACCGGTGGTCCGTTTGCGGCCGTTCCACTCTTTCACGTAGATCACCATCCCCGGGCCCGGCGCGCGGATCGTGAACCCCGCCATCACATCCTGCACCGCCTTGAAGAGGTTGCGCTGGCGCTGCAGGTCGGCGCCGACCTCACGCATCTTGGCCTTGGCCTGTTCGGTCTTGGTCGTGTAGTCGGACCGCGCCTGCGCCAGTGCCCGCTCCGCGCGCTCGTAGTCGATCTCCGCCTGGCGCTTCACGGTCGGCGCCTCGTACACGGCCTGCTCCTTGGCGAGCCGCTTTTCCTCGAGCGCCAGCTCCATCGTGCGGATGTTCTCGCGCGCCGTCGAGAGCGTCAGCGTGGAGTCGAGCATCGCCTGCTCGTACTGCGCTTCCGCCTTTTGCAGGGCCAGCCGCACTTCGTCGAGCTTGTTGGCGAGGGTCGAGCGATCGAGCTCCGCAACGACGTCGCCCTGCTTCACGATCGTCCCTTCAGGCACGATCGACTGAATCTTCATTTGCCAGGCGCCCGCCTGCTGCGCTCCAGAGGGCGCGGTGATCTGGACGAACTGGCGCGCCCGCAACTCGCCTGCCGTGTTGACCGTTACCGCAAAGGGGCCCCGCTTGACGCGCGCGACGAGGGAATTGTCCGGGACGGCGGGACTCCGCGCCAGCAACCACGCGCTGGGGACGAGAACCGCGATCGCGACACCGATCAATTGCCTGCGCGAGGGCCGGAACGCACGCAGCTGGGACCAGGAAGGGAGTCGCGGGAAGCGCATGGCGTGACCTCGTCAAAAAGGCGTAGGTTAGACACACTCCAACCGATTTCCGTTCCGCGCCAGGCCTCAGCCGATTCGTACCCTGTGGCGTGCTTGCATCACCTCAGCCGCTGGGCTACCGCCCTGCTCCACGCTGCCTGTTGAGATGCATTGAGGCCGTGTTTCGTTTCGGCGTCGTAACGCCGCTGCTCCGCCTTCTCCACCTGGCCCAGGCGCTGGGCCAGGGCCGAAAGCTCCCCATCGGACTGGTGGCAGGGCCGTTCCAGGTCGCGAAAGGCCCGCCGCATGAGGCGCGCGTGCACTTCGGCGAGGTCGAAGTGCGTCTGCTCGTGGACGAGAACGGTGCGCCGCTGCACGCTGTCCCTGAGCACGATGGCCTTGACCCAGGACTGGCGCGGCCGGAATCCGGCGACGACGCGGAACTCGAAGGCGTCGCCGCGGCACTTCCACGCCGAGTAGAGCGTGTAGGCCGTAACGGCGCCCTCGGACCCATCCGCAGGGGGTTCACCCTGGAAGTCGTCCCAGGTCAGGCGCCGCGGGGACCACGCGAACGCGCGGTCGGCGGTCATGTCGCTGCGCATCAGGTCGTCGAGTGCGTTCGAAGTCGAGGGCGCGGTGGTGGATGGGACCGGCGCGGATGGGCGCGGCCGTCGTACGGGCGGCGCGCTGGCGCAGCCGAGCACGGCCAGCGTGAGCAAGGCACCCGTGAGACGCAACGTCACTTGGCCATGTCCGCGATTTTGGCGACGGTCTTCCAGTTCCGGCACGTCGCCGTCACATCGAGCTGCTTCTCGATGAACAGAT
>Ga0137419_10000597_pt1 | contig 13659 bp, 14 predicted proteins | sample CZODoug3_1_2_16f_FD_108279 | JGI IMG/M metagenome (GOLD analysis project Ga0137419, IMG submission 108279) | Vadose zone soil fungal communities from Angelo Coast Range Reserve, California, USA - CZODoug3_1_2_16fungal (Illumina Assembly) | ecosystem: Environmental > Terrestrial > Soil > Vadose... | reverse complement strand
GTGCGCGATGTCGACGGCGCCCGCGAGCCGTTCGGCGGGCGGCCATTCGCGGCGGTGCCAGAGATAGTTCAAAATGCGGACGGGAATCCGCCGATCGACGACGCGCGCGCCCGTGTCGGCGGCGACGGCCGGCGCCGGACGATCCTTCCAGGAGCTCGTGAACAGCAGCACCTCGTCGTCACGGTGTGCGGTCGTGTACGCGCGAACCAGCTGGTGGATGTACTCGCCAACGCCGGTTCGCGCCCGCAGCGCGGGCCGGTAGTCGACGAGGATGCGCACGACGGCAGAGTACAATCACAACCCACGGAGACACAAAACGGATGAAAATCGCGATCGTGGGGACCGGGTACGTCGGGCTCGTGGCAGGGGCGTGCTTCGCGGAAAGCGGCAATGACGTCGTCTGCGTGGACAAGGACGAGTCGAAGGTCCGCATGCTGCGCGCCGGCAAGATGCCCATCTACGAGCCGGGGCTCGAGGAGCTGGTCCGCCGCAACCGCCACGAGAACCGCCTGACGTTCACGACCCTGCTGCCGAAGGCCGTCCGTGCCTCCACGATCGTCTTCATCGCCGTCGGGACCCCGCAGGGCGAGGACGGGTCCGCCGACCTCCAGCACGTGCTCAACGTGGCCCGCGAGATTGCCCGCGCGATGAACGGATACAAGGTGATCGTCGACAAGAGCACCGTCCCCGTCGGCACGTCCGGCCGCGTCCGCGAGGTGATCCGCCGCGAGACGACGCATCCGTTCAGCGTGGTGAGCAACCCGGAGTTCCTGAAGCAGGGGGCGGCGATCGACGATTTCATGAGGCCCGATCGCGTCGTCATCGGCGCCGAGGATCCGCGCGCGCGCGACATCATGCAGGAGCTCTACGAGCCGTTCACGCGGACGGGCGCGCCGATCATGATGATGGACTGCGCCAGCGCGGAGCTGTCGAAGTATGCGGCCAACGCGATGCTGGCCACGCGCATCTCGTTCATGAACGAGGTCGCGAACGTCTGCGAGCTGGTCGGGGCGGACGTGGACGAAGTGCGCCACGCCATCGGCTCGGACAAACGGATTGGATCGTCCTTTCTCTTCCCCGGCATCGGCTACGGCGGGAGCTGCTTTCCGAAGGACGTGAAGGCGATGGTCCACTTCGCGTCGCAGAAGGACTACGACTTCAAGATCCTGAAGGCCGTCGAGCAGGTCAACACGCAGCAGAAGACGCGCCTCGTCGCGCGCATGAAGGCGCACTTCGGGTCGCTGAAGGGGAAGACCGTGGCGGTGTGGGGCCTCGCGTTCAAGCCGCGCACGGACGACATGCGCGAGGCGCCCTCGATTCCGCTGATCAAGGCGCTGCTGGCCGAGGGCGCGGACGTCCAGGCGTACGACCCGGAGGCGACGAAGGTGGCCAAGGGGATCTTCGGCAGCAAGGTCACCTTCACGGCGAAGAACTATGATGCGCTCCGGGGCGCCGACTGCCTGGTGATCGTCACCGAGTGGAGCGAGTTCCGGCGGCCGGACTTCGAGAAGATGCGGAAGCTGCTGCGATCGCCCGTGATCTTCGACGGGCGCAACCTCTTCACACCGGAGCAGATGAAGCAGGACGGGTTCACCTATTACTCCGTTGGCCGCCACTGACCCGTGACCGAAGGCTCGACAGTCCTCGTCACGGGAGGCGCCGGCTACATCGGCAGCCATGCGGCGAAGGCGCTCCGCCTGGCCGGTCACCGAGTGGTGATCTACGACAATTTTTCGGCGGGGCATCGGGAGGCGGCGCTCGGCTCGCCGGTCATCGAAGGCGACATCCGCGACGTGGACGCGGTGAGGCAGGCGCTGCGCGACAGCGGCGCCTCGGCGGTGATGCATTTCGCGGCATGGCTGATCGTCGCCGACTCCGTTCGCGACCCGATTGGCTACTACCGCAACAACGTCGACGGCGCGCTCGCGACGCTCGAGGCCATGGCGGCCGAGCGATGCCGTCAATTCATTTTCTCATCGACATGCGCGGTGTACGGCGAGCCGGTCGAGACGCCGATCGGCGAGACGCACCCGACCGCGCCGATCAATGCGTACGGGCAGACGAAGCTCGCGGTCGAGCACGCGCTGCCGCATGTCGAGCGCGCCTGCGGCATCCGCTCCATCAGGCTTCGCTATTTCAACGCGGCCGGCGCCGACCCCGCCGGCGAGCTCGGCGAGGATCACTCGCCCGAGGTCCATGTCATCCCGCGCGCGTTCGACGCCGCATCCGGCGGCGCGCCGATCGAGATCTTCGGCGAGGACTACCCGACGCCCGACGGCACCTGCCTGCGCGACTACATTCACGTCAGTGACCTCGCCGATGCGCACATCCGCGCGCTCCGGCGGCTCGAGGAGAACGGCGCATCGGCGACCTATAACGTCGGAACCGAACGGCCCTCGTCCGTGCGCGACGTCATCGCGTCGGTCGAGCGCGTGACCGGCCGCCCGGTCGCGCGGACGTCAGGCCCCAGGCGGCCAGGCGACCCGGCGGTGCTGTTCGCGTCCGCCGAACGCATCCGCCGGGATCTCGGATGGACGCCTCGCCGGCCCGATCTCGACACGATCGTCGCCGATGCCTGGCGGTGGCATGCCAGCCACCCGCGCGGGTTCCGCAGCACGGCTCCGGCCGGAGTCGCGCACCCCGAAGGCCAGCGCCGCTGATGTCACGGCTCCGCGGAAAGCTGACCGACCCGCTCCTGTCCGTGGTCATGCCGGTGTTCAACGAGGCCGCCACCGTCGAGGAAATCATTCGTCGCGTCGTCGCCGTGCCGCTGCGCACGCAGCTGATCGTGGTCGACGACTGTTCGACCGACGCCACGCGCGAGATCCTTGGCAGGCTCCAGCCCGAGCTGGGCTTCACGCTGCTGCTGCAGCCGGAGAACCGCGGCAAGGGGGCGGCGCTGCGAACCGGCTTCGGCTCCGTCCGCGGCGACCTGGTGGTCATCCAGGACGCGGACCTCGAATACTCGCCCGAGGAGTTTCCCGGGCTCATCGAGCTGATCTGCGACGGCCGCGCCGATGTCGTCTATGGCTCGCGCTTTCTCGGCCGGCACCGCGTGTTTCTCTTCACGCACTACCTCGGCAATCGGTTCCTCACGCTGCTGACCAACGTCCTCTACAACACGATGCTCACGGATATGGAGACCTGCTACAAGGTGATGAGGACCGAGGTGCTCCGCTCGATGACGCTGCGGTCGAACGGCTTCGGGATCGAGCCCGAACTGACGGCGAAAATCTTCAAGCGCGGCTATCGTGTGTACGAGGTTCCCATCACCTACGACGGCCGCGGCTACGAAGAGGGGAAGAAGATCGGCTGGCGCGACGGCGTCGTCGCGTTGTGGGTGCTCCTGAGGTACCGGTTCAGCGAGTGAACGCGCTCCTGCGGCTGATCGCGTACGCCCGGCCCTACAGAGGGCGGCTCGCCGCGGCAGCGGCCGCGATGGTCGTCTACGGCGCCGCGTCGGCCGGCGTCGCGGCGCTGATTCAGCCGATTCTCGACCGCGTGCTCCCGAGGCACGAGGAGCTTGGCCAGATCATCGGCGCCATCCTCGTCCTGTACCTGATCAAAGGCGTGGGCACGTATCTTTCCGGCTACCTGATGACCGACGTCGGCCAGCGTGTGGTCCGGGACCTCCGCAACCTGCTCTTCACGCACATCCTGGGCCAGTCGGCGGCGTTCTTTTCCGCGCAGACCAGCGGCAAGCTGCTGTCGCGCATCACCAACGACGTCGCGCAAGTCCAGCAGGCGGTTTCCGAAACGCTGGGCGACCTGGCGCGCGAGTCGCTCTCGCTCGTCGGCTTTGCGGCGCTGCTGTTCTACTACGACCCCCGGCTGGCGATGGTCTGCCTCACGGGCGCGCCGCTCGTGGTGTACCCGCTCGTCAGGCTCGGGCAGCGCGTGCGCCGGACCACGCGCCACAGCCAGGAAGCGCTCGCGCAAATCACGCACGTCTCCGCGGAGGCGTTCACCGGCCACCGCATCGTCAAGGCGTTCGGCGCGGAACAGCGCGAGACCGCGAAGTTCCAGGCGGCGTCGGAGTTTCTCTATCGCACCAGCATGAAGGTGACGAGCGCGCTGTCCGTGCTGCCGCCGCTGATGGAGTTCATCGGCGGCGTCGCCTTCGCGGTGGCGCTCTGGTACGGCAGCCAGGAGATTGGCGCGGGACGGCTGACGACCGGCGAATTCGTCGGCTTCATCGCGGCGCTGTTCATGATGTACGGGCCCGCGAAGAAGCTCAGTCGCGTCAACGCGAACCTGCAGCAGGCGATTGCCGCGGCCGAGCGCATCTTCGAGATGCTCGACACGCACAGCGAGGTCCACGAGCGCGAGGGCGCGACGGACCTGCCGCGCTTCCACGGCGCAATCGAGTTCCGCGACGTGCACTTCTCCTACGCCGGCGCCGAGGACGCGACGCTGCGCGGCGTCTCGTTCAGCGTGCGCGGGGGCCAGACGCTGGCGATCGTGGGGCGCAGCGGCGCCGGCAAGACGACGCTGGTGAACCTGATTCCGCGGTTCTACGACGTGACCGGCGGCGCCATCACGATCGACGGGCGCGACGTCCGCGAGGCGACGCTGGCGTCGCTGCGGGGGCAGATTGCGATCGTCACGCAGGAGACCGTGCTGTTCGACGACACCATTGCCGCCAACATCGCCTACGGCCGCCCCGGCGCTGCGGCGGTGGAAATCGAGGCGGCCGCCCGGGCCGCACACGCGCACGAGTTCATCATGGCGCTCGACGGCGGCTACGAGACGACGATCGGCGAGCGCGGGCAGCGGCTCTCGGGCGGGCAGCGGCAGCGCATCGCGATTGCGCGCGCGATCCTGCGCGACTCGCCGATCCTGATCCTCGACGAGGCCACCTCGTCGCTGGACGCCGAATCGGAGATGCTGGTCCAGGACGCGCTGTCCACGCTGATGCTGAACCGGACGTCGTTCGTCATCGCGCACCGGCTCTCCACCGTCCGCCGCGCCGACGCCATCGTCGTCCTCGAGCGGGGCCGCATCGTCGAGGGAGGGCGGCATGAAGAACTGCTCGCCCGGGGCGGCGCGTATGCGAAACTTTACGAACTGCAGTTGCAGGAAGAGCCGACCGACGAACCCGAGCGCGTATGAACCACTGCCAGCTGCCCGCTGCCGGCTGCCCGCTTCCATGATCAAATCCATGACCGGCTTCGCCTCGCTGACGCACGAGGACGAGCGCGCGACGATTGGCATCACGATGCGGGCCGTCAATCACCGCTTCCTGGACGTCCAGCTGCGCATTCCGCAATCGCTCGCGGAAGTGGAGCCCAGGGTCAGGACGCTGCTGCAGAAGCGGCTGGCGCGCGGGCGCGTCGAGCTGCAGATCTCGGTGCAGCTGCGGACGCCGGCGACGCCGTCGGTGGAATTGAACGAGGAGTTCGCCAACGCGCTGTCGGCCGCCATCGACCGGGCGCGCGAACGCGGTCTCGTGGCCGGCTCGCTGACGCCGGGCGACCTGCTGCGGCTGCCGCAGGCGATCACCGTGAAGGACCGCGGCGCGGATCCCGATCCGGAAGCCGAGGCGCAGCTCGCGGCGAGCGTCGAGGCCGCCGTCGAGCAAGCGCTCGCCGACCTGGACGCGATGCGCGTGCGCGAGGGCGGCCACCTGCGGACGGATCTCGACGGGCGGAGGGAGTCGCTGGCCGCGTTCATCACGCGCGTCGCCGCGGCGGCCGACGAAGGGCGGAGCTCGCTCGAGGCGCGGCTGCAGGACCGGGTGCGCGAAATCAGCCTCGACCTGCCCGTGGACGAGGCGATGATCGCGCAGGAGATCGTGCGCACCGTGCAGCGCTCGGACATCAGCGAGGAGGTGACGCGGTTCCGGGCCCACCTCGCGCACTGGGAGGCGCTCAGCGAGGGGTCCGAGCCGTGCGGCCGCAAGCTCGATTTCCTGTTGCAGGAGATGAATCGCGAGGTGAACACGATTGGCTCGAAAGCCGACGGCCTCCGCGTGTCGGAGTTGATCATCAACGCGAAGGCGGAGCTCGAGAAGATGCGCGAACAGGTCCAGAATATTGAATAGGCCCCTCGACGCTGCTCGGGACAGGCCCTTCGACTCCGCTCGGGGCAGGGGGCTGCTCTTCATCGTCTCCGCGCCGTCCGGTACGGGCAAGACGACGCTGGTCGAGCGGCTCGTGCAGCGGATCCCGAATCTCTGCCTGTCGCGCTCGTACACGTCGCGCGCGGCGCGTCCCGGCGAGCAGGACGGCGTTGACTATAATTTCATCAGCCGGCAGCGCTTCGATGAGATGGCGCGCGCCGGCGAGTTCCTGGAGTGGGCCGACGTCTTCGGCAACTACTATGGGACGTGCGCGTCCGACACCGAGCGGTGCCTCGGCGCCGGCTCGGACATCGTGCTCGTGATCGACGTGCAGGGGGCCAGGCAGGTGCGGAGCAGCGGCGTCGAGTCGGTCGGCATCTTCGTGCTGCCGCCGTCGGCCGAGATTCTCGAGCAGCGGCTGCGCGGCCGGAGCCAGGACTCGGAGGCCGCGATTCAGAAGCGCCTCGAGGTGGCCTGCCGGGAGGTCGGCGAGTTCGCCGCCTACGAGTACGTGGTGGTCAACGACGAGCTGGACGCGGCGGTCGAGCGGCTGCGCGCCATCGTGCTGGCCGAGCGGGCGCGCGTGAAGAACATGCGAAAGACGGCCGAAGCCATCATTGAAACGTTTCGCACCCCGAAGACGTCCTAAGTAATAGGACCGAACGTAGAGGCGGACCTTCAGGTCCGCCTGAAGGGACACCATGGAAAGAGCACCGAAAGAGAACCGCTTCGAATTCGTCGTCCTCGCCGGCAAGCGCGCCCGCCAGTTGCTGAACGGCGCCGTGCCGCGCGAAGCGGGCGACAAGAAGATCGCGATCGCGCAGAAGGAAATCCTGCGCCGCAAGGTCGTCAAGGTCGAAGAGGAGTAGATGGCGCTCATCGCGCTCGGAGTCACCGGAGGCATCGGCGCCTACAAGGCGATCGAGGTCTGCCGCGGGCTCCAGAAGCGCGGCCACGACGTGGTCGCGATCATGACGAAGGCGGCGACGCGCTTTGTCGGGCCGATCACGTTCGAAGCCATCACGCGCCGGCCGGTCATCACGTCACAGTGGAAGCCGGGCGCGAACGCCGATATCGAGCACATCGCCATCGCCGACGAGATCGCGCTGCTGCTGGTCGCGCCGTGCACCGCGAACGTGATCGGCAAGTTCGCCAACGGCATCGCGGACGATTTCCTGACGTCGCTGTACCTCGCGACGAAAGCGCCGGTCCTCATCGCGCCCGCGATGAACACCAACATGCTCGGCCACGACGCGGTGCAGCGGAACCTGCAGGCGCTCGCGGCGCGCGGGACGCGCTTTGTCGAGCCGGGCGAGGGCTATCTCGCCTGCGGGTGGATTGGCAAGGGCCGTCTCGCCGAGCCCGAGGACATCGTCGCCGCGGCCGAACGCATCGTGTCGCCGCGCGATTCGGTGCTGCGCGGCCGGCGCGTCGTCGTGACGGCGGGGCCCACCTACGAAGACATCGACCCGGTCCGCTACGTCGGCAACCGGTCGAGCGGACGCATGGGATTTGCGATCGCGGCCGCGGCGCACGCGCGCGGCGCGAACGTGACGCTGGTTGCGGGGCCGACGGGCATCGAGCCGCCCGCGACGGACGAAGTCATCCGCGTTCGCCGCGCCTCCGAGATGCACGCGGCCGTGATGCGCGCCGCCGGCCACGCGGACGTCGTCATCATGGCGGCGGCGGTGGCGGACTACGCGCCGGTGAGCCCGGCGGCGGACAAGATTGCGAAGAGCGACGAGACGCTGACGCTGACGCTGCAGCGCACGCCGGACATCCTCGCGGATCTCGGTCAGGCGTCCGCGAAACGGTCGACGCCGCTCGTGCTCGTCGGGTTTGCGGCGGAGACCGGGAACCCGCTCGCCAGGGCGCGCGAGAAGCGCATCCGCAAGAACGTGGATCTGATGGTCGCCAACGACGTCTCGGCGCCGGGCTCCGGCTTCGATGTGGACACGAACGCCGTCACGATCATCGGCGCCGACGAGGAGCAGACGCTGCCGCTCCAGAGCAAGGCGAGGGTTGCGGACGCGATTCTCGACCGCGTAGAACAGTTGATACGCGCGCGCTCCACCACGCCGGCGCGTGCCTGATCGATGTCCCAGGATCAGTCCCTCGACGCTGCTCGGGACAAGCTGAAAGCGCATCTGGAGTTCTTCGAAGAGCTCGGCATCGACGGCGTTCGCCTCGAGCCGCAGTGGCACGCGCGCTCCGAATCTTCTGAACCCACTGAACCTTCTGAACCCACTGCACCCTCTGAACCCATTCCCGTCTTCGCCTCCCAGGCGGACGCCCTTCGCGCCGTCCGCGACGACCTCGGCGCCGACTGTAGCCGGTGCAAGCTGCACACGCTGGGACGGAGGCAGGTGGTCTTCGGTGTCGGCAACCCCGAGGCGGACCTGATGTTCGTGGGCGAGGCGCCGGGCGCCGACGAAGACATCCAGGGCGAGCCGTTTGTCGGCCGCGCCGGCCAGCTGCTGACGAAGATCATCGAATCGATCGCCCTCCGGCGCGAGGACGTCTACATCGCGAACGTCATCAAGTGCCGGCCGCCGGGCAATCGCAACCCCGAGCCGGATGAAGTGCAGCAGTGCGAGCCGTTCCTCTTCCGCCAGATCGACACCGTGAAACCGAAGGTGATCGTCGCGCTCGGCAAGTTCGCCGCGCAGTGCCTGCTGCGCACGACCGATCCGATCACGCGGATCCGCGGCCGCGAGTTCAAGTATCGCGACGCGATTCTCATTCCGACGTACCATCCGGCGTATCTGCTTCGCACGCCGTCCGCGAAGCGTGAAGTATGGGAGGATATGAAACGCGTGCGGGCCATCCTGGCCGGCGATGACTAGCTCGTGCCCTTAATATCGGTCGCCGTTCCAGTCCCTTTCCTCGACCTCCTCACGTACAACGTTCCCGACTCGATCGACCTGCCGCCGATCGGCGCGCGCGTCCGCGTGCCCGTCGGGACGCGGACGATGACGGGGTGCGTCGTTCGGCATGACGCCCTCATCGAAGAGGGGACCGACGTCAAGGACATCGCCGAGGCGCTCGACCGCGAGCCGCTGCTGCCGGCGTCGATCGTCGACCTGTGCCGCTGGGTCGCCGACTATTACGTCGCGGGCATCGGCGACGCGCTCGCGGTCGCGATGCCGCCCGGCGCCCGCGCGAAGAAATCAGCATTCCGGCAACGAAGGGTGGCCATGGTCACGGTCGCGGGGTCAGACCCCGGTGACGGGGCGACTCGAGGGGTTGAGCCGGGTTGTGATCGGGGTCTGACCCCGCGGCAGGAAGCCGCGCTCTCCGTCCTCGCCGCCGCGCCCGCCGGGCTGCCGACCTCCGAGCTTCGCGATCGCGGCGTCACCGCGGCGGTGCTGGGCGGCCTCGTCAAGCGCGGGCTGGTCGTGCTCCGCGACGAGCGTGACGAACGCGACCCGTTCGAGCGCGCGGCGATGGCCGGCGTCAGCCCCGACGCGACGCGCGAGCTGACCGGCGAGCAGCACCGCGCCGCCGGCGAGCTGTTCGCGCTCGCCGATGCCGGAGAGTTCCGAGTCGCGCTGCTGCACGGGGTGACCGGCAGCGGCAAGACCGAGCTCTACCTGCGTCTCGCCGGGCGCATATGCCAATCGGGCCGGCAGGTCCTGCTGATGGTCCCCGAGATCGCGCTCACACCGTCGATTTCCGCGCTGTTCCGCGGCGTCTTTGGCAACCGTGTCGCCATCCAGCACAGCGCGCTCTCCAGCGGCGAGCGTCACGACCAGTGGCATCGCATCCGGCGCGGCGAGGTGGACCTCGTCATCGGCACGCGGTCGGCCGTCTTCGCGCCGCTCGATCGCCTCGGTCTCGTCATCGTGGACGAAGAGCACGACAGCTCGTACAAGCAGGAAGAGACGCCGCGCTATCACGGCCGCGACGTCGCCATCCTGCGCGCCAGCCGAGAGCGGGCGCTCGTCGTGCTCGGTTCCGCGACGCCGTCGATGGAGACGTATCAGCACGCCGCCGCCGGCAAGTACGCGCGCATCACGCTCGAGAAGCGCGTGCTCGATCGGCCGCTGGCCGGCGTCCGCCTCGTGAACATGCGGACGGAATACGCCGACGAGGGTCCTGACATCGTCATCAGCCGTGACCTTGCGGCCGCCATCGGCGAGCGCCTCGCGCGTCGCGAACAGGTGCTCGTGCTGCTCAATCGGCGCGGCTATTCGACCGCCGTGTTCTGCCGGCAGTGCGGCGACACGTTCGACTGTCCGAACTGCAGCGTCTCGTTGACCGTGCACCGTACGGGTGTTCGCCACGAAGATACGAAGAACGCGAAGGAAAGTGGTTCTCCTCGGTGGCGGGCGCGCTGTCACTACTGCAATTACTCGGTGACGGTGCCGACGGCATGCCGGAAGTGCGCGGCGCCCTATCTCGAGCACGCCGGCTTCGGCACCGAGCGGATCGAAGAGACGCTGCGCGAGCGGTTCCCGCACGCGCGCATCGGACGCGTGGACCGCGACTCCGTCCGCCGCAAAGGGGCGCTGACGCAGATCCTGTCGTCGTTCGCGATCGGCGAGCTCGACGTGCTCGTCGGCACCCAGATGATCGCGAAAGGGCACGACTTTCCGGGCGTGACGCTCGTCGGCGTGATCTCGGCGGACGTCGGCCTCGGCCTGGCGGATTTCCGTGCATCCGAACGCACCTTCCAGCTGCTGACGCAGGTCGCCGGCCGCGCGGGACGCGGCGAGCGCACGGGGGAAGCCATCGTGCAGACGCTCTACCCCGAGCACTACAGCATCCAGCTTGCGTGCCGCCAGGACTACCCGGCGTTTTTCGACCGCGAGATCGTCTATCGCCGCGGCATGCGGTACCCGCCGTTCGTCGCGCTCGTCAACGGCGTCGTCCGCGGCCGGACGTTCGCCGACGCGATGCAGCTGGCGCGGGAGATCGTTCGCCGCCTCGAGCCTGCCACGGCGGCTGGCACGTTCACGATTCTGGGCCCGGCGCCCGCGCCGCTCGGGCGGCTGCGCGGGGAGCATCGCGTGCAGTTCTTTCTCAAGGGGGTGCGCCGCGCCGACATGCGCACCGCGCTGATGGAGGTGGTCGCCGGGATGCCCGAGGTCAGGCGGCGGCTGACGATCGATGTCGATCCGTTGAGTGTGCTGTGATGGACCCGCCGAATCCGCCTAATGACGTCCGACCAGCGCCGCCGGCTGAATCGGCGCTGGCGTGAAGCAGAGGACGAACATCAGCAGCGCGAACGCCGCGAGCCACAGCCGGCTCGAATCGAGCGGCATCTCCTCGTCGACGACCCGTGGATGGCGCGGGCCGAAGGCGAGCAGCATGCCGACGGTGAGCACCGTCCAGACGATCCACGACGTCGACACGAACGAGAGGCCGATCAGGCACGGCACCATGACGACCGTCACGACGGTGCTGCGGCGCCCGAGCACCGCGTACGAGATGTGGCCGCCGTCGAGCTGTCCGATCGGGAACAGGTTCAGCGCGGTGGCCAGCATCCCGAACCACGCGGCAAACGCCATCGGGTGCATGTTCACCGAATAGCCGGCCGGGATGTTGCCGAACGTCAGCCACTCCGCCGCCTTGAACAGCAGCGGCTCGCCGAGCTCGATCAGCTCGCCGCGGAAGTTCTCCGGAATCTTCACGACCGTCGACATGTGCATCCCCATCAGCAGCACGGGGACGGCGACGAGGAACCCCGCGATGGGGCCCGCGATCCCGATGTCGAATAGCGCGCGCTTGCCTGGAATCGGCGCGCGAATCCGGATGAACGCGCCGAGCGTTCCGGTGAGCAGGAACGGCATCGGCAGGAAGTACGGCCGCGACGCGTCGACGCGGTAGTAGCGACAGGCGAAGTAGTGCCCGAGCTCGTGACAGCCGAGGATGGCGAGGATCGACGCGCTGTACCACAGGCCGTGCAGAAAGAGGCTGCCGAGCGGAATCCGAGGCACCTCGTTGCTGAACGCCACGATGAAGCTGGCGTAGTGAAGGCCGCCGACCTGCGTCGTCGAAAGGACCGTCAGCAGGAACAGGACGACGTAGCGGACCATCGACTCGCGCCGCAGCCGATGCGACGGCACCGGTGGGACGAGCACCGGCGGCTCCTCGGAAGTCGGACGCGACGCCGAAAGATCGATATCGGGAAAGTCGGACGGAGTGCCCATACGGGGGCGGCGCTTAGCCGATGTTCTGCAGGTCCTTGCCGGGCTTGAAGCGAATCGTGCGACCGGGGGGGATGCGTACTTCCTTGCCGGTCCGCGGGTTGCGGCCAATGCCGCGCTTGCGCGGTTTCACCTGGAAGACGCCGAAGCCGCGGAGCTCAATCCGGTCGCCTCGCTGCATCGACACGCGCATCGCGTCGAACACCGCGTCGACGGCTACCTCGGCCTTGACCTTGGTAATGTCGGCGATCTTCGAGACTTCGTTGACGATGTCGACCTTGATCATCCCTTAGGCGCTCCTGGTTGAGTGTAACTACTATATTTTGTGTAACTTACGCTGTCAACCCTCCCGCTAAGTGTATGCAAAAATGTCCGCCTTTCCGCCAGTTTTCGCGGTTCCCGCCGGGACGGAGCACGGCCGAGGCTCGGGGAGTATCAATGTAAGATATTGAACTTTTCGGGCCGTGAATCGTCTCGTTCGGAGGATGCTGCCGATGAATCGACTGATGTCCGGGCTGGCCGCGGCCATTCTGTTGACGCTGGCCGTTCCGGCCGTGGCGCATCACGCGGTTCAGTCGCAGTTCGACGTCAACGGCAAAAAGCAGACCTGGGTCGGGACCCTCAAGGAGGTCCGCTGGGTCAATCCGCACACGCATTTCCTCCTCGACGTGGACGAGGAGAGCGGCAAGATCACCACGTGGGTGTTCGAGACCGCGGCGCCGAACGGCCTGCGCCGCGCGGGCTTCAGCCAGAAAGGCGTGTTCAAGGTCGGCGAGCCGTACACCTTCGTCGGCTACCAGGCACGCGACGGCTCTCCGATGGCCTTCCTCGAGTCGCTGACCGGGCCCGACGGCAAGACAGTCAAGATCTGGTTTGGCGACCCGAACGCAAACTAAACCGCTGATCGCAGGCCGGATCCTGACGGTCCTGAACGTAGGCCGGGTCCTTCTGGACCCGGCGATCCGCGTGATGATCGTCGCGGCGATTCTCCTGCTGCCTGCCCTCGCGCTCGCGCACCACGCGCTCCAATCCGAGTTCGAAATCAACAAGCCGTCGAGGCACTGGACCGGCACGCTGAAGAGCGTGCAGTGGATGAACCCGCACTCGCATTTCGTCATCGACGTCGCCGACGAGACCGGCAGGGTGACGACGTGGCGCTTCGAGACCGCGGCGCCCAACGGGCTTCGCCGCCTCGGCTTCAGCAGCAAGGGCTTCTTCGAAGTCGGCAAGACGTACGCGGTGATCGGCTATCCTGCTCGCGATGGATCGGCGATCGCCTTCGTCGAGCAGATCACGCTGCCCGACGGCCGCACCGTGCGGATCTGGTTCGGCGATCCGAACGGATCGAATTAGCAGCAACCTTCACAGTCACAAGCCGCCGAGGCACGAGACACGGAGCTAAAGAAATAAGATGTCTCCGTGACTCCGTGTCTCCGTGGCTAAAGG
>Ga0137419_10000596_pt1 | contig 13659 bp, 5 predicted proteins | sample CZODoug3_1_2_16f_FD_108279 | JGI IMG/M metagenome (GOLD analysis project Ga0137419, IMG submission 108279) | Vadose zone soil fungal communities from Angelo Coast Range Reserve, California, USA - CZODoug3_1_2_16fungal (Illumina Assembly) | ecosystem: Environmental > Terrestrial > Soil > Vadose... | reverse complement strand
CTGTGGCTGTTTATTTGTCTTTGTCTTTTCTTCGCTTAGTGTTAGTTTTAAAGTGTTGTATAGGAAATCTGTTATTTCTTCCTTAATGGTTTTAGCAAAGTTAAGTGAGCCGCTTATTCCTACCACTCATTCGTCAGCATATCTATTATAGTAAATTTTGGTAGCAGTACTATCATCTCTTAGAACACTCTGAGTTTTGCTCAAAGTAGCTTTTAAGTCTAGTAATACTTTTTTTTTTACTTCATCTAGATCTTCTATTTCTTCTAGGCGTGATATATTTTTTCGCAGTCTAATATAAGTAGGATTAGCTTTTGAGACTCTTTTATCTCAGTTTGAATATTTTTCAATTAATGAATTCATAAATATATCGAACTCGTGAAGATAAATATTGGATAAAAGGGGGGATAGAACTCCTCCCTCCTTTGCTTCCCCTGTTGCCTTTTCGTTTTTCTTATTTTTATTCCAATTCAAATAAGAATAATAACAACAGTCCCTCTGATCTTTGGCCAATCGGGCAAAAGCAAATGTTGCCACTTGCCTAGGTAAGAGGTAGCCTTGCAAAGGCAAGAGAGGCAAAAGGAGGTAATCTAGATTAGTTCTTGTTAAGTTACCATCATTTACGTATCCTGCATTTACTAATTTTCAATATAAGTTCATAAGATTTGTATCTTTTATTTGTTTTTGTAACAGGGAGGCTAGTATATGGTGATCTATATTATCGAAATATCCTGTTAAATCACCTTTAATCAATCAAGTGATTCCATTTCACTTTTTTACTTCAGATATCGCAGTTGTAATTGAACGTCTTGGTCTGAAGCCGTGAGAAGTATTAAGGAATAGAGGTTCATATACGGATTCCAATATCATTCGTATGGCTTGTAGTATAATTTTATCCCCAGGTGAGTGTATCCCCAGAGGTCTCCGATTACCAATTGTATTATTTTTATTTTTATTTTTATTTTTATTACTATTTGTATTTGTATTATTATTTGTATTATTATTTGTATTTGTATTTTTATTTTTATTTTTATTTTTATTTTTATTTTTATTTTTTGGTTTAGGTCTAACTCAAAAGGAAGGTTTAAATTGAAATTTTCTATCCTTCATCTGATTTATAACATCTTGAGCCCATTCTAAAGAAATTCCATCTAATGTTTCATTATCAGTACCCTCTGTCTTGTTACCAGGGTTGGATTTAAGTTGTTGATATGCGGATTTATATATGTTTATATCAAACAGTTGTTTATAGGAGCATTCTATAGCTAAGCTTAGTTCCCGTTTTATTTCGGGCTTTGTTATTTTTGTTACACCTGTCGAATAGTATCTATCGGAAAGGTTTTGAAAAATGTTAGAAGACTGTCTCCCTTTCCAGGTTTTAATTAGTAATACGGAGACTCCGTTTCCATGGGATAGTTGCTTAATTCTATTCCATTCTGTGGTTCTAGACCAAAGATAGGAGTTACCTCCCTTAGGAAATCCCCAGTTCTTATTATTACTGTAATTATCTGTTTTAGATTTTAAATTCTGTCCTACCAGTTGTAGTGAGTCTCTAGTTGTGGTTATATATTTTAACTGGTCTTTAGCATATATAACTAGATAGCAAGTAAAATTCCAAATAGTTGCCAGAGCAATGTTAGCTCGATAAAATTTATATAAAAAAATCATGACAGATTTAGGTTGATGGTTATTCTTGTGTTGGATTTGGTAATTAGACACTCAAACCACCTTTGCAGGCATGCTATACTCCCCTAGCTTTTCAGATTCGGATAAGCCTGTTCCTTTATTACCCAATACCACAGGGTAAGTAGCTGAGCTACAACAATAGTAATAATTAAAGGGCGCACACCAATACCATTGATGCATAACACGCTAATTTTAAGTAAAGGAAATGTTATAGCTTATAAAATTAAATAAATAAAAACACACACACAAAAGATACAAAGAACTTTTATTTGAAAAATACTGCAAATAATAAAATACTTATGAAATTAATATAACATACTAATACTAATACTAATACTATACTAGAATGCATATAAGGTAAAACCATTTCTCTTAATCTAGGTAAATATGATACTTTAATATAAATAAAATATTTATCCTTAGGGTATTACATCCTTTTTTGGTTAGTAACTGAATTGTACAATCTAAGTTAAATTTAGCTTTAAAGGTATCTCTTAATAATTAAAATTCTTGTAAAGTAAAATTATTAGTAAATATTCTAAACACTCTTAGAACCTGACAGCCAAACCACCGTTATACATCCGTTATACATTAATAGAAATGCATTTGACATAGGTGTTAAATAATTCATTATTTCAGATGAAAATCATTTTAATACCATTAAAGTAAAATAAATCATAAAGCCAATTTAAACTACTAAATTAAAAATATCGAATTCATACCCATAATAAGTTTTGGGGTTTTATTTTCAGCTTTTATAAGGATTTTTTATATTCTCTAAGTCCGGAATTTGTACAATATCCTTTATTATAAAAAAAATTCATATAAAAAACAGATAGGCTTTAGGTCTACCTTAGGTCTACCTTAGGTCTTACTTAGGTCTACCTTAGGTCTTCATTAGATCTTCCTTAGGTCTTCATTAGGTCTTCCTTAGGTCTACCCTAGGTCTTCCTAGGTCTTCCACTTGGTTATTCTAAATTTTGTATCTTGTATATCTTGTATATCTTGTATATCTTGTATATCTTGTATATCTTGTATATCTTGTATATCTTGTATATCTTGTATATTTTGTATATCTTGTATTTCTTATATATCTTGTTTATTTTTTACAGCATAAGCATCTCCGAGAAGACAAACTACTAAAACACTAATTACATCTAAATTATGAGGACCCATCCTATTAGAAGTTATAGTAATAGTCTGGAATTGTCTATAAGTTGGACATAAAAATATCATGCCCAGTGAATAAAATTGGTGTTATTTTTGTCGACTGTACATTAAGCACTAATTTTTGTTTATAAAAGATTATTTTTATCAAAATTAGCACCCACAAGTGACCCAGTCTGTTGCAATAAGTGAAGAAAAAAATAAACCACTTACTGACAGTCTTGTACTATTACCGGTATTTTGTTTTTTAATTTAAAAATAGTATTTTAACTGTTTTCACTCGCATCGCCAAACCCACCTATTTGCTTATAGATAGATTTAAGATTCCCGTCGAAATCTTAGAAATATAATAATATATTATTTTTCACGACTATTATATATATGTGTGTGGGTTGAAAAAACTTAAATACGTATAATTTAACCTAGTTTATGTAACATACAAAAATGTATATAAGGCCCCACTATATTTCTTAAATTATTCACAGATTTTTTTTTTATTTGTATGTATATAGTATATTGGTCTTTTATATAAATATTTTGAATAGTTGTTTCTAAATTATACTTAGTTTTTAAGACTTCTTGTAATAGTTTTAATTCTTTAATTTTTAAACTATTAGTAGCGAGTCTAATCCCAAAATTAGAGATACTTTCGTCATCCATTATCCAAACGGCTAATGCTAATGGTGTTAAATATTCATAGATATTTCCGGGGATTACTTTTCTGCCTTTGTTATAAAACATACGATGTATCCAGTTAAAACTTCTAAAGGTAAAGGTGTTAAATTCATAACCATAATATTCTGTTCCTTCTTTACTTCTAAGGGTATTAGTATATTGTCTGGGTTGAAGATTACTGGTGTAACCTCTATTATAGAAAAATTTATAAAACCATAGAGCATATTCCTTATTAGTTACCCTAACCTCTAGCTTACTACCTTCCACCAATTTTGTCATCTTTCCATTTCCTAATAAAGATCCTAATATTATGGACAAAGTATCTATATTGTGGGGACCAATTCTATTTTTGGCTTTAACTTTATGATGAAATTCCCTTTTTTGAATTATAGGACTTCTTTTTACTAAGAAGCGTGAATGGCAAGAGGTTATTCCGAATTTTATATCTAGTATTTGATTTAAACCTTCTTCAATTAAAGGAGATTTGGATTTTACTAAGAATAACACACTACTAAAATAAATAAATTCTTTATTTGTACTACCAAGTAAACTATATTTTTTAAAAAAAGGAATAATTTTTTTTCCAAGTCTGCCTGTTTTGTAACTAAAAAAACAAACACTAGTCTTATTATACCAAATTTGTAATTTCACACTATCAAAATAACTTAAAAAAGATTCAATTAATTTTTCAGATCGTTTGTGTGGAACTAAACTTAATAAAAGTTGAGTCTGATAAAAAACATTATAAGATTTAGATTTAGGAACAAATAAAAAAAAGCAACCTGCTGCTTCTGTGGCTTCAACTGCTTCAGCTACTTCATATGCTTCTGCTGCTTCAGCTGCTTCAATGTATTCTGTAAACAAGTAAGGAGAGGGAATATTGATGTTTCCGTATTTTTTTGCTCTGTCTTTAGGAGTAATATCAGGAAAACTAGCTATATGTGTTTCAGTTAAACCTAAATTAATTGCAACTCTTTTAGAGACAATTTCTATTAAACCTCCTATTGTAAGATGCTTGTTTGTATTAATAAGCTCAACTGCTGATTTAAATAAAAATAAAAATAAGAATAAGAAAATTTGCAACAGAGGGTATTTAGAAAAATGCGGTATTTTTACTTCCATTAAATCCTTTACATCCTTTACATCCTTTACATCCTTTAAATCCTTTACACTTGCAAGGGTATAATTTAGTTGCACATTGGATATTCTAATATTTAGACTTACTACTCTAAAATAAGCTTTAATTTTATATAAAATACTTGCAGACTTTTTAGGTTGTTCAATAGTAAATGTTGGAATTACCCACAAATCTGTTTTACAATATTTTATTACATAGTTGAAGTTGGTATTTATATAACAGGATTCACAATCATAAAACCCAGTTTGAGAATAAGAGTCCATTGATAATAGACTTGTTGTAGTGAAAGATTCTGTGTGCCGAATACTTTGTCTGTAACAAATTATAACTACTTCTCCTGTTATATTATTTGCTTGAGCCTTTCCCAATATAGAACCATTAATTACCTCTATGATATCACTATTTTGAGGACCTTTTCTATTTATAGCTATTACATTAGTATGAAAACTTATTTTTTGTACTTTATTGTTTGAATAATGCTGCGGTCATCGAGAGATATAAGTGACAGACGGTTCCGCTGCACTAAAGTTATCTTCTGTATTAATTATTCTTCCTGTATTCATAACTGATTTTTTTTGTCTTATTTTTTTTAAGCCGTCTAAATTTAAGTGTTCTTTTTGTTGTTTTTTTTTCATTAAATTAACAACTAATTTAAAATATTCAAATTTTAATCTTTTTATTCCTTGTAAAGGATATTGATTTAATTTAGGAATAATTATACTAATTAAATCTTGTAATTTAGTTATTATAAAATTAACTCTAGAATATTTATCGTTTTCAAAATTAAGACCGCTACCTAATCATTCTTGTATAAGTTTTAATAAACCAGCTACCATGATATGTTGAGCTAGATTAAATTTTTTTTGTACGAAATATCCATTTTTGGTTGTACCTTTAGTAATATTTATACCAAAAGACCCTTCTCCATCTCCATCTATAAATCCAATAAATCAATTTGTATCTAGATTAACAGGTATTTGAACAATAGGTCTAGCTACAGGTATTACGTCAGGAAAAGCTTTTTCTAAGTCAGGAGATAGACCTTTATTAAGTGATGCTTTAAATTCCAATATTTTTATTAGACCTTCTTCCCTTAAATGGTGTTTTTGTTTTACTAATTCTACTTTTTTGTGTAAATAATAAAAAATCTGCTTGGTTTGAGCCAATAACATTTGCTTTTTCATTTCGTTTGTATTCTTATTTTGAACTTTTGCTTCCTCTGTTGCCTTTTCGTTGTTCTGAATTTTATTCCATTTCAAATAAGAATAAATACAACAGTCCCTCTGGTCTACGGCCATTAGGGCAAAGGCAAAAGCAAAAGTTGCTTTTGACGCTAAGGGCAAAAAAGTTAATTTGCGCAACCTTTTCTCCCACTGCTCGCAGCTTCGCAGCCTTTGCCCTTGGCGCTGGCCAATAGGTGGCCAGAGGCAGCCCAAAGGCCAGAGATGCAACAGTAAAAATAAGAACAATAGCAAAAGAAGATATTTATAAAAATGAGTAATAATAATAGAGTTGATATCTACTATAGATTTAACAGAATAAACAACTTGTCCATTTTTTGTTTTTTTTCTAGTAGTAATGTTACCCACACCAAAAAAAGATTGGATTTTGGATAATAAAGGTAAATCATTAACATGTAATTCTATAGAAAAAATAGGAGTATATAGTCATCTTATTGCTCTATTGTCACTTCTGGTTTTTGTATTTATGAAGGAACCTTCAGCATCACTGCTGAAATCACCTGTTATTCAATTTGGATTTAATGGTAAATTTATTAATGTAGTAAAAGAATTTTTAATGTAGAGAGGCTGAGCGCTGCAACCGTCGCCTAATAGAGACCTTATAATAACTGATAATACCTCTTCTTTATGTGGACTTATTTTGTTTATGTTAATAGCTCTTATATTACTTATGTGATAGTATTTTCGTTGATTTTTAATCAAGCCTAGACTGTTCGGTATTTTTAAAAAGTCCCTTATATTTATATTTAGGTGATCTGAATAATATAATCTAACCTTAAATTTATTTATATTTTTTAAAGTGTTTTTATTTAATATTGTTGGATTATACGTATTATTTTTTTTACCTTCTGTGACCCAAAGGGTCCGCTGGTTTGCTTTGTTATACAAGCCTTTGCACTGGGGGCTCAAGACCAAGGGGTAAAAAGCAAAGGACGCATCTGGCTTAAAGAAGGTGTTTTTCATTTTATTTAATATATATAATTTTAGGCCACATGCCCTAAACTGCCTAACCTTAAAAAGAAAAAAGGAAAGGACAAGAATAGTAAAGAAACCTATTACTTTAATGGTTAAAGTAGGAGAGATTACTTCCTTTTTCCCTACTACTCTATATTTTATAGAATTTTGTTGTTTATTGTTATTGTTATTGTTTGTTGTTGTTTTTTGTTCTTGTTGTGCTTTAGCATTTGTTGTTGTTTTTGTTAAAAAATAAGAAAAAAGTGCTTGCAATAGCCAACTATTGCCATGTTGCCATGTTGCCATGTTGCCATGTTGCCCTGTTGCCGTAGCGCAAAAGGGCGAAGCGCCTTATGCCCTGTTGCTTTTTATTATAATTATTATAATTATTATAATTATTATAATTATTATAATTATTATTTTTATGATTACTATCCTATAGAATCGTTATGATTATAAAAAAGAAAAAGCAAAAGTAAGAACAATAACAAATACACAAGTAAAATAAGAACAAAGGTCCAAAGTAGGGTAGAGGTACGGAAGAATTATAATTATATAAAGTAAAAAGGAGGTTGGACTATATCATCATCCATATATTTAAGGTTTTGAATATTTAGTGTTAATATAAGGACGTTTCACGCGTAGTCTCTGAGGATCCTATTTTTTTAAAAAGTAATTATTTTGTTAATTTGGTTTCCTGCTGATTTTTCTGTGTTTGTTGTTTGTTTGCTTTAGCATTTGTTGTTGTTTGTTTGCTTTAGCGTTTTGCTTTAGTTGTTGGTCTCTGACCTACTACTTTAGCATTTGTAATAACTCTCCCCGCCATTGTCACTTTTATTGGTTCCTCTGCTCAACCCTAGCTGCAGGGTCTTAAGGGCTTCACTCCATTGGAAGGCTAAAGAATTGAAAAAATTGGTAAAGATTAAATTATAAATATTTCAATAGTAGATACAATTATTCTCCAGCCGGCTGGCTTCTTATTATTATTTCTTGACTGTGCCCTCTTCTCTTCCATCGCAGCCTTTTATTTTTTTATAACGATCCTAATGGATAGTAATCTTAATAATAATGATAATGATAATCATAATAATAATAATAATCATAATTCTTAAACAAAAGTCATAATTCTTATTATTATAATTATCTGAGGTGAATAACCCTAGAGGCTTAAGGGAAGACTAGAGAAGGCTCCGTGCATAGGTAATTAGAATAAAACCAGCTTACTAGCCCTCTTATTAGCCCAGCGGGCGTTGCTTACGCAAAGGAGAGGGTATAACTCATTACAATGATTTTTACGAATAGTCAAATTTTTCTTATTTAAATTAATATTCTCTTGCTCCACCTTCAGTTGCCTTTAGTACCTTGACAGTGGCTGCTAGCCCTTAACCCCATTGGTAAAGGCTGCGAGGCTAGGCTTGTGTACACTTGTGTACACTTGTGTACACTTGTGTACACTTGTGTACACAAGAGCAGGAGGTCGGATATAAATTTAAGGGCTTAAAAATACAATTAAATTAATTCGTACATGTAATTATCAGAAGGTTCCAGCATATAGTGAAATTCTTTCAATTAGCCTTTCGACTAACAGGGACAAAGTTTTAGTGGTTTAATTAATTAATTTATAACTATACTTTGATGAAAATGAGGGTGTACTAAGCTAAAAAGTTTCATAGATTTTTCTTTAATATAAATAAACGGTTTACCTTCTGGATCTTTAACAGAACAATCCAATGTAAATCGGGAATGTTATATTGCGACTAATCGATATGAATCTAAAAATGTAAATCCTTTTGTATGTAAGTAAACCGCTGTTAGTCCAAGCACCTTCAACCATAGTCACATAAGCTAATGCAATTTAATTTTAATATATTAACAATTCGTTATTTATTCTTATAATTCTGTGTATATTTTATTGTTGTATAAAATAAATAGTAAAGTATTAACAAATTTTGTATAAATTCGAGTTACTACATTCAAAAAAAGTTAAGATTACCGTTTCGAATAGATAATTTAAGTAAAGAATATATCACACATTAATGAAATAGCTGTTGGAAAACAAACCATAGAGATTGAAATCTTTTGTGCTTGCTTGTGCTTGCTTGTGCTTGCTTTTGCTTGCTTGCTTTTGTGCTTGCTTTTGTGCTTGCTTTTGTGCTTGCTTTTGTGCTTGCTTTTGTGTTTAAATAAATAAAAATTAGGCTTGGTGGCTAGGCGGCTTGGTGGCTAGCTGGTGGTGTGTTGGATCTGGGGCTAAAATGAATTGGTTGCTAAAATGAATTGAAACACCAGCCCTAAATGAGATTACACTAGTTGAGTAACTATCTGACAAGGGTGACATGGGAACAGTGTTTCTTTTCTACATTATTATTTAGATTTAGGCCAATAATCGTAGTTGCACCTATATTACTATAAGGAACTAAATTAGTATTACTATTTTTATTTTGTTTGTTTTGCTTTAGCATTTGTTTTTATTATTTTGTTTGTTTGTTTAATTGGAGTTAGCTTAGTTACAGGCATTACAAATGAGTAAAGAAAAAAAAAAATATTATTAACACCATATATAGGTTAATCCATTAAATATAGTAATCTGAAAGAAGGGAAAGCAACAAACATTAAGATTAAAGCAGGAGTTATTGTCCAAATTAATTCTAATACTGTTCCATGGGTTAAATATTTGTGAGCTATTGGGTGATTTTCTGAACCATAGGTAGAAATTAAAGAAAAAAACACCCAAAACACAGCTAAACTAATGATAATTAAATAGAATCCAATTGTATTGTGTAAAGTTACTAATCCTGTGAAAGCTGGTGCTGCACTATCTTGAAATCCAAGTTGTCAAGGCTGAGGAGCGTCATTAAAAATAGAAATAGTATAAAAATTAGACAAAGTCATTAAAATTTGTTGTGTTATCAGGGATAAAGAAATATTCATTGTTATTTTTGTTTTTATTTTATTCAATTTTCATTTTTGTTTCCTGTAATAAATGTGGGGTTACTTTTTGTTTTTAATTAATAGGTTTAAACCCTTAGAGCTCAAAGCAATTAAACTTAAAGTAGAAGCTAGTTATTTGAAATTTTATCTTATCTAATTACCCTCTATTCTTTTAGAGCTTTTTACTACATAGAATAATTATGGTTAATTCACATATAAGAAAGTTAGTTTTTATTTTAATTTTTGTTTGTTTATTTTTATATTTATTAGTGCCATTCTCTATGCTACCCTCGAAGTGTAGCCGCGTAGTCCCAAATAAAGGCCTAGTCTGGTATAGCACATACTGTAGTACGCTGTGTATAAGGCTTTTTCTCCTTACTGCCTAGTTTGTTTATTCCTAGCATCATAGAAACAAAAATATGCCCTTAAATACTAAGTGAGGCCACAAAAATATAATTTAACCACTGAAAATACAACTAACTAAGTGGGTTAAAAGGCTAATTTATTAGTTTGTTTGTAACAAAGCTAAAGCTTAGAATGAAGGACAATTTTTTTTTTAGGATTTAAATTCGTTCCCTCTCAAACCAAAATAAGGTTGTTTTACTACGTAAGCTTAATTGAAAAATCTAACCCCCCCTTTTTCTAATAAGTTTTTATAAACAGAACCAACTCTCGTTGAATTCTTTTTTTTGCTTTAGCATTTGTTTGTTGTTTGTTTTAATAGGTGTTTGTTTTGCTTTAGCATTTGTTTTTAATAGATTTAGTTATTTGGTGTGGTAGTTACCCACGTGCAATTTTTGTTTGTTTGTTTGTTTAATTGGAGCTTGCTACCAACTAGTTGTTAATTATTACGTGGACATGGCCACATAGTATAACCACGACCAAGTTTTTCTTAAGAGCATATATTGTTATTGTTATAGATTCGATAATACCACTAAATTTAAGGTTGTCTGCTGAGCAGGAGTGTCCTGAAATCAAGGTAACATTGAAAGCAAATCAAATACTATAGTTAATAGTTAATATAACATAACATAAAATAACTTAATTTTTTGCTAAACTAACTTCACTAAACTCTAAACTTAACTTAACTTAACTATAGTCTGCCTACGAAAGAGGAGAAACTATCGAAGGAGAATCAATTCTTCACTAAATATGAGACTGGCAACATAGGCTGGAAGGGGTAATACCATAAACTAGTAAGGAAAATATAAATAATATCATCCCTTGTATTATTTATTAATGAAATAAGCAAAGCTTAGAATTTTTAATCAACAATTTAAAGGTTGAAAAAGAAAACCAGAAAATAGAATGAAAGTTTAATAGAATGATGACTGTGTTATTTACCTTTAGCTAAATAGTTATTCTATTAAAGTCCAATTAAGTATAAAACTAAACTAAACTAAACTAAACTAAAGTAAACTAAGTAAAGTAAACTAAAGTAAAGTAAAGTAAAGTAAAGTAAAGTAATTTAACTAAATAAGGCATATGGGGTATTTACTACTAGGTAAATATAATAGTCAATATCAATATGTGTAATTATTTTCTTAATTCTATATTTATTATACTCTGAACTAACTCTTTTAACTTATAATACTAATATTTATTTTTTGTTTTTTGTTTGTTTGCTTTAGCGTTTTGCTTTAGCATTGCTTTAGTTGTTGGTCTCTGACCTACTACTTTAGCATTTGTTTTTTTGTTATTCTTTCTTAATTTTCTTAATTTGTTTGGGTTTTTCCCTTTTTCTTTTTCAATCCAGTGAATAATAGAGTTAATAACTTCCTCCACGATTTTAAAATATGTAGGTTCTTCCTTTTACCATATAATTTAATTGACATGGGAGGGAATTTTAACTTTAACCTAGCTGTTGTATAAGTTGTATAAGCGGTATTTTACCTTCTTACTCCAATTTTATTATACTAAACTCAATTATCTTATGTCCATTGGTTTACCTAGACCCCTACTTTGAAAACATTCTTCATTTAAGCCTTTTTTTACTAGGCGAGCTATGTTTTTGCTATATTGTATCTAATAATATACAATATACTATATAATATAATATAATCTATAGCTTTCTGCTTATTCTTATAATTTTAACCATTCATAGTACCAAATCAACTCTGCAACTATTATGGCTATTATGTAAACTAGATGTCAGAGACCATCAAATAACTAACTTGTTTGACTCAGCTGCATGCCTTCCGTTTGCTTGCTAGCTCTTTCTACGTATGCAATAGCGCTACGCTTATGCTCCTCCTCGCAGGCAGCACGCTAGGGGTAGCAATTTCTCCTAAGGAGCGCAGCTTTGGAGTCTTTATTACCTTAAGTATACCTAAATAACGTTGATCCTGTAAGAGTAAGCCCAGAAACTAATAACAAATATAAGATATAAGGATTTAAATCTTGTAAATAAATGTAAATAAAGATTCAATACAATAGTATTACTGAACAAGTATACTTAAATAAATGAAGTTAAACCTAATTTATTCCTAATTTACTTAAGTACTGAGCTTTTAACTACAAAAAAATAAACCTATATTTAGTATAGTCTGTTGCAATTTGCAAAAAGGGGTTTAAATTCTTATTATTATTTTTAGCTAGTTGTTAGTTGGTTGTTAATTAGTAGCTATATAGCTTGCTAAGTTTGTAGCAGCTTGCGCCGCTAACTAACTTACAACTAACTACTAACTAATTTAGCAAATTAATTTATTTTTTATTCAAATCTTGGAGTTTACTCCGCAGATCTAGCTTTTAACTTGAAGTTGTAATCTTTAAGAATCCTTGAATAATTTTAATAATTTACGAGGCTACAAAGCCTTAAGGTTTATAGCTTTAATTACTTATAAGATCTTCGAGTGAGGCTACTCTCCCTGACGCAGTGTAAATAATTAGAGTTTTCAATTTTAGGCTACCTGTTAATTGTTGCTCAATTTTTATATAAGCTACCGATTTGAGGACTCTGATGAGTCTGGCGACCCTTCAATAAAAAACCCTTTCTTTTTTTTGTTTTCTTCGTAATGTTTAGTTCATTTAGAATTAAGAGCATATTCCTCCAATACAGTTAATTTTTTCTTAGTAGAGTTGAAATGATTGGAGTACGTAGAATTAGAGTTATTAGATGTGTTTTTATCCTTTTCTATGTCCCTTTCCTTTATATTTTCAAATAACATTTTTGTGTGTTCTTTGTGTCATTCTTTCTTTGCGTCAGCAGATACTGAGTTCCGTATTTCTTTTACCTGTTTATCTTTGAATCTTACTTTATTATTACCCTCCTCAAGGCTGTTTTCATCACTGGATTCTGAGAGAGGTTGATTATCTCTCGACCCGTAAAACCCTCAGTAAGGTCGTGAGTATCTCGAGTTCTTGCTTCCAGCGGGGTAAGGGATGGGCACACCGTCGGGTTCAGAGGAACTCTTTGTATTAAGAGTTTTATTATTCTCAGCTGACAACTTTGCGGATGCTGCGATTTCATTTTCATTCAATTCCTTTCATTTATTCTTATTAAGCATGTAGCTAGCTTTATTAGTTACGTGTTCATCATTATGTTTAGTAGTTACGTTTTCATCATTCAGCTCTGGATCTTCTAATTTATCGAATCCTCCTATGAAAAAAAATGGAGCTCATAATAATGGAAATGGTTGTTTAAATATAAATAGTTTTAGTCTGCCCATATCTATATTAAAAAAACACAAATATTTAATAGAAAATACAAAAAGAGTAGCACAAATTTTTCTAATACTAAGAAAAGAATTCGAATATCTTGCTTCATTTATGGAACAATGGTCAATTATATTTACTCCGGTCATTATATAAACTAACAAAGGGGCAACAGTACTTAACAATATAAAAAATAGTAACCAGCTATTTAAATAT
>Ga0137419_10000595_pt1 | contig 13671 bp, 10 predicted proteins | sample CZODoug3_1_2_16f_FD_108279 | JGI IMG/M metagenome (GOLD analysis project Ga0137419, IMG submission 108279) | Vadose zone soil fungal communities from Angelo Coast Range Reserve, California, USA - CZODoug3_1_2_16fungal (Illumina Assembly) | ecosystem: Environmental > Terrestrial > Soil > Vadose... | reverse complement strand
CTGCTAGCTAAGCTAGGGTGCCGAGAAGTCGGCACCTTCCTGTGCCGTTTATTTGGTCAGATGTTTGAAAGCAGCGAGGATTGTTTGCTATCTAACATATCTAACATCAAGGAACAGCTTGGCTATAATCCCTTCATGGCTCGAGGATGGGAGAGTAAGTCGGTCGAAGCTCAGCAGGCGGAAGCGGCCGATGACAAGAATGAACCCAAGCAGCGGTTAACGGCCGAACAAGCAGCGCGGGTCCGTCAACTGGAGGGAGTGCAACTCTCCCGCAAGCGCGTTCTCCAACAACTCGAAACTACACGCGATCCGCGCCGCCGCGAAATGTTGACAGCCGCTCTTGCAGAACTAGACAAGCAGATCCATTATTTGGATGAGGTCTGATTTTCGCAATCCATGATTGTTGACCGAGAGGTAACCCCGTAGCTGCCTGCAAGTTACCGCAGGTCTGATGATGCCAAAACGCTGCGGCTCGAAGGTCGCGGCCTGACGTATAATTAAGCCACCCATGAAAGCCTACGTGTACGTTTCGCTCAAAAAGAGCGTTCTGGACCCCCAGGGGAAGACCATTCAGGGTGCGCTCAAAAAGATGGGCTACAAGGGGTTAGGGGACGTTCGCCAGGGCAAGTATTTTGAGCTCACGCTCGATGGCCAGCTCAGCAAGCCGGAGGCGGAGTCCGAGGTGGAGCGCATCGCCCGCGAAGTCCTGACCAACCCCGTAATTGAGGAATACCGTTACTCCCTCGAAGATTGAATCCCCCGCTCGACCGACCCCGGCTTGCCTCGGCAAGCTTTGTGCAGATTGCGTAGAAGAGGTTCCGGTCTAGCCGGACTCGAAGGAGATTTGTCTCATGTGCGGGATTGTTGGATACGTCGGGAAGAAGCGCGTCGTGCCAGTCATCATCGATGGCCTGCGCCGCCTGGAATATCGTGGTTATGATTCGGCTGGGATCGCGGTTGCCGGTAATGGCGATGGACTGCAGATCCGCCGCGCCGAGGGCAAGCTGCGCAATCTGGAAGAGGCCATCCGTCTCAAGCCGCTCGACGGAACCTACGGAATCGGCCACACCCGCTGGGCAACCCACGGGCGACCGAGCGAAGAGAACGCGCACCCGCATCGCGACTGCTCGGGCAAGATCGTGGTCGTTCATAACGGCATCGTCGAAAATTATCTCTTGCTGAAGAAGAAACTGGCTGAGGACGGCCACAAGTTCACCACCGAAACCGACACGGAAATCATCGCGCACCTGGTCGAGAAGTACTTCCTGAAAACCGGCAACGGTCATCGCTCCTCGCTGGAAGAAGCGGTCCGCAAGGCTGTAAGGGAATTAACGGGCGTGTTTGCGCTGGCCGTCATCGCCATCGACGAACCCAACAAAATCGTGGCCGCCCGAAATGGCCCGCCGGCGGTGATTGGACTTGGCAAAGACGAGTACTTTGTGGCGTCGGATGTGCCCGCAATTCTCTACCACACCCGCGACCTTTTCTTTCTAGGCGACGGGGACCTCGCTGTCATTACACCGGAAGGCGTGCAGCTCACCGATTTCGACGGCAAACCCATTGTGCGACAAGTGCAGCATGTGACGTGGGACCCGATCATGGCGGAAAAGGGCGGGTTCAAGCATTTCATGCTGAAGGAAATCTACGAGCAGCCCCGCTCGGTGCGCGATACCACGCTCGGCCGCGTCTCGCAGGACACCGGGCACATCTTCCTGGAAGAGATGGAGATCAGCGAAGCCGAGTTCCGCGCCGCTAAGAAAATCAACATCGCCGCCTGCGGAACCAGTTGGCATGCCGGACAAGCCGGCAAGTTCATGATCGAGAGCCTGGCGCGCATTCCGGTGGAAGTGGACTACGCCAGCGAGTGGCGCTATCGCGATCCCATCATTGCGCCCGACACCATCACGCTGCTGATCACGCAGTCGGGCGAGACGGCCGACACGATTGCTGCTCAACGCGAAGCAAAGGCCAAAGGCTCGAAGACGCTAGCCATCTGCAATGTCGTCGGCTCCATGGTCACGCGCGAAGCGGCGGGGACGATCTATACACATGCTGGTCCGGAAATTGGCGTGGCTTCGACCAAGGCATTCACGGCGCAGCTGACCGCGCTCTACTTGTTCGCGCTGTACCTCGCGCAGGTGCGCGGGACCATCATGCCAGAGCAATCGAAGGCGGAAGTGCACGAACTGACACGTCTGCCGGGCAAGCTCGAACATATCCTGACGCAGGAAGAAGCATGTGAGGAGTTGGCCAAGTTGTATTCACGCGCGCAGGATTTTCTTTTTCTGGGTCGGGGCATTCACTATCCCATCGCGCTCGAAGGCGCGTTGAAGCTGAAAGAAGTCTCCTACATTCACGCTGAAGGCTACCCCGCCGGTGAGATGAAGCACGGCCCCAACGCGCTGATCGATGAGAACCTTCCTGTTGTTATCATCGCGACGCGCGATCCGAACGATCCGCTGTCGGTGGTTCGCTATGAGAAGAGCATGTCGAACCTGAAGGAAGTCAAAGCGCGCTCCGGCCAAGTGATCGCACTCGCAACCGAAGGCGATGTGGAGATCAAGGAAGCCGCCGACCACGTGATCTACGTTCCACCCGCGCCGGAAGAACTGGCGCCGATCCTCGAAATCGTGCCGCTGCAGTTGCTGGCGTATCACATCGCGGTGCGGCGCGGCTGCGACGTCGATCAGCCGCGGAATCTGGCGAAGTCGGTCACGGTGGAGTAGCACTGCGATGGTTTACCCGGGCGTCTGCTGCTTACTTTTCCGTTAACGCTGGGGACCTGCGAGCCAAGGGCAGGGCTAGTAGAAGTTCGAGATAAGAACCACGTTGCTGCTCTGATTCCCGCGAGCAAACGCCACCCGCGCACCATCGAGGGACCAGGCAAAGTCCACGATCTGATCCGACTGGAAATGGGTGAGTTGACGAGGAGGACCCCCTGCCAACGGTTGCTCCCAAAGATTTCCCACACCTTCCCGGGTCAGAACGTATTGGAAGGATTTGCCATCCGGTGACCATGCCAAATCAAACATGCCCGGCGGGGCATCGAAGTGATAGACCGGCTGACCACCTTGCGCTGGGATCGCAGCCAAAACCGACGGACTCGTCGCTGTCTTACCCCACAGGTGTACTGCCACCATCTGCCCGTCGGGGGAGATCGCTACTCGCGGCCGATCCATATCGTCAATCAATTTCGTGGGGGTCCCCCCCTCCGTCGGCACTCTCCATGCGCTGCCAGCGCTCGATGGATTGCTCGCCAGAAATGCTACCCATTTGCCGTCAGGCGAGCAGGCGATCTTGAGGCGTATCCCTGAAGCCACGGAGCCCATCCTGGTAATTTGTGTCGGGTTGCCGCCATCCGCCGCATCCACCCGCCATACATCCGAGGTTGCCCCCTGACGCACCACATACACCAGGTAGCGGCCGTCTCCGCAGGTTGCAGGCAAGACCTGTGGGATCTCGCGCGGAGAGAGACGAGTTACGTTGCCACCGTCAGCCGCGATCGTTTCCAATTGCCCGCCCGCGCCCACAGTAAGGATCTTCCCAGCTGCAGTCCAGTTGACTGCGGGATGCGCCTCCCCGGAACTAATCTGCTTGGCATCGTCCAAGGCGCGCCCAGACGCCACCCATAGATCAGCGGTGGGACTGTCTTGCATCACGGCCAATGTCTTCCCGTCGCGTGTCAGATCCAGACAGCATGTCGAATAGTCCGTGGGGTCGTTTGTAAATCGGCGTACCCCTCCATCCGGGTAGCTGACATACCAGATCTGACCGCGCGCCCCAGGTCTGCCTTCGCGAACCGAAAAGAGCATCCCGCTCCCGTCCGGCAACCAAACCGGAGGTCCCAAAGTCGACCCCGGAGTCGGCACGTACAGATTTTTCGAGGTTCCGTCGGCGACGGAAACGATCTTCAAAACAGGGTGTTCGCCCTCCGAAAGCTCCAACAAGGTCACAGCGATCGTCTTTCCATCGGGAGACCACGCAGGAGTCGCCACATAACCCGCACCGACCAGCGAGTGCACACTGGTTAGCTTGCGCTCTCGGCTTCCATCTGCGGAGGCGGTCATCAGATTCCAGAGTCCCTCTTCCGGAGCTCCGCGCATGTAAGTAATCTGCTTGCCATCGGGAGAAAAACCGACCGAGGTATCCACGTCCCGAACAATTTGCGTCGCGTTCCCGCCCAGGGAAGCTATTTTGTAGAGATAGGCAAAGTTGAAGGTCAACTTGTCGGCTCGGGTGAAGTACAGATAGTTGCCGTCAGGCGAAAAACGCAATCCGACGAACGGAAGATCCTCAGGCGGCAGAACCTGAACGTCGGTCCCGGTTGCAACCTGACGGACCCACACGCTTGATTTCTCGCCGTCTCGTACGATCCAGCCCACATAACGCCCGTCAGGCGAAATGGTGAGATCTGCCGCCTTTCCATTTTCCGTAAGACGGGTGATTTGCATATTCTGCAGGTTGAAACTCCCGCCGGCTCCTCCCCGAGTCGTCCATCGGTAGATTCCAAATCCGATTGCCAGTCCCGCGACCAATAAAGCTGCGACCCCGGCCTTGGCGAAGCTGCCCCGCCGGGGCTCTGCCATCTGCATCGATCCGGAATCGAGAACCTTGGACTGCCCCGAGTCCTGCTTTGTTCCTATTCCTTCCGACCGGATAGCCGCCGAGCGAACCCTTCCCGAACTGGTGTTGCGTTTCAACCGCTTCAGTTCTGCCCGCAGTTCGTTTGCGCCCTGGTACCGCAGTTCCCGATCTTTCTCGAGTGCGGTACGAATGATCTCCTCCAGCTTTGCAGGAAGTCCGGGATTCAACTGATGGACCGCCTCCGGTTCGCGATTGAGGATTGCATCGAAGATCACGGCCGACGTGTCCCCGGCGAAAGGCAGACGGCCAGTGGTCATTTCGTAGAGCACGGCGCCGAAGGAAAACAAATCTGAGCGAGCGTCGAGTTCCTGACCTCTGGCCTGCTCGGGTGACATGTAGGCCACCGTCCCCAGGGCCGTGCCGGGACTCGTAAGGTGGGGTTCGACCTCTCCGGTCTGCGTTGCGTCGTGTGCCAACCTTTCCGAGTTCGCCACTTTAGCCAGTCCGAAGTCGAGAATCTTGGCGTTCCCGCGCTTGGTAACGAAGATATTTGCCGGCTTGATGTCGCGGTGGATGATGCCCTGTGCGTGAGCCGCATCGAGCGCGTCGGCGATTTCGATCGCCAGGGAAAGTAGCACGTCCATCTCCAGCGGACGGCCCGCGATGCGATGCTTCAGCGTCATGCCATCCAGAAACTCCATGGCAATGAAGGCCTGGCCCCCCTGTTCCCCGACGTCGTAAATGGTGCAGATGTTCGGGTGGTTGAGCGCCGACGCCGCCTGCGCCTCGATGCGGAAACGAGCTAGAGATTGTGGATCTTTCGCAACCTCGTCGGGAAGGAACTTCAGCGCGACAAAGCGATGAAGACGCGTGTCCTCGGCCTTGTAGACGACACCCATGCCGCCGCCGCCGAGCTTTTCAGCAATGCGGTAGTGAGAGATTGTTTGGCCAATCATCGATGGTTCGCCGGGGCCTCTGCATGTTAGTCGGAACCCGCCGGGCCGTCAAAGTGAGAATCATAGCTTGTCAAGCGTGGACCTTCATGAAGCCTGCCGCGACCGGCGCTGGGGTGCTGTCATCTAAACAGACAATGGCATCCTTCCAGACCATTACCGCTAGACTCAGGAGCAGTGTCGCACTGTCGGAGCCGACCAAGCATCTTGAATTCGAAGTTATGGGAACCTCCCGCTTTGGATTTGTGCCAGGTCAGTGGCTCTCTCTCAAGCACGACAAACCCGACGGGGAGGAGATCACGCGCGCGTATTCGATCGCGTCTTCCCCCGACGGCAATCGCTTCGCGCTTTGCCTGAATCGCGTGCCGGACGGCTACATGTCGAACTACCTGTGCGATCTTGAAGAGGGCGCGGAGATTTCCGGCCAGGGACCGTTCGGCGATTTCATTCTGCGTCCGCCGTTGCGCGACACCATCTTCATCGCAACCGGTACCGGGATTGCTCCTTTTCGATCGATGCTGACGTGGTTGTTGGCGGACTCGTCGCGACACGAGGGGAAGGAGTTCTGGCTCGTCTTCGGCAGCCGTCAGGAAAAGGACATCTACTACCACAGGGAATTTACTCACTTGGCGATGGAGCACCCCAATTTCCACTACTTGCCGACCTTGAGCCGAGGTGGTGCAGACTGGGCCGGGGCGCGGGGCTATGTGCAGGAGCATGTGCCCGGTGTTGTGGGGACGCGCATGGACATGCGGGCCTACATCTGTGGTCTCGACAAGATGGTCGGCGCGAACAGGGCTCTGTTGAAGAGTGTGGGATGGGATCGGAAGTCGATTCTCTACGAGAAATACGACTGAGATGCGCGCCGTGGCTGCGCGCACCAGCGAAGAGGGGACAGAAATGTCGAGCGACGAGCGGCAGGGAGTGGTAATTGGAGTTTCACGGAAGGAATACGTTCCCCGCTGGTTGCGGGTGAGTTTTTGGGCGTGCACCGGCATTGCTGTCGCGGTCGCGGTGCGTCGGGCTTATGCGCTGGCCCGTCCGCCCAGCACCGCGAAGCCGCCGCTGGCTGCGCTCGATGCGTTCTTCGCATCACACGCGGTGCTCACATTGGCACACATTCTTCCGGCCTTGGCATTTGTCACATTGGCGCCTTTGGTCGTTTTCCGCACTTCCACCGGAACCGCTTGGCCAGAGCGCCTCCTGCTCCCACTAGGTGGCGTGGTCGGGCTCACTGCCTACGCGATGAGCATCGATGCTTTCGGCGGATGGGTGGAGCGCAGCGCCGTTCTGTTCTTCAACACACTCTTTCTGTTCTCGCTGGTTCGCGCCCACCGGTACCTGCGGGCTGGCGAGGTGCTTTTGCAACGGCGATGGATGCTGCGGGCGGTTGCGATCCTGCTTGGTATCGCCACCACCCGTCCGGTGATGGGCCTTTTCTTTGCCACCAGCCGCCTGACCCACCTTGAACCAAGACAATTCTTCGGCTGGGCTTTCTGGATTGGATTCTCCATCAATACCCTTGCCGTCGAGTGGTGGCTGCACTCCGGTGAGCGTCGTTTGTATGCGGCCGCGAACAGTGCGCGACTGAACGTTTGACCTCCACCTGGAATGCGATTCGGGGAAATGTCACAGCGCCGCCCTTCAGGAGCACGACGGACTTGAAATCCGATTGGAAGGAGTCAAGAGGAAGGCACTGGGGATGCCTTCAAACGTGCCAAATCCGACGATTTGACCGCGATCATTGCTGAATTGAGCTACCTGCAGGACCCATCGCTTCTGGGCGGCGGGTGGGGATCATAGTATTGAGATCGAACGCCTCACGAAAGCCGAGCCTACAAACGGTCTAGCGTTTCCCTGAGCGTCCAAGTCGTAACCGACAACCGTACCCGGATTGTTGATGTCTGTGGCAACGTTGCTCGTGAAATTGGGCAAGAGATTCACGCTGAATCCGGCACGAGCGATCTGTTCCTCAATTGCCCGATTGGCCCCTGAATTCATGGATTGCACGAGCACCTGGTGGCTATTGTTGATTTTGTTCGGGGTGGACTGATAGGTCTCCAGCACAAAGAACTGAGTAAGTGCGGTGTTCTTCCAGGGGACTGTGCGCCGCGTCGTGCTGGGAGGTGGATCATCGGACCAGCCCACGATCGTACCGTGCGAATTTATGCCGGTAGCCTGAGTGCGCAACCCACCAAAGTCGGGCACCTGAACCATCCCCGTGCGCGCCTCCCATTGGAACCGCGTGAGTGTTGCCCGAGGAGTTTTGCGGTCGTAACCGACCACAACTCGGTGGCGATTGATACCAGTGCCACCGCCCTATCTCCGCTCAGGGTTCCAAGGTCGAGGGCATGACCGTGCTTCCATAACTTGGCGTGATTCGTGACACTCGAAACGCCCACGACTTGGCCAAGCCTGTTGCTACCGTTGGCCACGCCCTTGCCGAGCAGCCGGAAGGAGCCGTGGCTCCGGATGTAGGCCTACGACGATCCGTCGCGGATGAAACCACCCGCCACCTGCGCTCGACGGTTGATGCCTCCGCGCGTGCCAGTGAAAGAAGCGCGCGCGGGACGCAGTCGCCGGATGGAATAAGTAGTCTGCGCTCCGGATGCAATCGTCAACCGTACAATTAGCGTCGGCAGTGTTGCCGCGAGCGGTATTCACTTGTTAAGTTCTGGCCACTTCACACAACCCTCCCGAGACATTGGCGACTGCCTTCCGATTTCCGTCAGATGATTCGTTACTGATTCCCGTCCCGCAGCATGACCACATCAGCTACGTCGTGCTCGCGAATCACGGCGAGCGTGTTGCCGTCGGGGGACCAGTGGAAGTCGGTGATCACTTCGGAAGGGAAGTGGGTGAACTGGTGACCGGGGGATCCGTCAAGCGGCTGCACCCAGAGGTTGCTGACTCCGTCCTGGGTGATGGGATAGACCACCGCATTGCTGCGCTGGAGCGATTGAACTACGGGACTGAGATTGCGAGCGCTTCCGATGCGAGGGTCCAGTTCCAACAAACGCGGGCTCGAGCTGCCGTCCAGGGCAAGCACTGCGAGCTTGGTTTGGGCCAGGCTGGTGACCGGGTCAACGACGTCGACGATCAAGGAAAGATTCTTGCTGTCCGGTGACACGTAGGCAACACCCTCGATTCCGAACTGGTGGGGAATTTCGGCGCCGGGAACCGGTTCAGTTTTTCCACCGTCGATCGGAACCCGCATGAGGTGTGAGATCCCAGGTCGATCGATGTAATACACCCACTTGCCGTCGGGGGAACAGAACGGGCTGGTGTCAAAAACACCCGAACTCAGTTGCTTGGGGGCGGACCCGTCCGCGTTGGCTCGCCAGATGCGGCCTGCGCTCGTGCCGGCATGACCGGCCCAGGAGAGCACCACGTAGCGTTCTCCGCACGAGGAAATACTCAAAAGGGCGGCCCCTGGGTCGCCCAGCAACACCGCCGCATTCTGCCCGTCGGGATCCATGCGGGTGAGGCTTGCGCCATCTGAAACCAGCAACTTTCCGCCTGGGGTCCAATCAATCTGGCGTGGGTCGGCGACCTGCGACACCGCTTGCGGTTCAGAGGGCTTCTTGGGAGAACTGTTTCCGTCCATCCGTAGGAGCGTGCGGTTGGTCTTCACTTGCACGCTCGAAGCGCTTTTGCCGTCGGCGGAAAGGGTCAAGGTCACGTAACGATTGACGTCGCGCGTAATCGGTTGCAATTCTCCCTTGCTGGAAATCAGGCCAATCTGCGACCGTTCGAAGTTGGGCCCTTTCTCGGAGAAGACGGCGAGCAACGAACGCCCACGGGCCAGCCACTTCAACTCAGAAATCCGGTCGTCCTTAAAGACGGCCAGAGTGGCCACTTGTTTACTGGCGAGATCGAAGGTCTCGATGTACCCGAGCGCTTCACCGGCGGACGCGAAGGAATAGACAATCTGCTTGCCATCGGGAGACCAACTGAGATGGGTAGGATCGGCGCCGCGGGTGGACTGCGTGATCCGCAGGCTGGTTTCGTCGCTGCCGTCTGCATTCGCCGACAGCAAACGATACCTTCCCGGGTCGGGGTTGTTGGCACGCACGTAGGCGATGCGCCGCCCGTCAGGAGAAATGGCGAGGTCACTATCGATGTCGCGGACGATCGCTCTGGGAGTGCCGCCCAGCACGGGCGCCCGATACAGATCAAACTGCGTGCCCTGCGAGTTCGCGGCTTTCCGAAAAAAGACGTAATTGCCGTCCGGCGAAAAAGCCAGATTGCGATAGTAGTCCGCCGCTGCCGGAATGACTTGTGTGTCGCTGCCGGTGGGGACGTTGCGGAGCCAGAGGCTTTGCCGGCCGTTGTCGTTTTGGACATTCAGGACGTAGCGGCCGTCGGGCGAAACGGCGGCCTGGTCCGCCTTGCCGGTGTTCGTCACCTGGGTGATAGTGAAATTCTGAAACGGCACAGGGCCGGAACGCGAGAGAAATGAATAGATGCCGAAGCCGGCGGCGCCGATCAGGGCGAGGACAACGAAGACCGCCACGATGGTTCCTACACGATGCTCACGCGCGACTGCCGTCACGCTGGAACTGCTGGTGCTGGCCGGGGACACGGGGCTACTGCCGGCGGAAGTACTGGCTGACGCCGACGTGGTTGTCGCCTGTCTGTCGATGGCGGAGAGGGCTCCTGAAGGCACTGCGCTTTGCCCGGAACTGCTGTCGCGCTGCAGGCGCTTCAGGTCGCTACGAATTTCAGAGGCGTGCTGGTAGCGGAGGTCGCGGTCTTTCTCCAGGGCCTTACCGATGATCTCTTCGAGACGCGGAGGCACGTCGGGATTAAGGCGGACGGGTGGGATGGGGGGGCGGCTCAGGATAGCTTCGAAAATTGTAGCGGACGTATCCCCGCGAAATGGCACAGCGCCCGTCGTCATCTCGTAGAGCACGGCGCCGAACGAAAAGAGGTCGGTGCGGGCGTCTAATTCCTTACCCCGGGCTTGCTCGGGAGACATGTAGGCGATGGTGCCGACGGCGGTCCCAGGGCTGGTCAGGAAGGCTTCATCCACAGCGGTGGGTTGGCCCACGGTCCCGGCTTCCGCGGCTACGCGCGACGACGGAACGAGCTTGGCGAGGCCGAAGTCGAGAATCTTGGCGTGACCACGCTTGGTGATGAAGATATTGGCCGGCTTGATGTCGCGATGGACGATGCCTTCGGCGTGGGCCGCGTCGAGCGCGTCGGCCATCTCGATCGCGAGTTGGAGAAGGAGGTCAATCTCAAGCGGCGCCCCGGCGATGCGGTGCTTCAGCGTGAGGCCTTCGAGGTACTCCATGACGATGAAAGCGTGACCGTTCTCCTCGTCGATTTCGTGGATCGTGCAGATGTTGGGGTGATTCAAGGCAGAGGCGGCACGGGCCTCGCGCTGGAAACGTTCGAGTGCCTGGGCGTTCGCGGCGACGTCTTCGGGAAGGAATTTGAGGGCGACGAAGCGTCCGAGCTTGATGTCTTCGGCCTTGTAGACGACACCCATCCCGCCACCGCCGAGCTTCTCCACGATGCGATAGTGCGAGATGGTTTGGCCAATCATGTCAGGCGCGACGGGGGAGTGGAGGAATCTTATGAGGGAAGGATGGAGATGTCAAAAAGCGTTGTGAACTCCTCGCAAGATGTCGTGCACCAGCGAGGTAGAATGGCGCGCCACTTTGCGAGAGGCGGTGATGATGAGTTTTCTTGTTCGCGCAGCCAGTCTCGCGCTGGTCTCGATCGCGCTGATCTCCAGAGCGGCGGCGGAATCGGGTCCTACAGCGTCAGTGTCGGGCCGAGCGATTCGTGGAAGGCTGCTCCCCAACGGCAGCGGTGCGGCGTTCAGGGGCGTGCCATTTGCGCAGTCTCCCGTGGGCGAGTTGCGTGCGCGCGAACCGCAGACTGTGAAGGCTTGGAGCGGTGTGCGCGAAACAGTGGAGCCGGGGCCTCCGTGCGCGCAGGCTTCGTTTGGATGGAATGAAAAGTTCGCCGTCGCCAGCCATGAAGATTGTCTCTATCTGGATGTGTGGACGCCGCAATGTCCGCCCAAGTCAACAAAAGCCGTGATGCTCTGGCTGCATGGCGGAGGAAACGTGGCGGGTGCGGGCGGGCCTGATCCTCTTTATGACGGCAAGGCGCTCATCGCGCACGACGTGGTGCTGGTGGTCGTCGGTACTGGGTGGGGATCTTCGGGTTCTTCGCGTATCCAGAACTGACGCGGGAGTCTGTACATCATACTTCGGGAAACTACCGGATTCTCGATCAGATCGCGGGGCTGCAGTGGGTGCACGACAACATCGCGAAGTTCGGCGGCGATCCAGGCAGTGTCACGATTTTTGGACAGGCGGCCGGGTCGATCGATGTGCTGGCGCTGATGGCTTCCCCGCTCGCGCAAGGGCTTTTTCAGCGTGCGATTGGCGAAAGTGGCGCGCTGGTTTCGGGCGGAAACAAAGCGACTCTCGCGACGGCGGAGCAGGCGGGCGTGCACACGGCTGAGAAGATGAAAGCTCCCGCAGACGGTGCGGTATGGTATTTGCGCAATTTGCCAGCGGAGGATTGGTTGAAATCGTGGGACCGCGTCATGACCGGAGTGAGCGGAATCAGTGCAGATGGTTGGGTGTTTCCTGCAGCGCCACCGGAGGTGTTCGCGGCCGGAAAGGAACAACGCGTGCCGCTGATTCTCGGCAGCAATGCAATTGAGTTCCCCGCACTGGGTTCGTCCGATGAACTGAGGAGGCGAGTCGAAGACGTGTACGGTCTTGCTTCCAGGGCGTTGGAGTTGTATGGACTCGCACGGGAGAGCGTGAATGATCCTGCATATGGAGACGTGGGCGATCAGGGGGGAAGCGACAGTCTGCGCTGCCCGGCCGTGATCGCAGGTAAGCGGCACAGTGTAGCGGGAAATCCGACGGCAATACCAGTTCGATCGCGCGATGCCGCCTAAGACGAAGACCGCGCACTCGGCGGACTTGCCTCCTGTGTTTGGCAATCTGTATTCGAAGGGAAGTCAGGCCGGGAATTACATGGAGGCGGACCGGAAACTCTCTGCCACGATGCAAACTTACTGGACCAACTTTGCTAAGACGGGAGATCCGAACGGGCCGGGTGTTCCGGAATGGCCACGATTGGACGGGGCAGCGCGGAAGTATGTGGAGTTCAACACGAGCGCCGAAGTGGTAGTGCGGGAGAACCAGCGCGGAGCTTTTTGCGACTTGTATCGAGAGACCTTGAAGTAGCGCCGAACCGCGACCGCCGTGTCTTGAGCCATCCACCCCGGGAGTTGACGAGACGGGAACGAAATCAATTCTAAATCATTGATTCTAAGTGAAATACAGATAACTGGCCAGCCGTCAATATCTGCACCCTTGTTCCAGTTTGCGGCATCTAAACCTTGACAACGTTACACTCAAGTCCTATTATGGCGCTGCTGGTGGTAGCTAAATATACTGATTATAAGGCACTTATAGGTTTCAGGAGGAGAGGTTATGGGCAAGATTATTGGAATTGACCTTGGCACGACCAACTCGGTGGTAGCCGTCATGGAAGGTGGCGAACCCAAGGTTATTGCGAACGAAGAGGGTGGACGCACTACTCCGTCCGTCGTCGGGTTTACCAAGACTGGTGAGCGGCTGGTCGGACAAGTGGCTAAGCGGCAGGCCATCACCAATCCCGAGAATACAGTTTATTCGATTAAGCGCTTCATGGGACGCCGTTTCGACGAAGTGAATGAAGAAATGAAGATGGTGCCCTACAAGGTGGAGCGCGACGGGGACCACGTCGCCGTGATCGCGCAGGGGAAGAAGTACACTCCGCCGGAGATCTCCGCGATGATTCTTCAGAAGCTGAAGAAGGCCGCGGAAGACTATCTGGGCGAGAAGGTGACGGAAGCCGTCATCACTGTGCCTGCGTACTTCAACGATGCGCAGCGACAGGCGACCAAGGACGCCGGCAAAATCGCCGGGCTCGACGTCAAGCGGATCATCAACGAGCCGACCGCGGCCTCGCTGGCCTACGGCCTCGACAAAGAGAAAACCGATCAGACGATCCTCGTCTTCGACCTCGGCGGCGGCACCTTCGACGTCTCCGTGCTGGAAATCGGCGACGGCGTCTTCGAGGTGAAGGCGACCGCCGGCGACAACCACCT
>Ga0137419_10000593_pt1 | contig 13675 bp, 9 predicted proteins | sample CZODoug3_1_2_16f_FD_108279 | JGI IMG/M metagenome (GOLD analysis project Ga0137419, IMG submission 108279) | Vadose zone soil fungal communities from Angelo Coast Range Reserve, California, USA - CZODoug3_1_2_16fungal (Illumina Assembly) | ecosystem: Environmental > Terrestrial > Soil > Vadose... | reverse complement strand
AGCACGGCCGGCGCAACGGCCGCGCCCGACGGCAGGCGAGGCAACACGCCGCCCGACGCGGCGAGCTCGCGCAGCACCGCAAACGCGGCCGCCGCGTAGAACAACCCCGCGGGGCTCATGATGACGTCCTTTTCATAGGCGGCGGCAAAGATCGCGTTCGCGGCGACCACGATGAGGAAGATCGCGACGAAGCGGTCGGCCTCGGTAGGCTCGCCCCTGCGCCAGGACGACAGCCGGCCCGCGGCGTACCTGCCGATCAGCACCGTCGTCGCGGTGCTCGTGACCACATTGACGATCTGCCACGCTTCCGGAACGCCACGAGTGAGGCTTCCGGTGAACGTCCATACGCCCCCGCGCGGCTCGGCGAACAGGACGCAGCTGACCGCGCTCACGACGTTGTACAGATAAAAGGGGAGAGGGTTGCCCCCGAAGCGGCGTTCGAGCTCGTCGGGATCGAGGACCGAAAATCCGAAGCCCGCGCTTCGCTCGTTCAGGCCGGGCGCCGCGCCTCCGAGCAGCACGAACCTCCCGACGAAATAGAGGGCCACGCACGCGGTCAGCGCGACGAGCCCCTTCCTCGACACCCCTCGGTATCCGACGATGTACGCGGCGAGGAACACGACCCAGATCAGCAGGCCGCTTTCGATGGTCAGCATCGCGAAGACGAGCAACGCGAGCGCGACCGCATCGACGACAGGTCGTGGCCGCGCCTGGGCGAGGTTCACCGCCGCGGCGCAGCAGATCAGGATCGTGAGGAAGTGGTTGATCGGCAACCCTTCGAGGATGGCCCCCGCGAAGGTGTGGAGCCCGACGAGGATCGCCAGGCCGAGCGGCAGCGCGACCAGGCCGGCGCGGGTACGGACGCGCAGCATCCGCACGACCAGCAGCAGCAGGACGAGGAGCTCTGCGGCTTGAAAGCCGCGGAACGCGGCGTAGTAGCGGCCGCCCGAGAGGTCGTAGACGATCTTGTTCAGGCCCCTGCGAAGGGGGCGGAAATAGCTGCCGTTGTAGAACTCCGCGGCGACCACGTCGCCGAGCGAGCGGTCCGCCACCGCCGTGAGCTCCGTGAACGAGTCGCTGAGCTGCACGGGGATGTCGAGAAGAAACACGCTCATCAACGCGCCGGCGGCGAGCGCGCACGCGTACGGCAGACGTCGCGTCCAGTCGGCGAGCGGGCGCTCCGCGCTTTCCAGCATCGGGTGCGCTGATCCTATCGTGCTTTGCACGGCAGCCCCGTGGCCGGATCGACGCTGGCCGCCTGCTCGCGCGGAAGCCAGACGCGGACGCGCGCATCGATCGATGCCACCGCGTGATCCTCGAAGCCACGATCGCGGATCCACCGGTCGATGTCCGGCCACGACCGGGCGAACGTCTCTGCGCCGTTCAACATGACCACCGCGCCGACGGCTTCACGATTCAGCCGTGCGATGGCGCGGGCGACGTCGCGAGGGTCCTCGTAGTAGCCCGGAATCCAGTCGGGCAGGCCGGACGCGAACGGTCGATGCGCGAGCACCGGAATCTCGGGGCCGAAGCCGCCGACCAGGATGCGATCGGTCGCCCCGGTGCACCGCGCGAGGTACGCGGCCAGCGGCGCCAGCGAGGGCTGCGGCTGAATGTCGGCGGACACGCGTTGCAGCCGCGTGCCGACGCGGACCGCCCGTTCCACCAGGGCGGACGGCGTGGGGACGGCGCCGGCGTGACGTACGCGCGGCACCACGACCAGCAGAAGTACCGCCAGGACGATTGCGATGCCACATGCGTCCATCACCCGCCGCGACAGCGTGCGGCCGGCGATGGCCGCAACCACGAGCATGGTCGGCGCGATGACATCCGGTATGCGCGCGGCGGGTACGTCGCGGAGAAACACGACATCCATCGAGAGCAGCAGCACCGCCGCCGGCGCGAGCTTTGTCGTCGCGGCCGACCACCCTTGCCGCCAGCACACGACGAGCGCCGCTGCCGGTACGGCCGCAAAGGCATACAGCAGCCCGGGCGGTGGCCCGGCGGCGGTCCGCCGCCCTTCGATCTCGGTGAACCGCATCGCGGTGCCGACATAGTCGGCGAGCCCTTCCCCCCACTGGACGTAGACGAGCCACGGCGTCATGAAGAGGAGCGTCAGCGCCGCGTACTCCATCAACCGGCGGCCGGCGGCGCCAGCGTCGCCGCGATGAGCCGCGGCCAGCAGCGTCACGTTCGAGAGCGCGACGTACAGCAGGTAGTCGTGGCGGAGGAGAAATGCGACCGCGGTCCACGCCGCGATCCATGTCAGGCGCTTGCGGTCCGGTGCGTCGACGTACGACCACCCCAGCGCCATCGCCACGACCGGGACCAGGACCTTCGTCGCGTTGTACAGCCTCGGGTAGATGGCAATCGTGACGGCCGCGGCGACGAGCGAGACGATGGCGCTGCCGCTCGCGCGGCTGGCGAGGACGTAGACCAGCGCCACGGTCGGGGCGAACAACAGCAGCGACAGGATGACGTTGACGAATACGGTCGGGCCGAAGATGGCGGCCGCCGCCGACGACACGAGGTACGCGAGCGGCATGCCGGGATCCTCGAAGTCGCGCACCGGCCAGTCGCCGTAGAGCACCTGGTGCGCGCGCGCGAGCACCACGAAATGGTCGTTCTCGATGGCGCCGTTCGCCAGGAACACGTAGGCGAACGCGGCAGCGCCGGCAAGCGCGCCGGCGGCGACGGGCGACAGGCGCGGCGGCGCCATCGGCTACGCAGCCACCGCCGTCACCGCGATCACCGGTGGTGGACGATCGGTTCCGCGAAGAGCCATGTGAAGAGCAGCGTGAACCCGGAGACGACCGCGCATGCGTGGAGGATGGAAGGGGCAGGCCGCGCTGCGGTGGACATCGAACGTGTGGCGCGATCGTACACCATGCGCGCGGGGCGTGAGTTACACTCGACGCGTCGTGGGTACGAGCTGACCGGATGAGCGCCACGGAGGACGAGCGCGAGAAGGCGCGCCGCGTGATCGCGGAGAACCGCAAGGCCCGCCACGACTATCACATCCTCGAGACGTGGGAAGCCGGTGTCGCGCTGCTCGGCACCGAGGTGAAGGCGATTCGGGAGGGACGCGTGAACCTCCGCGACAGCTACGCGCGCGCGCAGGACGGCGAGATCTGGATGATGAACGTGCACGTCAGCCCGTACAGCCACCGCGGCTACGCCGATCACGCCGAGAAGCGGCAGCGCAAGCTGCTGATGCACGCGCACGAGATCCGCAAGCTGATTGGCCGGACGGTCGAGAAGGGCCTCACGCTCGTGCCGCTGGAGCTGTATTTCAAGAAAGGGCGCGTCAAGGTGCTGCTGGCGCTCGCCAAGGGCAAGCAGGCGCACGACAAGCGCGAGACGATCCGGCGCCGCGAGGTGGACCGCGAGACGCGCGCCGCCGTCAAGGCGCGAGCCCGCTGAACCCGGGAGCGACGTGGCGCGCGTCGGCGCCCACGATCAGCAAAGGCCGCGTCCTTCGAGCAGGCGCTCGATCCTCGCGGCGCACTCGTCCGCATCCGCGTCGAGGGTGGTCAGCACCAGGTCGGGGGCGCGCGGCGGCTCGTACGGATCGTCGACGCCCGTCAGCCCGGTGATCTCGCCCCTGCGTGCCCTCGCGTACAGCCCTTTCACGTCGCGTTGTTCGCACACCTCGAGCGGCGTCGCGACATGGACCAGCACGAACGACTCCGAACCCACCATCTGTCGCGCCTCGTTGCGCGCCTCCTCGTACGGGCTGACCACGGCGCAGATGACCGCGCCGCCGTGATGCACCACTTCCGACGCGACGAAACCGATGCGCCGGATGTTCGTGTCGCGATCGTTCTTGCTGAAGCCGAGCCCCTTCGACAGGTGCGTTCGGACGACGTCGCCGTCGAGGAGCGTCACGGTACGGCCGCGCCGCTCGAGGCGCGACCTGAGCAAGGCGGCGATTGTCGATTTGCCCGCGCCGCTCAATCCCGTCAGCCAGACACAACACCCGGGCCGGGTCGATCGAGAAGAGGACATCGATGCTTCGTGTTGCGGCTCGAACGCTGACCTGGGCCTGTCATCCGCACGGCGGCGCAGGTCGTCACCGGCTCTGTGCGGCGGGTGCGCGTGCGTCCGTTGTGGCACTGATGAAGTACAGCGGTCTTCTGACGACCTCGGCGTAGATGCGATACAGATACTCGCCCACGATTCCCATCATCAGGAACTGAAGTCCGAAGAAGAGCGTCAACGGAAGCATCGTGCTGGTCCACCCGAGAATCGGATGGCCCGCAATCCGGTGATACACGATGTACCCGGCCATCGGAATCGTGAGCAGCGACACCAGTCCGCCCGTGATCGTCATGAGGCGTATGGGCGTCTGAGAAAAACCGATGAACGTATCGTACATGGTTTTCACCATGCGCCCGTAGCTCCAGCCGGACACGCCGGTGCGGCGACGGCGGCGCTCGTATTCGACGACCGCTTCCGAGAAACCGGTCCACGCCACCAACGCGAAGGTCACGCGATTGTGCTCCTGGAACTGCGCGAAGCATTCCGCGACCCTGCGATCGACGAGCACGAAACTGCCCGTCGTAAAGCGCGAACCCTGTGGCATCGCGTGGCTGCGAATCAGCGACTCGAACAGGCGGCTTGTCCAGATTCGCGCGAGCGATTCGTCCCTGCTCTTGCGTTTCCCCCAGACGATGTCGGCGCCGGCTTTCCAGGTCTCGATGAATTGGCCGATCACTTCGGGCGGATCCTGCAGATCGGAGGCGAGCGTCGCCACAGCATCGGCGCCGCCGATATTGGCAAAGCCGGCGCTCAAGGCGATGTGCGATCCGTAGTTGCGCGACAGCCGGATGCCTCGAAAGCGTCCATCGCGCGCGGTGATGCCGCAGATCTTCTCCCAGCTGTCGTCATCGCTGCCGTCGTCGATGAACAGTACCTGGACGTCACAGTCGGTGCGGGACAGCAGCGTGTCGCGCACCGCCTGTTCGTACGCAGCAAGGCCGGCGGTCTCGTTGAAGACCGGCGTGAGAATGAGGACGGACGGCGTTCGCCCCAGGTGGAGACTCACGGCTCTTCCCACGTCGCAAAGTCCGGGCCGAGCAGCTCGACGAGCGCGTCCTGTGCCGCCGAGTAGCGCTCCCTCAGACACGCGAGCGTCCCATGCGGCATCCGCTCACCACGTTTTTCGGACGGGTTCACGACGTCGAGTCCCGCCACGTCGCCGGCGCGGGGTGCCACGCCGAGGAACTGATGCAACCGCACGGCGAGGTCCGCGGGCCTCCGGATGATATCGTCGAATTTGAGGCACAGCAGCTGCTCGCGCGGGAACTGCGCAAAGTAGGGTTTCAACATCTCCGCGTACAGTCCCCGCGAGAAATAGGCATGCGGCCGGGCGTAGCGCAGCGCCTGCGGCACGGTGCGCTCCCGCTCGTCCTCTTCCGCCAGGGCGGTATCGAAGTCCTCCGACTCCATCCCGTTCATTCGCGACCAGAGCCAGTTCGAATAGGCGCGATGCGCGGGCTCGCGGAGGAGGAACACCAGCTGTATCGACGGCAGATGTTCGTGAATGCGCCGGGCCACGGCCGGGTTCTCGAGATAGTTCGTGGTTTTCTCGCCAGCCGCCGGAAAGCGATCGGCGCCTGCAAACCATGTGTCGATGTAATGCTGGATGCCGCGCTCGTACAGCTCGTCCACGAGGAAGAACTTCGGCTCGGGCCGCGCGGGCTTCGCCAGATAGATGTCCGGATGTCGATCGAGCAGCTCGTACAGCCACGTCGTTCCAGACCTCGGCGCGCCGCCGATGATGAATGTCGGTCCCCGACCCTTCATCGCGCGGGCGGGCATTCAAGCGCTGGCTCGATGCGCTCGAAGCGGGACGCACGAGAATCTCTCTGCATTAGCGGCTGGCGACGGGGTCAGGCAGGACGGTCATGAAGCCGTCCATTCTATCGTGGGGGCCGTCTCGCTCTTCTTCGCTGCCGAGTCACGATCGAGCCTGCGTAAGGGGTTGGAGCACGCATCAGAGACGCCCTGTCCACGTTGACCGGATCGACTAAAACCCTTATATTCAAGACTTAAAGCCGCGCTTTGGCACATCACACCCACGCCGGGTCGCCTCCACAGCCGACCTCCTGTTCCGGAGTATGTACGTCTAATCCGGGCTGACGAGTATAAGTGCTCGCCCCGGTGAAGGTGTGACGTTCGCCTGAACGTGTAAGTGAAGGGGCGGTAGCCTGTTCCACTCGATGAAAATCCTTTTCTCCGTCGGCAGTTTCGGGTTCCTGCGGAACTTCGAGCCGGCGCTCCGGCTTCTCGCGGAACGCGGGCACGACCTGCATCTGGTCGCGGAACGCACGGACACCGTCGGTGGCGCCCGGACGCTCGAACTGTTGCAGCGCGACTACCCGGAGCGCATCTCGTTCAGCTACGCGCCGTCGCGGAAGGACGCGGTGTGGCAGACGCTCGCCGTCCGGATGCGGCTATCGCTCGACTACTGGCGGTACCTCGATCGGCGTTACGACCATTCGCCGAGCCTTCGCGCGCGCGGGGCAACTCAGGCGCCGGCGCTCGCGCGCCTGGTCATGCTGCCACGGGCTATGCGAACGCGTCCGTTACGTGAAGCTCTGAACAGCATTGTTCGAACGCTCGAGCGCGCCCTCCCCGCTGGCGATCGCGTCGAGGCGCTCCTTCGTTCGGAACGCCCCGATCTGTTGCTGATCACGCCGCTCCTGTATTTCGGATCGCAGCAGGTCGACTGGGTTCGAGCCGCTCGCACGCTCGGTATCAGGACCGCCCTCGGCGTCGGCAGCTGGGATCACCTGACGACCAAAGGCCTGATTCACGAACCCCCGGAGCGCGTGCTCGTTTGGAACGAGGCTCAACGCGCAGAGGCCTGGGAGCTTCACGGCATCCGGCCAGCGCGCGTGACGGTGACGGGCGCTCAGGCGTACGACCATTGGTTCGTGCAGCAGCCGTCGCGTTCCCGCCTCGCGTTCTGTGCCAGGGTCGGCGTTCCGCACGATCGGCCCCTGCTCCTGTATCTCTGCTCGTCCCCGTTCATTACCCCTTACGAGGTGCCGTTCGTCCGGCGGTGGATCGAGGCGATTCGGTCGTCATCGGATTCCGCCTTGCGCGACGCGGCGATTCTCGTCCGTCCGCACCCGCAGAACGGCGATCAGTGGCGCGACTTCGACCCGGCCGCGTACCAGGCCGTCGGCATCTGGCCACGCGCCGGCGCCAATCCCGTCGATGCGGACACGCGAGCCGACTACTTCGACTCGATGTTCTACAGCTGCGCCGTCGTTGGCGTGAACACCAGCGCGCTGATCGAATCCGGCATCGTCGGACGTCCCGTGTACACCGTTCTCGCGGACGACTTCGCGGGTCAGCAGGACGGGACGCTTCACTTCCAGCATTTGAAGCATGTGAACGGCGGATTGCTGACGACAGCGGCTACCCTCGAGGAGCACGTCCGGCAGCTCGCCGGCGCCGTCCGTCGGCAGCCTGGGCGCGACGAGAAGAGCGACGCATTCATCCGCGCGTTCGTCCGGCCCTACGGCCTCGACGCTCCCGCTGCGCCGCGCTTCGTCGACGCGATTGAGAGCCACATGGCGGGCCCGGCGCCAGCGCCGGTGTCGCGGCAGCTGTGGCAGCGGGGGCTGACGTTGCTGATGCGTCCGGTCGCGCTTGCGGCGGCAGCGCAGGTTCGCAGGCGCCGATCCGCAAAGGAGGCAGCGCCGGCCGGGGCGGCAGCGCGCCCGGTGCGTTTTCTCTTCGCCGTCTCGTCTCCGGAGTTCCTGCGCTATTTCGACTCGACGATGGAAGCGCTGGTGCAGCGGGGGCATCACGTCAGCGTTGCGGTCAACTGGCTGCGCGAACGCAAGAAGGCCAGGCTCGACGAGTTGATCAGCGACCCACGGATTGAAGTGATCGGCGTCATCCCGAAGCGCGGCGATTTCTGGACACCGCTGGGACGCGCGGTGCGCGGGACGATGGACTTCATTCGTTATCTCGATCCGCGTTTTTCCGACGCGCCCGCGTTGCGGGCGCGCATGGTCCGCAAGTCTCTTCCGACCGCGCTCACGCCGCTGAACCGGATACGGTCGCTCAGCGTCGCTTCCGTCAACCGGTTGCAGCGGATGCTGCAGCGTGTCGAGCGCGCGATTCCCGTCGGCCGGCCGCTGCTGCGATTCCTCGATGCGCAGAAGCCGGACGTGGTGGTCGTGTCGCCGCTCGTCGATGCGTCGTCCGACCAGGTGGATCTGGTCCGGGCGTCGCAGGCCGCGGGCATCGCGACGGTGGCCGCGATTGCCAGCTGGGACAACCTGACGAACAAAGGGCACATGCGGGTCGTCCCGGATCTCGTCACCGTCTGGAACGAGCGGCAGCGCGAGGAAGCGGTCGCGCTCCACGGAATCCCGCGGGACCGAGTCGCGGTGACAGGGGCGCAGCTGTTCGATCGATGGTTCGAGCGGCGCCCCAGCCAATCGCGCGACGCGTTCTGCGCGATGGTCGGTCTGCCTGCCGATCGTGCGATCGTTCTCTACACGGGCTCGTCGGTCTTCATCGCGCGATCGGAATTCGAAGTTCCGTTCGTGCGGCGCTGGATGGCGACGCTGCGGAACAGCGGGCATCCGCTGCTGCGCGATGCCGCGATCCTGGTCCGTCCGCATCCGTTCAACTGCGATGCATGGGAGCACGCGGATGTCAGCGAGTTCGGCCCTGTGGCCGTGTGGCCGCGGCAGCGCTACACCCCTGCGGCCGAGGAATCGCGGAACTCGTTCTTCGATTCGCTGTATCACTGCGCGGCGGTTGTCGGCATCAATACGAGCGCGATGATCGAGGCCGCGATCCTCGGCAAGCCGGTGCTCTCGCTCATGACGCGGGATTTCGCCGGCACCCAGGAAGGGACGCTGCACTTCCGCTACCTGCTGCCGGAAAACGGCGGGTTCCTTCGCGTCGCGTCGACGCTGGAGGACCACGCCGCTCAGCTCGCGGACGTATTGCGCGACCCGGACGTCATGCGGGCACAGACGCTGCGGTTCGTGCAGGAGTTTCTCCGACCGAACGGCCTGGACAAGCCGTGCACGCCGATGCTCGTTGACGCGCTCGAGCGCGCACGAGCCGGCGGTTCGCGTGAACGGGTCCGCGAGCGTTTTGCCGACAAATGCTTGCGCGTATTCGTCGCCCCGCTCGCGATGGCCATGCATGCGACCGATGGACTCAGAGGCGTCAGCGCGGAAAAGGTCGCGCACCGCCTTCGTCGGCGATCGCGAAAGATGGTGTACGAGAGCTACGCATCGATCAGGCGCGCGGCGAAGCTGGCCTACGGCCGCGTGTTGAAAAAGCCCTCCCGCCGTGCGCTCGAAGCGCTGCGCGTGATCTTCTCCCGATGAACATCCTGTTTCTCGGCCGGCACTACACGTACTTCCGCAACTTCGAGTCGGTGGTCCGCGGCCTCGCGGCGCGCGGCCACGCCATTCATCTTGCGGTGGAGCGCGATGAATCGCTGGGTGGTCTCCCCATGGTGGAGGCGCTCGCGGCGGAGTTCCCATCCATCACCTACGGCGAAACGCCGGGGCGCGCGGACGACGACTGGTCGTGGGTGCTGAACCGGCTGCGCCTCGGCCTCGACTATCTTCGCTATCAACAGCCGGTGTTCGACGCGGCGTACACGCTGCGCGCGCGCGCGCGGGAGCGGACCCCCGGCGTATTGGTCGGCATCGGGCGGTCGGTACGCCGTGCCGGCGGCTGGTCGCGCCGGCTGAGCTCCGCGGTCATCCACAACATGGAGCGCGCCGTTCCGCCCGATCCACGGATTCGCGAATACCTCGAATCGCGGCATCCGGACGTCGTGTTGTTGACTCCGCTGATTGGTCTCGGGTCGTCGCAGATCGAGTACTTTCGCGCGGCGCGGGAGCTGCGGATTCCCACCGGCCTCTGCGTGTGGAGCTGGGACCACCTGTCGAGCAAGGCGTTGATTCGTGAAATTCCTGACCGCCTGTTCGTCTGGAACCCCACGCAGAAGCAGGAGGCCATCGAACTGCATGGCCTCCCCGCGAACCGGATTGTCGTGACCGGCGCGCAGTGCTTCGACCAGTGGTTCGATCGGCAGCCGTCGCGCGACCGCGAGACGTTCTGCCGCCAGGTCGGTCTGCCCTCGGCCCCGCCATTTGTGCTATGGGTCTGCTCCGCGTTGTTCCAGGGAAGCGCTCCAGAAGCGCCGTTCGTGGCCAAGTGGATCCAGGCGCTCCGGAACGGCCCCTCCAGTCAGTTGCGCGAGACGCCGATTCTCGTCCGGCCGCATCCGTCGCGCCTCGTGGAATGGGCTGACGTCGATCTCTCCGCGCTGAACGCGGTGCTCTGGGGCGGCAACCCCGTGGACGCGCAGTCGCGCGCGGACTACTTCGACTCGCTGTATCACTGCGCTGCCGTCGTCGGCATCAATACCAGCGCCTTCATCGAAGCCGGCATCGTCGGCCGGCCGGTGCACACGATCATCGTGCCCGAGATGGAGTCGAATCAGACGGGCACCGTGCACTTCAACTACCTGCTCACCGCTGGCGGCGGCCTGTTGGACGTCGCCCGCAGCTTCGACGAACACGTGACGCTGCTCGATGCGAGCCTCGCGAGCGGCGACGCAGCCGCCTCGCACGAGCCCTTCATCCGCGACTTTGTGCGTCCCTATGGATTGAACGAGCCGGCGACGCCGAAATTCATCGAGTCCGTCGAATCGATGGCCGCGCTCGAGCCCGCCGCGCCGCGACGGCCCCTCTTTGCCGCGCTGTGGCGCTCGCTCGCGAAACGCGTCGCGCGAACGCGTGACGACGCCCGCTACGAGCGATGGACGCTCTCGGAGCGCGAGCTCGCCTCGCTGCAGCGCCTGCGGAACAACAGGCAGACGAAGGCGCAGGAACGACGCAACACACGGGAAGCGGAAAGAGCCAGGAAGGCCGAGAAGCAGGCGGCGAAGACGCGCGGGCTGGCCGAGAAGCGCGCGCGCGGGGACGCCGAGCGCGCTTCGCGCCAGCGCGCCGGATAAGTCGCATGCGAAAAGTGTGTATCGTGATTGGCTCGCGGGCCAATTACAGCAGCGGCAAGTCGGCGATGTGCGCCGTCCGCGCCCATCCCGACCTGCAGCTGCAGCTCGTGGTTGGCGCCTCCGCGCTCCTCGATCGGTTCGGCTCGGTGGTCGACGTCATCGAGGCGGACGGTTTCGAGCCCGACGCGAAGGTCACGATGATCGTCGAAGGCGAGACGCCTGGCACGATGGCGAAGTCCACGGGCCTCGGCCTGCTCGAATTGCCGACGATCTTTGGCATGCTCAAACCAGACGTGGTTGTCAGCATCGGCGATCGGTTCGAGACGATGGCAACCGCCGTCGCCGCGGCCTACATGAACATCTCGCTCGCGCACACGATGGGCGGCGAGGTCAGCGGAACGATCGACGAGAGCATCCGTCACGCGGTGACGAAGCTCTCGCACCTCCATTTCCCGGCCAACAAGCAGGCGGCGGATCGCATCGTACGCATGGGCGAGGACCCCTCATCCGTTCACGTCGTCGGGTGTCCCCGCGTGGACCTGGTCGTCGAGATCGCGAGAAGCAACGGGCACATCGAATCGCCGGACTGGCTCGAGCGTGAAGGCGTCGGCGCGCACATCACGCTCGACAAGCCCTTTCTGCTCGTCAGCCAGCATCCGGTCACCACCGAATACGGCCATGGCGAAGAGCAGATCGTCGAGACGCTGATGGCGCTGCACGAGCTGCAGATGCCGACGATCATGCTGTGGCCGAACGCCGATGCCGGGTCCGAGGACATTTCACGCGGGATGCGGAAGTTCCGCGAGGGATACAAGCCGGAATACATCCGCTTCTACAAGAACTTTCCAATCGAAACGTACGTCCGCCTGATGATCAGCTGCGCGTGCGCGATTGGCAATTCATCCGCGCCGCTGCGCGAGGGGGCGTTCGTGGGCGTCCCGACGGTCAACGTCGGCACCCGGCAGCAGGGACGCGATCGCGCCGGCAACGTCATCGACGTGGGCTGCGACCGTCGCGAGATCGTGGCCGCGGTCGAGAAGCAACTCGGGCACGGGCGATATCCGTCGAGCCATTTGTACGGCGACGGCGGGGCAGGCGCGCGCATCGCGAAGATTCTCGCGAACGCGCCGCTGCGGGTGCAGAAGCGATTGTCATATTGAAAATACTCGGCATCATCCCGGCACGCGGTGGGTCGAAGGGCATCCCGAACAAGAACCTCGCGCTGCTGTGCGGACGGCCGCTGCTGGCCTACACGGCTGACGCGGTGAAACAAAGCCGGAAGCTGACCCGCACGATCGTGAGCACGGACGACGAACGGATCGCCGAGTGCGCGAGGTCGCTCGGCCTCGAGGTGCCGTTCATGCGGCCGGCGCCGCTGGCCGCGGATGACGCGCCGATGCTGCCCGTCGTGCAGCACGCGCTCGAGGCGATGAAGGAACGCGGGTTCGACGCGGACATGGTGGTGTTGCTGCAGCCGACCTCGCCGTTGCGCCGCGCCGAGCACATCGACGCGGCGATCGACTGGCTCGAGCGCACCGCTGCGGATTCGATGGTCTCCGTCGTCGAGGTACCACACCAGTTCAATCCGGTGTCGGTGATGCGACTCGAAGACGGCCTCCTCAAGCCGTTTCTCGACGGCCCGACGCCGACGAGGCGCCAGGACAAGCCGCGCGTGTTCGCGCGAAACGGTCCGGCGGTCCTGGCGGTCCGCGCCGCGGTCGTCGCGTCCGGTTCGTTGTACGGCGAGCGGTCGTGGCCGCTCGGGATGAGCGCGGAAGATTCCATCGACATCGACACCCCTTCGGATTTGAAGCTGGTCGAGTTCCTTCTCGGTGGAGTCCGGCTTTAGCCGGACCAGCGAACGTAGAGGCGGACCTTCAGGTCCGCCTGAACCAATGCAGATTCCCTACAGGCGCGTTTCCGAATACCAGCCGGTCGATGTCAGCAAGCTGCGTCCGGGAAGCTCGTACAAGAGCCTCATCGAGAAGCGGACGCATCCGATCGACGAGGTCGTCGCACGATTCGGCCGCATCCCGGAGGAGCTGCTCGCCCGGCGCGGATGCCCGACCTGCGGCAGCAGCGAGGAGACGCTCGAGCTCGAGAAGGATCACATGCGGATCGTCCGCTGCCAGCAGTGCGATCTCGTGTTCGTCAACCCGACCTTCGACGAAACGCACTACACGCAGGTGTACGCATCGCGGGCGTATCAGGACATCGTCCGCGATCTCGGCATCAACAGCCACGAGTACCGCGTGAACCGGTTCGGCACCGAGCGCGTGCGGATGATGGGCGAGCACCTTCGGGGAACCCGCACGCCGCGCTATCTTGACGTCGGCTGCAGCACCGGCTTCGTCGTCGAGGCGGCGCGCGACAAGGGGTGGGACGCGATCGGGATCGATCTGAACCCCTCGGCGATCGAATTCGGCCGCTCGCGCGGCCTCGACCTTCGCACCGTCGCGCTCGAAGACGCCGGCTTCGCGCCGGGCAGCTTCGATGCACTCTCGCTCTTCGACGTGCTCGAGCATCTGCTCGATCCGCGGCGCACGCTTCGCGCCTGCGCGGAGCTGCTGGCGCCGGGCGGCATCCTGTTTCTCTACGTGCCGAACTTCGATTCGGCGTCGCGGCTGCTGATGGGGGCGAACGCGCACTTCATCT
>Ga0137419_10000590_pt1 | contig 13695 bp, 14 predicted proteins | sample CZODoug3_1_2_16f_FD_108279 | JGI IMG/M metagenome (GOLD analysis project Ga0137419, IMG submission 108279) | Vadose zone soil fungal communities from Angelo Coast Range Reserve, California, USA - CZODoug3_1_2_16fungal (Illumina Assembly) | ecosystem: Environmental > Terrestrial > Soil > Vadose... | reverse complement strand
GCGCGAAGGTCAACACTTGATCCTGGACCACCGACGACTCGTTGCTGCCGCGGCGCACGATGATTTCGCGCGACTGCTCCACCTGGAGGACGCCCGGCCCGGTCACGCCCAATGCCAGCGTGCGGTCGAACAGCGCGCCCAGTGCCTGCTGAAAGGCGTGCCGCTTGCCCCCCTTCATCAGGTAGGCCGCTTCCTGCAGGGTGAGAGTCACTCCGTAGTCCCGGGCCGCGCGGATCATCGCCTGCGGTCCCTGGTCAGCCGCGGCGTCCACGGCGTCGAAGAACGCCCGCATCGCGGTGGCGGTGGAGTCGAAGGCGCGCTGCCGGAACTCGTAAATCGGCTTTGCCGATGCGGCGAGCTCTTCCGCCTCGCGCTGCAGCTCGTCCTCCGACTTGTTCACCACGAAGTTGAAGGGCGCGATGATTTCCTTGTCGGTACGGGCCCCCGGTTCGAGCAGCGGCGCGACGTCGGCGGCGCTCGAGGGGAAGGCGACGTTGGTGAGCACGGCCAGACCGAAGACCCAAGCCCACCGGGCCCCGTGATAGCGCACCTGATCCTGCGTGGGGAGCTTCATATCACCCTTGCGCGTCTTCGGCGTAGGCCCGGATGATGTCCCGCACCAAGCGGTGCCGCACCACGTCCGAGTCTTCGAGATAGTGGAACCCGATCCCCTCGATGCCCGGCAGGATCCGCTCGACCTGCAGCAGTCCGGAGTCTTCGCGGTTTGGCAGGTCGATCTGGGTCTTGTCGCCGGTGATCACGGCGCGGGAGTTCACGCCCAGCCGCGTCAGGAACATCTTCATCTGCATGCCCGTGGCGTTCTGGGCCTCGTCGAGGATGACGAAGGCGTCCGACAGCGTGCGCCCGCGCATGTAGGCGAGGGGCGCGATCTCGATCGTGCGCGTCTCGAGCGCCTTCTGCACGCGGTCGCGCGGCATCATGTCCTCGAGCGCATCGTACAACGGGCGCAGATAGGGATCGACCTTCTCCTGCAGGTCGCCGGGCAGGAAGCCGAGGTTCTCGCCCGCCTCCACCGCCGGGCGGGCCAGGATGATCCGCCGCACCCGCTTGCGCGACAGCGCGTCGACGGCCGCCGCCACGGCCAGGTAGGTCTTCCCCGTCCCCGCCGGCCCGATTCCGATCACGATGTCGTTCTGCGCGATTGCCTGGAGGTAGGTACGCTGCCCGGCGGTCTTGGGCTGAATCACGCGCCGCAACCCCGGGAGGATGATCTTCACCTCATCCGGGCTGGGCTTGCCCAACGCGCCGTGCGCCTCGTCTGCCAGTACGCGCTCCACGTCGTGCACGTCCAGCGTCTCGCCCCCGCCCATGCGCGCGAGGTCCACCAGCGCCTGCACGACGGGGGCGGCGCGCTCCACTGCTTCGGCTGGTCCGGCCAGCGACAGACTATCGCCGCGCAACGAGACCCGCACGCCGAGCCGCTTGGACAACTCGAGTAGGTTGCCGTCGTTCACGCCGGCGAGGGCCAGCGGGTCCACGCCTTCGGCGGAGAGCCGGCGCATGATGTCGCTCATGGCACCACGCGGATGTGCAGCGCCGCCAGATCGGCGTCTCGGGCAGGGGCCGGCGCGCCCTCGAACAGCGCACGGGCGGCGGTGGTCTTCGGGAACGCGATTACGTCGCGCAGGCTGGTGGCGCCCGCGAGCAGCATCGTGACGCGGTCGAATCCCACGGCGAACCCCCCGTGCGGCGGCGCCCCGGACGCCAGCGCGCCGAGCAGGAACCCGAACCGCGCCTCGATCTCCGCCGGTGTGAGACCCAGATGCGCGAAGATCTTGCGCTGCACGGCGGGGTCGGTGATGCGAATCGATCCCGAGCCGAGTTCGTGCCCGTTGTAGACGGCGTCGTAGTGCAGCGCGCGGCAGGCGAACGGCTCACGGTCGAGCCGCGCCACGTCCTCGGGATGCGGCGCGGTAAACGGATGATGGGCAAACACCGGTTTCCCTGTCTCCGCATCGGGCTCGAACAGCGGGAAGTCGACCACCCAACAAAACGCGTGCGCGGCTTTCGGCTGTGGCGCGAGGCGCCGGATGACGTCCTGGCGCACTTTGTCGAGCGCCGGCGATGTGACGCGGTCGGGCCCCACGGTCATCAGGGCCGCGTCACCGTCCCGAATTCCGAGCGTGCCCAGCGCATCCGCGGTGAAGTGCTTCCCCACCGACCCGGACACCTGGTCTCCCTGCCGTTTCACCCACGCGAGGCCGGTCGCGCCCATCGCCTTGGCGGTCTCGGCCAGCTGATCCGCGTCCTTGCGCGACAGCGAAGCGCCGCCGGGCACCGCGATGCCGCGCACCCGGGCGCCGTCCTTGAGCGCGCCCTCGAAGAACGGCACGCCGAGCGGCTGGACCTGCGCGGTCCAGTCGACAATCGGGAAGTCGTAGCGCAGATCGGGCTTGTCGGTGCCGTAGCGCTCCATCGCGTCGCGCCACTGCAGTCGCGGAAACGGCCGCGGGATCGCGTGTCCCGCTTCATCCCACAGGGCGACGAGCACGGTCTCGACGAAGCCAAGCACGTCCTCCTGCCCGACGAACGCCGCTTCGATATCGATCTGGGAAAACTCGGGCTGCCGATCGAAGCGCAGGTCTTCGTCGCGGAAGCAGCGCGCGATCTGGAAGTAGCGGTCGAACCCCGCCACCATCAGCAGCTGCTTGTAGATCTGTGGCGACTGCGGTAGCGCGTAAAACTCGCCCGGGTGCACGCGCGACGGCACGAGGTAGTCGCGCGCTCCCTCGGGCGTCGGCTTCGTCAAGACCGGCGTCTCGATTTCCAGGAAGTCGAGCTCGGAGAGTGTCCGGCGCGCCCGCTGCAACAGGCGATGGCGCAATATCAAGTTGGCCTGCAGCTCCGGCCGGCGCAGATCGAGGTGGCGGTACCTGAGTCGCAGCTCTTCGGCGGCGAGCTCCTCGGTCTTGCCGCGCGCGACCGGAATCGCCGGCGTCTCGGCGGGCCCGACCACCTGTACTGTGGTGGCGTGCACTTCGACATCGCCCGTCGCAAGCTCGGCGTTCTTCATCGCGGCGGGACGCGCCACGACATCTCCCTCGACCACGACGACCGTCTCGTTGCCCACCGCCTGCGCGGCGGCAATGGCCGCGGCCGACGCCCAGCCGGGGCCGAGCGCGACTTGCACGAGGCCGTCGCGGTCGCGCAGATCGAGAAACACGATCCCGCCGAGGTCGCGGCGCCGGTGCACCCAGCCCCCGAGCCGCACCCGCTGCCCGACATGCTCCGCCCGCAGCGCCCCGCAGCGGTGGGTGCGCCAGGTCGTCCGCGTCTGCAACGCGTTTATGCTCCCTCCGCCTCGCACAGCGAGCGGTAAAACTCGTCCGGCGTCCGCGCCCCGAGTAGCCGGGCACGCACCGGCTCCCGCCGCACGAGGCGCGAGATCCGGCTCAACGCTTTCACGTGGGTCCCGGCTTGTGACTCGGGCCCCGCCAGGAGAAAGAACAGCCGCACCGGTTCTCCATCCACCGTCTCGTAAGGCACAGGGGCCGGCGTCGTCCCGGCCACGACCACCAAGTTCGCGAGCGCGGGCGTTTTACCGTGCGGCACCGCCACCCCGTAGCCGATCCCCGTCGGGAATTGCCGCTCCCGCTCCAGGATGGCCTGAAGCACCTCGTCCGCCGCCCCTCCGTTTCCCCCCAGCATCATGGCCACGAGTTCCCGGAGCACCCCCTCCTTGCTTTGCGCCTGGAGGGGCACCCTGATCTGATTCGGCGTCAGGAGGTCTGAAAGCCGCAATGGAATGTGTCCAAGTGCCGTAACCGGTTGAAGATAGTTAAGTTGAGTTGACAGCGCCACTTGCCTCGGTAAACGTTCGACATGCAACGCATTGCCGTGCTGCTCGCTGGGCTCGCCGTCCTTCCCGGTGAGCGCGGCACGGCGCAACAAGCGGCGGGGACGGCACTATGGCGTCTCGCCGCTATCACGCTGCCGGTCCCCCCCGCACTCGTCACCGGTACCGCTGCAGTGTTTTGGAATCCCGCACAAATCGAAGACAGCGCGCGCACACAGCTCGGCATCGAAGCCATCCAGACTCCGGCGGCGATCGGCGCCTCGGGAATGCTGGCCGCCATACGCGTGCGCGCGGGGCGAGTCGGCCAGATCGGGTTCGTCTACGGCCATGTGGGCCTCAGCGATCTCACGCGCACGGGTGACAGCCCCGATCCGATCGGCGGCGACGTGCCGGTCTACACCCGTGCCTTCGGGGCCACGTGGTCCCGCCCCGTCGCCGGCGTCGCGCTCGGCACCACGCTCGCCTACCACGAGACGCGGCTCGACGCGGTGCAGGTCACGCGGTGGACGTTCGATGTCGGCGCCAGTCGGGAGATCGGACCCCGGCTGCGCGTGGCAGCGGCGACGCATTTCCTCTCGTCCTTTAGCACCAGCGATCCCGCCCAGGACGTGTACGCGGGCGTCGAGTACCGGTTGTGGCAGGGACCGCTCTGGGGTGACCAAGGGGCGCTGCGTGGTCGCTACGGGATCGCTTTTGGCCACGGCTTCACGCCGGACCATCAATTCGGGGCTGGCTTCGAACTGGGCCGCGTGGTCGCATTCGACGTCGCCGTCACGCGCGAGGGGAGTTACGGCACCGAAGGGTGGCGCGGCGCGGGCGGCTTCCGCGTGACGATCGGGAAGTATCGCATCACGCTGGCCCGTGATGCCGGCGTGAACGAACTGGGCTCGGCGTATCGGGTCGGCGTGGACGCCCGGTTCCGATGATAGACGGGACACGCGGGACCGAGCTGCTGGGGCTGACGCCGGAGGCTGCGCGCGTCGCTCTCGGGGAGTGGCTCGCAGCGCGCGGCGAGCCTGCGTACCGCCTGCGCCAGGTGCTGCCACGCCTGTGGCAGCGACCCGTGGGTAGCTGGGCAGACGCGACGGAGCTGCCGGCCACGCTGCGGACCGCCCTCGACGAAGCGTTCCCGCTGTTTCGCCTCACGCTGGCGACCCGGCAGGTGTCGAACGACGGCACTGAGAAGTTCCTGTGGACACTCGCCGACGGCGAGGCGATCGAGTCGGTCCTCATCCCCGAGGGTAAGCGCCGCACCCTGTGCATTTCGTCGCAGGCGGGGTGCGCCCTGGGATGCGTGTTCTGCGCGACCGGCCGCATGGGGTTCCGGCGCAATCTTTCTGTGACCGAGATAGTGGGCCAGGTTCGCGAACTGGTGCTTGCGGCGGGCGCGCCCAAGCCCACCAACGTCGTGTTCATGGGCATGGGCGAGCCGCTCCTCAACTGGGACGCGGTGGACCCGACCCTGACGATCCTGAATCAGCCGGACGGGTTCGGGATCGGCGCGCGGCACATCACGGTCTCGACCGTCGGCATCCTCCCGACGTTGGCGAAACTGGCCCGGCGACCTGAGCAGTTCCGGCTCGCCCTCTCGCTGCACGCGCCGACGCCGACGCTGCGCCGCGAGCTGATGCCGATCGAGAAGAAGTACAAGCTCCCTGAAGTGCTGGAGGCCCTGAAGCAGTTTCGACGCCGTGTGACGCTCGAGTATGTATTGATCGGCGGGCGGAACGACACGCTGGAAGCGGCCGATCAGCTGGCGCAGCTGGCCTTACCCCTCGGCGCCCTCGTCAACCTGCTGCCGTTGCATCCGGGGGGCGCGCCGGATCTGACCCCGACCGGCCGGGCGCAGATGATCGCGTTCGAGCGGCGGCTCAAGTCGCGTGGCGTCGAGGCGGTGCTCAGACGCAGCCGCGGCCTCGACATCAGTGCCGCCTGCGGTCAGTTACGGGTGGAAGTCCTGTCGCGGAGCAAAGTCGGCGCCCAACAGCACGCTGGCGTCGAGTAGTCGGGCGCTGTCGAGCTCAACCTCGACGCGCCCGGTCCCCAACGCCCGCCGCAGCCGGTCACCCAGGCTCGCCGACCCCCGCCGCACGATGATGCGCGTCGAATCGATGATCCCCAGGGTGGCGGGCGCGTTGCCGAAGTACACCACGTCGATCCCCGCGCGCCGCAGCACCCGCGTGCCGACGCGGGCATTCCCCGGCCTGCCGCTCGCGTTCAGCACCTCGACGACGATCGCCGGTCCGCGGTCGCCCGGCACCGCGTGGGCGGGTGCGGCGTCGTGGCCGCAGCCGGCGAGTGCGAGGACTAGCGCGACGCCAGCGCGTTCCAGAACGCCACCGTTTCCGGGAGCAGCGGCCACCCCGAGCGGACCACCCATTCGATGCGCCGGCGTGCCACCTCGCGCAGCACCGCATCTCGTTCGGTGGGCACCCGCTGGGTGAGCGCATGACGCCCGTCGGGATCGAAGTCGCGTCCCGGCTCGAGAAAGTCGGCGAGATACAGCATCCGGCCGACCTCGTCCCACCCGGAGTAGCCGACGGTGTGATATCGCACCGCGTCGAGCACGCCGCGGTCTCGCTCTCCGTCCTGGGCGGCGCGCTCGGCGGCGGCAGGACCGTGTGCCATCAGATCTTTCAGGGGAGCGTCACGCAACGCGTCGTGCAGCCAGGCAGCCCGCAGCCAGCGGTCTCGTTCCGGAGCGGCGAGGCGCATCGCATCGGCCCATGCGCCGAGCAGGCCGGCGACGCGCTCGATGTGGCCCACGCGGGCGGCGCTGACCTGCGCCCAGACGGGCAGACTCACGCGCGCACCGTGGGGTCGGCGGCGACACCCTCGCCCAGCACCACGTTGTCGATCAAGCGCGTCGCGCCGACACGCGCGGCCAGGACGGCGACGGTGCGCGCCGTGGCGCGGGTGACGGGCTGCAGGTCCTCATCCACCAGCGCCAGGTACTCCGGCTCGACGCCAGGCCCCCGTAACACCTCCATGCCGCGCCGCTGCAGCGCGGCCGGGTCGGCTTCCCCGCTCCGCCACGTCTGCTCCACGGTGCGAAGGGCACGTGACAGCGCCAGCGCGGAACGGCGTTGGTCGGCATTCAGGTAGCTGTTGCGCGACGAGAGGGCGAGCCCGTCGAGTTCGCGCACGGTCGGGAGCACGTCAATCGTGATCGGAAAGTCCAGGTCCTGGACCATGCGCTTCACGAGGACGGCTTGCTGAAAGTCCTTGCGGCCGAAGACCGCCACGTCGGGCGCGACGAGGTGAAGGAGCTTCGCCACCACCGTCAGGACGCCGGTGAAGTGTCCCGGTCGCGCGGCCCCCTCGAGCGTCTCGGCGGCTGCCCCGCCCGTCACGCGCGCGACGGGCTCCGCGGGGTACATCTCGGATCCTTCCGGAACGAACACACAGTCGACGCCGCGCCCTTCGGCCAGCTGCTGGTCGCGGGCGAGATCGCGGGGATACTTCGCGAAGTCTTCTTTGGGCCCGAACTGGAGGGGATTGACGAAGATGCTCAGGACGACGCGGTCGGCGAGCTCCTTGGCGCGGTCGACGAGGCGGAGGTGGCCCTCGTGCAGGAAGCCCATCGTCGGGACGAACCCGATCTTGCGGCCGCGGGCGCGCTCGGCTTGGGACCAGGCGCGCATCTCGGCAAGCCTCCCTAGAACTCGCGCTTCTTCATCTCCGAAAAGAAGTCGCGCCGCTCGAGATCGTCGTCGGTCGTCTCGGCCGGCAGCGTCGGGTCGTATTTGCGACGTGTTTTGGGCTTCGCCTTCTCCGCCTTGGCTATGTTCTTCTTGATCAGCTTTGCCATCTTTTCGTCTTCGCTCTTGGACATCTTCCCTTCCTGGCGTTAGAGGACTCCCCGAATTTACACTCCCCCCCGGTCATTTCCCAAACGAATGCTCCGGCCCCGGAAACCGCCCTTCACGCACTTCGGCCGAAAACAAGCGCACCGCCTCCCGCACGTCCTCGGCCAACGCGGCGTATTTCTTCACGAATTTCGCCGAGAAGCGGTCGTTCAAGCCGAGCATATCGTGCACCACCAGCACCTGGCCGTCGCAGGCGGGCCCTGCCCCGATGCCGATGGTCGGGATCGTGAGCGCCTTGGTGATCTGCGACGCGAGCGGGGCCGGGATCAACTCCAGCACCACCGCGAACGCGCCCGCGTCCTCGAGCGCCTTGGCGTCCGCCTTGAGCCGCTCGGCCGCGACGTCTTCCCGACCCTGCACGCGGTACCCGCCCAGCGCGTGCACCGACTGCGGCGTCAGGCCGATATGTCCCATCACCGGAATCCCGACGTCCACCAGGCGGCGCACCGTGGGGGCCATCGGCTGCCCGCCTTCGAGCTTGATGGCGTGGCACGCGGTTTCCTGCATCGCGCGGCCGCAGTTGCGCACGGCTTCCTCGGGTGTCACCTGATAGGTGAGGAACGGCATATCGCACACGACCATCGCCCGTTCCGCGCCGCGGCGCACGATCCTGGTGTGGTAGATCATCTGATCGAGCGTCGCCGACAACGTCGAGGACGCGCCGGCGAGCACCTGGTTCACCGAGTCGCCCACGAGCAGAATGTCCACCCCGCTCGCATCGAGCAGGCGGGCGAACAGCGCGTCGTAGCAGGTGAGCGCCACGATCCGCTCCCCCTTTTGCTTCATCTCGAGCAGGGACTGCGTCGTGACGTTAGACATGGATCAGCGCCTCGAGCTCGGCGATCTCGCGCAGCCAGAAGGCCCGCCTGGGAAGCTCGGGATGAGGAATCGTCAGGCCGGGTTCCCGCACCTCTCGGACGCCGAACCGGACGATGTCGAGATCGAGCGTGCGCGGACCCCACCGCTCCCGCCGCTCCCGCCCTCGCTCGGCCTCGATCCTGCGGCACTCGGCGAGCAGCGCTGCTGGGGTGAGCGTGGTCTCGAGCAGTACCATCTGATTGAGGTATGGCCCCTGCGGCACGGGTCCCAGGGGTGCCGTCTCCTCCACGCGCGAGGCGCTCACCAGCCGGGTCCCCGGCAGCGCGCCGAGCCGCTGCCGCGCGTGCGCGAGATGCGCGGCGCGGTCGCCGACGTTCGACCCGAGGCCCACGAAGACTCTTTCCATGACGGTGGAATGCTACGCAGGCTAGGCGACGCTGGCAAAGCCGCGCGTCAGGTCGCGCAGCATCGTGGCCACTTGCTCCAGGTCACGCGTGGCCCGCTCCAGGTCGGTCAGGCCTTGCGCTGCCTCGACGGCGCGGGTCGCCACATCGTCGGCCTCGGTACGGTTCTGGCCCGCGATGGTCGCGACCGCGTTGATGCGCTGGCGCAACCGCGCGAACGCCTGGTCTTGTTCCCCGGCGGCCTCGGCGATACGGCCGGCGTGAGCGGTGGCCTCGGCCGTCGCCGCGACGATGGCATCGAGCGCCTCGAGCGCCGCCGCCGACAACTCCTCCACGCCTCCCACGTTCACCTCGCCGCGGCGCATCTGCTCCACCACTTCGCCCACCTGGCGGTGGATGTCGAGCACCAGGTCGCCCGCTTCCACCGCCGCTCCGGCGCTCTGCTCGGCAAGGTGTCGCACCTCGTCCGCCACGACGGCGAACCCCTTCCCGTGCTTGCCGGCGCGCGCCGCCTCGATGGCGGCGTTCAGCGCCAGCAGGTTCGTCATATCGGCCAACTCGCGAATCGAGGCGATGAACCCGGTGATGCGTCGGCTCATCTGACCGAGCTGCTGCACCTTGATCGAGCTTTCTCCCACGAACAGTTTCAGCGCCACGAGCCGCTCGATCGCGTCGCGGATCTGCGTGCGGTTGCGGCTCGCGACGTCGCTTGCCGCGCTCGAGGCCCGCGCGGCACCGGCCCCGTCGTCGGAGACGCGCCGCGACACTTGCGCCAGGCTCTCGGTGGCCTCGAGCCCGCCGGATACCTCTCCTTCCTCGCGCCGGACCCCCTCGCGGATGACGCCGGTCGAGGTGGCGACCGCGGCGGCCGCCTGCTTGAGCGTCTCCGCCGTCTGGGCGATCGTCGCGAGCTGGCGCGTCATCCGTTCGACCGTCTCGACCAGCGGGCGCCGCAGGTCCGTAATGTGGACCGCCGTCGCAAGCTGGTTCGCGAACGTCGTGATGGTGAGCACGTCCTGGCGACGGTAGCTGTTCTTCTTGTGGTGCTCGATCTCGAGGGTGCCGATCACCTGGTCGCCGAACTTGAGCGGCACGATCACGAGGCTCTGCACCTCGAGGGGCGCGTCGGCGACGCGCTTGTCACGCGTGACGTCGTCGATCACGGCCGTCTCCCCGCTCGCGACCACCTGCTGGCGCAGCGCCGCGGTGTCTTCCGACGGCTCGCCCCGGCCGGCGCGCCCCTGGGCGGAGCGGTGCACCAGCGCCATCACGCCGTCGTGAATCCGGTAGATCCGGAAGTCCCCCCAGTCGACCAGGCGGTGCGCCAGGCGCTCGATCCGGCGGAACGAATCCTCGAGGCTGATGTTGGCTGTGATCACCGCTTCCATCGCGTGGATCTTGTTCAGCTCTTCGGCGGAGATCGCCTCCTCGACCATTTGCTTGAGCAGCAAACCCAGGAACGTGAGCACCAGGCTGACGATCACCCACGCGCCCAGGGACCAGGACACGACCACCGCGACGAAGATCGTCGTCGCGAGGACGGTGGCGGCGTAGCCGATCACTTCGTAGCGAATGATCATCATCCGCTCGGCGGGCTCGAGCTTGGCGCGGATGATCAGACTGAAGTAGAAGAGCAGCCGGCTGAACACGAAGTAGGCGAGGGCGTAGCCCGCGAACGCCGGCAGCAGATCGATGCGCAGCTCGGGCGTCGTGACCTCGAGCCAGTGGAGGATAGTGGCGTACACGCCGTACGCGGCGACCAGCGCGATCACCTCGCGGCCCAGGTTGATCCACGCGACGCGCAGCGGTTTGCGCGCCCACGCCGAATCGGCGGTAAGAATCGCGCCCGCGATCGCGAGGGCCGTGGCCGGCACGCCGACGAGCAAGCTCCCGGCGAGCCCCACCAGCGCGGTCTGCGTCAGATACGAGTACTTACTGAGGGGGATCGCCATGCCGCGCAGCGCGATCGCGGCTGCGAACAACACGACCATCTCCGGGACCTGCCCCAGCCAGCGTGGGTCCGCAATGAGCACGCCAAGCAGGACAACCGTCCCCGCCCACGCCAGCCCCTGGCTGTAGAGCGCGACGAAGCGTGGAATGCTCATGCGTGCACCGCCGCGGCCAGCTCGCGCACCAGGCGCTCAGCCGCGCCGACGCCGCCCTGCGCCACCGCGTCCATCAGCGCGCTGCCGACCACGACGCCGTCCGCGTAGCGCGCCGCGGCGGCCGCCTGCGCCGGCGTGCCGATGCCGAACCCCACCGCGACCGGCAGCGGCGTCGCGGCGCGCACGCGTCGCACATACGCCTCGAGGTCGGCCGGGACCTGATCCCGCGCACCCGTGACCCCAAGCCGCGATATGAGGTACGCGAAGCCCTTCGCCCCGGTCAGGGCCGCCGCCAGACGGGCGTCATCGGTCGTGGGGGCGACCAGGCGGATCAGCGCGAGCGGGCTGCGCGTCACCGCCGACTCCACCGCCGGATCCGCGCCCGCCGGCAGGTCGGTGAGCAGCAGGCCGGCCGCCCCGGCCGCGTGGGCGTCGGCGACGAAGCGCTCCACGCCGTAGGCGAGGACGGGGTTGAGGTAGGTCATGATCACGACCGGAACGGCGAGTGCGGCTTCGTGAATCAAGCCGAGGACACCGGCCGCGGTCATGCCCTGCTCCAGGGCGGCCTGCGTCGTGCGCTGAATGGTGGGGCCGTCGGCGAGGGGGTCGGAGAACGGCACGCCGACCTCCACGAAATCGGCGCCTGCCGCGACGACCGCACGCAGCACATCGCGGGAGACGCCGAGCGTCGGAAATCCGGCCGTGACGTAGGGAATGAGGGCTCTGCCCCTCCGTCCGCCCCGCTCGCCGAGCGCCCGCCACCGCGCGGCGATCGGATGCTCAGACAAAGTAGTCGCTGACGGTGATACCGTACTTGACCGGATCGGTGACCTTGACGATGGTGCGCGGATAATTGCCGGCCTCATCCTTGTTGGCGAGGTCGACGACGGTGCCGGGCTGGAGCAGCGCCCCGTCGGGCGTCGTCACCACGCGCACCACCGGGCGGTGGACGTGGGTCACATCGGGGTTCGCGGTGTGCACGATCGCCACTTCGTAGGTGTCGAGGATGACGCACGTCCCAACCGGATAAATCCCGATCAGGTTGATGAACGCCTTCACGACCACCGGGTCGTAGCCGCGGCGCGGGTTCTCCCACATTTCCTTGAGCACCTGATCGGGCTGGATCGGGACCGTCTGATAGACGCGGCGGCTCGTCGCCGCGTCAAACCCGTCCGAGACGGAGATGATCTTCGAGTAAATGGACAGCTCGCGGGGTCGGATCGACTTGGGGTACCCCGTGAGATCCGTCTTCATGTGATGCTCGTAGGCCGCGACCATCCCGCGGTAGGGGATTTCCCCGTAGCCGCGCAGCCCGAACAACGTGAGCACGCCGAGCCACGGGTGGGCCTGCATGATGCGCCACTCCTCGTCCGTGAGGCCCCCTTCCTTATTGAGCACCTCGAGCGGCACGCGCGACTTGCCGACGTCATGGAAGAGCGCCGACATGCCGAGATCGTAGAGCTGGAGCTTCGTGAGGCCGAGCTTGCGGCCCAGCGCGACCGAGAAGATGCAGACATTCACCGAGTGGGTGAACGTGTACTCGTCGTAGTCGCGCAGCGTCGTCAGACCGACGAGCGACGACTCGTTGTTCAGCACCTGATCGACGATCGCTTGCACCGCGCGCTTGACCTTCTTGACGTTGGCGGTGCGGCCCATGCGGATGCTGTTGATCACCTCTTTAGTGACCGCCACGGAGCGGGCGTAGGTGCGCTTCGCGGCCTCCTTCTGACGCTCCTCCTCCTCGACGTCTTCCTCAGTCTCGAGCGGCGGCTCCACGGTGATGAACGAGACGCCGCCGTCCACGAGCTTCTGTGACAGCTCGAACAGCTTGTTGGGGTTCGCGTCCCGGGCGGCGTAGGACAGCAGCAGCGAGACGAAGATCTGGAGCTGCCGGCGGTCCACGCCCTCATCGAGCCGTACGGCGCCGATCCCGCACTGGCTGAACACGTTCAGGATGTGGGAGAACGATGCGTAGTTGTCGAGGTCGAGGCGCAGGCGCGTCGAGTTCACGAAGATGAATTCGCCCTGGAGCCGGATCTCGAGCTCTTTCTCCACATCCAACAAATGCTTGGTTGTCGCCGCGAGGTCATCGAGGGCCTTCTGCACCTGTGTGTTTTCGATCGGATACAGCTTGAGCGAGCGGAACGCCGTGTAGAGAACGATGAGGAAGTCCCGCCCGGCGTGCCGCAGGAAACCGTCCGTCGTTTGGACGGTCTCCATCATCGAAGGCCGCCTGCCGCCCGCTCCGGGCGCCGTCATGTCGTTGTCCCCGTGCCGCCCCCGGCACTACCCACTTCGCGCAGCGCGCGGCTGACGGCGTTGCGCACCAGTGGCTCCTTGTCCTGCGCGACTTTCTGGAGGATGTCGCGCGCCGCGGGCGTGCGGATCTTGCCGAGCGCCATCGCCGCGCAGGCGCGCGTCTCGGGATCCTCCTTCCGCGCGAGCAGGCCGCCCTTGCCCACGAGCAGCTTTTCGAGCGTTGCGATCCCCGCTTCGCCGGCCAGCGCGCCGTACGCTTCGAAGAACGTCATTTTCTCGGTCAGGTCCGCATCCTTCAGCTTATTCCCGACGACGGCTGCTTCGATCCGCGCGAATGCGTTCCGATGGCCGCGCTGGCCGAGGAATTTGACTGCCGCAATGCGCACGTCCCGTTCGTCATCATCGATGGCCTTTTCGAGCAG
>Ga0137419_10000589_pt1 | contig 13706 bp, 13 predicted proteins | sample CZODoug3_1_2_16f_FD_108279 | JGI IMG/M metagenome (GOLD analysis project Ga0137419, IMG submission 108279) | Vadose zone soil fungal communities from Angelo Coast Range Reserve, California, USA - CZODoug3_1_2_16fungal (Illumina Assembly) | ecosystem: Environmental > Terrestrial > Soil > Vadose... | reverse complement strand
TTCGCCCAACGGCTGGGCGCGCTGATCGGTGGCCGGGAGGTCGAGGCGGGCAGGGTCCGGATGTACGCGGAGGCGATCCGTGAGGCGGCGGCCTCCAACATGCCGCTGGGCAAGCAGGTGCTGCAGGCCGACGACTTCCTGCCGGAGAAGGACTGGCGCGTGCTCGCGAGCGTCGGATACATGTGCGACGACCCGTACACGGGCGCCCCCGGTGTCACGCAGGTGGCCGACGACATCTATCGCGTCACCACGCGACTCGCGACGCGCAAGGCCTCGAGCCGGATCACCTTCACGCTGCGGCTCATGGAGCCGCTCGAGACGACGCGACAGGTGTTCAGTCCGCTGCTGGTGCGGTTTCTCTCGGGCATCGATCACACCACGCGACCCGTCAAGATCTCCGACTCGGGGCGGATCCGCAACGAGCTCCAGACGATGCTCCCGCAGGCGCTCGAGCACCAGGGCGAGCGCATCCGCGTCCACTTCGAGCGGATCAACGAGATGGTGATGCCGCGCGAGAAGCAGGCGGCGATCCGGAGGGTGCTCGACTGGTACAAGGCCAATCACCCGGTGTGGTTCGAGTGGCTCGAGGTCGTCTGACATGAAGATCCGTATCGGTGTGGGGACCGCGGGCGGTGCGTCCACGCCCGACGCGCTGGCCGAGCTGGTCACGGGACTCGACGAGCTGGGGTTCGACTCCCTCTGGCTCTCGGAGGTGCTGACCGGCCCCGTGCTCGATCCCGCCGTGGGCCTCGCCTGGGCGGCCGCGAGCAATCCGCGGGTGAAGCTCGGGACCACGATGCTGTTGCCGGGACGCAACGTGCCGCGCCTCGCCAAGCAGCTCGCGAGCCTGGACGTGCTGTGCCGGGGACGGCTGCTGGTGACGCTGGTCCCGGGGCTCACCTACGCACCGGAGCGCGAGGCCATCGGCGTCGAGCCCAGGCGCCGCGGCGCGGTCATCGACGAGGCGCTTCCGCTGTTACGGCGCCTCTGGGCTGGTGAGACGGTGAGCCACGAGGGCGCGGCGGGCAGCTTCCGTGACGTGAAGCTCTCGCCCCTGCCCGTGCAGCAGCCGCTCGAGGTGTGGCTGGGCGGCACGGCGCCCGCCGCGCTCGAGCGCTGCGGCCGCCTGTCGGACGGGTGGCTGCCCTCCCTGTGCACGCCCGAAGAGGCCGCGGTGGGGCGCGTCGTGATCGAAGACGCCGCGGCCAAGGCCGGGCGCTCGATCAGCGCCGAGCACTTCGGCATGAGCATCGGCTACGCCCGTGTGCCCATCGACCCGACGACCGCCCGCGTGATGACCGCCCGGCGCCCCCGATCGCTCGAGCTCACGCCGGTCGGGCTGCCGGCCTTGCGAAAGCTTCTCGAGCGCTTCATCGCCGTCGGCTTCTCTAAGTTCGTCGTGCGCCCGGTCGTCGCGCCCGCGTCCTGGCGCGCCGAGCTCGAGGCCCTGTCGGCGGCGGTGGGCGAACTCCAGACCTGACCCCGAACGAGGAGGCGACGATGGCGAGGATCGAACCGCTGGGCATCCACCAGGTCGACGACGAGATCCGGCATCTCTGCGAGGAGGCCGAGCGCCAGTCCGGCACCTCGGCGAGCCCCCGGACCTACGCGAAGAACCCCGGTGTGTTCAAGGCGCTCGCGGCCTTCCGCGCGGCGCTCGTCAGAGAAGGGACGATCGACCCCGTGCTCCGCGAGCTGGTGCGGCTGAAGATCGCTGCGCTCAACAACTGTCGCTATTGACTGACCCTGCGCTATGCCGGGGCCCGGCATGCGGGGGCGACCGAGGCGAAGATCGCGGCGATCGACGACGAGAGTTCGGACCTTCTGAGCCCGCGCGAGCGGGCCGCCATCCGGTTCGCCGAGAAGCTCGCCGTCGACCACCACAAGGTCGACGACGCGCTCTGGTCCGAGGTGCGCGCCCACTTCTCGGAGGCCGAGGTCATCGAGCTGGTGGCGCACACGACGCTCTACATCGGCTTCGGCCGGTTCAACGAGATCGTCGGGCTCGATCCGGCGTAACGCGCCTCGGAGCGGTCAGCCCTCGAGGAGCGGCTCGATCGTCTCGCGCGTCTCCTTCGACGGCACCACCGGGACGATCTCGAACTCGATCAGGTCACTCCAGAATGCGACCCACCGCTGCAACAGGCGGGCGTCATCGCATTCCATGAGCTGGAAGCACCGGTCGAAGTTGGCTTCGATCCAGCTCCCGACGTATTTCAGGCCGTCCGGCGCGCCTCGGCCTTGCTGCCGAAAGCGGCGATAGACCGCCTTGGCGTCGTGATTCTTGAATCGCTCGATCACCATGAACAGCATGGACCGGCCTCCCGCGTCGATACGCCTCAGGCCGAAGGAATCCGCTCGCTGACGATGAAGCGCTTGTTGGAGGTGTAGGGCCGAACCTCCGGCTTCCAGCGCCCGATGTCCGAGGTGTCGTTCCAGAGCTTCGACATCGGCAGGTCTGCGCGCTCGACCTCGTACACGCAGAGGTAACGCGGCTCCCCGGCGGCCGTCGTCCGGTAGCGCACGGCGTTGACGCATCCGGCCAGCTTCAGCAGCAGCGGCAGGTGCTCCTTGTCGTAGAGCTCGTTGAAGAGCTCCTCGCGGTGGGGTTCGACGTCCATCATGACCCAGAACACGTACGGGGTCCTCCCGGTGAGCGTCGCGCTTCCGCCCACCCAGTCGTACATGGCCGGGTGGCGATTCATCGTGTGCGGGCGCACCGCGGTGGGCCACCGTCCAGCCTCGCCGGCAGCCTTCCAGGCCGCGCTGTCGACGACCGCCGGCCCGTCGAGCTCGTAGGCGGCGAGATAGCGCGGCTCGGTCGGCGAGGGCTGGTGGTAGCGGCTGGCCCGGAGCACCCCGGGCACGGCCCGGAGGTTGGGGACGTGCTCGCGGTCGTAGACCTCGTTGAAGGTGCCCTCGTGGTCGTGGGCCACGTCCATCCGGACCAGGAACAGCGCGTGAGCGCCCATACGTTCCCTCCCGTCTCCGCGGAATGTATCATGCATCGTCACATGATCGACTCGGCGGACGTCGTCGTCGTCGGCTCCGGCGCCTTCGGCGCGAGCGCGGCATACCACCTGGCGCGGCGCGGCGTCCGCGTGGCGGTGCTCGAGCGCTCCGGGCTGGCCTCGCAGACTTCGCCGCGCGCCGCCGGGCTATCGAGCCAGGTACGCGCGACCCCGGCGCTCACCCGGCTCGCCCGGCGCGCGGTGACGAAGCTCGCGGCGTTTACCGACGAGACCGGCCAGCGGCTCCGGTTCACCCAGAGTGGCGCGCTGAAGCTCGCGCGGACCGAACGCGCATCTGCTCGTCGGTCAGGCCGGCGAAGGTGCGCTCCGCCCCCGACATCTTGTTGCCGCCCGAGGCATGTCAAGGGACGAGGGTATAATGCCGGTTCGTCATCGGCGGCAAGGGAGGGAGCCATGCGGAAGACCATTACCGGCACCGGCGGCATGCTGCTGCTCCAGACCCTGAAGGACGCGGGTGTCGAGTATCTCTTTACGAACCCGGGCTCCGCGGAGACCGGCATCTTCGCGGCGCTGGCCGAGGATGGTGACCAGCGGCTCGTGGTCGGCAAGCACGAAGGGCTGGTCGCGGCGATGGCGGACGGCTATCACCGGATCAGCGGCAAGGTCGGGGTCATCATCGCGCACGTGATGGGTGGCTCATACCAGCTGGCCGGACAGCTCTTCAACGCCCAGGTCGCCGGCTCGTCGGTGCTGGTCATCGCCGGCGACTGGGCGTCCGAGCTCCAGGACTATCGCGGCCTCGCGCCGTTTCCAGGCTTGAGCCAGGCCGAATCGATGCGCCCGTTGACCAAGGAGGCGCGCTGCGCGTATCAAGTGCACGCGAACCCGGCGGCCATCACCGTCGCCACCGCTCGCGCCCTCCGCGAAGCCACCACGCCGCCGACAGGCCCCGTGTACCTCTCCATCGGCGCGGAGCTCCTCAATCGCGAGGGGCTGGAGGCTCAGATCGGAGAAGCGGCACAGTACCACATCGAACGACCGGGGCCGGCGCGTCAGCAGAGGGTCGAGGCGATCGCCCGCCGGCTCGGTGAGGCGCTGTGCCCCGTGCTGATCTTCGGCGACGACGTCTGGCGTGAGGCCGCGCAGGCCGAGGCCGTGCGCCTGGCCGAGGTGCTCGAGGCACCGGTGTTCAGCACGCGGCAGATTTTTCCGAACTTCCCCACCCGGCATCCGCTCTACTGCGGCATGTATCCCATCTCGAACGAATTCGAGAAGGTCAGCGGCCTGAAGCCCGACGTCCTCTTCCTCGTCGGCTGCCAGGGCGTGCACGGCAGCGTCGCCGAGCCGTCCGTGATGCAGATCGGCCCGAACCCGCTGCTCATGGGCCGCCACTATCCGCTCGACGTCGCGGTGCAGTGCGAGCTCCGCGAGACGCTGCACAACCTGGGCGAGGCGCTGATCCGTCTGCACACAGCCGATCGGGTCGCGGGCTGGACCCGCCGGCGCGCGAAGGCGCGCGCGTACGCCCGGCTCCTGATCGAGCGCGAAGAGAACCTCGTGCGTGAGCACGAGCACGAGACGCTCGTGCATCCGAGTGTGCTCGGAGCGCAGCTCGCGGAGCTCCTGCCTCGGAACTCCATCATGGTGCAGGAGAGCTCGACCGCTCGGACGACCTTGCTGCCGTTGGGTCATCAGGGGATGGCCTGGACGCGCAGCGGCGGCGGCTCGCTCGGATGGGGCGTGGGCGGCGCGATCGGCGCCAAGATCGCCGTCGGTCGCGAGCGACCCGTCGTGCTGAACCTCGGCGACGGTGCCTTGACCTACAGCGCGGTGGGTTTCTGGACGATGGCCCGATACAACACCGCGATCCTCACCATCGTGTCGAACAACGAGAGCTATCAGATCGTGCGACACAACTGGGCGCGCGAGGTCCCGGACAGCAAGATGGTGCGCGACGGCAAGTATCCCGGGCTCTATCTGAGCGCCCCCGAGACCGATTACGTCGGGCTGGCCCGCGCTCAGGGCGTGGACGGCGAGCGCGTCGCCGGCGTGAAAGAGCTGGAGCCGGCGCTCCGGCGCGGCGTGGAGCGGATCACTCGCGACAACCGGCCGTACCTGGTCGAGGTGGCGGTCGCTCGCGAAGGGGTGGGCGCCGACTCGACCTGGCACCAGGACTGGCGGCTCTAGGAAGAGGCCGCCTCCGACCGCGCGCCGAGGAGGCGTCCCGCCTGCCGGATCTCGCCGGGGTCGAACGGCGGCGAGGCGAGCAGGATCAGCCGGTGGACGCCGGCGCGCTCGAGCGACTGTCGCCCACGGGAGTCCGCCCGAAGCCAGCGCTCGTCCAGCCCCGCGAACACCGTCACGACGAAGCGGGACGTGTCGCGGCCCGACGCCGTGTGCTCGTCGCGGGCGCGCCGGACGAGCTCGCCGAGCTGCGGATGGAATGCTTGAGTGTTGAATCCGTCAGCGTGCCGGCCGGCGATCGCGGCCATGCGGGGGCCGAAGCCACCCACGATGATCGGCGGCGGAGGCTCGGGCCGGAGGAATCCCGACTCACCCGACCAGAGCCGCCGGATGACCGCGATCGCTTGGACGACGCGCTGGGCACGCACCTCGTCATCCTCGACCGCCTGCCCCAGCACCGCCTGCTCGACGGCGTACGGCGTGCGGCGGTTCCCGCCGGCGCCGAGCCCGAGCAGCAATCGTCCGCCCGAGACCGCCTGAAGCGTCGCCGCCATGTTGGCCAGGAGTCCGGGCTGGCGATTGGCTACGTTGAGCACGAGCGGCCCGAGAGAGACGCGGCGTGTGACTTCGGCGAGCGCCGTCAGCACCGTCCACGCCTCCGGTACGCCGGGGCCACCGTCGCCGTCGGGATCGCGCAGGTGATCCCACGTCCAGAGCCCGTCGAAGCCGGTCTCCTCGGCGGCGAGCGCGGCGGCGCGCATGTCGGCCCAGCGAGCGCCCATCGGAATCAGGAGCAGGTCCGTCTTCAGCGCGTGTTCGGCCATCGCTCACTCTCCCTGGCCCGGGTCAAACGGCAGTATACTGCGCCGGATTGCACGGGTGACGAGGGGGCGACATGGCTCTGCAATTCGGCGTCTTCGACCACATCGAACCCGTGCCGGGCCTGCGACTCGATCAGATCTATCGTGAGCGGCTGCTGCAGATCGAACGCCTCGACGCGGCAGGGTTCTACGCCTACCACCTGGCGGAGCACCACACGCCCGCCATCCACAGCCTGGCGCCGTCCCAGAACGTGTTCCTGGCCAGCGTGGCGCAGCGGACGAGACACCTGCGGTTCGGCCCGTGTGTCTACGTGCTACCGCTGCATCATCCCCTCCGCCTGATCGAAGAGATCAGCATGCTCGACAACCTGAGCGGCGGGCGCCTCGAGATCGGCGTGGGCCGCGGGGGCGTCATGGAGGCCTACTTTTGGGGCCAGGAGGCCGACCCCGAGACCAACTACGCGCGCTATCTCGAGACGCTGGCGATCATCCGGGAAGGGTTGAGTCACGACGAGCTCACGTACGCCGGCCGCTTTCACAGCTTCGAGAAGCTTCCCATGTACCTGCGACCGCTGCAGAAGCCGTATCCGCCGCTGTGGTACATGCGCAATCCCGTGACCGCGGCAATGGAGGGCATGCACACCATCATGGTCGGTTCCCTGGACAGCCTGGCGCCGGCGGTCACCCGCTATCGAGCCACCTGGGAAGAGCATCAGGGCGCGGGCGCGCTGACGGTCCAGGGCGTCGAGCCGATGATCGGCCTCGTGGTCCATCTCGTGGTGGCGGACACCGACGGCGAGGCGATTGCCGCCGCCACCCCGGCGTGGGAGAAGTATCGCTGGAACCTGGCCGCGCCGCGCCGTCTCGAAGCCGAGCGGCGCGGGTTGACTCAGTTCATGCACGCCAAGGACGGCTCGTTCGGCTTCGTCGGGGAGCGCCCCGCCGGATTGCCGACCCGGGAGCTGCGGCGGGACATCGATGCCGAGCTCGAACGCTTCGACCAGCAGAAACATCGAGAGCATCCCAACCGCCTGGGCGGTGTGGCTCTGGCCGGCGCCCCCGGGGCGGTGCGGGAATACCTGGAGGAGTATGTGGCGACGGGGGCCAACTACTTCGTCTGCTCCTTCCAGTGGGGCGATCTGACCCACCAGCAGGCGATGCGATCCATCGAGCTCTTCGCCACGGAAGTGATGCCGCCGTACGTGACGACGCGCGTGCGCTGAGGAGCCGGCGTGTGAAGCGCCTGCTCGCCCTGGTCGCCCTCGCGACCGTGGCCGCGGGGTGTCGGGAATCGATGGAAGGGCGCTTCATTTACTATCCCTCGCGCACGCTCGGCGCCGATCCGTCGAGCGTCGGTCTCGCGTTCCGCGACGTCGCGTTCGCGGCGGCGGACGGCGTGAGCCTCCACGGCTGGCTGATCCCGGGCCGCACGCCGACGACGCTGCTCTACTCCCACGGCAATGCCGGCAACATCGCCGACCGCCTCGCCGTCGCGCGCCTCCTCGCCGACCAGCTCGGCGTCGGCCTCTTCATGTACGACTACCGGGGGTACGGACAGAGCGCCGGCGCGCCGTCGGAGGCCGGGCTCGTTCGCGACGCCCTCGGCGCGCGTGCCGCGCTGCTGCGCGAGGGCGTGGCGGCCGAGCACACGGTGTACTTCGGCCGCTCGCTTGGCGCCGCGGTGACGGTCGACTTAGCACTCGCCCACCCGCCGCGCGCGGTCGTGCTGGAGGCGCCGTTCGTCTCCGTGCGCGCGCTGGCGAACACGGTGCTGCCCGGCGCGGGGTACCTCTTCCGCACGCGCTGGGACTCGCTGTCGAAGATCCGGCGCCTGCGCGCGCCGCTGCTGGTGCTCCACGGCGACGCCGACGAGGTGGTGCCATACGCGCAAGGCAGGGCACTCTTCGCCGCCGCGCCGGAGCCGAAGACGTTCTTCACGATCCGAGGAGGCCGCCACTACGACATGGAGGCGCGGTGGTCGGAGTACTGGGCCGCCTGGCGCGCCTTCCTCGCCGGGCTCAGCCTACAGCTTCAGTAGCGATTCGAGATTCCGCCAGAGGATCTTCTCCTTCTCGTCCTGGGTCAGGGTCTTGAGACCTTGCACCCAGGCGACGGGCGAGGGATGCCACGGCACGAAGGGCCAGTCGCTGCCGAGCACCACGCGGTCGGCCCCCGCCTCATCGAGCAGGAAGCGAAGCGCCTTCTCGCTCCCGACCACGCTGTCGTAGTAGAGGCGGCGCTGGTAGCTGCTCGGCGGTTGCTGGATGCTGCGACGCTCGACGGGGGTCCCCTGCCAGCCGCGGTCGAGGCGCCCCATCGCGAAGCAGGCTGGACCGCCGCCATGGGCGACGCACACCTTGAGCCCGGGACACGCGTCGAGGACGCCGCCGAAGATGAGGATCGCGACGACGAGCGCGTCCTCGACGATGACGCCGAGGCTGTTGAAGAGCCCGTAGCGGGTCGTGCGCTGCATCATGAAGTTGTGCTGTGGCTGCGGGTGGAAGAAGAGCACGGCCCCTATGGCCTCCGCCGCCTTGAACAACGGCAGGAACTTCGGCTCGTCCCAGTTCTCGCCGTTCACCACGGTGTCGAGCTCCGCCCCCTTCAGACCGAGGACGCTCACCGAGCGCTCCAGCTCGTCGATCGCCGCCTTGACGTCCTGCACGGGCAGCGTGGCGAGGCCCGCGAACCGGCGGGGCCATCGCCGGGCCATCGCGGCGATCTCGTCGTTGACTTCGCGCGCCAAGGCCAGCCCCTGCGCCGGGTCGAGGTGGTAGCCGAAGAACGGCGTGTGGATGGAAACCACCTGCACGTCCACGCCCTGCGCGTCCATGTCTTTCAGCCGCTCTTCCGGCGTGAGACGTACCTTGGGCGAGGTGAAGGGTATGCGCTTGCCGCCTCCCACGAAGCTGCCGATGCCGTCGCCCGGCTCGTGACGAAAGCCGTACCACTCGCGTCGAGACTCGGCGGCCTGCCACGCCGACCGCGGCACGAGATGAGCATGGATGTCGATGGTCCTCATGACGCGCGTGCGCTCACGCTGTAGAGACGGAGCGCCTGGATCTTGCCGCGTAGCTCCCGCTCCCCCATGTCCTCGATCTCGAGCTCCTCGGGCACCTGGCACCGGCTCAACAGGGCCTCTGACACCAGCACGCGACGCTCCAGCGGGCGACACTGCGCCTCGACGCGGGCCGCGGTGTTGACCGTGTCGCCGCTGTGGACGATGTCTTTCTTTATGTCGCCGATCTCCGCGGTGACGACGGGTCCGCCGTGGAGACCGGCCTTGAACTCGGGGACGATCCCATATCGCGCGAGATACCGATCTTTCTGCTCGTGGATACGCTCGGTCACGAGAAAGACACAGCGGAGACAGTTGCCCTGGCGGAGTCCCCGCGCGATCGTCCAGGTCACCACCGCCTCGTCTCCGACGTACTGGTAGATCTGGCCGCGTGTCTCGAGCACGGGTTCGGCGATGTCGTGGAAGAAGTCGTTCTTGAAGTCGTTGAAGCGCAAGGGTCCCAACGCGGCGGCGATCGCGGTGGAGTCGTTCAGGTCCAGGAACATGAAGATGCGGTCCTCGGCGACGGGCCGGTGATACCGGCCCAGCAGCAGGTTCACCAGCGTTCCCGGACCGAGCATCCGGTTGAGCTGCCGGCCGAAGTTGATGAGGAAGCTCACCAGCGTGAGAATCGCGAGCGCGACCACGAATCGGCCACCCAGCACGAAGTCCGCGTATTGCTCCGACCTGTAGTACTCGAGCAGGCCCCCGTGCTCGGAGAGCCCCAGCAGGCTCATCGTCACGGCGTAGATGGCGACGGCGCACAGGCTGACGTAGAAGAAGGTCCGGACGAGGAGGAGACCGCCCACCGTCAGGGAACGCACGACCCGCGGGATCAGGCGCAGCTCGAACCACGCGCTGCCGAGCCCGATGACGGCTCCGGTCGCCACCGCCGTGAGCTCCCGGGCGAGATGCGTGGGCACGCGCCGCACGATCCAGTGCACGAGCACGGCCGCTCCGATCCAGCCGCACGTGATCGAGAGGGCAGTCTTTGCCGTGTGAAACGCTCGCCGCGAGACCACGCTTATTTCTTGAAGAGGTTGTCGAACCCGCGGCGGATGTCGCCGGGGCGGGTCGAGTCGGGCGAGGCGTCCCGCTCGACCGTCACGCGGAGCGAGAATCGGGGACAGTCGTTGCGAGCGTTCTTGTCCGCCAGCCGCTCGGGGATGGGCTCTGAGCACTCGAAGCGCCGGCTCGTGTCGAAGTGGGTGCATTGCCGGCAGGCGTGGATGGCGGCCCGGCAGTTCGGGCACTGCTCGAGCGACGCGGTCGCAATCGGCAGGACTGCGCCGCATGCCCCACACCGGGAGACGGTATGCTGGGCGAGCATTCCTCCGCTCCGCGGAACGTCGGCGGCTGGCGGCTCTCGCCTGCGCGAGGCCGCGCTCTGGTCCCCATAACCTCGCTGACGATACTTTCGGTCGGCCATGCGGGTGATCCCCCCCGGGGCCTTACTCTAGCCGATGCCGCCGGCGTCGCGCACGGCCATCGCGGGCCCCGAGGGCGGGCTGACGCTCGAGACGACGCTAGCGGTCCGGGCGCTGCTCCGGGCGCTCGCGGTTGGCGCGCGGTTCCGCGGGACGCTTGCCGTGAGACTCGGCGGGGCGTCCGTCCTGCTGGCGCTGAGAGGTCGCGGCCTCGTGCGCGGGTGGCGGTGGCGGTGCCTGCCGAGCTCCGCGCCCGGGATCTGCGTCCGCCCGCTCCCCCTGCTTCACATTGGGCCGCCGCGCGCCGCGATCCGACGCGCCTCCCGCGTTCGGGCCGCGTTCCGGCGGCGCGGCAGCGTTCACGCGAGGCGTCGAGGGCCTGGGCGCGGGCACGAGGCGCGGCGTCGCCGCCGGTGTCGCAGGAGCGGTGGTGGCGACGCCTTCTCGCCGCAGCGTCGGCGTGAAGTCGTGTGGCGCGCGCGTCGCCACGACCTGGCGGGTCTGGAGGGCCGCCGGTGGCCTCGCGGCCGGGCCGCTGGCCGGCGTGAGGCTCGCGGCGCTCGGCCTGACCTCGAGCGCGCCGCGCACCGGCGTGAACTGACGCACCTCGGTGGCGCTCGCCCGCGTGACCTGGAGCGGCCCGTGACCGAAGCGGTCGGCCGGGACGCCGACGACCGCGTTCGTGACGTGCACGTTCCGATAGACCGTGATGTTCGTCACGTTGTTGACGACGGTCGTGCGGTTCACGACGACGTTGTTGACGACGCGCGGACCGCCCCAGCCGCCCCACCACGCCACGCCGACGAAGCCCGGGCGACCCCACCACGGAATGATCGGCTCGCCCCAGCCGAGCGGCGCCCAATAGAGCGGACCGCCCACGCTCACTCTCACGCCGCCGCCGAGGAAGACGACGAGCGCGGGCGCGTAGACCGGTCGGACGACGACGGGACCCGGCGCCCACGCCCAGTAATTGCCGACGAAGACCCAGCGGCCGTAGTGGTAGGGCGCCCAGCCCCACGGCGCCGTGTCGAGCCACGTCCAGCCGAACCGAGGATCCCAGATCCATCGGCCCGTGCTGTAGGGCACCCAGCCCGGTGACACGCTCGCCGGCACCCACACGGCGCCGTACGTCTCCACGGTCCGCCAGGCGCCGTACTGATTGAGGTCCGCCGTCCCGTACACGGTGGGCGAGACGTAACGCGCTCCCGCGGGCTGCAGGAGATAGTCGCTCCGCTGATAGTTCCAGCGATCCCAGGCCGTGAGGTCCGGCGCCGCGCCCACCTCGACACGCGGTGAGTCGCCGCCCTCGATCACCATCTGCTGGTTGGCCACGATGGGCGAGGCCATGCCGACGGCCGGCGTCATCGTCCCGCCGCCGCCGCGGTGGGTCCTGAGCGTGGTCGAGTCCTCGGCCACGTCAACGTGGTAGTAACCCGGCCGCTGGAGGGTGAACGCCGCGTGGGGCGTGTCGAGCTCCACGGCGTGGCCCGCCGCCAGCTCACGCAGGTCGACGGCGGCGTGGCCCGCGGTTACGCGGAGCTGGACGAAGTCGGCTTCGTGGTTGTCGAGACTGAGCTGCGTGCCCTCGGCGGCCCGCACGAAGGCGCGCGGCGCGACCTGGATCTCGACGTTGCCGGCCTGACCTGTGTAGAGGGCGTCGCCCGGCGCCAGAGGCGTGTTGACCTGGGCCGGCGTCCAGTCCTGCGCCCCCGGGCGCGAGAACGAGACCTCGCCGTTGATGTAGCTCACGCGGGCCGGCGTGACCTCGGCGGACGGCGTCGCCCGCTGGGCCCCGGCGGGAGCGGGAGGGATCGCGGGCACCGGTCCCGGAGGGGGCGCCGGTGGGTCGTCGGCGGCGCGCAGTAAGCCCGGCGCGCTCACCACCATGCTCAGCATCAGCAACGCTGCGACGGTCTCGCGCGCATTCAAGAGCGCCTCCTGTCCCGCCACCGCACTGGGCACTCGCCCGCTCTCTGCGTGATGAGACGTATGAGGACGGGCCGGCATTTACCGAGGCGCGTCCTCCTGGCGGGTCCTCGCCCGCCGATGCATAGTAGGAAGGGGATGGCCTTCATGTCACATTCGCGCGCCGCCAGAGCCGCCGCCCGAAGGACGCGCGCGCGTCCAGCTCGGCTCGCATCCGCCTGGTCGCTCTTTCGGTCGGGCCGGCGAGCGCTCCGGGCACTGCTCGCCGCGCCGCTCGCGGTCCGGATCCTCGTCGGCGCGGTCGCCATCCTGGCGGTGTGGTCCGCTGTGAACTGGGTGTACCAGGTGGCCCGCAAGCCGACCGAGCTGTTCTTCCCGGTGAGCGGCGCGCTCTCGAAGGCGCCGCCCGAAACGTGGCGGGAGTACGGCTCGTTCTTCCGCGAGCATTCCACCGCCGTCATCACGCCCGAGCTGCTGGCCGCGCTGGCCCAGGTCGAAGGCGGGGGCAACCCGGTGGCTCGGACGTACTGGCGGTGGCGTCTGACGTGGAATCCCTTCGAGCTGTACCAGCCTGCGTCGAGCGCGGTCGGCATGTACCAGATCACCGACGCGACGTTTCGAGAGGCGAAGCGCTACTGCATCCACGACCACGTGGTGGTGGAGGAGGGCCCCTGGTACGACGTGAGATCGTGCTGGTTCAACAGCCTCTATACGCGCGTCGTGCCGAGCCACGCCGTTGAGGTGACCGCTGCGCTCCTGGATCGTGGCGTCGCGAGCACGATGGGGCGCCAGCGGATCGCCAAGGCCACGCTCCAGCAGAAGCAGGATCTGGCCGCCGTCATCCACCTGTGCGGCGCGGGGCCGGGCGACGTCTACGCGCGACGCGGCTTCCGGCCGACCCCCGGCCAGCGATGCGGCGACCACGACGTCAGCGGCTACCTCACGCAGGTCAACGCGATGAAGCGGAAGTTCGCCCGTCTGGCGGCCGACGAGTAGAAGGGCGCCGCTCAGCCCCGCATCACCTTCGCGTACGCGTCGAGCCGCGGCAGCATGGCATCGCGGGGCTCGGACGGCAGGCCGAAGATCGCCCGCGCGACACCGGCCGCCGCCAGCGCGTCGAGCGCGGGCCGCTTGGGCGGCGCGAAGAACAGGGACACCGGGACTGTCTTGGGATCGCGCCCCGCCTTGCGGAGCCGCTCGCGGAGCTCGGGGATCCGCTCCACGGGGTTCGTGCTCGGGCGCATGATGGGCATCCAGCCGTCCCCGAACTCCACGACTCGATCGAACGTCGTCGCGCCGTCGCCGCCGATGATGATGG
>Ga0137419_10000588_pt1 | contig 13709 bp, 9 predicted proteins | sample CZODoug3_1_2_16f_FD_108279 | JGI IMG/M metagenome (GOLD analysis project Ga0137419, IMG submission 108279) | Vadose zone soil fungal communities from Angelo Coast Range Reserve, California, USA - CZODoug3_1_2_16fungal (Illumina Assembly) | ecosystem: Environmental > Terrestrial > Soil > Vadose... | reverse complement strand
GCCCTCGGAGCGACGTGGCGCGGGCAGGCTTGTCCCACGTCACCGCCTGGCGCCCCCTGACGAACCGCAAGCAGGCGACCAGGGCGGCGACGTTGAGCAGACAGATGACGTAGGGAATGGTCAGGATCCGGATCCGCCGCCGCGCGGCGCGCAGCGCGTGGCCCCCGAGCGCCGCCGCGTAGAATGCGAGCTGTCCCGCGAGCGTGACGCGATGCAGCCGCGAGTCCCCGGCGAGAAAGAGATCGGCGCCGAGCGCGGCCAGCAGGAGAAACGGGGTGACGAGACGCGGCATCAGATGGGACACCGTCTGGAGCCAGAGCCGGTTCCGCCAGGGGCTCAAGAGCCAGCGTTCCCGCGCAAGGAGCTGGAAGTTGCCGAACAGCGTACGCACCTTCCTGGCGAACTCCTCGGCCGCCGTCGCCGGCGCCCGATCCCAGGCGCGAGCGCCGGGCTCGAAGACCACGCGGTAGCCCTGCCGGGCGATCCGCATCGGAAGCCAGACGTCGTCCAGGATCGTGTCGGCGGGGATCGGCTCGAAGAGATTCCGGCGGATCGCGTAGATCGCGCCGGTTGCGCGGACGGTCGAGCCCACCCGGCTCTCGCTCCATCGAATCAATTTCTCGTAGCGCCAGTAAGCGCCGACGCCTTCCCCGAGTACGCTCTCGTTCGTCTCGGCGGCGAAGAGCAGCTCGCCGCTCACCACGCCGACGGTCGGATCGGCGAGCGGCGCGACGAGGGCGCGGATGGCGTCGGGGGCGAACCGCTGACGTGCGTCGGCCAGAACGACGATCTCGCCCCGGGCGAGCTCGAGTGTGTCGCTGAGCACCGCCGGCTTCCCCCGGCGCTGCGCGAACGCGAGGACCAGCACGCCCGCCCCCTTCCAGGCACGCGCCCGCTCCGCCGTGCCGTCGGTCGAGCCGTCCGAGGCCAGGAGGATCTGCAGCCGGTGTCGCGGATAATCGAGCGAGGTGAGGTTCGCGAGACGGTCGTCGATCCGGGCGGCCTCATTGTGCGCCACGACGATCAGCGTCACGGTCGGCTCCCACCCCCGACGGGTCACCGGGTAAGGCCGGAGCCGCGCCCAGAGGCAGACGAGGAGCGGATAGCCCACGAAGCAGTAGGTCAGGAGCAGCACGGAGGTCCAGAAGACGACCTGGGCGATCATGGCGATCACAAGAGCATCCATGGTCTACGGACGATGGTTCGTTGCGGCCCGGAGGGCCGCCGGCAGCGCCCCTACGTCGGCGCCCAGGTCGGCGCCGTCGAGACCGACCCGTCGGTAAGCGCTCTTGTCCGCCAGGCGGTGCCGCCCGGCCGCGAGGTCCTCGAAGCGCACGTCCGCCGGGGATGAGGGGAAGAAGTTGTCCTTCGGGTACTGCGCCGCCCGGCCCCCGACGATGACGTTCTTCTTGACCGTGGCCTCGGGGAAGTATCGGTCCAGCGTCTCGCCTCCCGGTCCGGTTCCCGTGCCGGCGATGCCGTAGGCGTTGTGTGCCACGATGTTGTTGGTGAAGACGAAGTCGGTGTTGGGCGGTCCCTCGGCCGTGATGACGTTGCCGGCCTGGAATGCGGTGTTGTGGTCGATGACGACGTCGGATGTCCCGTTGAGGATCTGGAAGAGCGTTCCGCCTCCGCCCCAGCGCTCGCCACCGATGTCGAGAAAGAAGTTGTTCCTGATCAGGATGCGCTTCGTCCGCTGACTGGGTCGGATGTCGTCGGTTCCGAGGATGTTGATGCCCGCCCCCACGCCGCGCACGACATTGTTCACGAAGGCGACGTCCCCGACCGCCGACCAGGGCGCGCGGCCGTCCTGGTTGCGCACGGTGAACAGCACGGCGAACCCGCTCTGGCCGTCGGCCCAGTTGTACTCGAGGAGGTTCCCCTCGATCAGCACCCGGCGCGCGTTCTTCAGCTCGAGGAGGTTCTTGACCGTCCATCCGGTCCCCGCGTACGCGGGGTCGTTCCGCTTCCAGGCCAGCGGCTTGCTGAAGTGGTTGCCCCGGATCTCGATGTCGGAAGGCACGAGGTCCGGCACGGAGGGATCGGAGCCGCCGAACATGAGGTTCTCGCCGGCTCCCTCGAGGTAGTTGTTGGCGATCTTGAATGGGCCCGGTCCGTTCCACCCGGCGATCGCCTGCGAGTCGGCGCCGGCCTCCTTGAAGTCCGACAGGTACGAATCGACGACGCCGGCGTGGCGGGCGTTCAGCGCAATCCCCCGACGTGCGCCCCGGCGCGCATCGCCGTGGATGTAGCAGCGGTCGAAGACGATGTGGTGCGGAACTTGATCGATGGAGGTCTCGTCGGAGCCAAGCACGACGAGATTCTGGAGAAACGCCCCGGTCGTCGGGCGGATCTCGAGCCCGACGAAGCGATAGTCGTGGGCGCCGCGCGCCGCCGTGATGACCGTGCCCGACGCCGCCACGAGCTTCGGCATCAGACCCGCGAGCGATGGATCGACCCGCCGCCCCGGCGGCGGGAAGACCCCGTCGCGCGCGCTCGTCCGCACGACGATGGGTCCGCTCCCGCTCTTGGCGGGCAGCGTGAACGGCCCGGTGAAGGTCGCCCCCTGCTCGAGCGTGATGACGTCCCCGGGCTGTGCGCTCGACAACGCCGCCTGGAGGTTCCCGCCCGCGGCGACGGCGATCGTCCGCCCGGAGGGAGACACGTACGCCGTGTCGACGTACAGACGTGGAGGCTCGGGCGCGGCGGCGGACTGGCCGGCGACGGCCACGGCCGCGAAGGCGAGCGCAAAACTATACCGAGCCAGCATGCCGAGCCTCGGGTTCAGGCGACGCCCTTCGGGCTCGAGGTCCCCGTCGCCATGCCGCGTGTCAGGTCGATCACCATTTGGCCGGGGCGCGCCGCCGCGAGGACCTGGGCCGCCTCGTCGCACGCGTTGCCGATCACGAGGACCTCCGCGTGGTCGAGCAGCGCGTCGACGGTCGAGCACATCAGCGACGCGACGTGCGGGATCTCCTGCTCGATGTAGCGGCGGTTGGCCCCGACGAGTCGGGCCGTCGTGACGTTCCGATCGAGGATGCGGATGTCGCACCCCTTGCCGATCAGCGTCTCGACGACGGCGACCATCGGGCTTTCCCGCAGATCGTCGGTCCCGGCCTTGAAGGCCAGACCGACGATGCCGACGCGCAGCCGTCGCGTGGCCAGGACGGCCTCCACGCCGCGGCGGATCTGCATCTCGTTCGACGGCAGGATCGCCGCGAGGAGCGGCGACGGGATGTCGGCCCTCCGGGCGGTGTGGAGCAATGCCCGCAGATCCTTCGGCAGGCAGGAGCCGCCGAACGCGAACCCCGGGCGGAGGTACGTCTCCGAGACGTTCAGCTTGCGGTCCATCCGGAAGACCCGCATGACCTCCTGCGCGTCGGCGCCCAGCGCGGCGCAGACGTCGCCGATCTCGTTGGCGAAGCACACCTTCAGCGCGTGGAACGCGTTCGAGGCGTACTTGACCATCTCCGCCGTCCGGACCGTCGTGTGCACGAACGGGGCGTCGACACCCTCGTAGAGCAGGCGCAGCAGCGACGCCGTGTCGGAGTCACCGCACCCCACGAGCGTGAACGGGGGTCGCGCGAAGTCGGCGAGCGACGAGCCCTCTCGCATGAACTCGGGGTTCACGGCTACCCGCATCACCGCCCGCGCCCCGGCGCCGGCCAGGAGCGCCGGGACGAGGCATCGCTCGGTCGTCCCGGGCAAGACGGTGCTCCGGAGCACGACGGTGTGCGGCTCGGCGCGCTTCGGGAGCGCCCGGCCGATGCTCTCGCCGGTCCGGACGACGGCGTCCACGTCGAGCTCGCCGTTTGCGCGGCTGGGCGTGCCGACGCAGATCAGCGACACGTCGGACGCCGCGAGCGCCTCGGCGCTCGACGTCGTCGCCCGGAGGCGCCCGTCGCCCACCACCTGGGCCAGCAGCTCACCCAGTCCGGGCTCGACCACGGGGGGCGTGGCGGCGTTCACCATCGCCACCTTCTCCGCGTTGATGTCCACGCCGAAGACCCGGTGGCCGGCCTTCGCCAGACAGGCCGCGGTCATACAGCCCACGTAGCCGAGTCCGAAGACGCTCACGTGCATGCTCTGTGCTCCTGGCATCGAATTCCTCCAATCTCGCGTGCGCTCATGGGCGGGCCAGCGCCTCCTCGCAGTGCGCCTCGAACTCGCGCGCCACCCGGGTCCAGGAATACCGCTCCTCCACGAGCCGGCGCCCGGCCATCCCCAGCGCCTTCCGTCGGAAGGGATCCCGCAGGAGCGACACCACGGCGTCGGCGAAGGCGGCCGGACCGTCGGCGCGAACGAAGTGGGTGCCATCCACCAGCGGGAGGCCCTCGGCGCCCACCGTCGTGGACACCACGGCCTTGCTCATCGCCAGTCCTTCGAAGATCTTGAGCCGTGTCCCGCCGCCCACTCGCAATGGCACGACGTAGACGGTCGCCTCGGCGACCCAGGGCCGCACGTCCTCCACGGTGCCGGTGACCCGGACGCCGGCCGCCTCGGCCGCCGCCCGCAGGCGCGACGACGGATTCCGGCCGACGACCGTCAGGGCCACCCGGGGCACCTCACGGCGGATCGACGGCAGGATTCCGTCGATGAAATACAGGATCGCGTCCTCGTTGGGGTACCAGTCCATCGCGCCCGTGAAGACGAGGCGCGCCGGCGCTTCGTGCACACCGTTGGGGGTGAAGAAGGACGTGTCCACACCCGTCGGGATCGACCGGGTACGCGCGCCCGGCGCGTCCGCCTGCAGGCGGGCGCGATCAACCTCGGAGACCGCGACGACGAGCCGCGCGCGGGCACAGGCGCGCCGCTCGTAGCGGCGGAGCTTCCGCCACTCGACCTCGAGCAGCGCCCGGCGCCAGGCCCGCGTCTCGACCTCGGCGAGGCGCTTCCAGATCATGTACTCGACGTTGTGCGCGAACAGCACCACCGGCACGGGGCCGCCGAGGGGCACGTTGGCCCTCCCGACGAGGAAGTCGGCCACGCAGAGATCGACGGCACCGGCGCCGACGAGCCGAGCGACTTCCGCGCGAAGCGCCGGCACGCGGTACCTCCATATGTCGACGGGCAGCGGCGTGAGCCAGGAACGTGCGAGCGCTGCGGCGAATCGGGGGCTCCCCCGCCTCGGGGAAGCGTGCGGGAACGACACGACGCGCTCGCACTGCGGCAGCCGGTCGGCGAGCGCCCGCGGATCGTCCCCAGCGCCGTGCGTCGTCAGCACCGTCACCCGATGCCGCCGTGAGAGCTCGGCGACGATGTGGAAGCTCCGAAGCCGGCCGCCCAGGTGGAGCGGCCACAGGCCACCGACCTTCACCCAGAGGATCCGCCGCTCGCTCATGGGATCGCCTGCATCACACCCTCGACGTCCTGGCCGTCGAGGAAGATGCGCTGCCAGATCTCGAGGTTGAGGAGGAGCCAGAGGCGATCACCGTGCTCCGCCGCCCCCGCCCGGTGCGCCTCGGCGAGCCGGCGCAGCTCCGCGGGCTCGAACAGCCCGCGGCCCAGCGCCTCTCGTCCGAGCACCAGCTCCTCCACGAGCGGCCAGAACCGGCCGCGGAGCCAGCGTCCCACGGGCACCGGGAAGCCCATCTTCGGCCGCGTGAGGATCTCGCGCGGCACCAGGTCCCGGAGCGCCTCGCGCAGGACCGCCTTCGTGCGCCACCCACGCACCTTCAGACGGCCGGGAATCGCCGCGGCGAACTCGACGAACCGGTGGTCGAGGAACGGCACGCGGCTCTCGATCGATGCGGCCATGCTCATCTGGTCCTGCTTCATGAGCAGCTCGACGAGATACGTCTGGAGATCCGCCTGGCTCATCCGCTCGAGCGTCCCGCCGGCGCCGTCCTCGTAACAGCGGAGCGCGTCGGCGTACGGATCGCGGGCGGCGAGGAGCATGGGATCGGCCAGGAGCCGGCGCTGCATCGCGGTCGGGAAGACCGCGAAGTTCTCGCAGAAGAGCTCCCGCGGCCCCGGCTCGAGCGCGAGGAACGTCCGCGCGGCATAGCGACGGAGCGGGAACGGGAGCCGGTCCACCCGCCGGCGGACGCCGGCGCGGAGCGCCGCCGGCAGCAGACCCCCGTAGATTCTCGACGCCCGGTCGTTCCACGCGGTGACCCGATAGCGGTGGTAGCCCAGAAACAGCTCGTCGGAGCCTTCGCCGGTCAGCACGACCTTGACGTCCTCGCGGGCGAGCCGCGACACGAAGTAGAGCGGCACGCTCGAGGTGAACGCGATCGGCTCGTCCTCGTGCCAGATCAATGGGCCCAGCGCGCCGAAGAACTCCGTGGGCGAGACGACGACCTCGCGGTGCACGGCCCCGACGGCCCGGGCCACCAGCCTCGCGTAGGGCAGCTCGTTCGCGTCCGCGTCGGCGAAGCCGACCGAGAACGTGCGGATCGGCTCGGCCGCCATCGGCGCCATCAGCGCCGCGAGGGCGCTCGAGTCGATTCCGCCCGAGAGGAAGAGCCCGAGCGGCACGTCGCTCATGAGATGGCTTCGGACCGCGGCTTCGAGCTCGGTCCGCACCTCACCCGCCACGCCCGCGAGCGTGCCGGAGTCGTCGAGCTCCGTGGGCACCCGCCAGTACCGGCGTTCGGCGAGCCCGTCGGCCCGGGACCAGGTCAGCGTGCGCCCGGGCAGGAGCTTCTGCACCCCGTGGAAGAATGTCTCCGTCCCCGCCACGAACCGGTTGGCGAGAAACTCGGGCAGGACCGCCGTGTTGAAGGCGGGCCGCCTGGCGCCGCCCGCCAGGATCGCCTTGATCTCGGAGGCGAACACGAGCTCACGCTCCGTCTGGGCGTAGTAGAGCGGCTTGATGCCGAGCCGATCCCGGGCGAGGAGCAGCCGCTCGCGCGCGCGGTCCCACACGGCGAACGCGAACATGCCCTGGAGCCGCTCGACGCAGCGCTCGCCTTCCTCCTCGTACAGGTGGACGATGGTCTCGGTGTCGCTCCGGGTGCGATAGCGGTGCCCGCGACTCTCGAGCCAGGGACGGAGCGCCGCGTGATTGTAGATCTCGCCGTTGAAGACGATCCACACGCTCCCGTCCTCGTTGGCCATGGGCTGGGCGCCGCCCTCGACGTCGACGATCGCGAGTCGGCGGAAGCCCAGGCCGACCGCGCCGTCGGCCCACAGTCCCTCGCCGTCGGGCCCCCGGTGACGCAGGACGTCCCGCATGCGCTTCAAGCGCGTCTCGTCCACGCGCTCGAGCGGATTCAGGCCGACGATGCCGACGATCCCACACATGGCGTCAGCGGACGGCCAGACACCACTCGCCGGCCAACCGTGCGAAGAACGCGTCTCCGCGCTGGATGGCGTGCAGGGGCTCCGGCCTCCTTCGACGTGCCGGGATCATCGCGCCCCTGGGCCCAGCTCGGGCCGGGCCAGTCGGCACCGAACGATCGACGTCACGAACTCGCGGGTCAGGCCCGAGGAGAGGAACGCGAGCCGTCGGATCGGCGTGGCCACGAATTCCTCGACGGCGCAGCCGCACTCGTCGACGAGGCTTCGGAAGCGCCGGACCGTCATCCGGTTGAGCCCGCCCTCGACCTCCCCGAACCGCGTCGCCCCGTCCGTCTTGAAGTCGGACCGCCAGCGGATCAGAGCCTTCTCGGTGAAGATCAAGTGCGCCCAGGGGAAGACCGAGAAGAGGTGGCCGCCCAGCGGGTGCAACCACGGGGGGCCGAAGGAGATGAATACGCGGCCGCGAAGGTCCACGAGTCGCCGCATGCACCCCAGGACCTGTCCCGGGTCGTCGTAGTGCTCGAACCCGTCAATGGACAGGAGGACGTCCGCCCGCTCGGCGGTCTGGGTGGCGAAGACACATCGATCTGAGACACCCGCCTTTTCGGCCGCCGCCCTCGCGCGCTCCAGGAGCTTCGGCCGAATGTCGATCCCGATGACGCGGCGAGCACCGCGCCGCGCGATCTCGATGGCCTCGGCACCTTCTCCGCACCCGAAATCGATCACGACCCGTCCGGCCAATGCGCTCCAGATCTGCGGCGCGAAGCGTGCTTCGACCTTGGCGCGACCCCCGTACGCGTGGCGGTCGCAACGGTGGCCCCCTTGTGCCGCCCGGCGACCGAGGTAGCGAAGGAGCCGATAGCCTAAAGTGCCGCCGACGACGCCGGTCCTCATTGCACCGTGACACCCTCCGGCCCCTCGAAGCGGATCCACTCCTGCCCGCCGACCGCGAGACCCACGGGCCCCGGACCATCGCCGGCCAGTGCGAAGACGGCCGGGAAGGGAGCCGAGGCATCCTCCACGGGGAAGAGAAGCGTGACGATGCGGAGCGGCAGTTGTGTGACCGTCGTGTAGATCACGACGGGGGCCGGCTGGCGCTGGCCGTAGTTCGGGGAAACCCACCCTCGGATCGGTGCAAGCTCCCCCTCGATGACCTCGGCTTTGAGCGGCACGGATGCGAACGGCCGGATAAGGAGGCCGTGCCCCCCGGGGCCTGCCGCTCGGGCCCAGAGCGCCGAATCCACCGTGACCGGCATCGGCGCGAACTGGAAGCGCAGCTCCAGCCGGTGCTCGGCTGCTCCCTCCAGGTCGTCCACCACTACCCAGTATCGGGGCTTGACGAAGAGCACCCGGCGACGGTGAGTCACCGGATCTGCCAGGCGCCGATAGCCCTCATGCTCGGCATCGGCGAAGTCGAGGCGCTCGGTCGACAACCAGCGGCGCAGCCGGGCACGGGGACGCGATTGCCAGTGAAAGGGCCCGGCGGGAATGGCCTGACCCATCCCATCGATGATGGCCGTGCTGTGGGCATCGGTGCTTCGAAAGAAATCCCGCCACTGGGGATCGCTCGTGTAGCAGTAGGTGCCCGCGTCCACGAGATAGGGCAACCCGAAGACAGCGCACTGGATGCTCAGGAGATCGGCGTGCCCGTGCCCGCCGTTCATAGGGCAGCCGACCGGCCCTGCGTCGAAGACCAAGCAGTGGGCGTCGCGCTCGCACCCGCTCCGCATCACCGCGTACCCACCGTGTGGGAAGAGGCGTGAGCGCGCCGGCCCGGGCGGAGCGGGGCGGAGAGCCTCGAAGGCCTTCGAAGCCGCCGCTCCGAGCAGCCACAGGGTTTCCGGCGCCACGCCGCCCGCCGCCCAGACGTAGTCACGCCTGGCGAAGAAAACGGCTGCGGTCGAGAAGACGCCCCGACAATCGTCAGGGGACCGCGAGGCCAGAGGTAAGAGCCACCCGCCGTCGGCGTCTCCGATGTGCGGTATCGAGCCGTCAGGACGGCGGAGTGCAAGAAGGAAGTCGAGCATCCGCCGGACCCGCTCTCCCACAGCCGCGGGGACGGCTCGTCCGTTCCTCGCCGCCAGAATCAGGAAGTGGAGGTAGATCTCGACCGTGTATCGCTGGTAGCAGGTGGATTGCTCGAAGTAGACACCGTCCGGGAGCACTTGCCGGGCGCTCTGCTCCGCCAGGATGCGCGCGCCCAGCTCGCACCAGCGCTGCGCCGGTCGCACCTCCGGGAAAAGGATCCCCGCATAGAAAAGGCCGAGCGCCTCACCCGTGAGATGAGTGTTCGGAGCGAAGTAGTAGGAGAGGTACCTCTCCACGTGCGAGGCGTGCGCCCGGATCCCCTCGAGCATCTCGACCAACAGCTCCGGGCGGAGCTCAGCCGATCTCCGGAAGAGCGATAGAGCCCAGCACCAGGAGATGAGTCGCAAGGCGACTTCCAGGCTGCTCGCCCAGTTGATCCCCATTCCCGGAGGATTGGCTCGCATCCAATCGCGCACGTAGGTCGTAAACGCGTCGGCATAGCGTTCGTCGCCCGTCAACTGGTATGCCTGTCCCAGGCCAACCAGCCACTGGTGACGGTTCAGCTCCCAGACGACCTTGCTGTCGCCTACGACAGCGGCGTCGAGGGGGTTGAGACGACTCCAGTGCACAAACCGAGGCCGCCGGCCCGAGGTCGGATCCAGGTGCCAGTCGACCTGGTCACCGAAGGAGAGCTGGCGGTACCCTAATAGGTCGAAGCGCCCTTGGCAGGCGGCATCGGCGAGCCGTATGGCGTCGTCTCGGGCACCGGGTATCTGCGCTGTTACGGCTGTTGGCGTTTCGGCGCTGCCGGGGCCCTCGAAGAAGCGGTCGGGCCAGGTGTCTCGGAAAGTTCCCAGGAGCAGGCTCGATGCCCCGTCGGGAATAGTCCGCGACCGGCGTTCCGCTCTTCCGGCCGATGTCCGCTCCAGCCACTTCCATGCCTCCTGCCGACCGCGGACCGCCAGCTCCGAGAGCTCCATGGTCAGCACCCGACGGAGCCTCACGCCCCTCACCGAACCTTCCGGGCGAGCACCATCACGTTGTAGGAGAGCCGGCCGAAGCGGCAGCGAAAGTCCCAGTTGAGAACTCTCAGCAGGGGACGAAGAACGGAGGGAGTGTTCCACAAACGTCCGGCGACCGAGATCGCGGCCGCCACCAGCGGGAAGATGAGGAGCCCCCCGCGGTACACCGTCCGGATCACGAAATCTCCTCCCAGGAGCGCCACGAGCTCGTCGAGGGTGTAATGGCGATGCTGGTCGACGTTGGCGGTGAACTGACCGCTCTCAAATCGGACCAGCCAACCCGCCGCGCCGTACGCCCGAGGGAATCGCTGCTGGAGCGCGCGTCGCAGATTGTACGGATCGAGAAAGGCAAAGATCCCGGCGTGGGGCGTGGACAGGATCAAGGTCCCCCCGACCCTGAGCACGCGCCGAATCTCGGCAACGGCCGCGGTGTCGGACCGGGTGTGCTCGATGACCTCGAGCATCACGACGGCGTCGAACGAACCGTCCGCGAAGGGGAGGCGCTCGACATCGCTGCAAACGGCCCGGAGATGGGGGTGCCGGCCTCGTGCCGATGCCAGGGCCGCCGGGTTGATGTCGAGCCCAACCATCGACTCCACCCTGCCGAGAAAGTGGTGGGTCAGATATCCGCTGGAGCATCCGATCTCGAGCAGACACCCTCCGCCGGGGAGCCAGGCCCGCGCCATATGGGCGGGACCGCTGCCGAGCTCCTCGAGAACCTGCTCGCCGATTATCATGCTCGACACCGCTCGTGCGCCGTCCTCAACGAACCTCGCCCTGATGCGACGGCCTGGCCGTGGCGAAGTAGATCTTTCCGCACACCTCATTTCTCTCGATGGCGAAACCCGCCTGCCGCAGCAAGTCCCCGACACGGCCTCGTGTATAGAAGAAGACCGGACACCCTGCGAGCCTCAAGCGTGCCTTGCGAACCAGGGCCCTCCAGGTGAGCACGCGCGGGAACGTCGCGACGAATTTCCCCGTCGTCAGCTCGCGCGCCCGGTGGAGGAACGGCAGGGGCTCGGCGATGTAATCGAAGAGGCCGACCGCGATCACGTAGTCGAAGCGTCGGTCAAAGGGATACGTGAGGAAGTCCCCCTCGATGAAACGACACTTGTCGGCCACGCCTGCCCGTCGGGCATTGTCCGTCGCGATTCGGAGCATATTCGCCGCGAAGTCCAATCCCACCACCTCGCGCGCGCCCCGCTCCGCGAGCGCCGTCACGTATTGCCCAGAGCCGCACCCGATGTCGAGCACCGATCTGCCGCTCGACGGGTCACATGCCTGCAGCGTCCTGCGGAACCTCTCGTACATGTCACCTCGAAAGATTCGGTCGACGAGCCGAGGCGATTCGTAGATCGCGGCGAAGCCGGTCGCGGTGGTTTCAAAGTACGCGAGCACCTTCTGTGTGTCTTCTGGACCGTGAAAGCCGTTTCTCCCCATCTCCGTCTCCTCCGGAAGGACTGTTCGATTCGGGTGCCGGGCCCGACTAACCATGCGCGTCCATTTCTCGCACGCGTGCCGTCGCCTTGTGGGCCACCAGCCGTTGACGCCGCACGGTCGGGTGGAGAGCCAGGACCCCGGCCGCGTTCACCATGCAGAAGTAGTACGGTGCGCCGAGCCACGCCCCTGCCCGCCGGCGCAGTTGCCCATTGACACCCGCTAACGCCGCGATGAAAAACACGGTGATCGCCGCCGAGGTGGCGCCGTAGAGCGGAGTAGCGAGAAGCCACACGCTGCTGGCATACAGACTCAGGATCAAGAATGGCGAGAGCAGACGAAGCACTTTGTGCGAGAGCACTTGAAAGAGCAAAAATGGGTGGCGCAGCCAGCCTCGCCGCTTCCACAACAGGCCGATTTGCTGGTAGTTGCCGGTCGCCAGGGAGATTCTTCGTGAAAACCCCGTCATCTCGTCGGCATCTTCCCAGGCCACCGCTCTGGTGTCATAGATCGACCGATAACCCTTCGTCAGAATCGCCACCGGAAGGATGAAATCTTCGTTCCGGGTCCCGACCTCGAGAGGCTCGAACAATTCTCGGCGAATCGCGAAGATGTGCCCGTGGGCACCTAGCATGCGACCCAGACGCGCCTCCGAGTAGCGAATGAACGTTTCGTAGCGCCAATACAGAGCTTCCGATTCCGCCTTGCCGTCGCGGTCGCGGATGACGACCCGATAGATGCCGCTCACACACCCCACTCGCGGATCCGCGAAATTGCTGACGAGCGCCCGCAGGCTCCCGGACTCGAGCATGCTCGTCGCGTCCGAAACCACCAGGATCTCGCCGGAGGCCATGTCGACCAGATCATTGGTCACGGCCGCCTTCCCCCGCCGCTCCGGGTACACGACGCCGCGGATCAGGCCGGCGTGCGTCGCCTCGTCGATCACCCTCGCGGTCGCATCCGTCGATCCGTCGGAAGCGACGAACACCTCCAATCGGTCTTTCGGATACTCGAGCTGCATGCAGTTTTGGATCTTCGCCTTGATCGCGTGCCCTTCGTTGTGCGCGGGCACGAGCAGGCTGACTCTGGGCCAGATCTCCTTCCGGAGAGTGGGCCGCTCGCCGAGTCGCCCCAGGATGTAGATCAGCAAGGGGTAACCGACATACGCGTACGCGATCAGTGCTGCGCTGAGCCAAAATGCGAGAATCGCGACTGTATCAACCATGGCATCCTCCGGAGTCACAACAGACCACGTGTCCTCAAGACCTCCCGCACCGGGCCGAAGGAGAACGCCTCGAGGAGCTGGCGAAGCTTGACCTCGGTCTTCCCGAGGTTCGTGTAGTGCCGGATCCGGCTCTTGACGGGCCCGTTCAGCCTCGGCTGATCGGGATCCAGCTCCCACGGATGCAGATAGATGATCGCCGGCTGCCCCTCCACCTGATTGATCCGTCGGAAGCCCAAACGGAGTCCCCACGAGGGGAAGAACCGCAAATAGGCACCACCGGCGATCGGCCAGTTCATGCCGAGGCGCCGTACCGTGGAAAGCGGGAACTCGACGATGCTGCCTGAGCGGCGCCACAGTCGATGCGGAAATCGCTGGGCGTCCGGAATCCCGTAGCGGTCGTGGTGGATAGGAAAGATGCTCGAGTCGTACTTGAAGCCCAGCTCGATCAGGACGTCCAGACACCACGTGGACTTCGCGACGATCGAGTAGCTGGCTGCGCGAAACCCGATGACCGGCGTGCCCGTGATCCGCTCGAGGCACGCTTTCGAGCGTGCGATATCGTCCCGGCACTCATCGGGGGTCATCGAATAGACCAGCCGATGGCGATACCCATGCGAGCCGATCTCATGACCGCGTGCGGCGATCTCCTCGATCATCCGAGGTCGTCGCTCCGCTTCCCAGCCCAGGACGAAGAACGTTCCCTTGACCCCATACTCGTCGAGAATCTCCAAGAGCCGGGTGGTGTTCTTCTC
>Ga0137419_10000587_pt1 | contig 13710 bp, 7 predicted proteins | sample CZODoug3_1_2_16f_FD_108279 | JGI IMG/M metagenome (GOLD analysis project Ga0137419, IMG submission 108279) | Vadose zone soil fungal communities from Angelo Coast Range Reserve, California, USA - CZODoug3_1_2_16fungal (Illumina Assembly) | ecosystem: Environmental > Terrestrial > Soil > Vadose... | reverse complement strand
GTTCTCGCTCACGATACGCTGCGAGCCGGCGCCCCAGGCATTCCAATCGCCAAGGCTCTGACCGATCGAGTGCGTTCCACAAACCCCGTCGCCGCAGCTTTCGTGCACTGGGGCGCGACCAGTCAGGACGTTGCCGACACTGCGTTGGTTCTGCTGCTCAAGAGAGCGCAAGCGCTGCTCGACGCCGACCTGGAGAAAACGGAACAAGCGCTCACCCAGCTCTCCAACCAGCACGCCAACACCGTCATGTTAGGCCGCACGTTGTTGCAAGCGGCTCCGCCGATTACGTTGGGCCTAAAAGCAGCAGGCTGGCAGGCCGCCGTCCGACGCGGGCGTCGGCGGCTCAACCACAGCTTTACCGACGCCCTCGTGCTCCAGTTCGGAGGCGCCACGGGCACCCTCGCCGCACTCGGTGACCAAGGTTTAGCCGTCTCCCAAGCGTTGGCGGAGGAGCTCGACCTGGCCCATCCCGAAGCCCCGTGGCATAGCCACCGGGATCGTCTTGGCGCCCTGGTCTGCGCTTGCGGCGTCGCCGCCGGCACCTTGGGGAAAATGGCTCGCGACCTCAGTCTGCTCATGCAGAATGAAGTCGGCGAAGCCGCCGAACCCGGAGGATACGGCCGCGGCGGTTCTTCCACCATGCCCCACAAACGCAACCCCATCGGATGCGCTGTAACCCTGGCCGCCGCAAACCGCACTCCCGGCCTGGTCGCCAGTTTCTTATCCGGAATGATTCAGGAGCACGAGCGCGGCCTCGGCGGCTGGCAGGCGGAGTGGCCCACGGTTTGTTCTCTGATCCAGGCGACCGGTCTAGCCGCGGCCAGCATGGCCGAAGTCACAACCGGACTCACCGTCGAGCCGGCGAGAATGCGCGCCAACATCGATGCCACCCGCGGAGTCGTCTTCGCCGAACACGCCATGATCCTCCTCGGCAAGGCGCTCGGCCGCGACCAAGCCCATCGCCTGCTTGAGGAAGCTACCCGCGAAAGCGCAGGGAAAGGCCTGCGATTGACCGAAGTACTCGCAGCCATGCCGGAGATCACGAAGCATCTTGACGTAAGAGAAATCCAGAGTCTCGATGATCCTCAGCAATATCTCGGCTCCGCCGAAGGCTTTCGCCAAGGTCAACTCGCAGCCGAGCCGCAACCGAGTCCGACAAAACAAAAGGCCACAAAACACAAGCCCACAAAACACAAGCCCACAAAACACAAGAAGGAGTAGATCTTGCCCTTCGCTAATCTAGGCCACTCACGCGCCTTCTACCGACTCGAGGGCAACGCAGGGCTTCCGGTTCTGATGCTCTCCCACTCCATCGGCACCGACCACGCCATGTGGGATCCACAAGTCCCTGACCTGCTCCCCTGTTTCCAAATCCTGCGCTATGACATACGCGGGCACGGCGCCTCCGACGCCCCGGCTGGTGACTATTCCATCGCGCAGCTGGGCCAGGATGCTCTGTCCCTCGCCGACTCTCTAGGCCTCGGCAAATTCGCCTTCTGCGGAATTTCGTTAGGCGGCGCAATCGGTCAGTGGCTGGCTTCCAACGCGCCGGCGCGTCTCAGCAAGCTCGTATTAGCCAACACCTCGCCCGAGTTCGGGCCGCCCGCCAATTGGGAAAGCCGCAGGACCACTGTTCTCAGGGAAGGAACGGTGGCGATTGCCGATATGGCGATGTCCCGCTTCTTTTCGCCGGAAAGTCTCGTCGGGTCCAACGCCGCCTCCGTGCGCTCCGTGCTCCTCGGCACCGACCGCACCGGCTACGCTGGCTGCTGTGCCGCGCTCCGCGACTTCAAGCACACGGTAAACTTGCCGCAAATCCACGTCGCCACCCTCGTAATTGGCGGCGACCGCGATGTCTCGACTCCTTGGGCCGGCAACGGCGAGATTCTAGCCGGAGAAATTCCAGGCGCCCGTGCCGTTCAACTTCCGGCCGCCCACTTATCCAATCTGGAGCGCCCGCGTTCGTTCAGCGCAGCCCTGCTGGATTTCCTCCTGCCCCCGCCAGACCCTCGCATCGACCCCGTCGACGCCGGATTCGCCACCCGCCGCGCCGTCCTCGGCGATCAGCACGTCGACAAAGCCATCGCCAATACCAACGACTTCAACCGCGAGTTCCAGGACCTCATCACGCGCTACGCCTGGGGCACGATCTGGACCCGCCCTGGCCTAAGCCACCGTACTCGCCGCCTTCTGGTCCTGGCGACGACCGCCGCGCTAGGCCGCTGGGAGGAATTCACCCTCCACGCCCGCGCTGGTCTGGCCCAGGAACTCGAACCCTGTGACCTCAAAGAAGTTCTCCTGCAAACGGCTGTCTACGCGGGAGTTCCCGCCGCTAACACCGGATTTCATATTGTGAACGGACAACTCAAGGGGCAGAATCAGGAAGGCTGACAACAACACGGTGAACGCATGCGCAAAGCTCCTGCACAGCTTTTGTGCAATTCCCGCGGGCGTCCATTAGAAAGTCAGTTTCGCCGAGAATTGGAGCTGCCTCGGATTCAAAGCGGTCCGCGGCGTTCCGAAGAACGGATTCGCTGGACTGGTGACGCCGTCCTTGTAGTGCTGGGGAATAGTTCCGATAAAATCAGGAGCCCCATACACCGAGTAGACTTCATCAATGTTGGCCCGGTTGAGGATGTTGAAGCCGTCAACCGCCAATTGCAGTTTGTAGCGTTCGCCGGGAAAATAGATGGTGCGCGAAAGACGAAGATCCCACGAACGAAGATGGTCGCCGGAGTATGTGTTCCGCCGCGAAGTTCCTACGCGGTCAGTCACGGGGTTTCCGTCATTGTTGGCGTCAAAGCCCACGAACTGAGTGAAGGGGCGTGGCGATTGCACCGTGATAATGCTGCTGAATTCAAAGTTGCGGGCGAATGAATCCTTGGGGGCATACGCGACGAAGTTGGCTACAAATCGATGGCGGACATCTTGGTTGGAAAGAGCGCGTTCGAGGTCTCTCTGCGCGTTCGACTGTGGCGTGCTGACAAAGGTCGTGAACGTTCCGTTATCGAAAGTCTTCGAGAAAGTGTAGTTTGCGTTCAATTGCAGGTACTTGCCGGCCTTCTCCTTAACCTGCAGCGTGACTCCGTTGTACGATGAATTTCCGGTGGAGTCCGTGTAATAAAAAATTCCCGCCGTGCCGTTCGATCCAAAGGGAGGCGCCGGAATATTGGGATCCAGGATTCCAAATGAATAGATATCCTTATTGGTGCCGGTCTCCTGGCCGATCGGGGGTCCCACGTTCAGGTTGATGGGCCGCACCAGCTTGTGACCGGCAACCCACAGATATCCGGCACTGAGGGAGAGCCCTTTGCCGATCTCCCGGTCGATCTGCAGGCTGGATTGTTCGGAATACGGCTCGCGCAAGTTCCGGTCGACGGAGGTCCCACCTTGGGCGTAGAGGGAATTGTTGGGGAAAGCGCCCGAGGTGATCAGATTCTCGAACGCGGTGTCGACCACAGGCGGAATATCCGATCCGGGCGGCACAAAGGGTGCGTACGGGTTCGGAGGGCAACCTGCCAGAACACAAGGGGTCGGAATGGCGAGGGTATTCAGAATCCAGGTGCCGGTCGTCTGGTTCGTCGACTTCGGCAAGCCGGTAATCGCCGGCTGCCGCTGCGGCGCAGCGACAAAGAAGAACGTGAGGCTGTAGGTATCGAAGAAAATTCCGTAACCGGCGCGGATCACCGTTTTTGGATCCGGTGAGTAGGCAATGCCCACGCGCGGCTGAAAACTGCGGTGATCGGGATTCACAAACGTTCCCAAGCCGGTTTCGAAATCCCACCTCAACCCGTAATTCAGCGTGAGTTTCGGGGTGATGCGAAATTGATCCTGCGCAAAAAATCCCCATTCCCCGTGGTTGAGCTTGACATAGAAGTCATTTGCCAACGACGGCAGATAGGCGTTCTGCCAGGTGGTCGGAAGCGGCGGCGAAGGCTGGTTGGGATCAAAGGGGCCGGGGCCGATGGGCGCGCCCCAAAAGAATGCCGCGATGCATGGCGCCGTCAAACCCACCAACGGCGGCGGACACGGCGTGCTGCCCCAGCCCGCTTGTCCAGAGGCCAACAAGTCGCCCAGGCTCGGAAAAATGTCCCTGGAGGGAGTGAAGCCCGGCCAGATAACAAAATTCCTTAGGTAGCTGGTATCGAACCCGAAGTTAACATAGTGCCTGCCCTGGATCACGGCGAGTGAGTCGGAAAACTGCACTCGGGATTCGTTGTAGCGGTCGAAGGCTCCAAAATTGTGGCCGAATAAAAGCAAGTTCGGCACGTCCAGGTTGGGCTCACCGGTGGTTCCTGGAAATCCGTAGTTGCGCCGCGCCCATTGCACGAGAAGGGAATTCACCAGGGCCGGGCTCAACTGCGAGGTCAGCGCTCCCACCAACGACTGATCGCGGAGAAACGCATTGTGTCCGCTACTCGGTGCGCCAATACCGCCGCCATCGAGCGAGGCCCCGACCAGCAGATTCCGGCTGCTACTGTCCTGGACGGAATAGCGGACAGAGAGCCGATTCGCATCGTTGAATTGATGGTCGATTTTGACGAAACCGTTATCAACATCGGCGGTTTGCAGAAGGTTCAGATTCTCGTCCGCGAGGCCGAAGCTCTCCTTGACCGCATTGATCGCCGACAAGTTCTGCACCAGGATCGCGGGATAGGTGGGCGACTGCCCCCGCCGCTGCCCCTCGTAGTTGGCAAAGAAAAACGTCTTATTCTTAGTGACCGGACCGCCGAGGGTGCCACCGAACTGGTTCTGGCGCAATGCGGTAAAGCCGGGGAGGGCTAAGGGCGAATTGGCGTCGAACTTGTTGTTCTGAATGTAGTCGTAGAGCGAGCCGTGCAAGTCGTTCGTCCCCGACTTGGTGACGATATTGACGATGCCGCCCAACGCGCGTCCGTATTCCGCGCCGAAGCTGTTGTTGACCACGCGAAACTCACTGACGGCTTCCTGTGAGGGCGTGGCACGCTGCGACCCGGTTGCGGTATTGATGTTGTCCGCGCCATCGACGGTGACCATGTTGTTCAGGTCGCGCTGGCCGCCGAAGGAAATGCGCGTGGTGGCCGGGTCTGTAAAGGTCGACTGAAGGCTGGTTCTCCCGGTGGCGACTCCAGGACTGAGCAGAGCGAAATCGGTAAACAAGCGGCCGCTGATGGGGAGCGATTGAATCTGCTGCGTCTCGACGACCTGGCTGACCTCACTACGGGCTGGCTCGATCAAGGGCGCCTCGGTACTGACCGTGATCTGTTCCGTCGCTTCCGCTGGCTTCATGCTGACATCGATCGTGGCCGCCTGGCCGACGGTCAACGTAATCCCCGTTCGGTTGTACTTGCCAAATCCTGCAAAGTTCGCAGACAAGTCATAGATCCCTGGCGTCACGTTCGTGAAGATGTAGTACCCCTGCCCATTCGAGGAGGCCGTGCGAAGCTGGTCGGTACCAAGATTCCGCAGGGTGACGGTCGCCTGCACAATCGCCCGGCCGCTGGGGTCAAGGACGGAGCCGTTCAGTTGCGCCTGGGAGGTGCTGACTTGCGAAAATGCCGGGAGGGTGGAGCCGACGACCGCGACAATTGCGAGGATGGGTAGCGCGAACCGAACTCTCATAAGCCTCCTTTGAATGGACGCGGTGCTCCAGGAATTCCAGTAAGCGGACGGAGCGACAATCGGTGCACGGTGCAAGAACGAGCTTGTCGGCATCAGGGATGAGCATCCGCACGAAGCGAAAATCCGCCCCCGCGCCAGCTCTTCAATCGTCACCCATTTTGCAAGGATCGCAAGGAAGTTTCTTGCCTACCAGTGAACTAGTTTCTTGACTACCAGTGAACCCTCCGTTTACCGTCGTTTTCGCACGAAATCGGGAGCGAAGCAGAACCCAACGCGACTGCCTCTTCCGCGCCGGCGAAACACAATCGGAGCAGCTCTGTGTCTAGATCGATTCGCACACAAGTCGGCATCGTGGGTGCTGGCCCCGCGGGATTGGTCCTGTCCCAGCTTCTTCATTTGCAAGGGATTGAGTCGGTGGTCCTAGAGAATCGCAGCCGTCAGCATGTTGAGGAGCGGGTCCGGGCCGGTGTTTTGGAACAGGGCACGGTCGACCTATTCGGCGAAATGGGAATTGCTGAGCGGATGAAGCGGGAAGGGCTCATCCACCACGGGATTGAACTCCGCTTCAACGGTCGCGGCCATCGCATCGATTTCGAGGAGCTCACCGGTGGGAAAGGCATCACCATCTATTCACAGCACGAGGTCGTGAAAGACCTGAACAACGCCCGTCTGGCTGCCGGGGGCCGCGTTCTGTTCGAAGTGGGGGAGGTCCGGGTTAGCAATTTCATGGGCGTCAGACCAACCATCCACTACCGGACGGAAGGCGAGGATTACGACGTGTCTTGCGATTTCATTGCTGGTTGTGACGGCTTCCATGGAATTTGCCGGCCGAGTATTCCCGCTGGGGTCCTGACCGAGTACGAGCGGATCTATCCCTTTGGCTGGTTGGGCATTTTGGCGGAAGCACGGCCATCGTCCGACGAATTGATCTACGCCTACCATGATCGCGGTTTTGCGCTGCTCAGCATGCGCACTCCCGAACTCAGTCGCTTATACCTGCAGTGCTCGCCGGAGGAGGACATTCAGACCTGGCCGGACGAGCGGATTTGGCGGGAGCTCAGCGCCCGTTTCGCTTGCGAAGGCTGGACACTCACCGAAGGCCCCATCCTGCAAAAAGGCGTTACCGGGATGCGGAGCTTCGTGGTCGAGCCGATGCAGTACGGAAGACTGTTCCTGGCAGGTGATTCCGCCCACATTGTTCCCCCCACTGGCGCTAAGGGGCTCAACCTTGCCGTCGCGGATGTTCGTGTCCTCGCCCGCGCTATTGCGGCGTTCTATGCGACCGGACGGAGCGACCTGCTGGATGCGTACTCAGAAATTTGCCTGCGACGCGTATGGAAGGTACAACGCTTTTCCTGGTGGATGACCTCGATGCTGCACCGCTTCCCCGAGGACAACCCGTTTGACCGGCGACGGCAGCTGGCCGAGCTGGATTATGTGACCAGTTCGCGAGCTGCGTCGCAGACCCTGGCGGAGAACTATGTGGGTCTTCCCATGGACCCGGCTGGGAGATAGGCCGGTAGCTTAACCGGTAGCGACGGTGGAGCTGGAATTTGTTGTGGACTGGCAAGTCCGCTCTCGACTAGTATCACGGCGGACGGTGGCAGAGCCCGCTGTAGGCTCGGGTCATCGGGTGCCGGGATGGCTTCTCTCGCGCTAGTGTCGACGCAGGATGCAACAACCAGCCACCGGCTGGACTTGTGGTGTCAGCTGGTTTGCCAGGTATTCGGGCGGCTGCGCTCGGAAACCTTCGGCGACAAATCGTTCGTCGGCAAACTCGAACACGGACAGATGGGTGATATCCGCGTTTGCAAGCTGATCGCGAGCCGTCACCGGGTAGTCAGGACCTCCACCTTCGCTAAGCTCGATGATCGCGGCTGCCTGAAAGTCGTTCTCCAGAAAAGAGGGAAGAGCTACTTCGAGCAGAATGGCCGAAGTGTTGTTCTGTCTCCTGGTCAATGGAGTATTTACGATACTGGCCGGTCCTATACGGTTTCGAACCCTCAAAGCATTGAACAGTTGATTTTGATGATTCCGAGGGAAAAGGTCTTTACCGGGGGAGTGGACCTGAGTCAACGGATCGTCCGGCACTTTCCAGGCAACACCGGCATCAACCGGCTGACCTACCAATTCATCGCCAACGCGTTTGAGGAAATGCCGGAGATCGGTGCTGAGGCAGCGTGCGGGATCAGTGACACCATTGCTGAGTTAATCCGCTTAGCTCTGCTAGGGCAGCCCGCAGACGAGGGTAGCGACGAGTCAGCATTGTCCCTACGTTCGGTACAACGCGATCGGATTCGTGGATACATCTACAGCCATTTGCGGGATCCAGAGCTTTCGATTGCCGAGATCGCCACGGCCATCCATTGCACGAAGCGCTATGTGCACAAAATATTTCAGACGGAGGGCACAACGGTGTCCGATCAAATCTGGCGGATGCGGCTGGCCCGCTGCCGCGAGGATTTGTGCAATCCCGCCTACGCCAATCAATCGATCACGGATATCGCGTTTTCATGGGGCTTCAACAGTTCCGCGCATTTTAGCCGGGCGTTCAAAGATGAATTTGGAGTGTGTCCACGGTACTTGCGCAAGGCGTTGGATCATCAAGAACTTGCGGCGGAGGCACTCCCGACGATTCGATCGTCTGCCTCAAATGGGCGGCCCTCCGGGCGCCGTTCTCGACTTCCACGCTAGATTTGCCGGCGGCGTGAGTCTCGACGCCAGCTGCGATTGTTCTCTCGTGGATAATTCCAATGTTCGCTTTGAGAAAAGAAGCCAGGCAGGAGAGAGGCATAGCCTTCCCAAAACTCCCGAGTTGATTTGCCTGCCTGCTCCCCGGCGGGACACTCGACATGGACTCGGAGGTGCTGGGAGGGATCGTCGCAGGCGAGGAGCGTTGCTATGGTCGAAGTGCAACTACTGATTGGCGATCATGACCGCCCTGCAACCGGCGCAGCCACGTTTTCCCGTCTCAACCCCGTTTCTGGGGAAGAGGCTAGTATCGCTGCTGCGGCCACAGTGGCGGACGCGGTTGCGGCTGCGGACGCTGCGGCTGACGCCTTTCCACTGTGGTCCAGTCTTGGCCCCAATGAGCGGCGAACGCGGTTGCTGCGAGCCGCGGACCTGCTGCAAGCCCGGAGCACGGAATTTGTTTCCTTAATGACCGCGGAAAATGGCGCGACGACCGAGTGGGGCCAGTTCAACGTGCATCTCGCTGCACAGATGCTGCGCGAGGCCGCTTCCCTCACCACCCAGATCACCGGTCAGGTGATCCCTTCCGATGTACCAGGGAGTCTTGCTCTGGCCCTGCGGCAGCCGGTCGGAGTTGTGGTTGGCATCGCTCCATGGAATGCGCCCGTGATTTTGGGGGTGCGCTCGATCGCCGTTCCCCTGGCCTGCGGCAATACTGTTGTTTTCAAAGCCTCCGAAATGTGCCCCGCAACGCATCGACTGCTTGGCTCGGTGCTGCGCGAGGCTGGACTAGGGGGCGGAGTCGTAAACGTCCTGACCCATGCGCCGGCAGACGCGCCGGCTGTCGTTGAGGCCCTGATCGCACACGTTGCGGTGAAGAGAATCAACTTTACGGGTTCGACGCGGGTGGGCAGGTTGATTGCGCTGACCTGTGCCAAGCACCTCAAGCCCGTTGTTCTCGAATTGGGCGGCAAAGCGCCCCTGCTGATTCTGGATGACGCGGACTTAGGTGACGCCGTCAACGCGGCTGCCTTTGGCGCTTTCTTGAATCAGGGACAGATCTGCATGTCGACGGAGCGAATTCTCGTCGACGAAATTGTTGCCGAGGAGTTCTGTGCAGAATTCGTGAAGAAGGTTTCTTCCTTACCTTGCGGGGATCCGCGCAAGGGCAACGTCGTTCTTGGTTCGGTGATTGGCGTGTCTACGGTCGAGCGAGTGCAAGGCCTGGTCAAGGATGCGGTGGCGCGAGGGGCTAAGGTCCTACTGGGAGGACAGGCGTCCGGGACGATCATGCCGCCCGTCATCGTGGACCACGTAACTTCAGAGATGGAGATTTTTCGGGAAGAATCCTTTGGGCCTTGCGTTTCCATAACCCGCTTCCATTCCGTGGACGAAGCCATCCGGCTGGCGAACGACAGCCAATACGGTCTGTCGGCGGCTGTGTTCGGCCGCGATATTGCCCGTGCTCTTGAAGTCGCCAAGCGCATCGAATCCGGCATCTGCCACATCAATGGTCCCACCGTGCATGATGAGGCGCAGATGCCCTTTGGCGGGGTCAAAGCCAGTGGCTACGGAAGGTTCGGAGGAGAAGCAGCGATCCGCGAATTCACGGACTTGCGCTGGATCACCATCCAAACCTCGGCCCGGCACCATCCATTCTAAATACAAAACGCCATGACAGGGAGAGCGTTTTCCCAGCGCTATGAAACCAAGGTTGTGACGATCCTTTTCCTGGCCTGGGGCACGGTCTTCCTGGACCGCATGTCGTTACTTTATCTGGCCCCGTACATGGCTCCAGAATTGCATCTCAGCCACCAGCAGATCGCCCAGCTTGCCTCGGTTTTAGCAGTGACTTGGGCCCTGTCCAGCCTGATGCTCGGTGCAGTCTCGGACCACTACGGGCGCCGCATTGTCCTCATTCCCGCTATTTTTCTGTTCTCGGGGTTGTCCTGGATGTCGGGTTTTGCCCACAGCTTCACGCACCTTCTCGTGATTCGCGGTTTGATGGGATTGGCGGAAGGGTCGTGCTGGTCCACCATCAACGCCATTCTCGAAGAATCTTCGCACCCATCCCGGCGGGGACGAAACGTGGGCTTTGTCGTGAGCGCGGCCGCGCTCGTAGGACTCGCCGTGGCTCCAGTCCTTACCACCCAAGTCGCGGCCCGCTACGGGTGGCGCTATGCCTTCTTTGTGGCCGCAATTCCCGGTATTGTCTCGGGCGCGTTGGTCTGGGCCTTGGTCAAGGAACCAGCGCGCCACGCGGATTCCGAGGACGTGAAGCGGCCGTCATCATTGGGAAATTACGCCTCGATTCTGCGCTCCCGCAACGTGCGGCTGTGCTGTCTCGCCGCAACCGGTTTTATGTGCTGGCTGTACGTGCAGAACGTTTTTGCCCCGCTTTACATCACCGAGGTGGAGCACCAGGCTGCAACCACGGCCGGATTTCTTCTGGGTGCGACCGGTCTCGGAAGCTTCGTTTTCGGATTCACCCTGCCCTGGGTCTCGGATCATATTGGCCGCAGGCGCGCTTTGCTCATCATGGCGGTGCTATCCACGGTGGTTCCGACAATCTTGCTGGTTCCATCCCTCTATCAACATCTCTGGCTACTGGCAGCAATCCTATTCCTGACGAACGGCGGCGAAGCCATGGCCGCATTAGTCATTGTGTTGCTGCCAAGCGAGAGCGTTCCGGCCGGCTTGGCGGCAACCGCCATCGGGTTGGTCACAATGACGGGCGAACTCATTGGCGCTACCCTGATGCCGTCGATTGGCGCCGCACTGGCCGATCGTTATGGCCAGGCGATGCCACTCTGGCTGGCGGCGGCAGGTACTGGTTTGGTATTTCTTGCAGCACTGGGGATGAAAGAGAGCGATCTCCGCGAGTAGGCCACGAACTTCTTGATAGGGTCTTTACCGCTCGGGTCTGACGCATTTTCCGGTCGAGCAGCGATCTGTTCCCGACTTTCCCTGCGAACCTTGGGCCAATCTCCTACCCCTTGGGCTTTGGCTTGGATGGAATTTCGGCATAGCCGGGAGCAGCTTGCTGCAGATTTTGATCGACAGATGCCTGGGCATCGCGGATCGCCCAGCGAATTCCTCCGCCGAGAAGATGCAGGAAGAAGGGATTCGACCAATTCTCGGGACGGTCACCGATGGCGGTGTAGAACACCCTGCCCTTGCTCTCCATCCTCGACCAGGTCATTGGATAGGGCGCGCGCTGATACGGTTCTCCGGTCATGCCCTTGGTGTCCAACGTGAGAACTACGTGCAGGTCGGTTCGGAAGTCCTTCAGCGAATACCATTCTTCGTTGAAGCTGACGGGAGAAGAGAATCCTTCCAGCCCCGGAAATTTCGGATCGTTGACAATGACGTTGGTTGTCTGCAGGCGCGGGGTACTGCCGTGCGCGATGAATTCGCCGCCCAACATGCGCAAATAAGGATCGGATTGTTCGCCATGGGCGACATAGCGGTTCGAGTTGTCGTCCGGGTCGGGCGGAGTATGGAAAGTGTCGCTGGCGGCATGGACGCCCACAAACCCGAGGCCGCCGCCGATGGCGGCGAGTAAAGACTGTTTGCCTTGTGCCGACATCGGCGGGTTTCGGTCTTTTCCCACCGTCGTGAGATCTCCGGTGGTAAAGAAGAGCACCGCCGCGTACTTCCGGAAATCATTGGAGTCAAACACGCCGCCGTCTTTGGTAGCGGTCACGTCGAAGCCGTGCTGTTTCCCAAGCTCCGTCACTGCCTGCTCCACAATGCTGGGCTTGCCGCCCGTGGTCTTAACCACATCGTGTTCAAACCCGGAAGACTTGGTGAAGACGAGGACAGATTTGTTGTGTGCAGCAAATACCTGTTGGGGCCAGGCCAAACTCGCACCGACTACCGCTCCGGCCCCCAGGAACTGACGGCGATTGAGGATGTCTCTCATTAAGGTGGCTCGCATATTGGTTCCGGTCTTAGACGTCGTTGCGTCGAAAACGCTCGATGAGGTGATCGCAAGCACGGACACTAATGGCCATCATGGTCAGAGTCGGATTCTGGCACGCCGAGGAAACAAAACCAGATCCATCCGCCACGAGCAGGTTGCTGACATCGTGCGACTGGCAGTAAGGGTTGAGCACGGATTTCTTCGGATCGTCCCCCATGCGCGCCGTTCCGACTTCGTGGATGGCCATGCCCGGCATTTCGACTCCCGTGGTGAGGCGGATATTTTTTGCGCCGGCAGCTTCCAGCATTTCTGCGGCCGCGCCTCCAGCGTCGCGCATCATAGCGGCTTCGTTCTTGCCATGCGCCATGCTGATGCGCAGCGCGGGAATGCCCCACGCGTCCTTTAGATTGGGGTCGATCTCGCAGAAATTGTCGAAGTTGGCAAGCGATTCGCCAAACGCGCCCAGGGAAACTCCGTAAGCACCCAGCCTTACGGCTTTTTTGTACTCCGCGCCGATGCCAGGGGCACCCATATCGAACTCGGGCGCCGAGCCCCCTTGCATTCCGTAGCCGCGAATAAAGTGAGGGTGCTTGCCGGTCGCGGGTGTGTTGCGGAAGCGCACCACGTAAATTCCGTTTGGCCGGTGGGGAGGATTGGCGTTAGGAAGAGCCTTGAGGTCCTCGAATGTTCCGCTGGCGCCACCGCCCACCGCATGGTCCATCAGGTGGTGGCCGAGCATTCCGCTCGAATTGGCCAGCCCGTTAGGGTATTCACGCGTCGATGAATTGAGCAGAATGCGGGTTGACTCCATTGCCTGCGCGCACAGGATCACGGTCTTGCCACGAATCTGTTTGGTCTCCTTCGTCGTCCGGTTCACGAAAGTCACGCCTTGCGCCTTATTGGCGCCCGCGTCCATATCGACATGGCTGACGATGGCGTCCGTGATCAAGGTGCAGTTGCCGGTCGCCAGCGCATCCTTCACCGTGGTGAACGGGCTGCTGAAATAGGAAAACGTCATACAGCCCCGCTCACAGGGACCGCAAGCGTGGCATGCTGCCCGTCCATTGTGGTCCTGTGTCAACACGGCGCTACGGCCAATCGTGAGAGTTCGGCCGAACTTCTTCTTCACACTGTCACGCAGTGAGATCTCCCCGCACGTCATTTTCATGGGTGGCAGAAACTGTCCGTCGGGCAGCATCTCATTCTTTTCCGCCGCACCGCTGATGCCTACATAGCGCTCCACGATGTCGTAGAAGGGCGCGAGGTCGGCGTACGCGAATGGCCAATCGACGTCGTAACCATCGCGGCTCGCGGCTTTGAAATCCACATCGCTCAGGCGGTAGCTCTGGCGCCCCCAGACCAGGGACCTGCCTCCCAGAATCCGCAGCCGCTGCCAGGTAAACGGTCTGTCGGGCGGCGTGCTGTAGGGATTCTCAAGATCATTCACGAACCACTCGTAGTTGTAGTCCATGCACGCGTAACATTGCCGTTGG
>Ga0137419_10000585_pt1 | contig 13728 bp, 16 predicted proteins | sample CZODoug3_1_2_16f_FD_108279 | JGI IMG/M metagenome (GOLD analysis project Ga0137419, IMG submission 108279) | Vadose zone soil fungal communities from Angelo Coast Range Reserve, California, USA - CZODoug3_1_2_16fungal (Illumina Assembly) | ecosystem: Environmental > Terrestrial > Soil > Vadose... | reverse complement strand
GCACGACTCCTTGAGCGGGATCACGATCGCCACGTTTTTCTTCAGAAAGGTGAAGCACGGTTTGCCCCACTTGAGTTCTTCGGCCAGGTCGCAGTCGAGCGCGATCTGGCGTAGCTTATCTGTTTCCTTCTGCCACTTCTTCGCATAGGGAACTTTCATCGTTTGAGGCCCCAAGATTGCTGAATTCATTCAATTCTGCCAGAAAATACAGTATGCTTGCCTCGCCCTACAGTACTTTGACGAGTCGGTCGCGCAGTAAATCTTGATCGCGCCGGAAGCCGCGAGCCAGTGACCCTCAGCGTGGGCAGGGCTCGGAAAGGTGCAGCTTACGACGCGGCCGCCCAATCACCGTGGACCGGAGCCGACCTGCACTTCGTGTCGCTCCAACCGCGGACGCAGCAGGGCAACATCGATTCTGCCGAATGCTCGCGAGCCGTATGATCTGTAAAATGCAGGTCGAGGCACTTTCTCGATGACAAAATTCCTCCCCCATTTTGCAATTCTGTTCTCCGGTATGTTCTGGTATGCGGCAGGAACACCGCTCGTGGCACAGAGTTCACCCGACGCATACTTGCTTTCCGAAATCAGCAAGATCAAAGCCGTCGATAATCACACGCATGTGCCTAAAGTGGTGAGATCAGGTGACAAGGATGAGGAGTACGATGCGCTTCCCTGCGGCGGATACTTGGAGCCATCAGATGATCCAAGTATGGCCCGGCCAGACAATCCATTGTTCCTGGAAGCATGGCAAAAGCTGTACGGGTATCGGTACCAGGACAAAGCTCCCGCACATGTGCGGGAGCTGTTGGCGGAAAAGCAAAGCGTGAAGCAAAGGGAAGGCGATAGCTTTCCCTCGTGGGTGCTCGATCAGCTCGGCATCGAGTACATGCTGGCCAACCGCGTGGCCATGGGACGTGGTCTGGTACCGTCGCGGTTCTTGTGGGTACCTTTCGACGACGCCTTGATGTATCCGTTAAACTCGCAAGTCATCGCCGATACACCTGACCGCAAGTTCTTCTATCAGCGCGAAGCGATGCTCCTCAAACGGTACATGGATGAATCGGGAGCAGCGACCGTTCCAGGGACCCTGGAAGACTACATCGAGAAAGTGATTCGGCCGACATTGGAACGGCAGAAGAAGGCTGGGGCAGTGGCGGCAAAGTTTGAGGCAGCGTATCTTCGGTCGTTGAATTTCAAGGAACCGGATGAGACCGAGGCACGAAATGTTTTCGCACGTTACGCAAGCGGGGGCGTGCCGAGCGGGCCGGAGTACACGATACTCCAGGACTTCCTGTTCAGGGCCATTGCTCGTGAAGCTGGCCGGCTTGGCTTGGCAGTTCACATTCATACCGGAGCTGGTTGTGGCAGCTACTTTGACCTGCCTGGAGCAAACCCCAGTCTTCTGAATTCGGTGCTGAACGACCCATCTCTGCGAAAGACGAATTTTGTGCTAGTGCATGGCGGCGCGGGTCCGTACACCAAGGTGACTTCCTTTCTCCTGAGCAAGCCCAACGTATACACCGATTTTTCAGAACAGGATTGGATGCTCTCGCCTCGAGCCTTAAGCGCGGTATTGCGCGACTGGCTGGAGTGGTACCCAGAAAAAGTACTGTTTGGCACGGACCTGTTTCCGGGATCTCCCGAGATTGACTGGGAGGAAATCGGATACATGACGTCTACCACCGGACGCCAAGCCCTGGCCCTGGCATTAACGGGAATGGTGAATGATGGTGAGATCACTCGCGAACGAGCGCTCGTGCTGGCGAGGATGGTGCTGCGTGGTAACGCATTGAAGCTCTATAGGCTGAATGATTGAAAGCAGACTTCGCCAAAAGCAGAGTCGCGTTCGAAGTAACCCGTGAGCTTTTCGTTTCGCCGGATGGGAATTACATTGCAGTCAAGATTGTCGTGCGCGACCTCAATCGCCTCGGCCTCGCCGGCCGCGCATTTCAAATCTTCACGCGGAACCATTATGTCCCTCACCGTGAAAGTCGTTGCGAGGCGCTTGAGAGTTTCTTTTAGCGTTGGCATCTGGCCCTTCTCCTTGGTATCCAGCATGTCTAGCAGGTATCCAGGCTGCCCAGCCAAGTGCCAATCGATGTTCTGGAAGTGAAGAGCGCCATTTTCTGGGATGGTTCCTGGAACTGACCGCGGCCTGCACATGCCGGGGCCGAGATACAGCGCTCGCTGCTCACAAGGAAGCCTCTCCAGTTTATCGCGGAAGAAGGCCTGCCAAGATTGATTCCCGTTGGACTGTCAGCGCTTTATCCTGAGCGTGAACAGCGTAATCCGCAGGCCAACGAAAACATTATTTGCGATCATAAACGACGTTCCTTCCTCGGCGATTTCCGCCGGACACGACTGAAGACAACCCCATCTTTATCAGTTGCGCAAGAGAGACCCGTCTGGAACGAATTTTAGGTGCTGCCCGGAAGGGCGACGCGCAACTTGTTCAGAGATGATTTGATAGCGGGCGAGGGGACGAAGAGTGGAGCGCCCGGTACAACATTGCCCCCACCCGATTCTCGCTCGAAAGAGCGCTTATCCACCTCGCGACTTGCTGCCATTTCGAAGGATGATCTTTGGTGACACCGATTTCCTCAAGTGTGACCGGATAGGCGGTTGCGCCGTTTGACCGCCCAACCTTGGCTCCATCCCTTCGAGGTCGTGCCTGACCGCGAGAACCTAGTTGTGAGGTCATCTCAGCAAGCAATTCGCCCGCTCTCCGCTTAGCGAAGAGTCGAATCTCGGCTGCCTTGTTTTGGAGTTCGTAATCACCCGCCTGTTGGGCATAAACCCAGACGGCCTCCGCTTTGCTGTAGAGTTGCTTCGCCTCCAGCAGACGATGAGCGGCGGTCAACGCTTTGCTCGCGGCGTCCTGATCGGAGGGCAGATTGGACTTGAGGTGAAAAGAAACGTTGCGGGAAAACATGTCAACCTCCTTAAAAGGGCTGTCATCGCTAAGTAGGGGGGACTCCAGATGGTCCGGCCTAGTTCAGGCAGATGTGGCCAGTCTCGTGATTTGTGACTTGCCCGAGAAGGCGGGGGTTAGCCGCCCGCCTTCCCAGTTCAACAGACTCACAGTTCTACGCGGCGGCGTGAATCGCGGTCTTGTGGAAGGTCGAGTTGACGACATCGGAGGTCTGCAACTTCGGCGTGCCCTCGATAAATCGTGCGAGCGACTTCAACACTTCGGGGTAAGAATTGGTGTTGTACGCTTCTGCGCTGGCTTTGTTGTCCCACAGGCTGACGGCCGTGACGTCGATTCCCCCGGGGCCGGCGAATGTAATTTCGTCCTTAAAGCCATTTTGCTTGCGCAGCAAAGGAAGAATGTCCTTGTCAAATGTTCGGCTGTAATCGGAAAGCATATTGGGTTTCAGACGAAAGGAAACGGTGCGTGCAAACATGTCAACCTCCTTAAGGTCGTCATTCGCTAAGTAGGGTGGAAATTCCAGATGGACTGACTTAGCTCAGGGAACCTGAAAGCGGAGCAACGATACCTACTCCACCCCAACCGTTGCATTTGAATGGCCCTCATGCATCCAGGGTGCAACTTGTTGCTTCTGTAGCAGATGCCACTTCCTTGGACTGTGCGTTCGGTCGTGTACTTTAGGCGGGCAGCAAGCACAAACGGCGACCTGTCCAGAGATTCTCTATAGTGAGCACTTTTGAACAGCCCCCTGATTGTCGGGACCGTACTATAGTCTCTCAGGGCAGGTAGGGGTTAGTGTCCCCACGCGGCGTTCGACCCTAACGTCTGCCTCAGTTGTTCGCGCTGTCTCGCCGCTCTTGGATGTGAACCCGGCATTCTCATCAGGCGTGGATGAAGAATCGGTACACCGAATTCTGTTGGCTGCGGCACTCCAGACTTCCGAGCGCGGATGAAGGGCACTGTGTGCCATGATCTGATATGCTCTCCGGCTCCCCACTTGCGAGATCAACGGCCGCATCTAAGTATGCACCCGAGAAAACGCGAATTCTTTTCGTGGCCGAGGCACCACCGCAGTCCGATGAATCCAGCCCGATCTCGGAGCTGACGCAGAATGCCACAGCATACAACGCTATCTGCTGGAATGCATTCGCCTGAACATGGAAGGGGACGAACAAGTGCAAGACCGCTGGGAAGCTGCTGCGACGTTTCACTTATGGCTACGGCATTTGCTCGGCTTGGAGAATACATCCGACCTTAATTGCGAAGGCGGCGGGCGCTATCACGGACCTCTTTCTCAGTAACGGAGAGGACGTTCGGATAGCTATTGAACAAGGGTTTCTGGAACACGCCCTTGAGACCTCCGCGCTGCGACCATACTTCGAACACTGGTCATCGGTGCCTCAGCTACGGGATGCATGGACTCGAGCACTAGAGTGGGGCAAGGCACATCCAGATTTCACTTGGAACCTCGTCCGAGGGATGCCCCCTAGGACGTAAAACGGCCATTTCGCTCATTCAGAATCGTTGTGAGCGTCAATCGCAAGGCCGGCGCTCATGCACAGGAACCAGACCATGAAGCACCGCACGCGGAGCGATCCTTTTAATTTGGGGTGGCAAGCACTATCTGTTGCGCCTTCTCTTTCCGCTTCGGGCGGAGCACCCGGCGCATCGGCTGCTCGATGAATCGGTAAACCAAAAACGAAATCACTGTGATCGTGGCGATCGGCAACAGAAACCACAACGGATTCTGCCGCCGCAGATTGCCTGCCGGATCGTGAAAGAAGCCGATGTAGCTTGAGATCACGAGCGGATGCAGCAAGTAGAAGCTGTAGCTGGCATCACCCAGCAGCACGAAGAACCTATTCTCCAGCAATACTCCTGCTGCAGGCTTGAGCGCCACGCCGTAGACGATCGCCGCAAACGCCGGCCCGACTACTGCAGCGTGAAGCAGCAGGAAAGGGTTTCGGTGCAGCACCGTGGCCTCGACGGCAACCATCGCGACGCCCCCCAGAATCAAGGGCCACGCCAATCGCCGGTTGGGTGTGCTCCGCAGGAACAAAACTCCGCACGCCATCCCCATCAGAAACTCGGGAAGCCGCAAGACGGGATTGAACTTGACGAAGTATTGCCAAGGGGCAATTGCATGAGAGTTTAAGGCTAGGGCGCCATCAGGATTCAAAGCTCTGTAAAGTACCGTTACGAGTAGCCCAAAGGCAAAACCCACGTGCAGAATTGCGACCAACTGCTTCCGCGAAAGCCGCCCAAACGCAGGTAGCAAAAAGGGAAATAGTAGATAAAAAAACGCTTCGTTCGACAGGCTCCATGTCGGCATGTGCCAAGCCATGGAATTCTGCGGAATCCACGTCTGAACCATGGCAAGAGTTGTGATCGCCGCAATCTTGAGATGGGCTGCAGGCCAGATCCACTCCGGGACCGTCTTCGCCACATCCATCTTCAGGCATACGTAGAAGAATACAGGCCCGGTCAACAGCAGCGAAAAAAGAAACGCCGGATAAATTCGAGCGAAGCGGAGTTGCCAGAATTCTCGCAGGCTCACCACCCGGTCCGCATACGTGTAGACAAGGATGAATCCGGAGAGCACGAAAAAGAAGCTGACACCGAGGTACCCGACCATCGCGATCGGTTGAAACCACTCTGGGCCAAAAAATGCTCTCATGGCCTGAGCATGGAAAGTAGCAACCCAGACCGCAGCCAGATAGCGTAAGGAAGTCAAGGCTGGCAACTGCTGTCGAGATTGCGTCGTATTCATGAATAGTTATACGTTCGCGACCGGGCGCGGGTTCCGGGCATTTCGTATTTCCCCGCGGACTAGGCCCACGTCAGCGTCGTTACGGAATCGCCCTTCAGTTCGACCTCCGCCACCATGCCGACCATCTGCAACGTTGAGCTTCGCTTGCACCAGGATTGCCAAGAACGAGGACATGTTGCCCGTCTGGATTCTCTACCCATATGCTTCAGCATACCCAACCGGTCCCACGAACAAGGGTCTGACCCTGGTCCATCGCGCGCTGGGACAGAAACGACGTAGTTGCGTTCCCGCGGCCGAACGACATTTTCCGATATCAATTTTCAATTTCCAGCACCTTGCGCAGGCGATCGATTAGAGCCGCCCGTTTTTCTTTATCCAGTTTCGCAAGATTCTGCATCCTCCATCGAACGGCAGGGAGCGCATCTGCGCCCGGCACTGCTAGGAGCTTCCAATCCGGCTCACCGCGCTTCAACGACAGAAGGAATTTGCGGTGATCCAGTGGCATCTTGCCTACGACTTCAGCTATCAAGGCTTCGCGCGCCTTCTGGCCGGTGATCAAAGAACTGGAAAATCGCAGACATATCACACCTCTGCCTGAAGTCGGACAGACATTGCGACGGAAGTTCTTAGATCCGCGACGACTCGTACAGAGTGGGTCGCGGTTTATCCAACCATTCTAAGACCGAAGCTCAATATCAGGCGATTTCGAGCGCAACGAATCGGCTGGACGGAGGGTTTGAATCTTCAGCACTACCATGCATTTTGGGGCGGCGAGGTGGCTGCCAATCGGCTGCTCCACCACCTTCAGCCGCAAACTGCGACCATATACGCACACGACACACCCAAGCAGATCATTACGGAACAAAGAATGAGAGCGGACGTAAATGGAGACGTCGAGATTCTCGCTGCATTCTGGAATACAGACCTTGTACAAACTATCCGTGATGTGGTGCCACCCATTCTTGCCTATGCCGATCTCACGACAACAAGGGATGGGAGGAATCTTGAAGCCGCGAAGATGATCTATGACGAATACATCGACAACGCCTTTAGAAATCAAGCATGACCAGATCGATCCAACCCTCCTCGAGGTGATAAGAAAGATCGATGACATCACTGGCAAGCATGAGACGAAATACTTTCTAGCAGGTGCAACAGCGCGAGAGGTTATTCTCAGGCACGTTTTTGGCAGGCCTCCTGGTCGTCGCACTCTAGATATTGACTTCGGCATTGCAGTACGAGATTGGGACCACTTCGAAACACTGAAATTAGGGTTAATCGAGCAAGGTGGTTTCACCGCCCACCCTCGCACGGTGCAACGGCTTACCTAATAATTCGATGCCAGTAAGCGTCGCGCCACTCCTCGACTTCACCCAACGATCTCGTTCTACTGGCGTGAGGCCAATCAGTCGATTTCGCGGGATCGACCCAAGAGAGCCGTGCAGGCGATCCGAGATTCTCGGGCATACGGTCTTCGCCCGATGGCATCGCGGCCATGAGGGACTAGGGTTGATTTGAGCTCGAGGGCCGGTCGCAACCTTAAAGTGAGGTAACACCATGAACTCAAAAATGATATTGGGCTGTTTACTGATGGCGGTCGCGTTTGGCGTGACAGTCGCGATTATTTCGAAGTCTTCCAGGCATATCGCCGAGCGACGCTTGGACGAAGAGGCCATTGCGCGAATGGATGACGAAGGCGGTTCGAATATCCCAGGCCCTCCTGTACCGTAGGGAAGGCCGCCGATCTCGCATAGTCCTACCGGGCTCAGGCGCATGGACCGAGCGGAACGCTTGCGGGTCTTGCTGATGCCGGATTGGGCATCTTGGGTACGATAGAACTGCCGGTGACAGTGGAAGCAAGAGAACGCCCGTCAGTGTTCAACGTCGTAAACATCAGTGAACAGTTGAATCGACTCGCTCTCGTCATACAGTCCGTAGCTCAACATACCCTTCAGAGCCATTGTGCAACAGCTTGTGGGTCAAATCGCACGCAGGTGCCAATTCGGGAGCTGGGTATCCGGCCGTTGCGTGACCATTTCGTGACCATTTATAGAGGGGGTCGTTGGGATTGCGCTTTCACCGGGAGCCCCGTTTGCAGAAGATGGATCGATTCCATGGTCAACAATTCCCGGCGTTGCTTCGCTGCTCGCCGCGGGAGGATGGAAGCTAACCCGCATCGTCCCAAGCGTGGCCCTGGACTCGATTGTGGAGGCGGTTCCGGCCTAAGGCATCCGCCGCGCAACCCAAAATCAGGGCAGGACATCCAACTCCGGTTCCTAAGCTGAGCGACGGACCACCTATGCAGAAATCCCAGGCACTGCCACGCCGAACCCGGCCCTCCAGGGTTTGGCGGTGGTTCGCCGTTCCCGCTCTGCTCTTCCTTGCCGCGTTCGCTCTTCTTTATGCAAAGATTGATCGCGCCGAGCCTGCCCTTCGTGCCGTTGTCATCGACACCTTATCGACCCGATTCGACAGCAAAGTAGAACTCGATTCCTTTCATGTTTCGCCCTTAAGAGGATTCGAAGTCTCGGGCACTGGGCTACGGCTTTTCGGAAAAGACGATCCGAATAATAATCAGCCCAGCGTCCAGCCGCTGATCAGCGCCGCAAGATTTTCCTTCCACATGGCCCTGCGCGACTTCTTCCGCTCCCCCAAGCACGTTGACACCGTTTACATCCAGGGCCTGGTCTTGAATTTACCGCCCCGTGAACAACGCGCTGGAATCAACGCGATGGGCGCACGCCGCAAGATCGAAATCGCAGTCGACCACCTCGTCTGCGACAGAGTGGTGCTTATCATCAACACGCTCAAGCCGGGCAAGCTGCCACTCGAATTCGACATCGAGAGCCTGAAGATGACCACCATCGGCTCCACCGAGCCCATGCATTTCGAGGCCCGCCTTACCAATCCCAAGCCTGTCGGAGACATCGTTTCCAGCGGTTCGTTCGGTCCCTGGCGCGTCGACAGCCCGCGCGAAACCCCCGTCGGCGGTGCGTACACGTTCCAGAATGCCAACTTGGCTACCATCAAGGGCATCGGCGGAACCCTCTCGTCGGCGGGACACTATGCCGGCACTCTCGACAGGATCGAAGTGGACGGCGCCACCGACACCCCCGACTTCCAACTCGCCATCAGCGGACGCCCGGTCCCGTTGCACACGGACTTTCACGCCATCGTAGATGGCACCAGTGGCGACACCTATCTCCAGCCTGTCAGGGCGAAACTCCTGACGACCTCGTTCGAAGCCGCCGGCTCCATCGTCCGCACCAAAGATCCCGCCGGACACGATGTGGAACTTGACATCACCCTCGAACAAGGAAGAATCGAAGATCTTCTCAAGCTGGCCGTGCGCACGGTTCCCCCCATCATGACTGGCACGGTCCGCTTGGAGACAAAATTTTCTCTGCCGCCCGGTGATCCTGGCGTCCCTTATCGCCTCCATCTAGGCGGCAACTTCGGCGTTTCCAGCGCCCACTTCAATAACGAGAAGATCCAACAGAAAGTCGACGCCCTCAGCATGAGAAGCCAGGGCAAGCCTCAACTTGCGGTCGATGATATTCCCGACAACATTCGCTCCCGCATGTCCGGCACCTTCCGTCTTACAGAAGGCGTCCTGTCGTTTTCGCAATTGGAATACCGCGTGCCCGGCACTCGCGTGAACCTTACTGGCGCCTACAGCCTCGACGGGAACGAATTCGATTTTCACGGCAAGGCCCGCCTCGACGCCAAGCTTTCCCACATGGTTACCGGCTGGAAATCCATCCTCCTCAAACCCGCCGACCCATTCTTCAGCAAGCACGGCGCCGGCACCGAACTCCCCGTCAAAATCAACGGCACAAAATCCGAACCCCGCTTCGGACTCGACTTCGGCTACAAGAACTAGCAGGCGGCGGATTTCAGCGCGGGCTAGCTCGACGGAGCCCACGCGGCTTTCTTGCCGCCATCCCGCAGCATGTTCAGTTCCACCAAAACCCGCTTCCATGAAATCCGCATCCAAATTTAGCGCCACGCCCCCACCAGCCGCCTTAGATGCATTCCTCAGGGAATTCTTTCTCTTCGTCCTCAAACAAAGGACGGGCGTCTGAGGCTGCGGTCGCTCTTGATAGCACCCCCCTCTTTACTGGCGGTCTGGTCCGTTCATTCGCCGCGACTGACATACGCCCTCGACTTCGCCCGGGATGACAATCTTAAGAAGAGCAGATTTCTCCCTCCCGTCGAAACGCTGATCCTCGCTCAGCGCAGGCTCTTGCAAAGCGCACAGGGGTGAAACGACCCATCTGTCCGGGATGGGATGAGGAGAGCAAATGCCTGGGCTACATGCCTACTTGGTGCAGCTATCGCTGATCATCTTCAGGTGCGTGACATTCAGGTCGGCGTACCCTTCTTTGCCGGCTGCCTTCTCCATCTGTCCTTCTGTTTTCTCTTTTTCGGTTTTCTCTTCGGCCTTTGACTCACGTGCTTTGGAACCGGTGACAGTCACTTTGTGGCCAACGTGCGGATCCAGCTTGACGGTGGCACTGCGCAGTTCCCAAGTCTTGCCGTCTTCGCCAGTGATGGAAAACTCTCCGGGTTCGTCACCTTTTGCCAGACAACCGGTAACGGTGTGCGTGTGCGCAGGCTTCGCGGCTGTTTTTTCTTGTTTTTCCGGCGAGTCAGCCTGAGCCAGCGAAGCGGCCGGGCAAAGGCTCAAGCAAATAACGGGAATTACCCAAAGCGCCAACTTTGCGATCTTGTGGGACATGATTTACCTCCTGATTCTTTCTGAACACAACGGCGAGTGGACTTTACGCCAGTCGTGCCCGGCGGTCCATACGGGGAGTTCTGTACTGGCAAGCTAGGGGACGACAGGATTCACCTTACCCCGAAGGGCGGGACCTGCGAGGAAGCTAAGCCTGCCGGCTCGACGGGGCTACGGCTTGCTTTTGCCCTTGAGATTGAGCGCCACTGCGGCGCGGATGAGATCCAGCAAGGCCGCCTCATCGACCTTGTCGCCTTGATGGATGTCGATGGCGCGCCTGACATTACCGTCGAGGCTGGAGTTGAATAGACCTGACGGGTCCTTCCCCGCAGATCCCAACGCAGCTCCCTTGGCAAATGTGAGCTTGACGACGTTCTTGTATGATGCACTACACTAGGTCTTGCCCACCCGGAGGAACCAACTAACTACTTTTCGGCCTAGAGGGGCAGGCAAAGAAAGCGGTTCCAGAGACCGCCGGCCTTGCGACGCCCTCGATCGCGGAGTCCGTAACAGGACTCCGGAATTAATGAAAAATGATCTACAAGCCTTTTGGTGAAGCTAGACGTGTAACCTTGCACCGACACGTCGGAACGGCGCAGGGGTCCTGGATCAGGTACCTCACAGCGCCAGGGGCTGAGTCAGTTTCAAGCACGACGTGACGCTCGATGCTGGAGGTGAACCAGCTGACTTTTCCACAGGCGGATGGAGTGCGGCCGGCCCTTCACAACTGTGGCCCTTCTTGTTTGATTTCCACAGCACACACTGTGTTAGGGTTCAGCCAATTCTGACAGCAGAGTTCATCGAGGCGAAGGATTAATAGTTCGCGCTTGCGGGGCTCTTTCCGTCAGCTTCCCTCGAGAGCTTGACAGTCATGCGGGTGCGATTTCACATCGCGCGGCGCGCAGTTTTCCAAGCTCACCAAGACCGACGAGCACTTTACGATCCCCGTCCAATGGGAGTGTCGCGTTCCGCTTGCTCCGGCAATGGGACGCAAGGATATCCACGCCGCGTCAGGACAGGTTAGACCAGGAGGGGCGGTCTGAGCTCGACGAAATTGAACTTGTTGTCCTCTTGTTCGCCGTCAGCCATAGTGAAATAGAACTATTTGTAATTTGTGCTTGACTTTTGCGGAAACGAAACGTTAAGGTGCTCACAACAAATTCCATCGGCAGAAGGTTTGTTGCTGAGGGTTCCGGGCGCTAAACGGTGCCGCAAGTCAACGCCAACCTCTGCTTGTCCGCTCGCCTAACCGCGCATACCAAGGGCAACGATCAAATCAGAAACGGAATTCTCCCGATATTCTTGCGGGAATGGAGTTGATTGTGAAGAAGACGATTGGTTTACTAGTCGCCATAAGCGTCGTGATCTGTGCCTGCTGTGCGGCCGTGGCGGGGCAACAGGGGTGCAGAAGAGTTCACCGAGCGGAACGGTGAATTACCTCTATGACGGGTTCAACGCCGTCGAGGAAGTCGATCCCTCCGGCAATGTTCTCGCACGCTATACCCAAGGCGGAATTGATGAGCCTTTTGTCGAGCTGCGTTCGGGCACGTCAAGTTATTACGAGCTCGATGGATTGGGTTCGACCAGTTCGCTAAGCAATTCCACCGGAGCGTTGGCGAACACCTACGTCTACGATTCCTACGGAAAGCTGACGGCTTCAACGGGTGCCGTTGTGAATCCATTCCGATACACTGGTCGTGAGTTTGATCAGGAAACGGGAATCTACTTCTACCGTGCGCGCTACTTCGACCAGAGCATCGGTAGATTCCTCAGAGAGGATCCGTTTCAATTCGGTGGCGACGGCCCGAATTTTTATGCCTACACCCTCAATAATCCTGTGAGTTGGATTGATCCTATGGGGACGAGCACGGAAGGTCCGCCGCCGCCGCCGGCTCCAGGTCTGCCAGGACCAGCCCAGCTCGGGGGCTTCGTCTACAATCACCCACCGCCACAGACGGGTACGCTGTCGGGTGAGGCCCTTGCTCTCGCCGGATGTATGGCTAACTGCTTGGCGAGATACTTTGTGGTCACTGGCGGCAGTGAATGCACACCGGATGGTCGGCACGTCCCCGGTGGGGTAAAGGGAAGCAAACATTGCACCAACCAAGCTCTCGACATAAGGCCTGCTGGTCAGGACCAGCACCAGGTCTTTTGCTGCGCGTTGAACTGCGGTGCGGGTTTCATTGCAAATGAGGGTGATCACTGGCACATACAAATACCACACGGCCAGAACAACAGTTCGGGTCTTCTGCCTAAACCGTGTGATTGTAAATAAGTGAGAGAGGCGAACTAACGACATGATGCGACGATGTGTTTGGATTCTGGTTTCTGTCATGACTTTACTCTGGTGCGTCGCCGTGTCAGCTAGCGATGGGCGCGGGGCTGAAGTCGAGAACATTCTGAAGCACTATCCCGGATATCACTTGTTGACGTTGCAAGAACGCGACCCCGAGGTAAAGGCTTTTGTTGTCCGGCGCTTTCCAAAGGACAATCCGAGCCTCGTTCGCGCTGATTTTAACGGCGATGGAAACCCAGACTACGCGGTGTTGCTGAGGGACGACAAATCGGGAGCAACGAAACTGGTGGTTCTCTTATGCTCGGCAGATGGCCAATGCAAGAGCGCCTACGAACTGGACGAGACGGCATACGCGGGTTCTGTCTACTTGAGACCTATGAGCATGGGATCAAAGGTGTCCCAGACTGAGGCCGTCAATGGCAACACTCCGCCGGTGAAGCTGCATTCCACTGGAATCCAGGTCACGTACTTCGAGAAAGGCAAAGTGGTGCTGCACTGGAACCGGAGGCTTCAGAAAATCGAAGAAGTTCAGACCGGGGATTAGGAAGGCCAGGATTTTTTCTTTAGCCGCTGATCCGGCGCTGAGGGGGTAAAGAGGGCTGTGCCGATCTGAGGCGCAGCCCTTGCCGTTTACACTCCCGATTCGATCCTGATTCCGGGATATCCTGGCCTGCCGATCCGCGGCCTGATCGTGGCCCGATTAGTTGCCTGATCCGGTTCCGATTCCCCGGAATACGCACTCCGATCCGCGGCATGGTGCTGACCGGGCAGGGGTGTGTTCCGGGGTGCTGGCGGGGTCCGTTTGGCGGGTTACTGGGCGGTGGCGGGGAAGGTCAAAGCCGTGCCGTGCTGCGCACGGGGTGGAGGTGTGACACTCCACCCCTCGCAGGGAACTGCCCAGATACTTAGTATCTGGTTAGATACTGATTGAAAACAGGCGAGTTATGGGAGTTTGGTATCTCGTGAGATAGCGCAGGCGCTTTACGGTAACG
>Ga0137419_10000575_pt1 | contig 13770 bp, 16 predicted proteins | sample CZODoug3_1_2_16f_FD_108279 | JGI IMG/M metagenome (GOLD analysis project Ga0137419, IMG submission 108279) | Vadose zone soil fungal communities from Angelo Coast Range Reserve, California, USA - CZODoug3_1_2_16fungal (Illumina Assembly) | ecosystem: Environmental > Terrestrial > Soil > Vadose... | reverse complement strand
GGCGTCGCGATTGGCGCCATTGTTGCTGTCGCCGCAACGTCCTGGCTCGTCCAGAAGCTAAACTAGAACCGGTTCTCATCGGCGCACTCATTCACACATCCAGTCGTTCAATGCGACCATCAACTGCTCCGGTCGCTCTGTTGTGAAGGTAACTTTCTTCAACCACATTTTCGGACCCGGTTTGATGTCAAACTATGCCAATAGTCAAAGTCTTGATGTATGCTGGTCGGACTCAGCAGCAGAAGGATGATCTAGCGCGTGCGATTACTGACGCAGTCGAGAGCATCGCCAAGGCGCCAAGAGATCAGACGATCGTTGTCTTCCAGGAAGTCGCCAAGGAACATTACTACATTGGAGCCAAGAGGGCATCCTAGTTCGCTTCATGCGATTTCTTCAGAGAAGTGAAAGTCTACAAACTATAGCGTCAGAACTAGCTTAGGTCGTTCGAGGCGTCCGGTTTGCAGTACAAGTACACTGTTCTGACCAACACGACGATCGGGGCTTTCATGTCTCAGCTTGACGGCAACATCGTCCTCATCGCTCTCCCGACGATTACTCGGAGTCTCAACGCTTCGGCCTTCGAAGCCCTCTGGGTCTTGATGGGCTACATTCTCATGACCGCAGTCTTGCTCTTGGCCTTCGGCCGGTTGGCCGACATGTACGGCAAGGTTCGCCTTTACAACCTCGGGTTCGCCATCTTCACAGTAGGATCAGGGCTATGCAGCCTATCGCTCAATGGAGGAATGCTGGTCTTCTTCCGTCTCGTTCAGGGAGTAGGAGCAGCCCTCATCTGGGCCAACAACGCCGCGATTCTAACGGACGCGTTTCCTCCCAATGAACGCGGACGAGCTATCGGCGTCAACCTTGTCGCAGGTATCAGCGGATCCGTCATCGGCCTCATACTCGGAGGAATTCTAACAGTCGCTCTAGGTTGGCAGTCTATCTTCTGGATCAATCTTCCAATAGGAGCCTTCGCAACTTACTGGGCTTACAAGAAGCTGCGAGAACTAGGCACAGTCCATCATGAAAGAATCGATCTGCCTGGTAATGTCCTGTTTGCCGGAGGATTGACCGCGTTCCTGGTTGGACTGACTCTAGGCGCGTTGTCGGGATACACTCTTGTTGACGTCGCATCAATGGTAGCGGGTTTGTTGATGGTTGGCGGCTTCGTCTATGTGGAATTGCACTCTCGTACTCCATTGATGGATTTGACGCTGTTCAAGATCCGAGCATTCACAGCGGGTATACTCAGCAACTTCCTAGCATCGATAGCCCGGAGCGGCGTATCCCTGGTCCTCACGATCTACTTCCAAGGAGTACTGATCTACGACGCGTTCAAGGCCGGGCTCGCCCTGATACCGTTCGCGGTAGCGTTTGTCAGCCTCGGACCCTTGAGCGGCTACCTCTCAGACAAACATGGACCCCGATGGTTCACAACCATCGGCCTCTCAATCTCGACCGCCGGCCTGATAGGTCTCGCACTCATCCCGGCCAATGTCTCCTACACAGTTCTTGCAACCCTCATGATCCTCGTAGGAGCCGGAGGAGGAATGTTCGTAGCACCCAACATCAGTTCTATCATGAGTTCCGCACCCGTGACTAGGAGAGGCGTGGCCTCCGGAATGTCTGCTACTCTCGTGACGACCGGAGCTCTTCTCAGCCTTTCAATCTCATTCGCCGTGCTGGCCACCAGCATACCCATCAACGTTTTGCAGGCAGTCTTCGCCGGTTTACCTGTCCCGTCGGGAGCGCCAAGCGTCAGCCTCTTCATTGGGCCGATGCATACGATCTTCTGGATAATGGCAGCCATGAGTCTGATAGCAATAGTTCCGTCCGCCCTTAGAGGCCAAGGTGTCGGGGTAGTTGTAGACCAGAAACTAGAGGTCCGTGAACAAATAGCTTGAAAGGCATAATGGCGACACCGGGTAGTTTTCCGGCGACAATTCTCAACCATTATTTATCCGGTGGGTAATTCTGAAACATGGTACTAGTCGCCAAAGATATTGTAGAGAAAGATTTCCTGTCTCTTTCGAGAGACACGAGCGCGCTTGAAGCGGCTCGTCACATGAAGGCTAAGGGCCACGGTTTCGTAATAATCGCATCAAGCGGTGGAGTACCGGAGGGCATCGTTACAGAATGGGACTTTCTCGCGAAAATCATGGCGGATGGGAGGGATCCTGCCGGAGTGAAGTTGGGCGACATTATGACCAGCAACCTAGTTTCGGTCGATGGGAATGAGGGGATAGACCAGGTGGCTCAGATAATGGCTCAGAAGGGAATACGACGAGTCCTCGTTATCTCAGATCACCAAGTTCTCGGGGTAATAACCGCGAAAACAATGCTGTCAAGATTGAAGGAGTACATTGACAAGGTATCCTCTCAGATAGCTCGACTACAGTCGCCAATGTATTAGGGCCATGTTTCTCATTCGCGCCACTGGCGCTCGTGCTGCGCGACCCAGACCGCTTTGATGAAATCCTTGTATCCACTTGTAATGTCAACATATGCGCGCTCCACATCCCTCATGTCAGGAATTAGTTGTTTGAGGTCGTCCGGGAGTTCGGTTTCTTTCTGTGGTCGGTGAAGGAGTCCTTTGATCCTTCCAAGATGAGAGGCGAGCTTGTCAGTCCAATCCTCCTTCCCAAGGATGCGCTCGAATAATGCCTTGAGATCCACTTCTTCCGCTACGTCTGGTTCAAGTGCGAAAATGTCCTCAGCCAGTTTGTGGGCATGCTTCTCGACATCTTCAGCCACGTCGCGCCAACTGAACTTCATCGATGGATCATCTCGGTCCCGGCCCTCTCGTTCGTGCGTGTGCACGCGTCTTTCGGGATCCAGTGGGGGGATTCAATCCATCATCAGCTGGTTTGGAATCTCAAGGAACCCATGTCTAGTATCGAAGATGTCGAGGAAAACAATGTTGTTACTGGCACCCAGACAAAGTCTCGTGCTGGGAGGTATCCTCGAAGCAACATTTTAACCGAGGATTCGACACCCTGTCACTCAGACATCGACTATTGCCCCCCACACCCTTCTCCGGCAGTAGAGAGGATCTGGTAGCAGAGGTTACGAGGCTCAAGCGTGAGCGGAACGCGGTCATACTATCGCACAACTATCAGGTCCCGGAGGTTCAGGACATCGCTGATTATGTCGGTGATTCTCTCGGATTGTCCCAGGTTGCGGCTCGGACTGAGGCTGATGTTATCGTGTTTTGCGGGGTCCATTTCATGGCCGAGACCGCCTCAATCATCTCTCCCCAGAAGAAAGTTCTTCTCCCGGACCTTGGAGCAGGCTGTTCCTTGGCCGCAACTATTGATGCTGATAAGTTGCGGGCGTGGAAGAAAGAACATCCGAACGCAGTCGTCGTCTCGTATGTTAACACAACGGCCGAGGTGAAGGCTGAGAGCGACTACGCCTGCACTTCAGGAAACGCTGTGAAAGTGGTTAATAGTATTCCGCGAGACCGGGAGATTCTCTTCTTGCCGGACATGTTTCTCGGAGCCTATGTTATGGAGAAGACCCAGCGGAAGATGGAGGTCTGGCCTGGCGAGTGCCATGTTCACGCAGGCATCACACCGGATGTGATTAACCGGAAACTCGAAGAGCATCAGGACGCCGAATTCCTTGTTCACCCAGAGTGTGGGTGTGTCACACAGTTCCTCTACTTCTCCGAGAAGGGCGACTTCAACCTTCCAATGACCCAGGTCTTCTCTACGGAAGGAATGGTCCGCCACGCCCGACAATCGCCTGCTAACAAGTTCCTCGTAGCTACCGAGACAGGGATTCTTCATCGGATGAAGAAAGAGAATCCTGACAAGACGTTCTTGCCAGTAAAGGAGGATGCTGTCTGTCAGTACATGAAGACGATAACCTTGGAGAAGGTCTATCGGTCCTTGAGGGACATGGTGTATGAGATCAAGGTTCCAAAAGAGACCGCTGACAAAGCTCGGCTCTCTATCGAGAGAATGCTCCAGCTGGCCTAGAACAGAGCCATTGAAGTTGTGTCATGATCGATCCAGATTGGGTCGTAGGTTCCGCTGAAGACTCAGCCTCACTCCGAGACAACTCGTGCGTATCTGAAGAGAATTGGTTATCGTGGGCCGCTTCGGCCGAGCTTGGAGACTCTGCGTGGGCTTCACCAGAGGCACCTGCTCTCTGTACCGTTCGAGAATCTTGACATTCACCTGGGCCGCCCGATAATCCTCAAAGAAGACGCGTTCTACGAGAAGATCATCCGAGACCATCGTGGAGGATTCTGTTACGAACTCAACGGTTCGTTCGCGGCGCTACTGACAAGGCTGGGCTTCAAAGTGACCATGCTCTCTGCCCGGGTCGCGAGCAAGAGTGGTGGTGTCAGTCCAGAGTTTGATCATATGACCCTGCTCGTTGCACTCAAGGGTCGTTGGCTGGTCGACGTTGGATTCGGAGACTCGTTTACGGAACCAAAGCGGCTAGATTATTCAGGTACACAGTCCGACAATGGACGTGTCTACCGTATCACTCGCAGACCTGGAGGGCGATTGCTGTCGCGATGGGACGCTAAGAAGAGGCTCTGGGAGCCTCAATACATGTTCAGTCTGCGACTGCGGAAGCTAGAGGATTTTGTTCGTAGGTCTCGCTACCAAGAGACTTCTCCGAACTCGCATTTCAAGAAAGGCCGATTGTGCACTCTGCTAGCACAGAATGGAAGAGCCACTCTAACAGATACGAAGCTCATCGTGACCAGAGGACGCAGGCGAATTGAGCGGCCTGTTAAGACTCGAGGAGAGTTCGATAGGCTGTTGCAACGATGGTTTGGCATCGACCTCCACTAAAGGACCCTTTCCCTCGGAGTGGTCCCAGACACTTCCACGAACTATGAAATCGATCTGGGTTGATTGCGACACGGCTACGTTCGTCGCAGAGGAGTTGTTTGAGAGTTGCTAACTGACTCGACTGCTACGTCGACTGCGCGCGACAGCGATTTCCTTAGTTCATCTCGGTAGAATGGACCTGGCGGGTTTGGCCGGTTCAAGTTCTCACGTGCAACGAGTATGCATCGAGTTTCGACTCTTCGATACTTGCCTAGAGAGAATATGACGGAGGTCTCCATATCGACGCCTAGAACTCCTTCTCGCTTGAAATGGCGAATCTTGGACCTTGTCTCTCTATACGGGGCATCTGTAGTCCAGATTGGCCCGACGTAGTGCTTCAAACCAGATTTTTGACATGAATCCACAATCACTTTGAAGGTTTTTTTCGAAGGACGGGCAGCATCATGTTTTGGTAAATAATGATAGGAGGCCCCTTCGTCTCTCACCGCGAGAGATGGAACAATCACGTCCCCTGTCTCAACGAATGACTGAATTGCGCCAAGTGTACCTACTCCTATGAAGGTAGTAACCCCTGAAGCAATCATGTCTTCCATCACAATGGCAGTCAGAGCGGCACCGGGGGGCGGCCCAAATGACGCCAACGCTGGTCCGGCCAATTCTCCCGATGTATAACGGACGAGCTTTGTAGATCCACGGGACCTCTTTGGCGTTAACCGCGTCGACTAGAAGTGCGGTCGCTCCAACGCTTAGTGATAGTAGAAAGAAGTTCGGCAATCGCAATCTTAGGTTCAGTTGCTTTGCGCGGGAACGAACTGACTCCCTCGGGCTTACAATTGGAGGCTCAGTAAATTTTTCTCTAGGGACGGTTATCAATTGTCCGCGTTCTCTTTGGGCGATTAGTTTCAGCAAACCGCCTATCAGTTTATTCCTGAGACTGCTCAGTTCATTGTGAGGTACTTGTTTTCGAGATAGCTTACCAGTCCGGACGGGTCGTATCCGTGGCCGAAGACTCGCTTGAGTAGTTCCTTGGGTGGATATGTTGCTCCAGGTTTGTGAAGGTTCTCTGCCAACCATCCTTTGAGCGCGGGTATGCTCTTGTCTCCATTGACGGGGAGTAGCTGTTTCTTGGTCAGGGTGCTCCATAGCATTCCGGCGATCACGTTTCCGAGAGAGTAGCCTGGAAAGTTGGCGTACTGTCCCCAGCTCCAATGCACGTCCTGCAGGACACCTTGTGCGTCGTCGGCTGGTCTCTTGCCGAGATATTCCTCGGTCATGTCATTCCAGACTGAGGGTAGTTCAGAGACCTCAACTGTTCCCTGCAGCATCTTCTTCTCCAGTTCGTATCGCATGGCGATATGGAAGTTGTAGGTCAGCTCGTCCGCTTCGACGCGGATGAGGCTGGGTCTGACCGAGTTGAAGTAAGAGTAGACCTGGTTCTCGTCATATCGTGATAGGAGGCTGAGCTTGGTTTTGAGGAGGGGATAGGTCATGGAGGTGAATTGTCTGCTTCTTCCTACAATGTTCTCCCAGAACCGAGATTGAGATTCGTGTACTCCGGAGGAGACGCCTGACCCGGTGGGTGTGAAGTCCAGCTCGGGGTCCACCTGAAGCTCATAGAGTGCGTGGCCGCATTCGTGCATTACACTGAACATTGAAGCCTTGAAGTTCTTTGGCTCGTATCTCGTCGTGATCCTCACGTCATCGCCCGCAATCCTGGTCATGAAAGGATGAGTGGAAATATCCTGGCGGAATCTCTTTGCAGGCATGCCTAGCATGCCTATGAGTTTCTCGTTTACTTGTTTCAAAGCTCCAACATCATAGTCGAGATCTTCTATGGGATGTTTCTCGGGGAATCTTCCCTGTGAGAGGGTCTTGGCCAGGATTCTCTTGAGTTGCGGGATGAGCACTGAGAAGATCTGATCTAGATCATTGATGGTCAGTCCTTCTTCAAAGATGTCCAGCAGCGCGTTGTAAGGATGAGTTGACGGGTTGAGATGTTCAGCCTGTTTCCGTTTCAGCTCGGTTATTTTTTCGAGGTGAGGCTGGAAAATTCGAAAATCGGCCTTCTTTCTTGCTTCTCTCCAGGGGACAGATGCCTCAACAGTGGCCCTCTGTAGCTGCTCTAGTAGATCTGATGGGATCTTCTGGTAGAAATCGAGTTCTCTCTTGATGACGCGGACTATTCCGTTCTCTGCGTCATTGAGCGTCTTCTGTTTCTCGGTCTTCTCGATGAGACCGGTCAGACCAATAGTCATCTTCTGGCGTAGTAGTTCGATCTCTGCCTGGGCCTGGCCCCTTGCGGTTGCGCCGGCCTCTGGCATGTTGATCTCCAAGTCCCAGCCTAACAGGGCGGACGTGTGGGCCATAGCGGCGATCGGCTTGTACTTGGCTAGAAGATCGAGGACGATAGGATTCTTGAAGAGATTCATCGGATCAGCATGGCTCTATCAACTGTTCACTATCTAAAAACATTCGAACAGTTCTGCAGAGTTGCTCCGGATGGTCCTTAGCACAAAAGAAACAATTCACACATCATAAATATCGAGGCCCCAAAGTATGGGTCCGGTCTGGACGAGAATGGCCGACGCTGTGTTCGTTATTCTACTCCTTCTTCATGTAGGCTCAATAGTAGCCTGGATGGGAGGCGCGACATTATTTGTTTCAGTCTTGACTCCCGCACTAAGAAGAATGTCTCCTGCAGCAAGAGGTGAATTCGTATTGTCTGTGATTCCATCTTACATGAGGTTCATAGGAGGAAGCTCCATCGCCGCAGCGGTAGCAGGCCTCGCTCTTTACGCCTACATTACTCAAGTCGCGACCTCCCTTGCACCCTCCAGCTCAGGTCTGATCTATGTCCAAATCGGCGCGGTCGTGACACTGATCGTTCTTCTAATTGCGTTCGGGGTCTTGATACCAACTAGTCGGAAGCTTGTAGGGCTGCTGAAGCAATCTCAAAAACAAGCTGCTCCGGGCGCCGACTCGGCAATGTCTGCTCAGGTCGCAGGCTTGCAGAAAAAACTGGGAATGGCCGCAAGGTTTGGAGTATTGTTGCTTGCTTTGACGTTTATCTTGATGATTGTCGGGGCCAGCATCTAACAAATTATTCGTGTACCTGATCCGGCGCTATCCGAATGGCTCTCGGTCATTAGTTCTTGAGATTTCAGACCTTTGAGGAAACGACGTATTGGCCGGATTTCAGAATAGCTCCATCGAGCAATAACTGCTTTTTGGCCGCTTCCATGTCGGAACTCCATTTGAACCATCTTGGTATCTGGTCTTCCCGGACGAGAACGCACGCGTCAACAGTCTTTGCCAAGAGCTCGCTTAGGGCTTCACTGTAGGAGAGGCTAGAGTGACTCTTTCCCTTCTGGGTTCGGTTGCCCCATGTCTGCCAGATATTGGCATGCAAATGTTTCTCCGGATTAGGGTCTTCAACACCTACGATTAGCGCGCGGCTTTCTAGATTGGACAGTGAACGGTGGAACTTGGAATTGTTTTCTTTGGCCTCCAACTTTAGCTTCTTTCTCAAACGATCTGTGCGGATTGAACCCTCGCTCTCGATGCTTTCGAGAATCTTCAGTTCCAGATCCGAGAGAGTTCTTCCCTCGACCTCAGGGTCTTGGTGATGTTCCACGATGGGGTCCAGGAATGGCCAGAGCCTGTTAGATACGAAGGTCTTGGTTCGTTTGAATATTCTGGTAGCGAGAATATCGTTTCTTCCCTCGATCTCTCGGGAGACGCGGGCTACTGATTGACCAGAGATCTTGATCGACCACCAGTCCAACCATCCAGTGAAGCCTTTCGCTGACGGTTTCCAAGGCTTGCCCAGTATTGCGCTGATGAAGCTCGGAAGCTCGTTGCCTCCAAGTGCCGAGACGAGACCCCGATCATGAATGAACTCAATAATCTCAGCCTGGGTCTTCAGCCGGAGACTAGGCTTGAGTCGGTGCTCCCGGACCCGGGTCGCTTCCGCCATCTTGATCAGAGCGCTTGTCTTCGAGCTAGAACACTACCCGCGTTTTCTAGAAGAATATATTTCCATACTCAAGTCAATGGCCGGAGCAGAGTGAGTGATCGCGCCAGCAGAAATTACATCCACTCCAGTTCTCACGTAGGTTGCAAGATTCTCTTTTCTAATCCCACCTGATGCTTCGAGTAAGACCTGATCTCGGAGATTCTCTACCTTCAACATGGCCACTGATCTTTCCACTTCCCTTGGCGTCATGTTATCGAGCAAGACGATGTCCGCTCCTGCCTTGCCAGCCTCCACGGCCTGATCCGGGGTGTTCACCTCGACTTCGACCTTCTTCGTGAAACTCACCGTCTCTTTGGCTTTCCGAACAGATTCGGTGATCGAACCGGCGAGTGCCAGATGATTATTTTTGATCAAGACAGCATCATCTAACCTTAGTCGATGCGTGTCGCCGCCTCCAAGTTGGACTGCTCTCTTCTCAAAATATCTCAGACCCGGAAGCGTCTTTCTGGTACATGCAATTCTGACCACCCCACTACTCTCTTTCTTGGCGATTGATACGAGTTCCGCCGTTGCCGTTGCAACTCCGGACATGTGGGCTACTATGTTTAGCAGTGTCCGCTCAACAGCCAACATGGCTCGAGCGGAGCCGCGAGCGGTAAGAATCATGGTCCCTGCTTTGACACGATCGCCATCGCGAGCGGCGGCTGTTCCTTGACAGCCCACGAGTTCGAGAACAACAAGTGCCTCCTCAATACCAGCGACAACCCCACTTTCCCTGCAGACCACTCGGCCTTCGGCTCTCTGCGTGGAGTTGATGAGAGCTTTGCTAGTAATGTCCCCAAATCCGATGTCTTCGATCAGAAAGGATCTGACTGCGTTTTCTACAACTAATCTGGCGGGATCCAAACTTCAACGAGACTGGACTCTTCGAGGGTTCGGTATAAGGAAAATAAACGAGACCCGGTCCTTAGTGCGTCTAGGGCTGATTCGGTGGGCTGTTCTACTTCGATTTCCCCACGGTGCACTTCGTGGCCACAGGAGCCTAGGAAGATGTCCATGCCGTCAGGTCGAGCATCGTCACGGTGAGGGCTCACGTGGACGAAGACGACCTGCTCATGATCTATTGGGCAGATTGCCTTGATCAGATTCACAGGGTTAGACCGAATTCTAAGCGGATTGACGAAGGACTCGAACTTCTTCTGCAGTCTCTCATACTTGATCCCGAGGAATCCGGCGTAGATTCCACAGAAGAACGTGAAGATACTTGCCCCCAGCGCAATTGCGACTCCTATGGTTGTCAGGGTTTCGCTGAAGACGAGGATTAGAGATACAGCCACGGGGAGTGTCAGTATAGCTAGAACGATGAGGATTTTGCCCATGATGGAGAGGAAGCCCATCTTTTGCGATCCGCTCTGTCACTCTGGGAGTAGTCTAGTTGCGTCTAGGTTTCTTGGAGTCTCGCTCTCTTACAATCCTCTCGACATGGCCGATAATGGTTTTCAAAGTAGTGCCGGGACCATAATTTCCAGTAATCCCTAGCTTCTCCAGCCTAGGCTTGTCGTCATCAGGAATTATTCCGCCACCCACAAGCAGAATATCATCCCCGCCCTTTTCTCGGATAAGCTTGGCGACTTTGGGAAAGGCAGTCATGTGGGCGCCGTTGAGTAGGCTCATGGCAACCACGTCTACGTCCTCGTCGATGGCCATCTGGGATACCTGTTCGGGTGTTGCGAGGAAGCCGGTGTAGATTACTTCCATTCCTGCGTCTCGGAGTGCTCGGCAGAGGATGAGGGCGCCTCTGTCATGACCATCCAATCCAGGCTTGGCGACTAGTACTCGAATTCTCTTATCAGAGCCTGCCGATGGTTTCTTCTGGGGCAAAGCGCGAATCTACGCTGCTTTCAGTCATATCTCAATAATTAAGGGCTATTGATTGATCGCGCCAGCTTTATTTCGAGGAAAGTCTCGGACCCTGAGAGAGGTTTCCTAAAATGCAACAGGTTCAAGTTCCAAAAGTCTCCGTCTCGAGTAGCGTTTTGAATTGGCTGCTGGAGGACGATGAGCCGTCAGCCCGTTACCATACTCTGGTTGATCTCCAGGAAAGAGGCCAGAACGATCAAAGCGTAGTAAGCGCTCGGAACCGTATCGGAAAGGTCGGTTGGGCGGCAAGAATTCTAGCCAAGCAGAAGGAGAATACTTACTGGGACAACTCCAAGTCTTGTTATATTCCGAAATTCTCTGCATGTTCTTGGCAGCTCGTCGTCTTAGCGGACTTGGGCCTTACTTCCAAGGACCCGCGTGTGAGCAAGGCTGTTGATCACTTTCTAGAACTTCACAACGTGGAATCCGGGGGAGTCTCACTTCGACCGAAGGGGCATGAGAAATTTGAGCCTCATATTTGTGCGACTGGAAACATGATCCGGGCCTTAGCAAAGATGGGATACGCTGAGGATCATAGGGTCCTTCGCGCGATGGATTGGTTGCTATCCAAACAGCTTGCCGACGGGGGCTGGAACTGTTCGCCTGCTGGCAAGCATGGGTCCTTCATGTCAGTAATCCAGCCTCTATGGGCTCTGTCCGAAATGATGGCCCATGACGCGAGGCAGGGCTGGGAAGCCTCGGCGAGGAGGGGAGCGGACTTTCTGCTGAAGCATCGGGTCTACCAGTCTGACAAGGACGATTCCGTCGTCCTGCTTGATTTTCTGAGGCTCCACTATCCCTTGCACTATTGCTATGATCTGCTGCACGGACTGCGAGTCTTGACAGAGTTGGGAGTAAAGAATGACCCACGGATGAACGATGCCGTCTTCCTCCTCTTGGAAAAGAGATTGCCCGATGGAAAATGGAATCTGGACAGTGTGTACCGAGGATGGCGACATTCTCATGCGATGCATGGGGAAGAGACTGTCTCGCGACCCGAAGAGCGAGAGCTGATAACCCAAGGATGGGGAACAGAGAGAGCGTTACAGATTGAGGAAGCTGGCAAACCCAGCAAGTGGATAACACTGCAAGCCCTCCTCGCGCTAAAGAGGCTCGGGCTTCTCACCCTAGACAAGTAACCGCGAGCTACCGCTCGTCATCCTGTTCGATCCGCTCTTGTAACGCTCTCAGCCGCTTTCGGTTTTCTTCAAGCTCGTCAGAGGTATTCGGACCGACACGCTTAGCGCGCACTCGACGCTTTTGCATATCCTCTTCCAGAAGCTTGCGCTTACGAGTCTCTTCCTGCATCTTGAAGACAAGCTTCGCTTCTTCCCACGGCGGCAGACGCTTCTTCTCTGGCATACCCGACTACTACCTAGCTACAATCTAGAAGAACTATGATGAGTAAATAGAATCTCAAATACTTTCAGGTTCACCAACGACGGTTCTTCGCCGGATTCAGAAAACGTCTCTTAGCGTAATGTTCACGTTTAATAGCGACCCACTTTTTCGATCGACTCCTGACCGTCATTGCATCAAGACATCCTCACCGATGACGCACTTACCTTTGCGGAGAAGATCATTAGCGTCCGAGCGGGTGGTGGGGAGAAGACCCATCACCCCGGAGACATAACTGTAATTCCCGCCGACCTAGCCATGGCTCAGGATAGCACCGGACCCCTCGCCATCAAAGTCTTCGTCGAGATGGGTGTCCCGAGAGTCTGGGACCCATCGAAGATCCATCTCGTGATTGATCATTCGTTTCCCGCCCCAGACGAGAAGGTTGCCAATCTTCATCACTTGATGAGAGAGTTCGTCAAGAAATATGGCGTCCGGCTCGTGGAGGGAAGCATTTCTCACCAGCATCTTCTTGAGAATCACATCGTCCCAGGAATGGTTCTATTCGGGGCTGACTCTCATACCTGTCAGGGAGGGGCCGTGGGGGCTTTCGCCACGGGAATCGGTAGTTCGGAGATGGCTGCTGTCTGGGCTTCTGGAAAACTCTGGGTGAAAGTTCCGGAGTCAATCAAGGTGAACCTTTCTGGCCAGTTCAAGAAGGGAGTCTTTGCACGCGATGCAGTTTCGCATTTCATCTCAACAGTAGGCGAAGACGGGGGAAACTATCGGTCAATTGAATGGAAGGGTCCCGCCGTAAAGGATCTCTCAATAGCCTCACGAGCGTGTATCAGCAACAACTCCATGGAGTGTGGATGCAAGCTCTCAATATTCGAAGTTGACTCAGCCACACAGGAATACTTCAGGTCGGTCAATCGCAAACCGATGTACGAGATTCACGCCGGTACCAAAGCTACCTACAAGGACGAATACGATATTGACCTCGGGAATCTGAGTCCCGAAGTTGCGGAGCCCGGAAACGTTGACAAGGTCAAGGAGGTCGGAGAGGTCGAAGGCACACCAATAGATCAGGCATTCATCGGGTCTTCGACAAACGGTCGATACGAAGATCTTGCAATTACAGCCAAGATCTTGAAAGGTCACAAGGTCAAGACTGGGACTAGATGTGTCATCACCCCAGCGTCCAGGAGCATTTTCGAACAAGCCATCGAGAACGGGCTAGCGGAGATATTCCTCCAGTCCGGAGCAGTCTTCACCAACGCCACCTGCGGCGCGTGCGTAGGGACACACCTCGGGGTATTGGGTGAGAACGAGGTCTGCATTTCATCCTCCCCCCGCAACTACCTAGGCCGCATGGGCGCGCTAACGTCCAAGATCTATCTCTCTTCCCCCGCAACAGCCGCAGCCTCAGCCATAGAAGGGAAGATCGCGGACCCTAGGAGATACCTGTGACAAACTCGAGCATTCTGAAAGGCCGGACCTGGCTCTGGCCGGATGACGTGAATACTGACATCATTATCCCGTTCCGGTTCAAAGCGCGCACTAACGACCCTGTAGAGATGGCGAAGTATGCCATGTATGGATTTGACCCTGAGTTTTACAAGAAGGTGAAACCCGGAGACCTATTTGTCGCTGGAAGGAATTTTGGAGGAGGCTCTAGCCGGGAGCAGGCTCCTGTTGCTATCAAATACTCCAACATCGCTG
>Ga0137419_10000573_pt1 | contig 13793 bp, 9 predicted proteins | sample CZODoug3_1_2_16f_FD_108279 | JGI IMG/M metagenome (GOLD analysis project Ga0137419, IMG submission 108279) | Vadose zone soil fungal communities from Angelo Coast Range Reserve, California, USA - CZODoug3_1_2_16fungal (Illumina Assembly) | ecosystem: Environmental > Terrestrial > Soil > Vadose... | reverse complement strand
TCGCGCGTTTGATGAGTGTATTTCGATTCTTTTGGTGTTGGAAAAGGATCATCCCAGCGACGAGGAAATTGAAAGGTTACTCGCTGCCGCGCGTCGCGAGCGGATTGAAGAGCAGAAGAAGCAGGCACTGGCTAAGGCCAGGATGCTAATGGCCTCACGGCAGTACAAGGAATGCACCGCATTGCTTGAGGACCTCAGAAAGCAATTCCCCGCGGATGTTGAAATTCCACGGTTGCTCGGGAGTGTTGTTGAGGAAAAAAGGGAACAGCGCAAGTTGGAAGCTCTGGCGGAAGCGAGAAAACTTCTGGCGGCTCACCGGCACCAGGAATGCATCACGCTGCTTACGAGTTTGCAGAAGGAATTTCCCGGCAAAGCAGACGTCGAAAACCTGCTCAAGACGGCGCATGAGGATGAAGCGGAGCAGCGCAAGATTCAAACGCTGGTGAAGGCACGCGATCTCCTCGCAGCGCGTTCTTTCGACGAATCCATAGCACTGTTGACAGAGCTTCAAAGGTCTTTCCCGAAAGAAGATGAGATTACGCGGCTTCTGGAAACAGCGCGCGAAGAGCAAGCCGAGCAGCGCAAACAGCAAAAACTGGTCGAGGCGAGGTCGTTGTTCGTCTCCGAACGATTCGACGATGCTCTGAAACTGTTGGAAGGCCTTGGCGCCAGTCATCCGAAGGATGCCGCTATTCAAAAGCTGCGCGCCGTGGTTGTGCAAGAGAAACAGAAACACGCGCAGGCTGAAAAGCTCAAGAACGGCATCGCGGAGCTGAAGAAATTAGTGAGCGAGAAGAAATATCCTGAAGTTCTGGCAAGGGCTGACCAACTGCTTGCGGAGCATCCTAGTAGTGCGGACTTGGAGCGGTTAATCGAGTTCTCGCGCGGGCAACAGGTTGAAATTGAACGAGAGCTTGCTGTTCGCAGAGCGGTGAACGAAGCGAAGTCGCACCTGAAGGTAAATCGATTTAATGAGGCGCTGTGGGCAATCAATGCGGGTCTCACGTCTGATCCGGAAAATCGCGAACTGATCACACTGCGGGAGCAGGTGGAAACGCAAAGGAAGAAGACGCTCGCGCGGCAGGACATTGAGCAGCGGATCAAGGAAATCAAGGTCAAGATCAACCGCGAGAAGTTCAGCGAAGCAATCACTCTCGCGGATGAAACCATCGCTACGATCGGGCCCGACACAGATGTGAACCAGCTGCGGAAATCGGCGCAAGTGGAGATTGCGGCTCGCGAAAAGAAGAGAGACCAGGAAAAGACAATCGAGAGTATCCGGCTGCTTGTGGAGTCGGGAAAGCTCGATGACGCTACGCAGACTTTAGATGCCGCCCTTGCCAAGCAGCTTTTCGATCCACTTGATTCGAGGACGCAGCGAGCGGCCGAAGAGATTGCTGCGTCCAGAAACGCAGCTAAGAAAGAGCCTTCCCCATCCGAGGCGGCTCAACCGCCGAACTTCGCGAAGGAATATGCGTTTCTTCAGAAACCGCCGCAAGTGGATACTCCACTTAGACCAGAAAACGCGACTTTGATAGACGCGCCCGAAGCGCGCGCTGCGGTGACCCCGCCCGTAATTTCTGCATCAGCTGCTGCGCCACCGGCTATCGAACCGCCGCAACCGAAGGAGCCGGCACAAGTTTCGCCACCGGGCGGCGGCGAGCCGATTACGCCAAAGACTCGTGAATCCGTTCCGCCCGTGAAGCAGGCCGAGCCGGCAAAGCCGGCCGAACCTGTAAAGGCGGCAAAGCCTCCAGGAGCAGGGAAGCCGACGCCATCGGTCGTACCAGCTGAGACAAGAAAGGTCGCGCCACCCACACCGGTCCCCGAGCCGGAAGCGGCACCTTCGCGGCCGACAATTTCGGAGAGCGTCGAGCCGAAGCACCGCAAGGCCACGGAGAAGAAGCCCGTGCTGACGGCTGTGTTAGCGGTCGCGGCGGCCCTCGCCGCGGCTGGCGCATATTTCCTGTGGCCTAAGCTCGAAACGAAGGTAAAGGTGCCAGCTGCCGTCTCAACCAAGCCCAGCACCCCCGTGCCGCCACCGAATCCGCTGGAGGTCAAGCAGCGGGACGCTATGAATGCGGCGGAAAAACTAGTGGCGGCGAATGATCTGGAGAGTGCGTTACGAACGGTTACGGAGGCTGAGAAACTCAACGGGCCGCTGACGTCGGATCTTCAGAAGATGCAGGGGCAAATCGAGGATTCGATCAAGGATACGCGGCTTCGACAGGTACGCCAGCGTGAAGCACAGCTATGGCAGCAGGCAGCAGACAAGATGAAATCGCAGCGGTACGGAGAAGCGCAAAATTATATGCGGCAGGTTTTGGCCTTGCCGGAAGGTGGTGTGCACCGCGACGAGGCTCAAAGCAATTTGAGTGAAGTCATACCGCGGCTCCAGCAGCAAGGCAAGTATTTGGCGCAAGCGCAGCAAGCGTTGCGGCAAGGCGATTTCGCCTCGGCGCGGAGCTTAGCGGCTCAAGTGCAGCGCAGCGGGGGCGACGCAAGTCAATTGAATGGAGACATCGACAAGTCCGAAGCCGATCGTCTGGCTCAGCTCGAGAACGAATTCAGGCAGCTCAAAGATGCGGACAACGATGCCGCCGTGCAGCAGCTATCGACATTGCAGCCGAAATTCAAGGCGCTGGCAGGGGCTGGAGGGCCGAAGGCTGGGGAAGCACAGACGTACTTCGACAACACTGCGACTGCGATTTCCGATGTTCAGTCGCGAATACAGAGCAAGCGGGTTGAGGCAGCGTTCCAGTCGGCGGTGCAAAAATATCAGCAGGCTCTTAGCGCATCCGATAAAAACGCGTTGACGTCGGCGAGTGGGGCACTGCAGCCGTTCGCACAAGGTGGACCGCATGCAGGCGAAGCGCAAAAGTATTTGAACGAGGTCAACGCTAAATTGACCGCTTTGAACAAGCCGGCGCCGCCGGTTGTGGAGGCACCGCCGGTTGCCCCGACCAAACGGGAAGCGCCGCCTGTCAGCCCTGTTGAGAGCGATGCGGGGGTGCGAGCGGTGGTACAGCGGTATAGGCAGGCTTTCGAGCAGCGGGACGCTGATGCGCTACGCCAAATCTGGCCGTCGATGGGAGAACGGTACAGGAAATTCAAGGAAGGTTTCGGAGCGGCCAAGTCGATTCAGATGCAAGTGGAGATCGTCGAGGTAAAGATGGGCGCTGATGGTGGATCAGCTACAGTCCGCGCTGTGCAAACGCAAGACTACACGCCGAAAGGCGGCGGCAAGACAATGAGTTCCAAAGACCAAACCGTTTTTTACATGGTCAAAGCAAACGGAAAGTGGGTAATCACGCAGCTTCAGTAGGGAACCGCTGCCGGCAATTTTACGCGCTTGAACAATTTTTGGCGGTCGTATAAACTCCGGCCAATTCCAGCATCTGAGTTTCTCCAGTGCGCGGGGTGCGCAGCCGCAAAGCAGACCATTTCGGGAGGACGAGATGTCCAAGCACGTGCTTCTGGGGACTCTAGCTTTAATTCTTGTGCCCAGTAGCGCGTTGGCGCAGGGCATCTGTCCATTGAACGGGAGCTTAAGCAACAAACTTGTTTGCGTCATTCCGCAGACGTTTGGACCCTTTGGATTCGGGAGCGGTCCCGGCGCACCACTAAACGCCAACCAGCATCAGGCTCACTTCGAAGGCGATTTCCTTTCGAGCTTTGGACCGATCAATGAAGCCGTGGGCATCCAAGTCTCGCAATTGCCGATTGCTTCTCCATCGTCAGGCATCACATTCGCGTACGACCCTGCGCTTAAGACTTTCTCGCCGTCCACGGAGGAAACCCTGGGGCCGATTCTCGGGGAGCGCGCGACTACGATCGGGCGCAACAAGCTTTACTTAGCGTTCAGCTTTCAATATTTCAATTTCAATTCGATCGACGGAGAGAATACCAGCAGTATTCCCGCGGTGTTGAAGCATCAACCTTTCCCTCCGCTTGGCCCGACGTTTCCGAGCTTCTTGCAATCGTGCCCGAACCAGACCGGAATGACGGGAAGCTACGCGGGAAATCCATGCTTCGTGCGCGATTTCATTGAAACCACGAACAACATTGACCTGAGGGTGCACCAGTACACGATCTACGCGACATACGGGATTACCCGCCATCTCGATTTTTCGGTGGCAGTGCCGATTCTGGACGTCAATATGAAAGTGAATACGGCCGCCACCATCGTGCAGAATTCCTTCGGGCCCGGCAATACCGCCTTCCACACGTTTAATCCTGCCATTGTTGCAGGCTGCACAACAACGCCGTGTTTCAATGGCACTTTTTCCAGTGCGCGAACGGCCACTGGGATCGGAGACGTGGTGCTCCGCGGCAAATACGAGGTGTACCAAGGGGAACACTTCGGGTTCGCAACCGGCGTAGATGTGCGCTTGCCTAGCGGCGACGAACAAAATTTCCTCGGCTCGGGCGCGATCGGAGTGCGCCCGTTTGGAGTCCTCTCCTACAGTGCGCGGGTTTCGCCGCATGCGGAGATCGGCTACGAAAAAAACGGCCAGTCGACGCTGGCGGGCGATTTTGTGGGACCGACGGCGACGAATGCCAAGGCCGGCCTGCCGGATCGATTTGTATACATCGTGGGTGCGGACGCTTCGATCGTTAAGCGGCTGACCGCGTCATTTGATATTTATGGGCAGCGCTTATTTGGCGTGCCACAATTGTTTTCGACTACGTTCACCGACTTTGGAAAGTGCAGCGACGTCAACTGTACGACCGTGACGCCGGGAACTGCGCATCCAGACGTTGGAGTCCGCTCCAGTACGGATTACAACATTACGAACGCTTCGATTGGTCTCAAGTACAGGTTGTTTAGCCACTTGGTAGTGACCGGCAACGCGCTCATCAAGTTAGACGATGCAGGTCTGCGGACTACCGCGGTGCCCCTGGTCGGCGTGTCCTATAGCTTCTAGTGTCGGATTTTCATCTCGACTCGTTAGCCAGAGGCGGATGGGCGTCTGTCAGTTTTTCGAGCAGTGGTTTCCGCGGCGCCGTAACTCCACGTTGAAATCTTGGAAGACCTTGGTAAACTGTTTGGAGTGAAGTGTCTTGCTGTGCGCCCGTAGCTCAGTTGGATAGAGCGTCTGGCTACGAACCAGAAGGTCGGGAGTTCGAGTCCCCCCGGGCGCACCACTTTCCGCTATCTTCGCATGGAAAAACGCGGGTGCAATTGATAGCATCGCGCGCATGTTGAGCCTACTTCTTGCATTGATCAGTTTGTTCGGTGTTTCTCCCTCCAACGATTTGCCAACGAAAAAGTACTTGGACCTTGCGGCGGTCAAGACCATGGTAGCGGCCGCTGAAGCCGAAGCGAAGAAACGCAATGTCGATGTGACCATCTGCATTGTGGACGACAGCGGAAACCTGCTGTTTCTGCAGAAGGGCGACGCGGCGCCGATCAATACGATCGAGTTCGCACCGAAGAAAGCGCGGCACGCGGCGATGTACAAGAGCCCTTCGAAAGAAGGGGCTGATGCGGTGAAAAAAGGCAGCATCGAAGCGCTGGCGTTCCCGCACTTCTTCCCGAATCAGGGCGGATTGCCGATTGTGGCGGAGGGGCGGATTCTGGGTGGGATTGCGGCGAGCGGCGCGAAATCGGAGATCGATGAGGCCATCGCGCAGGCGGCCCTAGATGCGCTATTTAAGAAATAAGAGAAGCTCGCAAGGTCAACGTCGATACGTAATCCTGTTACGCGACCTTGCAAGCAGAGTTGTTGCGTTGTTCGATGACTTACATGGTGAGGACGACGCGGAATTGTGCCTTACCGCTGGTCATCCGGGCGTAGGCCTGCTTGACTTGATCGAGAGGAAACTTTTCTATCATCGGTCGGACGCCGGTTAGCTCGGCGAAACGCAGAGTGTCCTCGGAATCGGTGGGGACGCCGGAAGCCCAGCCCTGGATGCGTTTGCTGCCTTGAATCATAAGACCGGTTGAAACCTCAATAGGGTCGGGGCCTGCGCCGACTACGAGCAGGGTGCCCCTTGGAGCGAGGCCGGGAAGGAGCTCGGTCATGGCTTTGCCGCTGGGGGCTGTTGCCAGAATTACCTGAGCGCCACCGAGCTTTTGCAGTTCGGCGGCCGCATTCGTGGCGGCGCTGTCAATGTAAAACTGGGCGCCGAGCTTTCGCGCGAGTGGCTCGGCTTCTTTGCCACGGGAGATCGCGACGACGCGAAAGCCAAATTTGCTGGCAAACTGAACGCCGAGGTGGCCAAGTCCGCCAATGCCTTGCACTGCGACGAGGTCGCCGGGCATGGCGCCGGTGTGACGCAGGGAATTGTAGGTAGTGATGCCGGCGCAGAGAAGCGGGCCGGCTTCGGCGGCATCGAGGGAGTCCGGCATCGAGGCGAGAGCCTCGACTGGCGCGATCATGTATTCGGCATAGCCGCCGTCGTAATGGAAGCCTGTGATTTTTAGTTGCGTGCAATTAGCGAAATCGCCGCGACGGCAGTAGAGGCAAGTGTTGTCCTGTCCGCCATGCCAGCCGACGCCAACGCGCTGACCTTGTTTCCAGGCCGTGACGTCAGGACCGAGCTCGGCAATAACTCCGGCAACTTCGTGGCCGGGAGAGCGCGGATAGGTCAAGCCGGGCCAGAGCCCGTCCTTGACGAGGTGGTCGCTGAAGCAGATGCCGCAGGCTTGCACGCGGATGCGGACCTGGCCTGGGCCGGGCTGCGGGATTTCGCGTTCTTGAATTTCGAAATCTGCGCCAGGTTTGGGGACTACGGCGATCTTCATTTTTGGCATTTGGCTATTTCCCTCGGCTTATGCAAATAGTCTCCTTTGATGCGCCACGCAGCTAATTGGGTGTGGTTAAGGCGGCAGGAGATTTGCCACGGACGCAGGAGTGCTGGAGCCGCTGCAGTTCGTGCTAGAGTTTGCGGTTCCGGTTGGCTGGTGGTTGCGAGGATTGCGGGAGGAAGAATTGGCGTATCGGGATTTGCGGGAATTTGTGAAGAAGCTGGAGAGAGAAGGGGAATTGAAGCGCGTTCGGACAGAAGTCGATCCGAATTTGGAGATCACGGAAATTGTGCAGCGCGTGGGGCGCGATGCGGGGCATGAACCAGGCGGCGGACGAGGATTGCGGGGGCAAAGCGGGCATCCGGGAATGGCTGTTCCACACGAAGGGAATTTCGCGCTGCTGTTTGAGAAGCCGCGCGGCTCGCGGGTACCGCTGCTCGTGAACACGTTTGGGAGCGTGCGGCGGATGTGCCTGGCATTTGAGGTCAGCGAGTTGGATGAGGTCGCGGCGCGAATTCGAGGATTTCTCGACATGCAGTCGCCTGCGGGATTGTTCGACAAGATCAAAATGCTGCCGAAGCTTGCGGAACTGGGATCATTTTTCCCGAAGACCGTGAAGACAGGTGACTGCAAGGATGTGCGGCGTCACGGGAACGATGTGAATCTGTTCGATTTTCCAATTCTGAAATGTTGGCCGCAGGATGGCGGGCGCTTTATTACGTTTCCGCTCGTATTCACGCGCAATCCGGAAACAGGGAAGCGCAACGTGGGGATGTATCGAATGCAGCTGTATGACGAGCGGACTACGGGCATGCACTGGCAGACGCAAAAGCATGGTGCAGAGCATTTTCGCCGCGCGAGGGCGGCGAATCCCGAGGGACGAATTCCCGTCGCAGTGGCGATTGGCGCCGATCCCGCGACAGCGCTTGCGGGGATGCTGCCCATTCCGCCGGACCTGGACGAAATGATGTTCGCGGGATTCTTGCGGCGCGATCCCGTGGAAATGGTTCCGTGCGAGACGAATGATCTCGAGGTGCCGGCCAACGCGGAGATTGTGCTGGAAGGCTATGTGAATCTGAACGAAATGCGCACGGAAGGGCCATTCGGCGATCACACCGGATTTTATTCGCTGGAAGGCGAGTTCCCTGTGTTTCATGTGGAGTGTGTGACGCATAGGAAAGATCCGATTTATCTGACCACGGTGGTGGGGCCGCCGCCGCAGGAAGACTTTTATATGGGTTATGCGGTGGAGCGCGTTTTTCTGCCGGTTATGAAGATGCAATATCCGGAGATCGTGGATGTGGCGATGCCGGCGGAAGGAATTTTTCACAATCTGATGATTGTGGCGATCCGAAAATCGTATCCGGGGCACGCGCGGAAAATCATGAACGCGATTTGGTCGCTGGGGCAGGCAATGTTCACCAAGGTGATCGTGGTCGTGGACCATGACGTGGATATTCACAACTTCAGCGAAGTTGTGTGGAAGACGCTCTGCGCGCTAGACCCTGAGCGCGATGTGCAATTTGTGTTCGGGCCGACCGACACGCTCGATCATGCTGCGCGAATCCATGATTACGGGTCGAAAATGGGGATTGATGCCACGCGCAAGTGGGCTTCCGAGGGATTTACGCGCCCATGGCCGGATGAGATCCGTATGGACGGGCTGACGAAGGCCAAAATCGATGCAATCTGGAAATCACTGGGACTGTAAAGAAGGGCGGAGCATTGGCCAACGCAAACCGTTGGAGACAAAGGATAACCGTCCGAACGGGCAGGTCCATGACCATCGAAACCACAAGTAATAGTGGTTTGTGGCCGAGAGTACCCACGTACTAGGATTACCACCCCAGAATACCCATTGATTGCCTGAAATAACCCCCTATTCTTAGGGCAACTGCGGCCTAGAATCCCTTGACGGTCGGTGCAGCGCGGTGTCATAACCTCTGTCACGGGGAGTGCCCCAAAGGTTTAGCAGCGTCAACTGGGGTGCACCAGTGGTCGGGTTTCCAGCGGCGTATGGCTTAGTGCGCCAGGGGTTGTGTTCCTCGTGAGCGAATCGCGCGAAGTGATGAACGTGCGGCAGGCGTCGCAGTATCTGGGAATATCCCCGGATACGCTGTACCGGTATATCACTGAAGGCGAGATTCCCGCATTCAAACTCGGCAACCGTTGGAAACTTAGGAAAACCATTCTGGATCGCTGGATGGAACGCAAGATGAGCCAGGTGCAAAGGCGCCGGTAGTTTTGCGAGGGTCGGAGAAAGAGGCCGCGTTATGTCGTTATTCGGCGGAAAGAGCAGGCAGTTGGTGGGACTGGACATCGGGTCCAGTTCGATCAAGGCCGTGGAGCTGAAGGCCACCAAGGGCGGATACGAACTGGTGAGCTTCGGAACCGAACATTTGGCGCAGGACACGGTGGTAGATGGCGCGATTATGGACGCGCCGCAGGTGGCCAATGCCATCAGCAAGATTTTTGACGCGCAGCGGATCAAGACGAAAAATGTGGCGACATCCGTTTCGGGACATTCCGTGATCGTTAAGCGCGTGCCGCTCCCGTTGATGACCGAAGACGAGCTTTACGATCGCATTCCGTCGGAAGCCAGCCAACATATTCCGTTTGATATTGCGGACGTGAATTTGAGTTATCAGCTGTTGGAATCGATGGATTCGCAGATGGACGTGCTGCTCGTGGCCGTGAAGAAGGACAAGATTCTGAACCACACGAACGTACTGGCGCAGGCCGGCAAAACTCCAGTCGTGGTAGACATCGACGCGTTTGGCTTGCAGAACTGCTTTGAAGTGAACTACGACCCTGACGCGGGGCAAACGGTTGCGCTCCTGAACGTCGGCGCCAGCGTTATGAACATCAACATCGTGCGCGGTGGCGTGCCGTTGTTTACGCGCGACGTAAGCGTCGGCGGCAATCAATATACCGATGCGCTGCAGAAAGAACTGGACCTGAGCTTTGAGGATGCGGAGCGGCTGAAGAAGGGCGATTCGCTGCCGAGCGTCACCGACGAACAGAAGCAGCAGATCTTGCGAAGCGTCTCCGATATTTTGACGCTGGAAATCCAGAAGACATTCGACTTTTTCCGCGCCACGGCGAGCGGCGAGAATATCCAGCGCATCGTGGTGGCGGGTGGAACGGCGCGCGTTCCTGGCTTGGTGGACCTGCTGCGCGAGGAATTCGCAATGCCGGTCGAGGAATTGAATCCTTTCCGGAAAGTGCTAGTGAACCCCAGCAAGCACAGTGAGGACCAGATTCGCGAAATGGGCCCTCGGCTTGCAATAGCCGTGGGGCTGGCACTTAGGAGCTTTGACTAGCCATGATTCGCATAAATCTTCTCGGACAAACGCGACCAAGGGCCGCGCGGCGCCCAGTCGACACCGGCGCGGCACTGCCGCTCGTTTTCGTGGGCGCGGGAGCGGCGTTGGGCGTGCTGGCGTTGTTTCTGCTGTACCTCTCCTGGCAGAAGCAACTAAACGACGAGAATACGCGCATTAAGCAACTGCAAGCCCAGAAAGCTGACCTGGAACAGATCAAGCAGCAAGTGGACACGTTTGAGGCACAGAAGAAGATTTTAACGCAGAGGGTGCAGACCATCGAGCAGTTGCAGCGCGACCGCACAGGCGCCCAGGAATTGCTGGATGAAATCGCCAGCACGGTGTCGCGCACGGAAAATCTCTGGCTAATCACGATGACGCGCAAGGGAAACAATCTTTCCATGGATGGAGCAGCGGCTTCTGTGAATTCGGTGGCCAATTTCATTACCGCGCTAAAGCGTTCGGGGTACTTCCAGAAGGTGGAGATCAAGGAAACAAAGCAGGACGAAAAGAACTCGGGAATACAGACCTTCTTGTTTCAAATGAGTGCGGAAATCAGCCCACCGCAACTGGCACCGGTAACGGCACGTCCACAGCAGCCGAAAGCCGTGGGAACTCCGGCAAATACGGCAGCTCCGGCGAAGAAAGGGTAACGAGCCATGGCCAACCCACTACGCGACATGTCGTTGATCATGCAGGTGCTCCTGGCTTTGGCGATTACCGTCGTTTTGGTGGTTGTGGGAGTTTACGTCCCAGGCTCTCCTGTGGCGCAGGAGCGCGACGAGGTGGACAAAGCGGTACGGCAGCGCGCGCAACTCAACCAGGAAGTTACGCAGTTGCAAGTCTACCGGCAGCGCTACAGCGAATTGAAGTCCCAGATGGACGCGCTGAACAAGCAATTAGATACGTTGAAAACGATCGTGCCGGAAGACAAGGAGACTGACGAGTTTATCCGCTTGGTGCAGGGTGCAGCAGCGGCTTCGAACGTGCAACTGCGGCGCTTGACGTCGCAAGCGATTGTGACGAAGGAATATCACTACGAGATGCCCTTTGAAGTGCAAGCGGACGGCCCGTACTTCAATATTCTGGACTTCTTCGGGCGATTGGGTCGGCTTTCTCGCATCATCAACGTGGGCGACTTGGTCTTCGCGGACCCAGCGAGCAGCGGCAACAAGGGTGCGAAGTATCCGGTTCGCCCGGGCACCACGGTCTCTGGAGTTTTTACAGCTACAACGTTCTTTACCAAGCCGAGTGATGCCGGCGCAACTGCGACAGGTCCGGCGAAACCGGCGGGGAAACCCTGAACGGGAATGAGCGAAATATGCGTTTTGTGAAGACTCTCGTACTCGGGATAACGATGGCGGCAATCACGCCAGGCCTGCATGCACAGGCGAAGCCCGCGAGCGGCACGGGTACAAATCCCGCGACGCCTGCGACCGCGAAACCTGCGCCTCAAGCCGCGAAGCCTGCCGAGAAAACAGCCGCTAAGCCGGCTGCGCAAACGCCGGCAAAACCGGCGGCAGCTCCCGCTTCTGCCGGACAAACTAAACCGGCAGCTTCCGATTCCAAGAAATCAGCGGCGGCCGGCGTCAAGCCAGCCGCGCCAGCGACGAGCGTGAAGCCAGTGCCGCAAGCTGCAAAGCCGGCGACGCCGCAGAAAAAGGCGCCAAAGCAAGCGGCAAAGAAATCGAGTCCGAAAACCACAAAGCCAGCGACATCTTCCGCAAGTGCAGCGGCCCAAGATAAAGAGGTAAGAGTTGCCAAGCGTGATCCTTTCGAATCGCTAATAGGCCGCGAACATGGTGGCGGTCCGACGGGACCTCTTCCAGCAGGCAAAGCAGGATTGCAGGTCAGCACATTGCGGCTCGACGGAATCGTTCGCGCCCCCAATGGGATGATCGCGGTGGTTTCCAACCCGCAATCGCGGACCTATTTTCTCCGAGACGGGGATCAGTTATTTGATGGCCGTGTCGAAAAAATCGCTATGGATGGAGTGTCTTTCCACGAAGTCGGAAAAGACGCTTTCGGAAAGCCTGTGGAGCGCCAAGTGAATAAACGAATTTACGCTAGTGCAGGAGAACAGCAATGACGACGAATTGGCCGGCCATTCGAATTGGCTGCCTGATGTTTGTGAGCGCGGCACTGGCGACCAGCCCGTCCGGCGCTCAAACGCAGGAGCCCGCCGCCAGCGCGACGGCATCGGTAATTTCGAGCGTCGCGATCACGCAGGGCGCACAGCGCGCCAGCGTGCGCGTTCAAGGCGCTGGACCGCTGGAGGTCCACGCGGCGCGGGTACAGAATCCCGACCGTCTTGTGCTTGACTTCAGCGATGCGAAGCTGGCCGTGCAAAAGACAGTGATTCCCGGCGTTTCCGCTCCAGTTCGCGGCGTCCGCCTGGGACAGTTTCGGCCAGACGTAGCGCGAGTGGTAATCGACCTCACTGCGGCGATGCCGTATCAGATTTCTCGTGATGGCGTCTCAGTCGTGGTTTCCTTTGCCACCGTTGCGCAGGTTCCCGCGGACTCCGCGCCGACACTGAAAGCCGCATCGGAGAAAATCCCCGTGGATCGCCCGGCATTTCGCTACGACGTCTCCGGGCCGCACAGCGCGGTTTCCTCCGCAAAGCTTCGTAGGGTTTCTGCTCCTCGTTTCGCGTTGCCCGGCGAACTGACCCAGCCCTCAGTCCTTCTGGCATCGTTTGGCGGGAGCACGGAACCTGCGCGTCCGACGCCGCAGCAGGCTGCGCAGCAGCAATCCGGGAATGCGGCAGCGACCGTAGCGAACTCACAGGCGACAGCAACTGGAAGGTACACCGGCGAGCCCATCTCGGTGAACCTCAAAGATGTGGACCTGAAAGACTTCTTCCGCCTGATTCACGAAATTAGCGGACTGAATGTGGTGCTCGATCCGGCGGTGAAGGGAAGCCTGACGATCGTGCTGGATGAGGTGCCATGGGATCAGGCGCTCGACATCGTGCTGCAGAACAACGGGCTCGACAAGCAGCTCAGCGGTAACGTCCTGCGCATCGCCACGCGCGATACGATGAAGAAGGAAGCGGAAGGTCAGCGCGATCTTGAAAGAGCGCAAGCCGAGGCGGTTGCGCCGGTGACCGTGACCCGTGTGCTTAGCTACGGGAAAGCCGAGAAGATGAAAGACACGCTGAAAAAGTTTCTATCATCGCGCGGCGATATTCTTTCCGACGATCGTTCAAATCAGCTCATCATTCGAGATATCCCGTCGGTCATTCCAGTCATCGATAATTTAATTCGCCAACTAGACCGCAAGTCGCAGCAGGTGGAGATCGAGGCGCGTGTAGTTTCTGCCAGCCGCTCATTCGCTCAAGATATCGGTGTGCAGCTCGGCTTTGCTGGAACGGCTACAAGCGGGCGTAGCGTGATCGCCGGCAATCCGGCCGTGGGAACCAGCACCACGACCAGTTCTCCGATACCGCCGCCTTTCATTGGCACTGGAACCAGCGGTAGCGGTACCCCGTTGCCGCTGAACGTCAATCTGGGAGCCGCCGCGCCAACAAGCGGGCTATTCCTAGGGCACCGTTCACCGAATTTTGCCGTCGACTTCTTCATCACGGCTGCGGAAACGAAGGGCGTTGGCAAACTGCTCTCAAAACCACGCGTGGTGACCCAGAACAACGAAAAGGCGGTCATCAAGCAGGGTCAAAAGATCCCGATTCAGACGACAATCAATAACACGATTTC
>Ga0137419_10000572_pt1 | contig 13796 bp, 18 predicted proteins | sample CZODoug3_1_2_16f_FD_108279 | JGI IMG/M metagenome (GOLD analysis project Ga0137419, IMG submission 108279) | Vadose zone soil fungal communities from Angelo Coast Range Reserve, California, USA - CZODoug3_1_2_16fungal (Illumina Assembly) | ecosystem: Environmental > Terrestrial > Soil > Vadose... | reverse complement strand
GTCTCGGCCAGATCGACGACAACGCGGGTTGCACGCGCCGTGTCTCCCAGGCGGACGGCTTTGATGCCATCACGATCGACCACGATCCGGCGCTGGCTGGTGGCCAAGGAAGTGTTGGGAAAGTCAAGCACAAGCCGCGGCGGATCCGCCATCGTGCTCACCTTCGGCACGACCGGCTCGCTTGCGGTGAGTTCCACCTGCAAACCATCGGCTGTCCCCGTTACTTGCACGCGCTGTAAGTTGACGTGCACGACCGCGTTCGCGGCGTCGTGGGATCCGTCTTGGGGTCCGGCTACTGCCAACTGATTGGTCAGCAGCAGCGTTAGGAACATGGCCAGCAATTGCTTCCGCATCTCGCTTCTCCCTACACCCGGCTCTGAGCCGTGTGTTTCTTCGTACCAAGAATCTAGTGCCAAGAAACCGTTAAAAATTTGTATCCGGCCGTTAGACCGCCGGAGTTGTAATCTTCTTCACTACTTCCCGTGTGCTCAAGTGGCCCAGCTTGTCTTGCACCGTCTCTTTGAACACGACCGAGTCTCCGCTAATCTTCAACACGTAGCCGTTGAAGACCGGATCGTTCTCACGCAGAAAATAAGCTTTGTCGAGGCTGTTGACCACGACCGCGATCATGCCACCGTCGGATTTGACGATTCCGCGCAGCGCGATTTGATCGATCGCGAGGCAGCGTTTCCCCGTACTGCAACCGGAGCCCCCCAGGTGCTGCACGACGGGGCTGACGAAAGGATCGCGGCGACTGCCCGCGGTGATATAGCCCGATTCCTTCTTCCTTTCCGCCGCTTCGTCTTTGGACTCTGCCGGGGACTCCGCGGGTGTCGCCTCTGCCGGCTTAGCGGCTGCCGTTTTCGTGCCCGTGCTCTTCGGAACGGCGGCGGTGGACTGCGCCGGCTTCGGACTGGTTTTCGGGGCGACGGTTTTCGCAAATGGATCGTGCTGGGCAGGGACTGCCGCTTTGGTGGCAGGAGCCGTCTTCGCAGGAGCCGTCTTCGCAGGAGCCGCCGTGGCTGCTGCGGCCGGTTTGGCAGTCGCCGTGGAGGGCTTGGCAGCCGCAGGGCTGGCCGGAGATTTTTGAGCCGCCACAGTCGCCGGCTTAGCCGGTGCCGGGGTAGCTGCCGCTTTTGCGGTGCTGGGGGTAGCGGCTGCGGGCTTGCCCGCGGGAGCCTTCGCCGCAGCCTGACCATTCAAAGCTTCGTCACCGGCGGCCTTTTTCTGTTGTTGTACGGCGTTCAGCTGATCGTGAACGTGCTGCACAACGCCGGGAATCTGCGCCAAGGCGCTCCCTGCGGTCAAGGTGACGAACAACAAGCCGGTGCTCAGTTTCCCGGTGTTCAGTTTCATAAAGGTCCTCATTGTGCGCCTGCCGCGGCCGGAGATCCTGGTTTCGCGCCGGCTGCGCTGGGCGGCGCCAGGTCATGACTAAAGAATGTGGTGGCCACGCACGTCGCAACCACGCTTTCCCCCGCGCCGTACTGATACTGGCCCTTGGCTTTTGCTTCGCCCGATTTCTTCAGGTTCGCCATGAGCAGGTCGGAGACGTTCACAATGCGTTCCGTCTTGCCCAGCCGGTCGAAGAAATTCAGGACCGAGTAGTAGGGTCCGTCAATCTCCATCTCGAAGGGCATTTCGGAATAGAACTCCTTGTTGGTCACTGGCCGCGCCGTGTAACGGCGAATCTCGATCCCGGCCTTGATGCCCTCGGCATCCACCAGCTTGATGAACTGCTCGACTTCTTTGTTGTCGGGCACGATCTTGCGCTCAATCTCCAGTTGTTGCTTCAGATTCGCGACCTGGCGCTCCATGTCGGCCAGCTTGGGACGGTACTGCTCGAGCTGTGCGTTCTCCGCCACCTTGGTATCGAGTGCCGTTTGAGCAGTCGTATTGTCGTCCCGCATGCTGCGGAACATGGTGAAGTAGCAGGCCGCGCTGAGCAGAGCCACGCCGCCCACCGCCACCAACCACTGCTTCTCGCCGGTCATCTCTCCGAAATTCGCCATAAGCCGCCTTCCAAGACTTTCTGAACTCTTAGGACTTCGCTTTTCCGTTGGACTTGTCGCCCGCGCTGGCGCTGCTCGGCGCCGGACCCTTTTCACAGGTCAGCGTGAACAGGAACGCCTGCATCTCCTTGATCGAGGCGTCTTGCGAGGTTTCCTTTATCTCGACGTTCTTGAAATAACCCGTCTTCTGCAGGTTAGCGATCAGCGAAGCCACCGCATCCGAGCTGAGCGCGTAGCCTTCGATGTCGATCGAGGGACCCTGATCCTTCATGGTGTTGAGCCACACGGCCTCGGTCTTGTTGACGGTGTCACCCACGGTGTTCATGAGGTTGACCGGATTGTTCGGACCGTTTTGCCCAGCGCGCAATTGATCGATGACATCGACGCGGCGCTTGTAGTTCTCGGCTTCGCGCTGGCGTTCCATATAGCGCGCCTTCACATCGGACAGTTCGCGGTTCTTGCGTTCCGCAACCGCCATCTGGGTGGCGATGTCGCGCTTCTGCTTGTCGAGGACGAACCAGTAGCCGCCGTTGAGGATGGCGACGGCAATCATCGCGGCCAGTGCCTTGACCAGGACCGAGCCACCTTCCCCCATGGGCGCCGCAACGGCGGTTGGGGATCCGCGCTTGCCCTTTCCTTTTGCAATTCCGAGCAGATTAATTCGGATCATAGGGTTTCAAAGCTCCTGAGGGCCAAGCCCACGGCCACTGCCATCTGGCCCGCATTCTCTTCCACCATTCCCGCAGCCGAGCCATTGACTGGCGGGGCAATTCGCTGGAACGGATTCAGTACTTCTACCGGCAGAGAGAACTCCTGACGCAAAGCTTCCAGCAGTCCGGGGACTTTTGCCGAGCCACCCGCCAGGAAAATCTTCTCAATGTGTTCGCCCGAAGTGCTGGCGCGGAAGAAGTCAAAGGTCTTCTGAATTTCGAGGACGATGATCTCGGTGACCTGTTGCAGAATCGGCAGCTTGGCATCCTCGCTGACCGTGCCCACTTTATGGCCCAGCTTGAGCGCTTCGGCATCTTCGAAGCTCAGATCGAGTTCCTTCTGCAGCGAATCGGTGTACTGGTGTCCGCCGACGCTAACGTCGCGCGGGAACAGCGGCGTGGTGCCCTTTACGATGTTGATGTTCATTACGCTCGCGCCCAGGTTTAACAAAGCAACCACCTGGTTGGGAGCCGGCTCGTAGTTGTATTCGTAACAATTCTGGAGAGCGAGGGCATCGATGTCCACGATAGCGGGAGTGCGCCCGGCCATCGAGAGTACGTTGGTGTAGTTGAGAATCTTGTCTTTCTTCACCGCAACCAGAAGAACTTCCATGGTCGGGCTGCCGGTGTCGTCGGAAAGAATCTGGTAGTCCAGATTCACGTCGGCGAGGTCGAAAGGAATGTGCTGCGCGGCTTCCTTCTGGATCGTGTCCGCCAGTTCATCGTCGCTCATGGCCGGCAGGGAAATCTTCTTGACGATCACGGAGTGACCGCTGACGGCGGTGGCGACAGCTTTCGATTTGATCTGACCCTCGTTGAACAGCTTGGAGATGGCCGCCGAGACGGTGCCGGAATCGACGATCATCGAGTCGACCACCATATCCGGACCCAACGGTTCCATTCCGACGTGCACGGCTTCGATTCCCGTACGAGTCTTCTTCAGCTCCACAGCCTTAATGCTGGAGGAACCAACATCCAGACCCACGATCGACTTTGCGCCAAATCCAAACATGTGTGTCCGCCTTTAGTTAGTGCGCAGCTGCCCGCGCTTTCGCTTTCCGCTTTGACTGGCCTTCCGCTTCACTTGACTGCTCTTCCATCCACTCGTCGAGCTTGGACTTCTTGAAACGCCAGCGGTTGCCCAGCTTGAACGCAGGAATCTTGTTTTCGCCCACGTACTTGTACAGCGTGTCCGGACTCACACCCAGGTATTCACTAGCCTGGCGAATGTTCATCACTTCGCGTGCGTCCGTACTGCCTAGTGGTTCTTTCACCGGTTGTGTCCTCTCTGCGCCCCGCGCCGTGTGGAACGGGTAAGCAGATTCGCTCTGGTACTTGAACACCCGCGCAGGGTTAACTTCGGCTCCGAGTCTAGCGCAAGCCGAAAACAGCCTAGGGCTAGGCGAATCTTTGGGTTTTATTGGGTTTTGCTGGGTTTTTCGGGAGATAACTTTCGTCACGAATGGAGAAGGAGTCTATTAGTTGGGACTTGGACGGTAGAAGATACTAGGGATGGTATAGCTTGTGCAGACGACAGGCTTTTGCCCCAAGGTGAGTAACTAAGGTACTAGAGACGGTACCAAGGTTCTACATCAAGAGGGGAGGTGGCTAAGTAATTGATTTTGGACGCCTTTGCGAGACTGTGTGCAACGGCTGGCGAGAGGGTTTTGCGCCCGGGTTGGCGAAAATGATGCATCACGGCGGGGCTCCAGGTCATCTTTGAGAGGACAGCCTTCTTGATTTCACCCACGAGTCCCGCGGCCGGTCTATGAATGTCCTCCTGAGTTATCTCAAACGGTATTGGAAGTTGGTGGTCGTGGCGCTGTTTTTGGCGGCTACGAACCAGATTTTCTCGCTGCTGGACCCCCTCATCGCCAAGCACCTGATCGACGGGTACGCGGTCCATCCGCCGAAGGATTTTTCCGTCTTCCTTCATGGCGTAGGTTTCCTTCTGGGGCTGGCCGTAGGCGTGGCTTTTGTGTCCCGGGTGGCGAAGAACTTTCAGGATTACTTCGTGAACTTGATCACCCAGCAGGTGGGAGCCCAGATGTACACGGATGGACTGCGGCATTCGCTCGAACTGCCCTATTCCGTGTTCGAGGACCAGCGCAGCGGGGAGACTCTGGGAAAGCTGCAGCGGGTGCGTTCGGATGTGGAGAAGTTTATTACCGCTTTTGTCAACGTTATGTTTACCTCGCTCATTGGCGTGGCCTTTGTCGTGGTTTACGCCTTCAAGACGAATTGGGCCATTGCTCCGGCCTTCTTTGTGGCCGTACCGCTGCTCGGCTGGATTAGCTCCATGCTGAGCCGGCGCATCAAGAAGGTACAGAAGACGATTGTGGCGGAGACGACCGCGCTGGCGGGGGCCACGACCGAATCGCTGCGCAACATCGAGCTCGTGAAGAGTCTGGGATTGGCGCAGCAGGAAATCTCGCGGCTGAACAATACGACCGGGAAGATTCTTCAGTTGGAGCTGAGAAAGATTCGCTATTTGCGCAGCTTGAGTTTCATTCAAGGCACGGCGGTCAATGCTCTGCGAACTTCGCTGCTTTTCCTTCTGTTCTACCTGATTTTCCGCCAACAGATTACGGTGGGGCAGTATTTCTCGCTGCTTTTCTATTCCTTCTTCATTTTTGGACCTCTGCAGGAGTTGGGCACGATCATCGGGACGTACCGTGAGACGGAAGTTTCGTTGAAGAACTTCCAGAACATTATGAATACGCCGAAGGATCCGAAGCCGGTCGATCCGGTGCCCCTCGATGACTTGCTGACGCTGCAGTTTGACGAGGTGACGTTTACGCATCCGACCGCATCGGTGCCGGCGCTTTCGGCGATTTCGTTCAGTGCGGCGCGAGGGGACACGATTGCGTTTGTGGGGCCGTCGGGGGCGGGCAAGTCGACGCTCGTGAAGCTCCTGGTGGGATTGTATCCGCCACAGCATGGACAGATCCTTTATAACGGCGTGGCGGGGAGCCGGGTGGATCTCGACCTGTTTCGTGAACGCATCGGCTTTGTGACCCAGGACTCGCAGCTATTCTCGGGATCGATTCGGGAGAATCTGCAGTTTGTAAAACCCGGGGCGAGCGATGCGGAGTGTTTGGATGTGCTGCACAAGGCTTCCGTGCAAAGCTTGCTGGACCGCGCGGATCGCGGCTTGGATACGGTGATTGGCGAGGGTGGGGTGAAGCTCTCCGGCGGCGAAAAACAGCGTCTTTCGATTGCGCGGGCGCTCTTGCGGCAGCCGCAGCTGCTGGTCTTCGACGAAGCAACCTCTTCCCTGGACTCACTCACCGAAGAAGAAGTGAGCCGCACGATTCGCGATGTAGCGCGGGCACAGGAAGGCATTACGATCTCGATTGCGCACCGCTTGTCGACCATCATGCATGCCGACCGAATCTTTGTTCTGGAGAAGGGCCGAATTGCGGAGGCGGGGCGGCACGACGAGCTTCTCGACAACAAAGGCCTCTACTACGCGATGTGGCGGCAGCAGGTGGGCGAGAACCAGGTGCCCGCGATTTCAGAGAAGTAAATGACAGAAAGTGCTTCCCCGCCCCGACGCGACCAGGGACGGGGCACGCGGCAATCCCAATCCCAACTCACCACGGACACAGCGGCAAACACTCTAGCATTCAGACTTTCGAGGAGAATTATGGCAAAAATGAAGACAGTCCAGGTATCCAAAGCGGGCGGCGATTTTGAATTTGTGGAGCGGGAGATTCCGGAGCCGGGCCCGGGGCAGGTGCGCATTAAGGTCGAAGCCTGTGGCGTGTGCCACAGCGATTCGCTGGTGAAAGAAGGCTACTGGCCAGGGATCAAGTATCCTCGCGTTCCTGGACACGAGATCGCGGGCTCGATCCACGCCGTTGGTGTGGGCGTAACCATCTGGAAACAGGGGCAGCGGGTTGGCGTAGGCTGGCACGGGGGACATTGTTTCAAGTGCGATGCCTGCCGCCGCGGCGATTTTGGCCTGTGCAAGAATGAGAAGATTTGCGGCATCGCCTACGATGGCGGCTACCAGGAATACATGATCGCCCCGGAAGAGGCGGTCGCCGCGCTCCCCGACGGCATCTCGGCCGATGAAGCGGCGCCGCTGCTATGCGCCGGGATCACGACCTTCAATTCTCTGCGCAATGCCGGTGCGCGCTCAGGGGACGTAGTTGCAGTTCACGGCCTCGGAGGCCTGGGTCATCTGGGTGTTCAGTTTGCCAGCAAAATGGGATTCCACACGGTCGCCATCGCTCGCGGCGCCGACAAGGAACCTTTAGCCAAGCAACTTGGCGCCGACCAGTACATCGACTCTGACGCCGTCAATGCCGCACAGGAACTGCAGAAACTCGGGGGCGCTCGCGTGATTCTGGCTACGGCTCCGGACAGCAAGGCGATCTCCGCCATGACCGATGGCCTGAGTCCCAACGGCAAATTGCTCGTCGTCGCCGCCCCGGGTCAGCCGCTCGAAGTCAATCCCATCACTCTGGTCACGGCCCGCCGTACCGTGCAGGGCTGGCCCTCGGGCATCGCGCCTGATTCTGAAGATACACTTCGCTTTTCGGCCAGAACCGGAGTACGCCCGATGATCGAGCGCTTCCCGCTCGAAAAAGCGGCGGAAGGCTACCAGCGCATGATCAGCAGTAAAGTGCGGTTCCGGGTGGTGTTGACGATGGGACGGTAGGTCGGGAAATGGGGGCGAGCCATGGGGGCGGCCGAGGGCCGTCCCCATGGCTTTCGCTGCACCATAATGGTGTATACCGATGCCATGGCAGCGAAGCGTGTACAGACCAAGCAAGTCCGGCGAAGCGTAACCCTCAGTTCCGAAGTCGCCAAGGTCGTCGACCGAATTGCCAAGAAGCGCCGCCTGAGCGACAACCGGGTCCTCCTGGAATTGATCGAGCAAGGGATCGAAGCACACACGCAAAGAGAGAAGGCATTTTTCGAACTCGCTGACCGCTTCCGGGCGGCCAGCGATCCGGAACAGGTGAAGAGGTTGGGCCACGAACTCGGTGGATTTGTGTTTGGAGAATAATGCCCCAGATTGGAACTTGATCTGAACTCCCGGCGGGCATTCGTGACCACCTGGTCGAGTGCCTGCGCTACCGCACAATTAGCCTCGACGATCTCTACCAAGGGCGCGTGTGGATTGAATCCAGACCGAACGTTCCTGAAAATGTGCTGGAGTCGGGAGGCGATGCTGCCGCAAGCTAGGGCCTGACCGAACTCATGCATCATCACAATCAGAGACAGGATTAGCTACCCTTGCAAAGAATGTTTGCAAGGGTTGGATGCAATATACCGACGTCACCCAAATTCCGCGAGGACCGGCGCCAATTCCCAGTTCTCTGAGCCGTACGCTCTTGACATGGCGTCGGCCTACGATGTATATAACTTATTAGTTATGCAACTGATAGGTTATGGACCGGGCCCAAGCGATCGTTTAGACGCCACTTTTGCCGCCCTGGCCGACCCCACGCGGCGCGCGATCCTGGCCCGGCTGGCCTCCGGTGAAGCGTCGGTGACGGAGTTGGCCGAGCCTTTCGCCATGAGCCAGCCCGCAATCTCCAAACACTTGAAGGTGCTGGAACGGGCTGGTCTGATTTCCCGGGGTTATGACGCACAGCGCAGGCCGAGGAGTCTCGAGGCGAGACCGCTTGCAGACGTCACAGCGTGGCTCGAAGACTACCGCAGGTTTTGGGAAGCCAGCTTCCAGCGTCTGGATACCCTGCTCGCCGAACTGAAAGTCGATGAGTCCAAAGTCAAGCCGTCGAAGACCGCGAGGCTGAAGACGCCAAAGAAAAGACATAGATCAACAAAACGATAGAGGAAACGATAAACGATTGAGGAGAAGGCGATGAAAAACACCGGAACATTGAAAGTGACGATGCCCAGCGACCGCGAAGTTGTCCTGACTCGAGTCTTCGACGCGCCACGCCATCTGGTCTTCGACGCGTTTTCCAAACCCGAGTTGCTCAAGCGCTGGTTCGGACCGCGCGGCTGGTCTCTGGTGGTCTGCGAGGTCGACCTGAAGGTGGGCGGCGGTTTTCGCTTCGTGCTGCGTGGGCCCGACGGAAAGGAAATGGGCATGCGCGGCGTCTATCGCGAGATCACGCCGCCCGAGCGGTCCGTCCACATGGAGTCTTTCGACGACTACCCGGGGGAATCGCAGGTAACCGCGGTCTTCGTTGAACAGGGAGGCAAGACGACGCTCACCGCCACGGTGCTCTACTCCTCGCGTGAAGTTCGCGATGCCGTCATCCAATCGGGCATGGAACACGGCGCGGCGGAAAGCTATGACAAGCTGGCGGAGCTGCTGGCATCGGCTGAGGCCGGGTTCACCGAGAGGAGTGCATGAACGAAACACGGCCACCTCGAACGATGCTTCGACGAACAATGCTTCGAAGAACGCTGCTTCGACGTATTGGGGCAGGGTTCGTGTGTCTGGTCGTCGCCATTGTCTGCCTTGGCACCTACATGATGCGGCACATCGAAGGGCAATCCGTAGGCAGCGTACCGAAGACCGTCACATCCAGAGATGGAACCGTCATTGCATACGAGCAGACGGGAGCGGGGCCGGTAGTGATCCTGGTCTCGGCAGCTTTGGCAGACCGGGGCGGAACGACGCGGCTGGCCAACCACCTGGCCCAACGCTTTACCGTCATCAATTATGACCGCCGGGGCCGGGGAAAGAGCACGGATACGCAGCCCTACGCCGTCCAGCATGAAGTCGAAGATATTGCGGCTCTGATCGACGCCTCGGGTGGATCGGCTTTCGTGTTTGGCAGTTCCTCAGGCTCGGTACTGGCGCTCGATGCGGCCAGCCGGCTGGGTGGCAAGATCAGGAAGCTATTCCTGTATGAGCCGCCCTTCATCGTTGACGACAGCCGTCCTCCGCTCGCGCCCGATTTGGCCGAGCGGATTACGGAGCTCGTGTCGGCGGGGCGCCGCAACGAGGCGGTCACGCTGTTCTTCGGTAAAGGCATGGGCATTCCAAACTTTGCCGTCACGCTGATGCGCCTGGTGATGCCCGGCTGGTCGAAGATGGCCGGAATGGCGCATACAATTCCCTACGACCTTGCAATTCTGGCGGGGACGCAAGCCGGCCAACCCTTGCCGGCGCAACGATGGTCCTCGGCCACTGCTCCGACTCTGGTGATGGTCGGCAGCCGGAGCGAGCCGTTCTTTCACAACGGCGCCAAAGCACTTGCCGAGACACTCGCCGATGCGCGCTACGGTTGCCTCGAGGGCCGCGACCACTCCGTCGTACTTTTGGCATCTCAGGCGATGGCTACCGAGGTTACGAAGTTCTTTCTCGCCCGATGAATAGCCGCCTAGTTTAGGCGATTGTCGAAATAGCGTTCTGAATAATTTTGGAGGCGCGGGGCGTGGATGGAAGCTCTACCGAATCCGGGGTGGGTTTCCAGACTGCTCGGACTTAGGATCTCAGAAGGTCTCCATAGCAAGGCTTGGGAAGGCTGCCCGATATAGGCCCTCGTCGAGGGTAAGAAGGCGGAATCCGTTTGCAAATGCATGCGCGCCAATGATGAAGTCCGCAAGGATACGGCGCGCACCCTTATCGCGCTGCTTCCGACGCCGCTCCGCATAGGCTTGAAATGCCCGTCCCGCCAATCGCCAAATTTGCTCGCTCAGCTCCCAATCGACCCCGATTCCTGTCTCCTCAAAAAAGGACGCGACGAATTTTTCGCTGCGCCCGGGAGCGGCAATCAACTCCGCGAACACGGGAGCAGCGGCAACGAGTGTGCCACGATTGAAAGCCGCGTCCAAGGCGTTTTGAGCGGCCAAACTTAGGGTCGAGTCTTTGTCCCACAACGCGATGACCACGTTCGTATCGACAGCAGTGGTCATTCGCCCCTCATCCCGCGCAGCCACTTTCCAATATTCTTTCTGCCAGACGGAATTTCTGGGTTACCGATGCCGCGATATTTTGAGAATGCGCTCCTGTTTTTAATCGGTCGGATACGCACTTCTTTGCCGTCGCTCTCGAACAGCAGTTTGTCCCCGCTTCGAACTCCTAGCATTCGTCGTACTTCCCGAGGTACGGTAATCTGCCCCTTGCTGGTGATCGTTGCCCGCTTCTGCATATTCACTCCAGTTCCTTACTTTATCATAACTTCCTTACCGCGCCAGCACCGGGTCTACGGACCTGTTCGTCATGGAGATGCTCATGGCTCCTCCAAACAACACGCGTTTTTCAATTTGCGGAAGCAGTAGAAAGATGGAGAAGCAAATCTATGGCCCGACTGGCAGCTCTCCCTGCACACATCCGGCACACAATTCCCCGCCAGAGCGAGTCCGCTTGCGAAAGAGCCTCTGATTCCTTACGGAAATTGGAGGCGCGGGGCGGAATCGAACCGTCGTTGATGGCTTTGCAGAGCCACCTCGGTTCCCTTTCGCACTTTTTCGCCGATGTGGTAATATGATTACACTTATATATGTCTGGAAGCAGAATACCACATCGCGAGCAGGGGCAGGACCGTCTCCTCAAGCTAGCGCGTACCGTCGCTCTCATCCGGCCGCGTGATGCTGAGACGCTCGGTGTCCACACCGAGACTCTTACGCGGATGACTCGATCTGGCGACTTGGAGCGCGTCGGCCCGGGTCGATATCGTGTGGTCAATGGAGGAGAAGCGACCGAACATCACGCGATGGTTCTGGCCGCTGCCGCTGTACCATCGGCGGTCATTTGTCTTCTTTCCGCCCTGAGCTTCCATAACATCGGGACACAGCTGCCCCATCAGGTATGGATCGCAGTCCCCCGTGGCACGCGAGTGCCGTGCCTAAGCTTTCCACCAATCAAGGTCGTTCGGGTGTCGCCTCCGATGTTCGATTCGGGCATTGAACGACATCGACTCGAAGGGCACTCCGTGCGGGTCTACAGCCTCGCTCGCACCGTCGTCGACTGCTTCAGATTCAGGAACACGATCGGCCTCGACGTCGTGCTGGAAGCCCTCAAGGAGGCCTGGGGCAGCCGTCGGCTCAATCTGGACGAACTGCATCGCGTAGCGAAGCAGCTTCGAGTCAACCGGGTCATGCAGCCGTACATTGAAACGATGGTCCTGTGAAGCCGCCGCCGAAAGACGTCCTCGCGTCCATTCAGGCTCGGCTTCCTTAGCACAGCCACACGCTCGGCGTGGACCACCAACTCACGCTTGTTCGATTCGCCGGCGAACGCCTGCTCTATCGCCTGGCGGCTTCCGTGTACGCCGACAAGTTCGTCCTGAAAGGCGCTGCGTTCATGCTGCTCTGGCTCGGGGAAAAGATCCCGACCACGGATATCGATCTGCTCGGATCTGGCGAGACGCCAGCTGAGGAACTGAAGCATGTTTTTCACGACTCTGTGCGGACAGAAAGTTGCCGGCGACGGCCTCGGCCTCGATTTTCTGGCCCAAACGGTTGCGCACTGTTTCAAACGCGCTCCACCCTTACCGCGCTTCGTTGTCAGCAGAGGAGCTACGTGCTCTGCTGCTTGCGGTATTCGTTGCGCCCTGCGCCTGCCCCTGAGTTTGGGCGTTGGGTGGCGGGGCGAGGACGCCCCACAGGACGGTCACCAGACCGGCCAGAACCAGGCCGCGCCATAGGTAAGTAAAGACCTGTTCTTCAAAATTCGAAACTGACATGAATTCCCTCCCGCACGCCCGTGGTGAGAATGGGTTGTGAAAAAAGATGGCCCACGGTCGGAATGTCGTGGGCCATGCGAGTGTCACTATCCCTATCCCTAGTGATCAGCTAAATGCGCGATGCTCGGCTCCGGCCAGCGATGTTTCCTGGGGGACAACAACGGGCTAGGCGAAGGTTGGGCATGGGCGTGATAGATCTTTGTCTATGTACTTACTATGGATTATAGACCCGCCTTTGTCAACCCACAAAACGCAGATCCTTCTGGCGAGTCGGGATGACCAATCGGGCGTAGTTTCAGAAAAATGGGGAAGCAAACGAAGCCGCTTCCCCACCCCCGTGCGACGACAACACTTGTTAGATTCCTGGACCGTTCGGTCCTGAACCAGCACCCGGCCCTGATGCTGCGCCGCCCTGCATGTGGTGCAGCATGCGGTCTTCATGGCGGTTCATCAGCTTGGTGGCTTTGGACTTCTGGTCGGTCGTAAGAATGGCGAACAATTCCGACTTGACGCGGGCTTTGGCTACGATGAGTTCGGTGATGGCTTGAGCGTGCTGAGTAGCGGCAGCGCGGACCGCGGCTTCATCAAACGTGCTGCTCTCCTCGAGCGCGCGCATTTGTTTGCGACCATCGGCCAATTGCTGGATCAGCGGCTGAAAACTGGGCTTTTCCTTGTCGAGAATTGCCTTGGCTTGCGCCTGTTGGGCATCCGTCAGATCGAGTGTATCGGTCATGAACGCCACGATATGTTCTGGACTTGGGCCGAACCCATCGCCCATCCCCATGTGGCGGTGACGGCCGGCGGCCTGTGAAACCGCGAGCGCCCCGGCGAGTGCGACCACCCCAAGAATGCTGAGAGTCTTCGTGGTGCGATTCCACTGCATAATCCATGTCTCCTTTTGCCTACAGTGATTAGACGCTCGCCCGGGTTGCGATGCCGTAAAGAGTCGGTCAAACCAGGTAAAAGTTTGTCAATTCATTGACCGCACGAATTTGACACTTCTTTACAGCCAATTTCGCGTATTTGGAGCAAAATAAGAGGGTTAGAGGCAAAGCCGGGCTCATGGAACGCATTCTAGTCATTGATGACGACATCGAACTCTGCGCGCTGGTGGCGGAGTATCTGGCGGGCGAAGGCTTTCAGGCGGAGTGCATCCACGCCGGCGACGTGGGCCTACAGCGGGCGCTGAAGGCGGAACACATTTTGGTTGTTCTCGATGTTATGTTGCCGGGGCTGAACGGATTCGAGGTCTTGCGGCGGCTGCGGGCTACCTCGCGCATGCCGGTGCTGCTGCTCACAGCACGCGGGGAAGATGAGGATCGGATCCTTGGTTTAGAGCTCGGGGCGGACGACTACCTGCCGAAGCCCTTCAACCCGCGGGAGCTGGTGGCCAGGATCCGCGCGATTCTGCGCCGCACACAAGGGCTGGGCGACGCAAAACAGCCGCT
>Ga0137419_10000570_pt1 | contig 13803 bp, 10 predicted proteins | sample CZODoug3_1_2_16f_FD_108279 | JGI IMG/M metagenome (GOLD analysis project Ga0137419, IMG submission 108279) | Vadose zone soil fungal communities from Angelo Coast Range Reserve, California, USA - CZODoug3_1_2_16fungal (Illumina Assembly) | ecosystem: Environmental > Terrestrial > Soil > Vadose... | reverse complement strand
GTGTTGCGCAGGAAAATGTCCGCATATCCCGCCAGCGACATCACGCCTTCCTGAATTCTCGCCCCACCCGAATCATTCAGTCCAATCAGCGGCGCGCCTACCTTGGCCGCCATATCCATAATCTTGACGATCTTCGCGGCATTCGTCTCCGACAGCGATCCGCCAAACACGGTAAAATCCTGCGCGAACACAAATACGGTTCGCCCATCCACCTTCCCGTACCCGGTGATGAATCCATCTCCCTGAAACTTCTGCTCCTGCATCCCAAAGTCGGTGCAACGGTGCGTCACCAGCTTGTCGGTTTCCTCGAACGTACCCTCATCCAGAAGGAATTCGACGCGCTCCCGCGCCGTCATCTTGCCTTCCTTGCGCTGCTTTTCGAGACGGGCCCGTCCCCCGCCTTCGTCCGCGAGCTTGCTGCGCCGCTCGAGTTCCGCGATTTTCTCTGCAAGTTTCATAGCGGGTCGATTATATGCGGATGGAGGGATGGAGGGATGGAGGGATGGGGCGTGGGCTGTGCACCCAGGGTGACGCCCGCCGTTTCGGCAATCTATGCGAGGAGGCTGCTGCGAACGTGCTAAACACCGCATCCGGCGGCTGTCCTCGAGAGTGACGCCTGGTAGCCCGCAGCACCCTTGCCCAGGAGCAACGGCTCGATCCGGCGGCAATATTCGTCAAATTTCCGCTCGAGTCTACCCACGCTCCAACAAAGCTCCTGTCTGGCGGGGGCAAGTTGCTCGACCAGGAGTGCCGTTTTGTCGATCAATTGGTCGGGGGTAAGCTGACTGGTTCGAATTGTAAATCGCTCCCAGCCGATGCTGGCTGCAAAATCCAGGCACTTCGGCTGGTATTCCAGCACGACGCAGGGCACATTGGCCGCCGAGGCAAGAACGGCGGCGTGCAGTTTTACGGCAATGAGAAGATCGAAGGTCTCCACCTTCTTCAGGAACTTGTCGTGCGTCGTCAGCGGAGCGCTCACGGTCGATTCCGGCAGTCCTGCAATCCGTGCAACCTGTTGGCAAGGATCGAGATCCTTGCTCCATACGGGCAACAGTTCAACCTGGTGCTTCTGCTCTTGCAACCACTGCGCCAGGGCTACGAGTGAGCGCTGAATATTGTCGGGCCGACCCCAAAGATTGCCGGAACAATCGCCGGTGTTGATGCCAACGCGCAAGGGCCGATCGGGGCGTACCCAGGCTGGAGGGTTCCGGTAACGTGAGTGGAAGGCAATCGCCGGATCTCCGGAGACTACGACATTCTCGGCTCCAGCTTCCCTGAGGAACGCCAAGGAGTGTGGTCCGCGGACGCCGGCGATGGGCAACTCGGCCAGGGCGGAAACCCACTCTTTGCGGGTATCCTTCCATTCCGGGCGAGAAGACCAAAACTCGGGAGAGGCCACCCCCGAGCCAAAGATCGGGACCAAGGAGCGGGTTTTCTTCCGAAGATCCAGATAGGTTGTCAAATTCCATGGGGCCCGGTTGATGAGGGTGCCTCCTCCCAAAAGCCCCACCTCACCGCCGAGAAGCTTCACCAAACCATGCCTGCCCTGCGCGGCCAGCTTCCGCAAGCGCGGCAAGTGGCGCAACTCGGCGGCGAACTCGCGCACCAGGTGGCGGGCGTCGGTTGCCCCTCGCCTGAGCCACTGGGCCCCATCGGGTCGATACGACAATTGATAGGAGGTGGACCAGCTCACGGACGGGAAGCGCTCGCGACAAATTCCGTACATGGCCTCGTCGCCCAGATTCTCGAAGCCGATCCAGCCCGCGTAAATGCCGGCGCGCGCAGTCTCTATTAATCCCATAATCATACTAGACATTATGGCGCATCTCGGGCGCTTGATCAAGCGCGAGGCGGGTCGGCATGCAATCGTCTCTACGATCGATTTTTCCACGATCGACTCTCTACGATCCATTTTCTACGATCGATTCTCTGCGATCCATTTTCTACGATCGATTCTCTGCGATCGATGAAGAGGTTCCCGCCCTCCCGCTGGTATCCGCTACCCCTTTTCACCCCAGCGCCTGCATTAAGTCCTCAATCAAGTCCTCCGCATGTTCCAGACCCACCGAGACCCGCAGCAAGTTCTGCGGCACCTTCGTTCCCTGCCCTTCCGAGGAAGCGCGGTGTTCAATCAGGCTCTCGGTGCCACCCAGGCTGGTGGCGTTGGTGAAAAGCTTGACCTGCGAAGCTACGCGAATGGTGTCCTCATACCCGCCGCGGAGTTGGAACGACAACATGCCTCCAAACAACTTCATCTGGCGGCGCGCGAGCCCGTGGCCGGGGTGCGAGGCTAGCCCGGGATAGCAGACGCGCTCGACTCTAGGGGAGGCCTCGAGGGCGGCGGCGACCTTGGCGGCGTTCGAGCAATGCCGCTCCATGCGGCAGTCCAGCGAGCGCAGGCCGCGCAGGACGAGCCAGGAATTAAATGGTGAAGCCGCGGCGCCCATGATCTTGCGGGTTTGGTAGAGACGCTCCTTCCATCTGGGGCTCGAATGCAGCACCAGACATCCGCCTTGCACGTCGCTGTGGCCGCCGCAGTATTTCGTTGTGGAATGCAGAACGATGTCCGCGCCGAATTCCAAGGGCCGCTGCAGCATGGGGGTGGCGAACGTGTTGTCGACGAGCAGATCGGCTCCGGCGGCGTGGGTGATTTCGGCCACTGCGGCGAGGTCGGTGACCTTCATCATGGGATTGGAAGGCGTCTCGGCTACGACGATCTTCGTATTCGGCCGGAGCGCGCCTTGGATGCGAGCGTGGTCGGTCATGTCGACCACGTCGTATTCGATCCCCCAATGCGACAAGAATTCCCGGTATAGATTGCGGAAGCCGGTGTAGGCGTCGTCGGGAAAGATCACGTGCGAGCCCGGCTCGAGCGACTGCATGACACAGCAGAGGGCGCCCATACCAGAGGCGAAGGCCAGGGCCGCTTCGCCGCCTTCCAGCTTCGCCATGGCCTCTTCGAGGCGAGTCTGCGTCGGATTCTTCTCACGAATGTAGGAGTAGCCGTGCGTCTCTTCGCAGGCCGGACCATGCTCAAAAGTGGTGGCAAGGTGAATGGGCGGGGCAATGGCTCCAGTGCTCGGATCGACGTCGGCGCCGGCGTGCACGGCCAGGGTTTCCAAACGCATGGGTACGTCCTTGGGAGGCAAGAGTAAAGTCCTGAACGATTATAGGACGCGACGATGAGCGACGAGCACGGACCTGCCAGACGTGCCTAAGCCCTTTCGTATGTGGGCCGGTAAAAAGAAGTCTTGACTCGCGGCGCTAGTGGGAGCAGATTCTTGGGCGGAGGTATTCGCATGAAACTCAGTGACACCATCGGCGCGGTGATGAAGACCAAGGGCGGCGTGGTTTGGTCGTTGGCGCCCGAGGAATCCGTCTACCACGCTGTGGAACAGATGGCTGAGAAAGGCATTGGGGCTTTGCTCGTGATGTCGGAGGGAAAGTTGGTGGGCATTCTCTCCGAGCGCGACTACGCGCGCAAGGTGGTACTGAAGGGGCGGTCGTCCAAGGAAACAACCGTGGCGGAAATCATGACGTCACCGGTGTTGTACGTGAGCCCGCATGTGGCTGTGGACGAATGCATGGCGCTGATGACCGAGCACCGCATCCGACATCTGCCGGTGCTCGAGGCTGACCGGGTAGTGGCCGTGGTTTCCATTGGGGATATCGTCAAGTGGATTGTTTCTAAGCAGGAACAAACAATTCACGAGATGGAGAGCTATATCAGCCAGAGCTACCCAGCTTAGCCACGCCCGCCTCACGTGACGCGTTCGAACAGGGGCGCGGGTCTGCCCGCGACAGTTCCGGCGGCCATGCGATAGGTCTTGAGCAACTGACGGACGGACGTTTCCCAGGAAAACTTGGCGACCTGCGTCACGCTGCGCCGCTTCATGCCGGCGCGCAAGATGGGGTCGAGCAGCGCGCTATGTAAGCCGCGCATAATCTCGAAGACGTTTTCCGGATTGACCAGCACGGCAGCGTCGCCGACGACTTCGGGCAGCGAAGAGGTGTTCGACGTGACGACGGGCGTGCCGTGCGCCATGGCCTCCAGCGGCGGCAGCCCGAAGCCTTCGTAGAGAGACGGAAAAACGAACACCTTGGCGGCGTCGTAAAAGATTCGCAGAATGTCGATGGGCACGAAGCCCAGAAATCTTACGTCCCGGCCTACGCCGCTGCGCCGGACCGTGCGCCGCAGGTCGGGGTGGCTGGATACGTCGTCGCCGATGATGATCAGCTTCAGATCCGGGTACTGGCAGTCTTTGGCGAGCTCAGTCTTGAGCGCAGAGAATGCCTCGATGATGCGCACGACGTTCTTGTGGGCGCTGACGCGGCCGACGTACAACAGAAACGGATAATTCACCTGGTAGCGCTCAGCGATGATGAGCTTTTCGGCCTCGGTGGCGTGGCCGTGCAGAAAACGCTCATCAAGAGCGTTGTAGGCAACGTCGATTTTCTCCTGTGGAATGCTGAACAGGTGCCGCACTTCCTGCCGGGTGAAGTGAGAAACGGCGACGATCCGGGCGGCATGCTGCAGGGCGCGGCGCGTGAGCTGGAAGTGCAAGAAGCGTTTCAACCCGGACTTCTGTCCGGAACTGACGAGATGCTCGAGGACGTCGTGAACGGTGATCACATAGGGACAGGACAAGGCGCGCGGCAGCCAGACCAGGTGCGGGATGTGGACAAGATCGCAGCGCTGCTGCCTGACGGCCTTGCGAAATTCCATCCAGCCGGGCAAGGAGAGTTCGCGGCGAAGCAAGGGGACGTTCTGAATGTTGCCGGGGAGAGAGCCGATCTCACTGACGCTCTCCGGTGAGCCAATCAGCAGGTACTCGTTTTCGTGATCGAGGCGCCCCAGGGTGCGGACGACGTTTCGGATGTAGGTGCCGACGCCGAAATCGGAGACGCGGCGGACATCGATAGCGATCTTCACGGAGATGATTAAAGCACAGAGCCTGGTGCAGAGACGCGCTCTGCGTGAAATCCCCGCCCTGCCGCTGCAGCACGCGACAGGAACGGGGCGCCCGGAAAGGACATCTACAGTCGGACGCCGGCTAGGCTGCGATGGCGGCGCTCTGGATAGAGGGGAAAACCTTCGGCGAAGGCTTCGACCTGTTTGCGGATCTTGGCCAGGGCGATTGCATTGGTGCGCTGGTTGAGGGCATCGACAATCCAGCCGCCGACCTTCTTCATCTCGGATTCCTTCATGCCGCGGGTGGTCAAGGCAGGAGTGCCGATGCGGATGCCGCTCGGCTTCATGGGCGGATTCGCATCGAACGGAATCGCATTCTTGTTGACCGTGATGCCGGCGTCGCCGAGTGCCTTTTCCGCGTCGCTGCCGTACATGCCTTTGGCGAACACGTCAATGAGCATGAGATGCGTGTCGGTACCGCCGGAAATGATGCGGTAGCCTTCGGCGGCGATGGTGGCCGCGAGAGCTTTGGCGTTGGCTACGACCTGGCGGGCATAGTCGCGGAAGGCAGGCTGTTGCGCTTCCAGGAAGCAAACCGCTTTCGCGGCGATGATATGGACCAGCGGGCCTCCCTGCATGCCGGGGAAAACGACTTTATCGATGGCGGACCCGAGATCGGCCTTGGCCAGGATCAGGCCCGAGCGCGGACCCCGCAGAGTCTTGTGGGTGGTCGAGGTCACGATGTGGGCATGAGGAACGGGGGAAGGATGCGCGCCGCCGGCGACTAAGCCGGAGAAGTGGGCCATGTCGACGAGAAAGAGCGCGCCCACTTTATCGGCGATCGCCCTCATGCGGGCAAAGTCGATCGTGCGCGGATAGGCGCTTCCGCCGCCGATGATCATCTTCGGATGTTCCTGCACGGCGAGCTTTTCCACCTCGTCGTAGTCGATGGTTTCAGTCTCGCGGGTGACTCCATAAGGAACAATACGATACGTCTTGCCGGAGAAGTTCAGCGGGTGGCCGTGGGTAAGGTGACCGCCATGGGCGAGGTTGAGGCCGAGAATGGTATCTCCGGGTTCGAGCACGGCGGCGTAGGCTTCCATGTTGGCCTGCGATCCGGCGTGGGGCTGCACATTGGCGTACTCGGCGCCGAACAGCTGTCGAGCGCGGTCGCGCGCCAGATTCTCGACAACATCGGCGTACTCGCAGCCGCCGTAGTAGCGCTTGCCGGGATAGCCTTCGGCGTATTTGTTGGTAAAGACAGAACCCATGGCTTCGAGCACGGCTTCGCTGACGAAATTTTCCGAGGCGATGAGTTCGAGGCCTTCGTGCTGGCGGCGGGTTTCGTTGTCGATGGCGTTGCCGATCTGGGGATCGAATTCAGCTAGGGAGCGGGACATGGGATTGGTTTTCATGGTGGTTATCCTTAAAGTGCTTCTAGCCTATCAGCTCGTGGCCTTTCCGGGGTCGCCGCGCTTGTAGATGTCGAAATCGAGGATTTCCATCATGCGCTCGGGATACGCGGTGAGCTCGAATCCGAACTTGCGGTAGAGGCCGTGGGCATCGCGGGTGCTCAGGCACCACCGCCTCAGCCCCTCGAGATCCGGGTGGCGCAGGATACATTCCATCAACCATTTCGACAGACCTTGCCCGCGATATTCTTCGAGGACGTACACATCCCCGAGGTAAGCATAGGTTGCAAAATCTGAAATGACCCGTGCGAAACCGATCTGTTTCTTCCCTTCATAGATGCCAAAGCACAGCGAGCCTGCGATGCTTCGCGCCACGATCTCACGGGGAATTCCCTGGGCCCAGAAAGAACGGCTGAGGAAGCCGTGGACGGCGTCGATATCCACTCGCGACTTGTCGGTGCTGATGAGAAACTCGCCGCGTTGGTGTTCTTGGATTGGCATTGTGTCCAGGGCATCAGCCTTGCATCGCTCGAAAGGCCGAGCGCACAAATGTCACCAGATGCCACCCGTCGAGGTAGCTGAACGGCGCTTCGCCACAGGTGTAGTGGCCGCAGGGGAGTTCGACGGCCTTGAGATCGACGTTGCGCTGGCGCATTTCGGCGATGATGTTCTTCGAGTACTCCGGCAGGAACGTGAGATCGTAAGTGGCAAAAATGATCATGCTCTTGCGCGCATAGCGCGCGTACTTGTCGAAATAGGCGGCGGGGCTGGCGGCGCGCAGCAGGGCTCGCAGTTGGTCGCTGGAGATGGACGCGGCCAGGCCTTCCTTGATATGGCGCGTGGATTGCCCGGTCCAGACGACGTCGGAAAAATAGGTGGAAGCGTGATTGAAGGCCGCGACTTGGATGCGCGGCTCGTGGGCGGCGCAGAGAAATGCGTAACACGATCCCAGGCTGGTGCCGATGACGCCGAGTTCAGTGTAGCCTTGCGACTCGAGCCAATCGAGGCAGCAGCGCAGATCGATCACGCCCTGGCGCGCGGCGTCGAGCGTGCGAGCAAGGTTCGAGGAAACGGCGTAGTCCGAGCGTTGAATCTCGGCGGGCTTGCGAATGTCGTGGTAGGGGAGGCTCATGCGCAGGGCGGCAACACCCACCTTGTTTAGAATCGAACACAACGAGTTGTATTGGAGCCCGTTAGCGTTCCAGTGTGGCAACACGACTACGGCGCGCTTTCCCCGGGCCGGAAACCATCGGGCATTGGCTAAGTTATTCTCTTGATAGGGCCCGGCCACGGGCGAGGTGAAGCGAAGGAACTGAGCGCGCTGGCCCTGGACCTTGCTTTCGAGCTTGGGCTCGGGCTGGGCGCGGGTGCTGAAGACCTGCACGGGCCGCTCCTCCAGCCGGAAGTCTGGGGGCGTGCGATAGGAGAAAAACTCATCACTGTTGGCAATGATGCGGTCGTTATACGCGCGCAGGTATAGCTCAGGATCGGCGGGCTGTTCCCCGGGACCGAGGCCGTCGCGGCAGGGCCAGGCGCTGGTCCAGTCCACGCCCCACTCGAGCGGGCGCACCACGCGATTGGTATCGACGGCGGTCAGCCGGGTTTCCCAGTCGTACATCCAGCGGTCGTACCATTTAGGCATTGATTCCAATGATAAATGGGGACGCGGGATTTGAGCTTGGAGAAGTCTTAGCCGTGGTTGTATTTGCGCGGCACGCGTTTCGAGATTCCGCAGAGGATCTCGTAGGGAAGAGTATCCGCCAGGCGTGCTTGCTCCCAGGCGTCCACCGAGCAGGATTCGCTTTTGCCGAGCAAGATGACTTCATCGCCCAGGGCCACATCGGGAATGCCGGTCACATCGACCAAGGTGAGGTCCATGGAAATGCGGCCAACGATGGGAGCGTAGTGATCGCGGACGATGACACGGCCACGATTCGAAAGCTTGCGCACCAGACCATCGGCGTAGCCGAGCGGCAATACTGCAATTCGCGAGGGGGCTATCGGCACAAATGTCCCGCCGTAGCCGAGCGCTTGCCCGGCCGGAGCATCGTGCACGGAGAGCACCAGGGTCTTCCAGGAGAGTACGGGCCGCAAGGCCAGGGCGGCCGGAGTTTCCGGCTGGAGATCGCCTCCGCGCTGCAAGGGCAAGCTGTAGCCGTAGAGGGCGAGTCCCGGACGCACCATGCTGCGCCAGGACGCAGGGCGCGACGCCACGGCGGCGGTGTTTGCCAAATGGAATATCTCCGGAGCAAAGCCGGCATCGCGTACAAGTTTCTCCGCGGCGGCGAACTTTTCCGTCTGGCGTTCCATCTCGGGCCCGTCCACGATTTCGGACGACGCGAAGTGAGTACACAGGCCTTCCAGCTGCAAGTGCGGCGTGGAATGGAGCATGATCAATAGCCCGGACAGCTCCTCCAGGGAAGCGCCCAGCCGTCCCATGCCGGTGTCAATCTTCAGGTGCACCGGGGCCCGCACGCCCAGCATGGCGGCGGCACGCTCCAGCAGCGCCAGGTGCCAAGGCTCCCAGACGGTTGCGGTCAGGTTCTGGCGCACGACTTCTTCTTCCTCGCCGCGCCAAAAGCCGGTCATCAGCAAAATGCGGCCGCGCACGCCGGCGTGGCGCAGGGGCAGGGCTTCGTCGGTGGTGGTAACGCCGAACCAGCGCGCACCCGCCTCTTCCAGTGCCCGCGAGCAAGCGACAGCGCCGTGGCCATAGGCATCGGCCTTCACCACGGCGCAAACGAGCGAGGTCCCCACGTGCGCCTGCACGGCGCGAAAGTTGTGAGCGAGATGGGCCAGCGACACCTCCGCCCACGTCGGACGGGTGGAAACGCGCGAATTCACCACCATGCTAGCCACGCCCGATTATAGCGACGGGAGCAGGGTTCTCCGCTAACTACCGAAGTAACGTGGGGCGGAAGTTCGCCTCGGAAGTTCCCCTCGTTGGAAGCTTGGGGGCGGGGCGCCTGCGCGCCCCGCAAGCCCTCAGTTTCCGCCCAATACGAACGCCACCGTGATCCTGGTGTCCACTTCGATCGGATCGCCGTTCAAGATATACGGCCGGTAGCGCCATTGTTTGACCGCCTTCAGCGCAGCCGGGATCAGCATGGGATTCCCGCTGAGAACCTGAAGGTTTTCAATCGCGCCTTGTTTGCTGATCACAGCAGCCATCTCCACCGGCCCCTGAACCCGCGCCTGCTTGGCCAGGAAGGGATAGTCAGGCTGCACGCGTCGCGTGAGATAGCCATCCATCATCGCCGAAACGCGCGGCTTGGGCGCGAGCCTGGGCAGCGGAGGCACGGCGGCCAGCGCGATCACATCGATGCCACCGGGAGTTGTGGGTTGCCCGTTTCCCGTGACGCATTGAACACAGGGAGCCTCGGGCTCGCCTGGAGTGGGATCGGCGCTCGGATGAATTCCAGTCGGGACCGCTGCTGGAGCGGTCAACACGCGCGGTACCTGCGGCGAATCGGAACGAGCAGAGGCCGCTGGTTGCACGGCGGGCGCGGCAGCGTGCGGCAAGAAAATGGGTACCAAGTGCGGCGTCAGGTCCAGCTGGGGCAGCAGACCGGGCCGCAGGAGCGGAATGAAAAGCGCAACCGCGACCGCGGTAGCTTGCATGGCAAAGGAAGTCAAAGTGGCCCATCCGCGGCCGGGGTTGGGCAGGGGGGAATCGTGGGTAAGGGTTAGCATCCGAAAGGCCTCCTCTCACAGCTAACCCTTTGGACACCGCGCGGACCTTCTAAAGTTCCAGGAATGGGACAGACAAAACGGACCGTGCGGTGCGCGATCCGTTGGGAACTTTTGCTGCGGTTCTGGTGTCTCGATGACTACAAGATGTTAGTTGGGTTTCGGAGCTATGGGTTTGGGAGTTGTAACGGCCGGCTTCGGTGCGGCTGTGGCTGGTTTCGCTGGAGGCGGCACATCCGACTGGGCGTTGTAGGCATCCACGATGGCCTTGGTAAGATCCACCGTGTCGTTGGCCCAGATCAGTTCGCCGTCCGGCCAGGCGCGGGTGGCGTCGAGGATCATGCCCAGGCTGTTGTCTTTGGCATATTTGCCAATCACTGGGCCCATCTTCTGGACGATCTTCTGCGCGATTTCGTTCTGCTGAGCCTGGAGATCGCTCTGCGCATCCTCGCTGGCGCGCGTCAGCGTCTTCTGCTTGGCTTCGATCTTCTTGACCAATTCGGAACGGGCGTCGTCGTTGAGCTTCGAGCCCTGCGTGTCGAGCTGCTTTTTCATGCTGTCCAAATCGTCGCTAATGCCCTTCAGTTCGGTGCGCTTGGGCTCAAACTTCTTGGCCAAGGCCTCGAAGTCACGCTGGCCTTCGTTGGTGGCGACGATAGCGGTTTGCATGTTGATGATTCCAACCTTGGTCCCGCTCGGGGCCGCAGGCGCGGCCTGGGCAAGCGCCGCAGCAGGCAGCATCAAGGCGGCCAGAAATAGTGGTGAAAACAGTTTGCTCATGGATTCGCTAGACTCCTTGGAATTTTCCGGAAATTTGAGAATGCCTCTCAGGCGCTTGCCGGACTGCTCGCCGCAGGCTCCGTTACAACCCTGGAGGTCGGGAACCGGCCCGCTCTAAAACAGAACTTTGCCGCGGGATAGCTGTTCAAGACGACGAAGACGCGGTCCTCCCAAGTATAGTTAGCTCCCGTACCACCGTCAAACACGAGCTTGGTTAGAAGGTGGTGGCCACGGTAAAGCGAAACGTCTTGCGCGGCTCGCGAAGAATGAATTTCGAGCCATATTGCGCGATCGCCTGCTGCGCGCTAAAGTCGCCGGCCGCCCCCGCCGGGAACAAACTCCGGAAATCGGGGTTGGACAGCAGCAGCGGGTTCTGCGCCTTGTCGTCGAGCCGCAACGGGTTGTAGGCGTAGTAAATGCGGAAGGGCGCGTTGACGACGGGCAGAAAGACCTGCAATTCCACTCCCGTCGACATGCGCGGGAAGAAGTTCGTCCCCGGGACCAGCGGGACTGCCCGAGTGATGTTGAGCTTGCTGCTCCCGTTCGCGTTCAACAAAGAAATCGGATCACACTGCCGCGTCTGCGGGTCTTCCGTGGGGCAGCCAAACTGGGTGTGCAGCAAATTCTGGAATTGCGCCTCCCCAATCCTGAGCTGCGACTTACGCAGCACCGGGTTCATGCCAATGTCCACAAACGGGGCGATGGCCACCGGACCAGCGATGGTGATGCGGTACTCAAAGTTCGCGACCAAGCTCGTATCGCCACCCGGGATCACCAGGGTCTGGACGGGAATGGGAACCGTCCAGGGGCCGCGAAGCGGGTTGTTGGGGTCCTTCGGAACAAACTGGCCCGCGCTATCCCGCACTGGGAAATTGATGGACCCGGTAAAGTAGGCGTAGGGCGTGACGGTGCGCGTGTCGAAGCCGCGCAAGTCGTTTTCGCCGCCCAGATAGTAGCGGTCCTGCGGGGGTGACACCAATCCGCCGTACCCGGTCAAGAATGCCGCCTGGAAATTCAAGCCGAAGGCGTTCCGGCCTTTGTTCACCGGTATGAACTGCTTGTAAGCGAACACCGGACGGACATAGCGCACGTTGCCGCCGACGCCCGTAATCTCCGCCGCAATCGACACGCTCTTTCCGTGGTGCGGCGACGTCGGACTATCGATCGTGCTGAAACTGAAGCTGGGCGTAATCTGGCTGGTGATGATGCCGTCGAGCGCGTTGGGGCCGGAGAAGTTCCGGAATGCCAGGTTCTGAAACAACAGTGTGGAGCTGTTGTTGAACGTCTGCGTGGAAGAACGCTCGAGGAGGTAGCTGATACCCACGCGCTTAAAGGAATGGTGCAGGGCATGGCTCACGGAGAGCTGAAAACCCGTGCTGGACTGCGTGTAGTTGAGAATATTCTGCAACTGATCCGCAGTCAGGTTCAGCCTTTGCCCGGTCTGCAACTCGTAATTCTTCGCCTGGTTGTAGTTGTATCGGCTGCTGAAAACACGGATGCCGGCTTGAATGGCACGGTCAAACAGGTACGGCTCGGTAAAGCCCAGACTAATATTGCGTTGCTGGTTGCCGATCGACGCCTGCAGGTCGAGGGTCTCACCCAAACCGAACAGGTTGTTGGTGGCATAGTTCAAGCCGATGAAGGCCCCCGACAGTCCGCTGACGCCGCCCGTCAGGCCGATGCTGTTCTTGCCTTTTTCCCTGACCTTGAGGGTGAGATCGACCTGGCCGTTTTTCTCATCCAATTTCCGGTCGGTGACGTTGGGATCGTCGGGCTTGAGCTGTTCAAAGTACCCCAACTGGTTGAGGCGCAAGAGGCTCAATTCCCACAGGCGCGAGTCGTAAACGTTGCCTTCCTCGAGCACAACCTCACGGCGGATGACCTTGTCGCGGGTGGTGGTGTTGCCCTCAAATTCAATGCGGCGAACGTAGAACTGTTTGCCTTCATCCAGATCGATTTCGAGGTTGACCACTTTTTTTTGCTCATCCACCTTGGTGTCCGGAAGAGACGTGAAATTGATGTACCCGAGTTGGCCGTAGGCTTTGCGCAAGGCTTCGATGCCCTTGCTGATTTTTTCGCGGTCGAAAACGTCTCCATCCTGAATCGCGAACAAGGCGCGAAGGGCCTTCATATTCGTGACGGCCTTCCCGTTCTTGAAGGTGATCGTTCCCAGGTGGTAGAGCTCGCCCTCTTCAATCGGCATGGTAATGTCCACGGACTTGCCGGCCTTGGAGTGCGGCAGCGGAATCTTCAACCCTGCTCCGCTGCCGGTATCGCGAATCTTGGTCACCGGATCATTCACCACCACCGTGAAGTAGCCGCGGTTCTGGTACTCCAGGCGCACGCGTTCCGTGTCTTCATCGAGCTTCCCGGCGTCGTAGGTGCGCGCGAACAAGTTTTCGAGAAAGATGGAGTGCGGAACTCCAGTCGGCTTCAGGTTCTTCATGGCGGAGCGCAAGATACGGGATTTCACGTGCTTGTTGCCGGTGAACTTGATCTTGCCAACCTTGACCTTGGGCCCTTCCTTCACCACAAACGTGACCCCGACTGCTGCTGGCGGAATCTGCCGGACCTCGGTGCGCACATTGGCGAACTGGCGCCCGTGCTCGGACAGCAGGCCTTTCAGGACCACTTCGGCGTGCTTCACTTTGGTGGGATCGTACTGGCTCTCCTTGGAAAGCCCCACCTTGGCCTGCTTGAAGCGCTCGAGGATGTCGCTGGTGGTCACGGAGCTGATGCCGAGATACTCAATGTCGCGGATGACAGGCCGCTCTTTCACATAAACGTGCAGCACCCAGCCCTTGGGCGTCTGCTGGCGCTCGAAGCGGACATCCTCGAAATATCCGGTGTTCCAGAGGGAGTTAAAATCGCGTTCCAGCGCCGCCGCATCGTAGGTATCCCCGGGCCGGGAGAAGATGCGGCTTTTAATCGTCTCGGCGGGGATCTTGCGGTTGCCTGTGACCTTGATGTCGGTCAGTACATCCTGTTGGGACAGGGCCCAGGGTGCCG
>Ga0137419_10000568_pt1 | contig 13825 bp, 14 predicted proteins | sample CZODoug3_1_2_16f_FD_108279 | JGI IMG/M metagenome (GOLD analysis project Ga0137419, IMG submission 108279) | Vadose zone soil fungal communities from Angelo Coast Range Reserve, California, USA - CZODoug3_1_2_16fungal (Illumina Assembly) | ecosystem: Environmental > Terrestrial > Soil > Vadose... | reverse complement strand
TGGCGGCCAATGCGGCGCATACGTCGCTGGTCGTCACGGGCGCCAACGGCACGCTCTTCTTCCAGCGGGCGACCACCGGCGACGTGACCTCAGGGCCGCCGGCGGGCGGCGCGGGCGCACCGCTGTGGGTACGGCTCGAGCGGCACGGGACTGTCGTGACGGGCTCCTCGTCCACCGATGGCGCGACGTGGACGGTGGTCTCGACGTCGACGATGACAACGCCGACGATGTATATCGGACTGATCGTCACCAGCCATGATGCGACGCAGTTGGCCACGGGCGTCTTTGACAACGTCACCGTGACAACGCCGGTTCCGAATCAGGCGCCGACCGTCTCTCTGACCGCTCCGGCCAACGGCGCGACGTTCACCGCGCCGGCGTCGGTCACCGTCTCGGCCACCGCGAGTGACACGGACGGCACCATCGCCAGGGTCGATTTCTTCGCGGGCACCACGCTGATTGGCACCGATGCGACCGGCCCGTACAGCATCACGTGGAACAACGTCGCGGCCGGCAGCTACTCGCTCACCGCGGTCGCGACCGACAACGGCGGCGCGACGACCACGTCGGCTGCGCGCACGATCACGGTCAACGGCCCGCCGAACCAGGCGCCTGCGGTGTCGCTGACCGCGCCGGCTGACGGCGCGACGTTCACCGCCCCGGCATCGATCACCGTGTCGGCTACGGCGAGCGACACCGACGGCACGATTGCGAGGGTGGACTTCTTCGCGGGAACGACGCTGATCGGGAGCGATACGACGAGCCCGTACAGCATCACGTGGAACAACGTGCCGGCCGGCAGCTACTCGCTGACCGCGGCTGCCACGGATAACGGCGGCGCGGGGACCACGTCAGCGGCGCGCACCGTGACGGTCGCCGCTCCGCCTCCGCCGCCGCCCGGCGCGCACGCGCTGTTTGCGGCGTCGGCGGACCACGACACGCTGGTGACGCGGTACGTGCTGGACGTCTTCGCGTCTGGAGCCAACCCGAACACCGCGACGCCGATCGCGTCGCAGGACCTCGGCAAGCCGCCGGTCGTCAACGGCGACTGCAACGCGGACATCTCCGCGAGCTACAACTCGCTGGCGGCCGGGTCCTATATCGCGACGGTGAGCGCGGTGGGAAGCGGCGGATCGTCGCGGAGCGCGGCGACCCCGTTCACCAGGTAGCCCCGCCTCGACGAACTACGGCATCGACGGCGACGGCGACAACGCCGCCGCCGGTGCCGACGGGATGATGAACCACGCGACGAGATACGCGACCACGCCGAAGACGACCGCGCCGACCACGACCGACACGACGACCCAGGCGACGCGCATGATCGTCGGGTCCACCTCGAAATACTCGGCGAGTCCGCCGCAGACACCGGCGATCCGCCTGTCGGTGCGCGAGCGCATCAGCCGCGTCTTCGGCGCCGCCGCCGCGGTTGCGGCGTCGGCGCGCGGCATGATGAGCCAGGCCGCGAGGTAGGCGATGACACCGAGCACGATGGCGCCTGGCCAGATTGACAGCACGACCCACGCGGCCCGGACCAGCGCCACGTCGGCGTCGAAGTAGTCCGCCAGTCCGGCGCAGACGCCCCCGATCTTCCCTTCCTCGGGCCGGCGCGTCAGGCGCCGTTTCGGGCCAGTTCCTGCGAATTCACTCATCGCTCTCTCCATTCACCCTGCAATACGAGCCGGACGCGCCGAAGGTTTCGGTGCGGTAGACTGGCGCCTTCGGCGTCCAGTCGAACGCACGGAGGACATCGATGGCCACGACGCACACCTACGAAGAGCTCAAGAAGAAGACGGTTGCCGAACTCAGGGACATCGCGAAGGGGTTGGACCACGACGCGGTGCAGGGCTTCACGCAGATGAACAAGGACCACCTGCTGCCGGCTCTCTGCAAAGCGCTCGGCATAGAGCTCGGCCATCATCACGTCGACGCCGGGTTCGACAAGTCGAAGATCAAAGCGCGCATGACGACGCTGCACGCGGAACGCGCCAAGGCGCTCGGGGCGCACGACTCGAAGAAGCTCAAGGCGGTCCGCGGCGAGCTGCACACGCTGAACCATCGGCTGCGCGCGCACATGGTCTAGTCCGGCGGCGCGGGGACGAGTCCGCCGAGGATGTCTTTGAGCCGGCGCTGGACCTCGTTGCGAAGGCCCCGGCGGACGGCCGCGCCGGTGTCAATCGTGACGCGGGGTGCATCCAGCGTCCCGCCGATGACCGCGGGCAGCAGCACGCGATTGTCTTCGCGCGTGAAGCGCGCCAGGTCGGTCCCGGCCTGCGCCGACAGCGCCTCCGACAGCGAGAGGTCCATGTGGCCGTCCAGCGCCTTGGTCGGAACGGTCAGTGTGCCCTGCCCCACGAGATCGACGTCGGGCGAGTGGAGCGACAACGCGGAGGCCGCGAGGACCTGGTGCACGAGCGCGAACGTCGCGTCGATGCGATCGAAGGTGTCGCTCGACGCCGCCGCATCGGCCCCGGGCCTGCCGAAGAACAGCACGACGCTTCGCACGAGGCCAAGGCGCTTCAGGACGCCGTTGGCAATCGTGACCTTCCCCTCCCCCGCCGCCGCCGCGACGGCGTCGCCAAGCGTGGCGCCGCGGCCGTTGAACGTCCCGGTGCCGGAGAGGCGGCCGCTGATCGTGTCGGGCACGCCGCCGAACGCGGCGAGCTGCGCGACGTCCACGTCGTTGACCTGCGCCCGCACGGTCGCGCGCAGCGCGCCGACTTCCGAGTCGATGTCGAGCGCCCCCTGATACCTGCCGCCGAACAACTGGAAACTGGCCGGCGACAGCGTGATGCGGTTCCCCTGCGCCACGAGCGTCGTCGCGAATTGCCGGAGGTCCACGCCGCTCGCCCGCGCGGTCTCCGCGCCGACGCGCGCGACGATGCGGCCGGGAAGGCGCGCCGTGGTCGCCGGCGCGCGCTTCGGCGTCCGCGGCGCGAACGCGTCGGCGAGCGCGATGAGATCGTCCATGTCGACATGGCCGGCCTTGACCTGCAGCTGCGCGTCGAGCCGCGGCGACAGCTGGACGAGGCCGCTCGCCTCGAGCGCCGTTGTTCCCGACGCCGCGGTAAAGCGCTCGAGGTTCAGGTGCGTGCTCGACAGCGACGAGTCCGCCGAGACCTTGATCTCGCGGCCGCGGCTTGCCACCGTGATGTTCCGCAGCGTGATCGCGCGGATCGAGACGAGTTGCACGGCGGCGGTTGCCGGCGCCGGCGCCGGCGTGGGAGCGCCCTGGCCCGGCGCAGGCATCGTGAACGGCAGCGGCATGTCGATGCGGCTGTCGGACACCGAGACCTCCGCGTCCTCGATGCGGCGCGACCAGAGCGGCTTCAGCCCGGCTGACACCTGCACCTCGGCGAGCATCACGCGCGCCGGATCGCCGGCGCGCACGTCACGAAGCGTGATGGCGGGACGCGGGAATACGTGCGCCTCCGCCTTGCCGATCGTGACGCGCTGGCCGAGCCACTTCGTCGCCTGGCTCTCGAGCGCGCGGCGCACGCCGTCGCCGCTGACGAACCAGTACATCGCCTCCGCCATCGCGACGACGAGCACGAGGATGACGCCGAGGGCCAGGAGGATAAGGCGCCGCCTCATGAAACAATTAGACTCCGGTTTCTTTCCGAGTGCCCGAGCTTCCTGACATCCTGCTCTATCTTCGTGCGCTCGAGCCGAGAATCGTCGGCAGGCGCGTCGCGGCGGTGCGGCTCGCCAGCCCGTTTCTGCTGCGCTCGGTCGATCCGCCGCTTTCGGCCGTCGAAGGCCGGACCATTGTCGGCCTCCGGCGCCTGGGCAAGCGTGTCGTCGTCGAAGCGGAAGGCGAGCTGTTCCTGGTCTTTCACCTGATGATCGCGGGTCGCTTCCGGTGGAAGCCGCCGCGCACGGCGATTCCGGGCAAGGTCGGCCTCTTCGCGCTCGACTTCGCGCACGGCACGCTGATCCTGACCGAAGCGGGATCCAGGCGGCAGGCGTCCCTGTACGTCGTCCAGGGCGAGCCTGCGCTGGCGCGCCACGATCCGGGCGGACTCGAAGTGATGGAGGCCGACCTCCCGTCGTTCGCCGAAGCGCTCCAGCGCGACAACCACACCCTGAAGCGGGCGCTCACCGACCCTCATCTGTTCAGCGGGATCGGCAACGCGTATTCGGATGAAATCCTTCACGCCGCGCGGATGTCGCCGTTCAAGCAAACCGGCAACATGACGGACGAGGACGTGCGCCGGTTGTACGAAGCCGTGCGGCTGACGCTTGCTCAATGGACCGCGCGGCTGCAGCGCGAGACCGGCGACGACTTCCCCGAGAAGGTGACGGCTTTCAGGGAAGGGATGGCGGTTCACGGCCGTTATCGGCAGCCGTGTCCTGACTGTGGCGCGCCCGTCCAGCGCGTCGTCTATGCGGCCAACGAAGCGAACTATTGCGCCAATTGCCAGACCGGAGGACGACTGCTCGCGGATCGATCGCTCTCGCGGCTCCTGAAGGACGACTGGCCACGGACGCTCGAGGAGCTGGAACGTAGGCGGGGCGGGTGAAGCGAGATGCGTACACCCTTGTACGGAGCGCCGGTGCGGCGCGAACGTGGACCCGGCGTTATAGGGCTGGCAGGGTGTAGGCGCAACTCTGATACCAATAAGCCGACGCATCGCGAGAATGAGTGCAGATCTGCATGCAATATCGCGTCGTCGCTACCGATGCGTCCTCGGCGCAGCGGCAGCTGCTGTGGGATTTGTGCTATCGCGTCACCGGCACCGTCGAAGACACGGACACGCTGGTGCGCGACTCCAGCACTCACCTGGTCCGCTCGGTGGCGGCGCCCGCGATGGAGGCGCTGCGCACGCGCAAGCGACGGCAGTACGTCGGCTCCTGGCTGCCGGCGCCGGTTGAAACCGGCAACGCGGCATCCGCCGGTCCGCGGCCTGATGGCGCTGGCGGCATCCGGTACGACATGGTCGAGAGCGGAACGATGGCGTTCCTGAGGGCGCTCGAGACGCTCGACCCTCGCGAACGCCTCGTCTTCGTGATGAGCGACGCGTTTGGCTTCCAGCCGCAGGAAACGGCGGCGACCCTCGATTTCACCGCCGCGACGACCCGGACGCTCCTGCAGGGCGCCCGGCGGAAGATGGATGGCTACGATTCGACCCACGTGCCGCCGACACCCGACGTGCAGGCGCACACGATGGATTGCCTTCGCGATTGCCTCTGGCATCTTCAGCGGCTGGACAGCGGGCGGCTCGAAAAGACGCTCGCGGCGGACGCACAGGCGATCTTCGACAGCGGCGGCGAGTTCGTCGCGCCGCCAGGCAGCATCGTCGGCTCGGCAACCATCGCGAAGCTGCTGACGAAGTTCGTCGAAGGCACCGGATCGATCAGCCTGACGTACCGGATGCTGAACGGAATGCCGGCGGCGATTGCCCAGTCGCCGGCGCGCCCGCGCTGGGCGAAGCGCATGGTCATCAGGGTGGAGCTCCGTGAAGACCGCGTCTGCGCGGTGCATGTGATCATGGCGACCCCAAAGCTGACTGCCGTCCGCTTCGATCCCCTGTAACCTATTCCCTATTCCTTATTCCCTCTCCGTCATCTTCCAGCGCTCCGCCATCATGACGATGGCCGTATGCCTTGGGCTGCCAGCGGCGGCTGCGCGCGGGCAATCGGCAGCGGAGCTGCGCTGGGGCGGCGACGCCGAGGGCGGCGCGCCGTATGTCGAGGCCGATCCGGCGGACCCCTCCCGCGTCGTCGGCTTCGACGTCGAGATCGCGCAGCTGCTCGCCGCGGGACTCGGGCGCACGCCTCGATTCGTCCAGGTCGGCTTCACGAGCATCGACGCGTCGGCCGCGCGCGGCGACTTCGACGTCGGCCTCAGCGGCATCGAGGACAGCGCGGCCCGCCGTTCGCGGCTGGCGGTGACGATCCCGTATTACGAGTTTCGCGAGGTGCTGACCGTCCGTTCGGCGGACGCGGGCACGTATCGCTCGCTCGGCGACCTGCGCGGCCGGCGCGTCGCCACGCTCGGCGCGACGCTCGCGTACGACATGCTGGTCGACGCACAGGCGCGCGACGGCATCGTGCCGGTCACCTACGAAGACGACGTCCATCCGTACAGCGACCTCGTGATTGGCCGGGTGGACGCGGTCGTCCTCGACGCGATCCTCGCGCAGCGCGGCGTGCGGAGAAACGCGGGGCTGACGAGCCAGCCGGCGCCGCTCGCGGTGGGGCATTACGTCGGCATCCTCGCGCCGGGGGCGGCCGCGCTGCGCGACCGGATGAACGTCGTCCTTCGCGACGCCATGAGGGACGGACGCCTCGAGGCGATTCTCCGGCGATGGGACGTGTGGAACGAAGATCAGCCGCGTCTCTACGCCCGCGTGCTCGCCGACGCGTCGCCGTATCCGGTCGCCGCGTCGAGCCTGTCGGCCTCCCCGGACGCGGCGCGGACCGTGTCAGGTCCGGGGACGCTGGATGCCGCGCGCCGCTACCTGCCCGCGCTGCTCCGCGCGGCGCTGATCACGATCGTGCTGTCGTGCCTGTCGATGGCGCTCGCGATTGCGGTGGGCGGGCTCATCGCGAGCGGCCGCGTCTACGGCGCGGCGCCGCTGCGCATCGCGCTCACCGGGTACGTCGAGATCGTCCGTGGAACGCCGCTCCTCCTGCAGCTGTTCGTGCTCTATTTCGGGCTTGCCGCGTTCATCCAGCTGCCCGCCTTCGTCGCGGCGCTTCTCGGCCTCGGTCTCAACTACGCGGCCTACGAGAGCGAGATCTACCGCGGGGCGCTCGAGGCGGTGCCGCCGGGCCAGCTCGAATCCGCACGGACGCTCGGCTTCACCGAGCGGCAGATCCTCGTGCTCGTCCGCGCGCCGCAGGCGTTCCGGCTCGCGCTCGCGCCGATGACCAACGACTTCGTCGCGCTGCTGAAGGACAGCTCCCTTGTCTCGGTCATCACCGTCGTGGAGCTCACCAAGGAGACGTCGATCTTCGCGGCCAACATCGGCAGCTGGGTGCTGCCGGGCATCATGTGCGCGGCCATCTACCTGGCGATGTCGCTGCCGCTGGCGCGCGTCGCGCGCCGCATCGAGCGCGGGTGGCGGCACGCATGAGCGTTCTCGACGTGCAATCGCTCGATGTTCGCCGCGGTGGACGGCCGATCGTCGCCGGCGTCTCGTTTGCCGCCTCGGCCGGCGAAATCGTCGCGCTGATGGGTGCGTCGGGCGCTGGGAAGAGCACGATCCTCCGCGCGATCGCGGGACTCGATCCGATTGTCGCCGGCACCGTGGCGATCCCGCGTCCGGTCGGCATGGTGTTCCAGTTCCATCACCTGTTCGCGAACATGAGCGCGCACAAGAACGTGTGGCTGGCGCCGGTGCACGTCTTCAGGCGTCCGCGCGCCGAGGCCGAACAGCGCGCGCGGGAGCTGCTGGTCTCGCTCGGCGTCGGAGACCGCGCGTCCGCGATGCCTCACGAGCTGTCGGGGGGCGAGGCGCAGCGCGTCGCCATCGCGCGCGCGCTCGCGATCGAGCCCAGGGTGCTGTTGATGGACGAGCCGACCGCCTCGCTCGATCCCGCCCGCCGGGGCGATCTGGCCGCCACGCTCCGTCAGCTCGCGAGCGCCGGCCGCACGATTGTCGTCGCGACGCACGACGCCGAGTTCGCGCGCGCCTGTGCGCACCGGGTGCTGAGCGTCGAAGGCGGCCGACTGCGTGGTGTATCGTAGAGGGCGTTCGGATTCCCGAACCTCGAACCCCGAACCTCGAACCCCCGGATCCCGCATCCCGGATCCCGGCCTGCATCCCATGCTAGAGACCAACGCCGTCTACATCGAGCGTGACACCGACCGCAAGATCCGGCATCGAAACAAGCTCTATTACAGGTTCAATCACTGGCCGATCTGGATTTTCGTCTTCTTCATCGCGCCCGGACCGCTGACCTTCGACCTGTTCGAGCGCGGCTTCGATCGACGGCTCGCAACGTGGCTGGGCGTCGTGCTCGCCGGAACGGCGATTGCCGGCCTGCGCGGCCGTCTCCCCGGCTGCGAGCCGCGGCCGTACATCATCCGCTTCACCGAGGATCGGCCGAACCCGCTCTATCGGCGCCTCTGCTACACGATTGCGTGGGGCGAAGTCGTCGCGTTCGCGTCGCTCAACATCGCGGGGCTCGTGTGGGCGATCGTCACGGGCATGTGGCGGCTGAAGCAGATGTACGCGGCCGCGTACTTTCCGATCGCCGGCACGATCTGGCTGCTCGGCGCGCTGGGACGCCTGCCGCGCGTGAAGGCGTCGACACAGGGCGAAGGGCACGAGCGCCGCTATTTCTACGGATCGGTCTGGGCCGTCGCGTGCGCGCAGCCGGTTCTCTGGCTGTTGTGGAAGGTCCTGCCGGAAACGCGCGGCACTGATGCGCTTAAGCTTGTGGTCTTCATCGCCGTGCTCGGCGTGGTCGGTTATCTGTCGCGACTCGGCCTGCTTCCTCGCACTCGCCCGATCGTCCCTGGCGAGCTCGCGGTGTCCGATTGATGGAAGGCCACGAGGGGTGGGACGAATACGCGCCCTTCTATGACTGGGAGAACGCGCGGACGCTCGGCCGGCGTGACATTCCGTTCTGGCGGACGCTGGCGCTGCAGTCGGAGGGCCCGGTCCTCGAGCTCGGCTGCGGCACCGGGCGCATCGCCATTCCGCTGGCGCGCGCCGGCGTGTCGCTGGTCGGCATCGATCGATCCGATGCGATGCTCGCGAGGGCGCGGCAGCGGATCAGGCGCGGCCGCCTCGGGGCGCGCGCGCGGCTCCTTCGCGGCGACATCCGCTCGCTTCCGTTCCGTCCGTCGACGTTTCCGCTCGTCATGGCGCCGTACGGCGTGCTGCAGTCGCTGCTGAGCGAACGCGACCTGGCCGACACGCTGCGGGCGGTGGCGTGCGTGCTCAAGCCGCGCGCGACGTTCGGCATCGAGCTCGTCGCGGATCTGCCGTCATGGGACGAGTACCGAAAGCGCGTGAGCCTGTCGGGGTGGCGCGGCGGACGGCGGGGCGCGCACGTGACGCTGGTCGAAACCGTGCGGCAGGATCGCGCGCGCCACCTGACGATCTTCGACCAGCAGTTCATCGAGCGCCGCGGCGAGCGGCAGCGGACGCACGCCTTTTCGCTGACGTTTCGGACGCTCTCGGTGCCGCAGATGACGCGGCGGCTCGAAAAGACCGGCTTTGAAATCTCGGCGCTGCTGGGCGATTATCGCGGCGGGCCGTGGGATCCGCGTGCGGACGTCTGGATGATTCTGGCGCGCCGGTGCTAGAATCAGCGGTCGCTTTTCCCTCGTATTTTCTGGAGTTTCCGCATGTCTGGCCATTCGAAGTGGCACACGATCAAGCACAAGAAGGGGGCCGCGGACGCCAAGCGCGGCAAGGTCTTCACCCGCATCATCAAGGAGTTGACGGTTGCCGCCCGCAACGGAGGCGGTGACGTCAACATGAACCCGCGGCTCCGGACGATCGTCGCCGACGCGAAGGCGCAGAACATGCCTCGCGAAAACATCGATCGCGCGATCCGGCGCGGGACTGGTGAAGAGCCCGGCGTCTCCTACGAAGACGTGATGTACGAAGGCTACGGCCCCGGCGGCGTGGCGATCCTGATCGAGACCCTCACCGACAACAAGAACCGCACGGTCGGTGAGATCCGCCACATGCTCGGCAAGCACGCCGGCAACCTCGCGGCCGAGAACAGCGTCGCGTGGATGTTCCACCGCAAGGGGCAGATCGTCATCGAGAAGGGGAAGGCCGACGAGGAGAAGCTCCTCACGGCCGCGCTCGACGCCGGCGCCGACGACATGAACGACGACGAGAGCGGGTGGGAAATCGTCTGCGCGCCCGAGAACTTCGAGAAGGTGCGCGACGCGGTGAAGGGGATCGGCGTCGAGCCGGCCAGTGCCGAAGTCGCGATGATCCCGCAGAACTACGTCAAGCTGACCGGCAAGGAAGCGCAGCAGATGCTGCGCCTGATGGAAGCCATCGAAGAGCATGACGACGTGCAGCATGTCTGGGCGAACTTCGATATCGAGGAGAAGGAGATCGAGGCCTCCCTCGCGTGAGAATCTTCGGCATCGATCCCGGCTCCGAGCGCACCGGCTACGGATGCGTGGAGTCGGATGGACGCCGTCACGTCCTCGTTGCCTGCGGCGCGATTGCCGCGCCGCCCGGCGACACGTTCCCCCACCGCCTGGCGCGCATTCACACGGAGCTCTCCACCCTGCTGGCCTCGTGCCGTCCTGACTGCGTCGCCATCGAAAACCTGTTTCACGCAAACAACGTCCGGAGCGCGCTCAAGCTCGGCCACGCGCGCGGCGTGGCCATGCTGGCGGCGGTCGAAGCCGGCTGCGAGGTGGTCGAGTACACGCCGGCCGAGATCAAGCGCGCTGTTGTCGGCTACGGCCGCGCGGAGAAGCAGCAGATCGGGCAGATGGTGAAGCTGCTGCTGGGTCTGACGGCGGCGCCGTCGCCGCACGACGCGGCCGATGCGCTGGCCGTCGCGATTTGCCATCTGCATTCGATGGCACCGGCCGGGATCAGGGATCAGGGATCGGGGATCAAAAGCGCCAATCCGCGTTCCCCGATCCCCGATCCCCGATCCCCGATCCCTACCCGGCGCCTGCGGAGCTGGCGCCAGTACCGTCCTCCGGCCAACGGATGATCGCATTCCTCCGGGGACGCGTTCTCGACAAGCATCCAAACCGAATCGTGGTTGACGTCAACGGCGTCGGATACGAGCTGTACGTTCCGCTCTCCACGTATTACGACGTCGGCGACGCGGGGACGGACATCTCGCTGCGCGTGCACACGCACGTGCGCGAGGACGCGCTGCAGCTCTTCGGATTCATCACGCCCCTCGAGCAGCAGCTCTTCGAGCGGCTGATCGCGATCAGCGGCATCGGCCCGAAACTGGCGATCGCGGTGCTCTCCGGGATCGACAGCCGCGAGCTCGTCGTGTCGGTGCAGCGCGCGGACGTCGCCCGCCTGACGCGGATTCCCGGCATCGGCAGGAAGACCGCCGAGCGCATCGTGCTCGAGCTGAAGGATCGTCTCGCCGACGTCGCCGCGTCGGATGCCGGCGCTAGCGTGGATGCGCCGCACGGCGATCGACTGCGCGACGACCTCGTCTCCGCGCTCGAGAACCTGGGCTATCATCGGCCGCTGGCCGAAAAAGCTGCGGATGCGGCGCGCGCGCGCAACGGCAGCGCCGCCTTCGAGGACGCGTTGAAGAGCGCGCTGCGCGAGCTGATGCGATGAACGACCCGTCGACCCCTCGAGAATCCCGCCTGGTCACCGCGGGGCGCGTCGACGAAGACGCGCAGTACGAGGCGGGGCTTCGCCCGCGATTGCTCGACGAGTACATCGGCCAGGATCGCATTCGCGACAACCTGGAGGTGTCGATCGCCGCGGCACGCGGGCGCAAGGAGGCGCTCGATCACGTCCTCCTGTACGGCCCGCCGGGGCTCGGCAAGACGACGCTCGCGTACGTGATCGGCAACGAGCTCGGCGTGCCGGTGCGGGCGACGGCGGGGCCCGTGATCGAGAGGGCCGGCGACCTCGTCGCGATGCTCACGAACCTCCAGGAGCACGAGGTGCTCTTCATCGACGAAGTGCACCGGCTGGCGCCGGCCATCGAGGAGATTCTCTACCCGGCGATGGAAGACTACGAGGTGGACATCGTCATCGGCCAGGGGCCGAGCGCGAGGTCGGTGAAGGTGCCGCTGCAGAAGTTCACGCTGATTGGCGCGACCACCCGCGCGGGCCTGCTGACGTCGCCGCTCCGCGCGCGCTTCGGCATCGTCCACCGGCTGGACTTCTACACCGACGGCGACATCGAGGAGATCGTCCGACGCTCGGCGCGCATCCTCGGCGTGCCGACCGACGAGGCCGCGGCGCTCGAGATTGCGCGGCGGTCGCGGGGCACCCCCCGCATCGCCAATCGTCTCCTCCGCCGCGTACGCGACTACGCGCAGGTACGCGCCGACGGCCGCATCAGCGCCGAGGTCGCGCGCGCGGCCATGACGCTCCTCGAGGTGGACGACCATGGCTTCGACGAGGTGGACCGCAAGCTGCTGCGGACCATCATCGACAAGTTCAGCGGCGGGCCCGTGGGGGTGAACTCCATTGCCGCCGCCATCAACGAAGAAAAGGACACGATCGAGGATATCTATGAGCCGTTCCTGATCCAGGCCGGCTTTCTCGACCGAACGCCTCGCGGTCGTGTCGCCACGGCGCGCGCCTACGAATACTTCGGGCTCACAGCGCCCGGGAGGGGCTCCGGACTGTGGTGATCGATCCTTCCGCGCGGACGGTTCACCGCGCACGCATTTCGAGCCTGGCGACCTACGTGCCGCCACGGCTGCTGACCAACGCCGATCTCGAACGGCTCGTCGAGACCACCGACGAATGGATTCTCCAGCGCACTGGCATCCGCGAGCGCCACATCGTCGATTCCGGGGTGGCGACCTCCGACCTGGCCGCGGAGGCCGCGCGCGAGGCGATTCGCCGCGCGGGCCTCACGCCCGCCGACATCGACTTCATCGTCGTCGGCACGACGACGCCCGACATGATGTTCCCGAGCACCACGTGCCTCGTCCAGACGAAGATCGGGGCGCCGCACGCATGGGGCTTCGACCTCGGCGCCGCGTGCTCGGGGTTCACCTACGCGCTGACGACTGCGGCGCAGATGGTGTCCGCCGGCGGCAGCAAGCATGCGCTCGTGATCGGCGCGGACGTGATGTCGAGCATCATCGACTACACCGATCGCACGACGTGCGTGCTGTTCGGCGACGGGGCCGGCGCGGTCGTGGTCGAAGCGTCGGATGACGACGGCATTGGCATCATCGACTTCGAAAACTACGTCGACGGAAGGGGCGGCGACGCGCTGTGCATGCCCGCGGGCGGCAGCCTGCGCCCGGCGTCGCGGGAAACCGTGGACCAGCGCCTGCACTACGTGAAGCAGGACGGGGCGACGGTCTTCAAGTTCGCGGTCCGTAACACGGAAGAGGCCGCGTCGCGGATCCTGGAGAGGAACGGCGTGAAGCCGTGCGAGATCGACCTCTTCGTGTCGCACCAGGCGAATCGCCGCATCATCATGTCGGCGACCGAGAAGCTTGGCATCCCTCCGGAGAAGGTCGTCATCAACATCGAGCGCTTTGGCAACACGACGGCAGGGACGATTCCGCTCGCGCTCAACGATGCGGTCGAGCAGAAGCGCCTCAAGAAAGGCGATTTGCTGCTGCTCGCGTCCGTCGGCGCCGGCTTTACCGTCGGCACCGTGCTGATGCGCTGGGGGCTCAAGGAGTAAATCCCATGCGGCCCGTCAAACCTCGAAGGCGCTACAGATTCAGCCGAAGCGTGGCGGCGCGACGACGAAGACGAGGGAATGATTCAACCGCATGCCACGGATTTGGGCCAATGGCCTGTCACGGCGATTTGTGCAGCGCGTTCGCGAACAGCACAACTCATTCGACACGAGACAGTACGCGCGAGGACGCGACGGTCGGAAAAAGATTATTCGTGATGCGATCGTTTACAAGCCTCGCTAGCTGTTGCACGCTCGTCATGGTTGGTTGCGCTTTGGCGGCAGCGGCGCAATTACAACAGGTTGAAGAGGTTCGCCATCCGTCCTCTGCACCCGCCGACGATTTTCTCGGATGTGTATCACGTATCAGCAGCGAGCCCGTGCTTGCGACTACCAGATCCGCCTTCATGAGATCCCTGCTGCGCAAGGCCGCGCCGAGGCGCTGATTGCGATCGTTGGCAGTGTTAACGACATTGGCCGCCTTGTGTATGGCGAACGTAGGGTCGATGGCTACCATCCGCTCTGGGAC
>Ga0137419_10000563_pt1 | contig 13867 bp, 14 predicted proteins | sample CZODoug3_1_2_16f_FD_108279 | JGI IMG/M metagenome (GOLD analysis project Ga0137419, IMG submission 108279) | Vadose zone soil fungal communities from Angelo Coast Range Reserve, California, USA - CZODoug3_1_2_16fungal (Illumina Assembly) | ecosystem: Environmental > Terrestrial > Soil > Vadose... | reverse complement strand
CAGCAACATCATGCGCAAACTGAGTTTTCATTCGATCCGCGATCTGGTGGTGTACGCCATCAAGAACAACATTATCCAAATCGAAATGCCGCCGCAGATCAAGACTCCCCCCACGGGCAGTCCTGCTGCGTAGTCCTCGGGGTGTTGTCTCATGGAGACTGTCAGCGGGCAGTTTCTGCGCCGTAGTACCCGCTCCGAGTGCGGACTGTAAGGCGCCCGTATCCTGGGGCACGCGCCTCTACCCGCACCGATTGGAATTCAGGTTTCGCATTCTGATTGTGGGGCTTGTACGCAAGGGTGTATTGGCTGCGGATATCGTGAGCCACGGTGCGAGTAATCGAGTCCACCTCATCCAGGCTTTGCGGGAAAAACGCCACCCCGCCCGACCCGTCAGAGAGTCTTTGCAGAGCTTCATGGCCGGGATCGCGCAAATCCCCGCCCATGAGACCGATGGCATAAAGAGTTGGGCCATGGCTTTGTTGCAGCCGGCGCGCCGCCTCTTCGAGAGTTTCCTGGCTCATGTTGTCTTGCCCATCGGTAATCACCAGCAGAACTTTCTTATCTAGCCGCGGATTGTTTTTCAAATGGACGGCGGAGGCCACTATCGCATCGTAGAGCGCTGTACTGCCCTGCATGGAAACTTGGTGCAGTGCTCGCTCCAGTAGTCCGGGGTCAGAAGTAAAGTCCTGGTCCAGGTAGTAATTCTGGCTGAAGTTGACCACGAAGATTTCATCCTGTGGATTGCTGGCGCGAATCAAATTCGAAACTGCCTGGTTGACTTTGTCTCGCTTGTCTCGCATGGAACCGGAGTTGTCGATCACGATTCCCATGCCTACCGGGACATCTTCCCTTCGAAATGACGTAATGGCCTGCGGCGCCCCATTCTCGAAGACGGAGAAAGCGCCCCGATCGAGGTGGGGAACAAGATGGCGCCTCTCATCGACCACGGTTGCGTGTAACACCACTTCTTGCACCTGCTTTTTGAACACGAACATGCCGGGATCATTGCCCGGGGGCTCCTGAGTGGCATTCTGCTGCGCCGCAGGCTCTTGGCCGGCGGGTTCCTGCGTGGTGGCGTCGGGCGGCGCGGCAATGCCGTCAGCGGGCAGCGTCTGGGGATTAGGAGCAGATCCTTCTGGCGGTGTCGACCGCGGGGCCGAAGGATCAGCTTGAGCTGACGCTCCCAGTGTGAATGCCAGAACAAAGACAGCGACGACTAGTACTGGGCGGAATCGCTGTGATGCAACTGAGCCCATGAAAAATGGTCCTCCATCCGGCATGTTTAGATGCCACTTTGCGCCCAAACGCGAACCCTAGAGGCGCTTGATTTCTGAGATTAGAGTGTTTTGTAGGAGCGCTGTAAATCAGCCGCGCAACTACAGGAAACACCTGAGGACGAAATTGAATGGCTGCCGGGTCACTAAGGGAAAAATGCGAAGGAGTAAATTCCGAGAATCTGCCCTTCCATCGAACGCCGAGCCAGGGCATCAAGATCAGGTCCCCGGTTCCCCGTGCACGAACCCCTGCATGAAATTGAGATATCTTGAAACCCCCCGGGGATGTTCGCGAGAGCCGCCGCGTAGATTGGCACAACAAAACTGGAAAAACTTACACCATTTACCTTACGGCACGCACCTAAGCATCGGCGCCTCAAGCATAAGAATTTGGCAATCTCGGTGCTTTTAAGCTCCGTTGCCAGGCAAGTGTTTGAATACTGGCTTCTTGCCGCTGATCAATGGGAGCCAATAACGGAACGGTTTCATCCAGCGCGGGCCTGAGAGTACAAGATGGCGGCTCCCAGGTTATGAGGTGAAGCATGAGCGGACTTCGAATCCTGATTGCTGACGACCACGAAGTCGCCAGACAAGGAATCCGGGCTTTACTGGAGACTCATCCTGGGTGGGAAGTATGTGCCGAGGCCAGGGACGGGCGTGAAGCCGTCGAGCTGGCCACCAACTCCAAACCAGATATCGCTCTTCTCGACATTGGAATGCCCAATTTGAACGGCCTGGACGCGGCACGACAGATTCTGGCAATGTCGCCGGCGATCAAGATTCTGATTCTAACTATGCACGACGCGGAGCAAGTGGTGCGCGAAGTCTTGGCAGCCGGAGCACGCGGTTTTGTACTCAAATCGGACGCAGCGCGAGATCTGGTCGCCGCCGTCGATGCTTTGCAGCATCGGAGAACGTTTTTCACGACCAGGGTGACACAAATGGTTTTGAACGGGTACCTGCATCAGGAAAAAGAAAGCCAGCCCTCGGTGAAAGGCGTTTTGACCCCGCGCGAGCGGGAGGTTATTCAACTCCTCGCCGAAGGCAAGACCAGCAAGGAAGTAGCGGTCGCCCTCAAACTCAGCGTGAAAACCGCAGAGACCCACCGGACAAATCTCATGCGGAAACTTGACCTGCATTCGGTTGCGGATCTAACGCTGTATGCCATACGAAACGGGATCGTTCAGATTTTCTGACTTGCTGTCCCACCGGCAGAGTCACGTCAATCATTCCCAGGTGACGGAGACGCAGTTTGCTGATAGTGCTTTTGGAAGGCCAATAGTCGCTGCTCGAGCTGGGCCAGGGATAGAAAGTCATTGGGAGTAAGCACCTTTCTCTGGACGATGGAGAAGTAGATTTCGATTTGGTTGAGCCAACTGGCGTGGATAGGGGTGTGCACCAAGACGGCATTGGGCCATTGTGAGCGGATGCGCTGTGCGGCCTTCTGGCCGCGATGAGCGGAGCAGTTGTCCATGATCCAAAAGACGCGGTGGGCAGACTGGTAAGGCTCTTGGGTCATGACCTCAGCCATGAGGCGGTCGGTCGGGGCGATGCCGCTTTTGTTCTCGCAGCGACCGAATAGTTTGGCGCGATGGACGTCCCAGGCCGCCAGATAGGTCCAGGCACCTTCTCGGAAGTACTCATGCTCTACGCGCATCGGGCGGCCGGAAGCCACAGGTAGAGTGGGTTGCTTGCGACGGCGAGCTTGCACGCTGGTCTTTTCGTCGGCGGAAATGACAAAGTCGGTGGGGCGGAGAGGGACTCCCTCCCACAGGCGTTCATAGAGGTCCAGGACGCGTCCCGCCTTGGCTGCGAAATCTGGGTCGCGGGGAAAGATCCAACTGCGGTGCTGCCACGGACGAAGGGCATCCGTATTCAGCCAGCGCCACAGGGTAGTGCCGCTGATCTCCGCAACCAAGCCTTGCGCCACCACTTCCTGTTGGATATCGGCGATGGAGAGTCGCGAAAGTGGGAGTCCCAGACGATGAGGAAGTTCACAAGCGAGGGCCTTTACTTGCACGACGACGCTGGGGGGAAAAGAGGGCGGGCCGCCCGCCCCGAGGTTGCTCCTCAAGGCCGGGCAAACGCGCCAAGGCAAATCGTTTGCGCCACTTGCTAACGATCTGCCGGGGTGTGTTTAAGCGCGTGGCAATGACGTCGTTCGACAATCCCTGCGCTGCCAAAAGGATGACCTTAGCTCGAATAACGTCCCGATACGGTGACGTATATTTTCGAGCTCGTGTTTCCAGTTTTTCTTGCTCATCGGATGTGAGCACTATGCGAAACGGGCTAGAACGTGACAAGACAGTCCTCCGCCGAGGACCAGTCTAGATGCGTTCAGCGTCATGTTCCATAAAATTATACGTCACTGTATTTACGTTCCTGAGTACTAAGCTAGCCCTTGATAAATCTGATTCTCGAAGAAAGACGCCGGGCGAAGATCGTACCGCCGTTCGGCACCCGAGTTTATTGTCTGGCAAAGCAGCGCAAACCTAGTCCAGGAGAGGTGTGATGAATAAAGATCAGGTTAAAGGCAAGGTTAAGGACGTGGCTGGAAGGATTGAACGTCAAGCCGGGGAGTGGACGGGCGACGAGAAAAAGGAAGCCCACGGAACCGTGAAACAGGCGGAAGGCAAGATTCAGAACGCCTGGGGCAATATCAAAGACGCCGGCAAAAAGGCAGCCGCCGAAGCCAAGGCTCCGTCGAAGAGCCCCCAGCGAAGTCAGGAGGTCGACGATGAGGATGCTGCGTCTTCTCGTCGCCGAGCGCGCTGACAGGCAAATTGGAAGTCAGCGGACAGGGTAAGGAATTTTCTGGGATCGGTACAGAAATACCTGCATTGCCCAAGCACAAAGCCTGAGCTACTTTGTTCCTTACGTGTGGTTTCCAACGCTGCCCCCAAGCAGGGTGTGCGGCGACGAAAAGTCGCCATGCACCCTGCTTTTCCTTTCCCTTATAGGTAAAAGCAGCCAAGGTGCTTGACTATTTCGACGATGAACTCGCGGGTATGAAGAAGAACCGCCGCTAGGCAGGCTGAAAGCGGAGGCCTAAAGAATAGGATCGTCCTCTACCCGTGGCGGAGGGTTTCTCCCCGGGGAGGGTTTGCTCAGCACATCGCAGCCCAGCGCCACGACGGCGACCAGCATGAATAAGTGGATCATCCCGGTCAGGTGCACGCTGAGTCCCAGTATCCAAAAAAGAAGCAGAAACGAGGCCAGTACTCGAGTCATGGAAAAGCCCCCTTAGCGCGCTGAAAATGGTGAAAGCTTCCACAGTTGAGCTAAGGCCTGAGCCGCATCTGATACCGCACGCTTTTCCCTGCCGTCCTGACACTTCAATGCGGCAGCCTGACGGTGGCGCTGCACAATCGGGAGGCGACGTTTGATTAGATCCGGCTGGCGAATTTCCACCACGGCCGTTTCAAAGACCTGCCGCAAATCCTCGGCAGACGAAATATTTTGCGGTGAATTATTTCTAGTAGCCATAGGGTCCAGCTCACTTTCTCAGTCTGACTGGTAGCACTTTAAAAGGTGAATCCACAGACTGAAATACAGGAATGTGCCAGTCTTCTCAGCGGCTTTTCGGTATCCACTGGCACCGCACCCTGTAAGATTCAGTCCAGATGAGACTGGCACGAACCGCCAGCGGCGCCCGCAGGGCCATTCCGGGGACGCGATTACAGGATTTCCCCGATAGCTTTGTCTCTATATGTGGCGTAACCGCGGTGCGTGAAATTGTGCAGAAGCTGTGAAGAATGTGAAAAAGTCCTAGAGACTAGCGGCTGGAGTAAGAGTGGAGTAATAACGGTCCGGACGGGGCCCTTGACCATCGGATATCGAGAACAAAGGGCTGGATTCTTATGGCTAACGCCCCAAAAATTAGCCCCCACGCCAGTTCAGGCGACGGCTGAATCGCGCCCCAGGCAATTCTGCAGGGCTCGTAACGCGTACAGAGCGTCATCCAAGGCTTGATCCTCCTCAATATTGTCAGTGCTACTGAAGAACAGTTCTCGCGCGCGCAGAACGATTGCCTGTTCCGCGTCGGCAATACGGGCGGGAATCTTCCTCTTGTCAGTTTCAAACAGTGCTGCTTTGTAAAGCTCGTGCCATTGATCGACCCTGATTAGGGTGGGGGTGGTAACGCCATTCATACACTCACCTATGCACTCGAGGACCGAGCGGGGAACCTCAAAAGTATTCGATAAAAAGACCTTAAGGCGATCTCCGGGTAAGGCTCCATCGGGTAAACACTGTATCTCAGGCGCAGAGTTGTGAATTCCGGGAGGGAAAAGTTGGGGCTTAGACTTGTAGGCGAAAGTCGGGGCGGAAGGGCACCCCCTGGAGTGGCCGCCCTTCCGTTCCTGGGTTAAGCAGCTCTCTTTGACTTAGTCTTACGCTGTCCTTGTCCTCGTCCTGCCATCTCCATCCGTGTTTCCTGCTCCGCCTCCTCGCCTTCAGCGGCCGCGGGATTCACCTGCTCGGAGATTTGGCTTAGCGTCTCATCGGCTTTCTTCTCTTCATTTAACGTCTCTTCCAGCAAAGAAGCCTGTTCCGACTCACCCAACACTTCAGCAAACGAGCGGACCGTTCCATAAGCCGCGATCTCGTAGTGCTCAACCCGCTGAGCGGCTCCGATCATACCTGCATCCAGCACCGGCTCGGGATAGTCCTCGCTGATGAGTTCCGACCCTTCCTTCACCAGCCCTTCCATAGCAATACATTTCTTACCGCTGGGTTTCTCCCCCAGCTCTTCGAAAATCTGTTCGAGACGGGTGACGTGGCCGGAGGTCTGGCGCAGATGCTCCTCGAACGCCTGACGCAATTCCTGGTTGGACGCGGCCTTCGCCATCTTCGGCAGCGCCTTCACAAGCTGGGTCTCGGCGTTATACAGATCCCGTAGCTCATCAATGTACAACTCCCGCAATGAATCCTGTGGCATCGTGATTTCCTCCTTAGAAATGAAGAGCGCAAAATCCTCCTGCGGAGGCGGATGTCCGAGTTGACTGATCGCTCTTGCCTCAAAATAGTTCTTCTTTTTGCGCAGGAACAATACCCCCGATGCTGTATGGACACCTGAGAACTGGGTTGCAAGGATGACTCAGAAGTCAATTTTATGGAGGTGCAACAGTGAGAGCGGTGAGTTATGCCGGGGCGCACAAAATGTCAGTTACGAACCATCCCAAACCAGAGTTGAAGACCCCAGGCGACGCCATTTTGAGAGTTACCACCAGCGGCATATGCGGCAGCGATATTCATATGTATGACGGACGCACTCCTCTGAAAGAAGGCACCGTCGTCGGTCACGAAATTATGGGCGTGATCGATGAAGCAGGCGAAGCGGTTGTGCGCATCAAGAAAGGAGACTGGGTCGTTCTCCCTTTCAACACTGCCTGTGGGTATTGCCTTCACTGCCGCCGGGGAAATACGCATGCTTGCCTGACCATGAATCCGGAAGGCGCTTCGGCGGCTTACCGGTACGCAGATATGGGACCGTACGCCGCCGGCCCGGCAGAATCTGTACGGTTCGGGCTCGCCCTTTGCCGCGCGGGCCAGACTTCGAGGAGGACTGAATGAAATCAAAATCCAGCCGAAAGATTCGCTATGCGGTTGTCGGGCTGGGCCATCTGGCTCAAGTTGCCGTTTTGCCGGCATTCAAGAGCGCCAAGAATTCCCAACTCGTCGCTCTGGTCTCCGATGATGCGGAAAAGCGGAAAAAGTTGGGAAAGCAATACGGAGTTGATCGTGTCTCCTCCTACAAAGAATACGAAAATTGTTTGTCCCAAGAAGTGGATGCGGTCTATATTGTGCTGCCCAATCACCTCCATAAAGAATATGCGGTCCGCGCTGCAAAAATGGGAGTCCACGTGCTCTGTGAGAAGCCCATGGCCGTCACCGTAAAAGACTGCCAAGCCATGATCGATGCGGCGGAGGGGAATGGCGTCAAACTGATGATTGCTTATCGCTTGCACTTCGAGAAGGCAAACCTCGAGGCAGTTCGGCTTGTCGAAGCGGGGAAACTCGGGACCTTGAGACTTTTCGGCTCGGAATTTGCCCAACAAGTTGCTGCCGACAATATTCGCCTGACCGAACCCGTCTCTCGGGGTGGCGGCCCTGTGTACGACATGGGCATTTACTGCATCAATGCTGCCCGCTGTCTTTTCCGGGAAGAGCCGACGGTGATATTTGCCGCCAGCGCCAACACCGGAGAAACTCGATTCCGAAAGACGGAGGAAATGACGTCCGTCCTTATGCGATTTCCAGGCGAGCGTCTCGCAACCTTCACCGGCAGCTTTGGAGCGGCTCCGGTCAGCAGTTACACCGTGGTGGGAACCAAAGGTTCGGTGGTCGCAAACCCTGCATACGAGTATTCCGAAGGACTCCAACTGCGCATCACCATCAACGAGAAAACCAGGATTCGGAAGTTTCCCAAGCGCGACCAGTTTGCGGCGGAGCTGGTGTATTTTTCGGATTGCATTCTTCAGAACAAGGAACCCGAGCCATCAGGCGTTGAAGGCCTGGCGGATGTGCGGATCATTGAGGCGATTTATGAGTCTGTCCACGCTGCGAAGCCGGTTCATTTGCCGCCGTTCTCCAGGCGGACGAGACCGACTCCACGGCAGGAGATTGGAAGGCCTGCGCACCGCCTGCCAAGAACCGTAAAAGTGAAGTCGGCATCCGGAGAAGCAGCCTGATCGACTCCTCCGCTTTGCTGCGCCGTGATGCTTGCCTGCGAAGTGGCAACCGGTCGATGTGGTTGCCAGCGCGCGGGCACGTGGCAGGTCCCCACTTTGCCCGTTCAGCCACAGTTAAGCCGCTAGACACCCCGACACGCCCGCATTTCTCGAATTCCCCGCCAACCGTGTAGCGTTCGCCGCCATCGAAAAAGAGGTTCTCATTCCATATCTCAGTGAGCGGGGGAAAAGCCTGATGCCGTATCGCGGTGTGATTCTTACAAACATTCTGGGGCTGGCATTCCTTCTCACGTTATCCGGGAGAGGCCTGGCCCAGTCGTTTGATTCCGGGGCGCCACAAGCGGCTACTTCCTATCAGCTGACCGTGACACTGGTCGGCACGGGCGGCGGCACGGTCACCAGCAGTCCCGCCGGAATCAGCTGCCAGCCGACGTGCAGCAACTCATTTGCCTCCGGCGCGGTAGTGAAGCTGACGGCTGTTGCTGCCAAAGGCTCTGTTTTTACGGGATGGGCCGGAGCTTGCACGGGCCGAAATTCAACGTGCAATGTCACCATGAACACAACTCGATCGGTCACTGCGACATTCAATATTTCGCAAACCGTTAACGTACTCCAACACATCGTCTTCATGGCACAGGAGAACCGCTCGCTCGATCACTACCTCGGCGCATTGCGTGCTTATTGGGCGGCAAATGGTATCCACGACCAGTCCTTCGACGGCCTGCCTCAGTTCAATCCGACTTCGGGGACCGCGCCCCTTTACGGTCCGCCTCCAACAAATCCGGGTTGCGATCCGGCACACCCGCTTCCGAGTGACTGTACGATAGACAGCAACAGTCCGCAGGTCGCCTCGTACAAGTTGATCACACAGTGCATCGAGAATCCCAGCCCTTCCTGGAACGAGAGCCACGTTGACTGGAACCTCAGCAATTCAGTTTCGTCGGCCGCCACTCTGGACGGGTTTGTCTGGACCGCTGCTCACGATGGCAGGAACAACCAGCCGCCGTACTACGACACAACAGGCGTCCGCGCCATGGGTTACTACACAGACGCGGACCTGAACTACTACTACTTCATGGCGTCGAAGTTCGCTACATCGGATCGGTGGTTTTCTCCAGTGATGACACGCTCCGCCCCCAACCGTGAATATCTGATCGCTGCTACTTCGCAAGGCTATGTCTACCCGATCGGTACCGACAAGGGCGACCAATCCCTTCTGACGGCCACTACGATTTTTCAGGAATTGCAGAACGCCGGTATCAGGTGGAAGATCTATGTCGACCCTGACAACAGTCCTTGCGCATCCAACCCGACTCCACAGTGTTTGTTAACCCTGAGCTACGTCCAGAATTTCGCCTGGGGACGGACTATCCCCAGCCAGTATCCGCAGAGCCTGGCGCCAATATCGCAGTACTTCACAGATTTGAAAAATGGGACACTGCCCCAGGTAGCAGAAATTGAGCCGGCCTCAAACGCGGGACTTGACGAGCACGGTTCGGATTCCGATCAATACCCCATTAACATCCAGCTCGGCGCCAACTTTGTTTCGTCTCTGATCAATCGATTGATGACCAGCTCATCGTGGAGCAGCTCGGCATTCATTCTTACTTACGATGAGTTCGGGGGTCTCTACGACCACGTACCGCCACAGCCCGCAGTGAGTCCGGACGGGATCCGGCCCAAGGATCTACTTCCCGAGGACATTTGCACCGTCACTACAGGCCCGACCTGCGATTTCACCTATACGGGTTATCGGGTACCGCTGATCGTAGTTTCGCCCTATGGCAAGAAAAATTTTGTCTCTCACCACGTAGCCGATTACACGGCAATCTTGAAGCTAATTGAAACACGTTTCCATCTGCCGGCTTTGACCAAACGCGACGGCGTTCAGATAAATATGACGGAATTCTTCAACTTCAATTTCCCGCCGTGGACGACGCCGCCAACTCCTCCGGCGCAGTACACGAACGGCTCTTGCTATCTGCAACATTTGCCGTGAGGCACGATCGGGGCCCGCAGGCGTCCCTACCACGAGGGCCACAATTTTTGCGCTGCGAAAATGATTCAAGGCCCTGCGACCGTCTCCGGACGTGTACAGGATGGTTCGTTCCCAGAGGAAAAGCACTCGGCGCAGTCAACCGTCACACTCATCCGACTAGAATGAAAGCTCTGTCGACAGAGCTTGAGCGGCCCTGGCGAGTGGCATCAGGCAGTCAGCACAGTCCGTAATTTCATGGCCGACAATTTTCCAGGCGGAGCCACGGCAACACGCGATCCGTTGCCCCAGAGTCTGATCCAGCCGGGACCCGTTCCGAGAAGGACAATGGGATGAGCCATCCGCCCGACGGAAAACAGGTTGGCAATTTCCGATGGGTTATTTGCGGGTTGCTTTTTTTCGCCGCAACCGTCAATTATGTCGACCGCCAAGTCATCGGCATTCTGAAGCCCACTCTCCAACGCGAGCTTCACTGGAGTGAGGTCGACTACGGCAACATTATCGCTGCATTCCAATTCGCTTATGCCCTCGGTTATCTCTTCGTGGGGCGGGCTATCGATTGGCTGGGTTCGCGCAAAGGCTTTTCCCTAGCCGTTGTTTTCTGGAGCCTGTCCGAAATGGCCCATGCAGTGGCGCGTTCCGTAACCGGGTTCGGCATCGCTCGTGCTGCTTTGGGATTAGGCGAAGGCGGAAGTTTCCCAGCTTCCGTTAAGACCGTGGCCGAGTGGTTTCCCGAGAAAGAGCGCGCCCTGGCCACGGGCATTTTTAATGCCGGCACGAATGTTGGCGCGTTGCTAGCTCCTCTGACCGTCCCCTGGATCACAATTCACTATGGTTGGCGGTGGGCATTTCTCATCACCGGCGTGCTCGGTTTTGGTTGGGTGCTGCTCTGGCTTATTTTTTATCGTTCGCCCGAACAGAGCCTGACGCCACCTGGGTTAAGACTTGCCAACCCACCGCAGCCGACAGTCAACGTCCCCTGGGCAGGACTTCTCGCTCACCGACAGCTTTGGGCGGTCGTTATCGGCAAGTTCCTGACCGATCCCATTTGGTTTCTTTATCTGTTCTGGATTCCCGATTTCCTCAATAAGACTCGTGGCGTCACTTTGTTCAATCTTGGACTGCCGATGGTCGCCATCTACGTGGCTGCCGACTTCGGCAGCGTGGGTGGAGGTTGGCTATCGGGAGCGCTGATTCAACGAGGATGGAGCGTCAATGCCGCGCGCAAAGCCGCAATGCTGACATGCGCCTGCGGCGTGCTTCCTATCCTGCTGGCGGTAAACGCACGCAGCCTCTGGATGTCGGTGGGATTGGTTGGCTTGGCCGCTGCTTGCCATCAGGGATGGTCCGCGAACATGTACACATTGGCCTCTGACATGTTTCCCCGGCAAGCTGTGGGATCGGTGGTCGGCATTTCTGGAATGTCTGGCTCAATCGGCGGAATGCTGATTGCCGAGGTGGTCGGTCTCATCCTGCAACGGACAGGTTCGTACTACGCAATTTTTGCTATCGCCGCTTCTACGTATCTGTTGGCGATCTGTCTCATTCATCTCCTCGTGCCCCGTCTCGAGCGCGCATCCTGAAATGAGCCCCGATCAGAGTGTATGGCGGAGGGAGAGGGAAGTTTCTGCAGTTTCCCCTAATTCGCTGCCATTTCGCGTAAAACGGTATCACTGGCATCAGTGCTCAGGCAGTTCACCATGCCAACAAAGCGTCGTTGCCCACGTCAACCGTAGGCATGACCCAAACTGCCGAAGGATTGGCGAACGACGCCATGTGGTCCAGCGTCGCGGATGAGTTCCACCGCCAACCCTGTACTCAAGTCGGAGCAGTCTTCGCTAGCAGGTGGAGAATTCAGTGGCAAAAACAAAACGCCCCAACTCTTTCGAGTCATAGGGGCGTTCGTTTGAACAGCCCTCCCCCGAAGTCTGCTCACCATTAGCCTAACGGCGTGGGTGGTGGATGGGAATGGCTCTGACGGGCCACTGTGGAACACGGCAGCATTAGCTGTGACGGTCGATCACGTTGCTTTCCGCCTCCCGCAGAACGCCGCAATGCAGGGCGCTGTTCATTCCGAATAGCCTTCTCCTTCGTCGTCATCCTCTTCGCTTTCTTCTTGGTCATCCTCTTGTTCTTCGTCGTCTTCTTCTTCGGGGACTTCCCGAAGCAAGGCGTCGGCAGCGACCATCCGATCAAGCGGAACCGCAAAATGTATTCTGCTCATGCCCAATGGTACGCTCGATCCTTGAAGCGATATTCAGTTCTCATTCGCAAAACGTTAACGGAGTCTTTCGGCCGATGAGCCCATCGAATCATCGGCAGCAGGACCCCGGCAAGAACATTGTCGATTGGCCACGAATCCAACGTCGTCAGTAAACCCATCAGCCGTAGAGACCCTCATTGCAGTCCAGTTGGCGGAGTGCTCGCTGCATGCTCACGGGAGGTAATCTTTCCCTTGGATCTCTGGTCGGGTTTGGTTACCTTATTTGGAATCACTCTGCGCAATTCGATCATGCTTATTTCGCATTACGAACACTTGGTTGAAGTGGAAGGCATGCCTTGGGGGCTGGATGCTGCGCTTCGCGGCGCTTCAGAACACCTCGCACCCATATGGATGACGGCTCTAGCCACCGGACTCGGACTGTTGCCGCTAGCAATCGGAAGCGGCGACCCAGGCCGAGAAATCGAGGGTCCGATGGCTACGGTCATACTTGGCGGGCTTGTGACCTCGACGCTGTTAAATCTGCTCGTTCTACTCAGGCTCGCGTTGCGCTATGCAGGATTTGATCCACGCCAAGCGTTCTCCGGGGGGAGCAAAATGATAAACCGAATTGAATGTACCCTATTCGCGTTCGCGATTGGATGGCTCTGTGTATCGCCGCTCACAGCAGCCAGTTCTGACTCGCGGAAAATTGACGGCCCTCATTCCACGGTAACGGTACGGGTCTACAAGAGCGGCTTCCTTTCCGCCTTTGGTCACAATCATGAAATTCGGGGACCGATTCAATCCGGCGAAGTGCAGGAGGCCGATAGCCCATCGGTTGAGTTGCGCGTGGACGCACGCAAGCTTCGAGTCCTCGATCCTGAGGTATCGGAAGCAACCAGAACGCAAATTCAGGACACGATGCACGGCGTCCAGGTTCTCGATGTCGCTCATTTCCCGGAGATTCGTTTTCAATCTACTGCCGTGGACGCGAGAGGCCCAGACCATTGGATCGTGCATGGGAACCTGACATTGCACGGCAAGGATCGCCCAGTTGCGGTCGAGGTGACTCTCAAAGGAGAGCACTACCGAGGGTCAGCGACTCTAAAGCAGACCGATTTCGGAATGACACCGGTCACGGTCGCAGGTGGAACCGTAAAGGTGAAGGACGAGGTGAAAATCGAGTTCGAGATTGCGCTTATAAAGTAACCGACTCGAAGGCTGGAAAGGAAAGTTCTCTTTTTATACAGGCACGCGGAAAATGATACTTTTCTCCGATTCCAATCAGGGAGCGACCCGAAACATAGCTAACAGATCGTACCGGACACATGGGTTACACTTTTCCCCCTTTTTAGGAGGAAAAGTGAGGATGCCGTGGAAGGAATGTTCGGTGATGGACGAAAGACTCAGTTTGGGGCTCGCCGGCTAGCCCCCAGGCGATGGCGGAACTCTTGAGGAAGTTGGGGATTTCGCGCAAGACAGGCTCCAGGATCTTCGATCGCCACAAGGAATGTGGAGTGCAAGGGCTGACGGACGGAAGCCGACCTCCCTATCGGTATACCCATCAACTTCCCTTTCAGGTTGAGAACTAGATCCCGAAGGTTACGCGCGAGTACACCAGCCGGGGTGGCGGTAAGACCCGAGAGCGCCTGATCCGGAGATTCGTCTATGTTAGAGGACCTCGGAGCCCGGGGTGGGGGCT
>Ga0137419_10000561_pt1 | contig 13881 bp, 10 predicted proteins | sample CZODoug3_1_2_16f_FD_108279 | JGI IMG/M metagenome (GOLD analysis project Ga0137419, IMG submission 108279) | Vadose zone soil fungal communities from Angelo Coast Range Reserve, California, USA - CZODoug3_1_2_16fungal (Illumina Assembly) | ecosystem: Environmental > Terrestrial > Soil > Vadose... | reverse complement strand
TGCTCGGAAAGTTGGCCGCGGGACCGGCTCGAGCGGCCGTGCACGCGCGGCTCCGCGAGTGGGACGTTCATGGGGCGGGGCGGATCTTGCTGGCCCGGTTCCACGAGATGGGTCCCGACCGATTTTTCGCCGGAGCCGCGAGCCAGAGCACCGCAACGATTCTCACCGAGCTGATGCCGGAGGCCGCCGACCGCGCGAGAGATGGCGCGGACGCGGTCTCGCAAGGACGGTTCGATCTCCTGGGATACCGCAATCTCTACTTTGGTCAGCCGGTCGACTGGCGCCTCGATCCGATCTCGGGGCGTCGGGCTCCCGTGAAGCACTGGAGCCCCCTCAACGCCGTCGACGCGACCGAGGTCGGCGACTGCAAGGTCGTCTGGGAGCTGAATCGACATCAATGGCTCGTCGGCCTCGGACAGGCCTACGCGCTGACCGGGGACGAGCGGTATGCCTCGCTGTTCGCCGAGCACGTCGGCGACTGGATGCGCGCCAATCCTCCGAGCATCGGCATCAACTGGGCGAGCAGCCTCGAAGTCGCCCTTCGCCTCATCTCGTGGTGCTGGGCGGTGATGCTCTTCCGGCAGTCGAAGGCGCTGTCCCCGGAGCTCTTCCTGGACGTCCTCGGCGGGATCTGGGCGCACGCCTCGTACGTCGAGCGATACCTCTCGTACTATTTCTCGCCGAATACCCATCTCACCGGGGAGGCGCTCGGCCTCTTCTACGCCGGCGTCGTGTTCCCGGAGCTGCGAGCCGCCGAGCGTTGGCGGTCCCTCGGCGCGCGTATCCTGGTCGAGCAGAGCGAGCAGCAAGTCCTGACCGACGGCGTCTACTTCGAGCAGGCCACCTGCTATCAACGCTACACGGTCGAGATCTACCTGCACTTCCTGATTCTCGCGGCACGTAACGGGATCGCGGTGGCGACGACCGTTCACGACCGGGTGCAGCAGATGCTCGACTTCCTGCTCGCGGTCCGCAGCCCTGACGGCTCGATGCCGCAGATCGGCGACGCCGACGGCGGGTGGCTTCTTCCGCTCGCCACCAGGACGCCCGACGATCTTTCCGGAATTTTTTCGACCGCGGCCGCGCTGTTCGGCCGGTCCGACTACGCGTGGGCCGCCGGCGGACCGGCGCCGGAGACCCTGTGGCTGCTCGGATCGGCCGGGCTTCACGCCGTCGATCGACTCATCCCGGCTCCGCCGCGAGCGCCGCGCTCTCGCGCCTTCGTCCAGGGCGGCTATGCCGTGATGCGCGACGAATGGACGCCGGGGGCTCACCACCTGGTCTTCGACGTCGGACCCCTCGGCTGCCCCGTCAGTGGAGGTCACGGTCATGCGGACCTCCTCAGCATTCAGTGCTCGGTGTTCGGCGAGCCGTTCCTCGTCGACCCCGGGACCTACTGCTATTCAGTCGATACGTCCTGGCGGAATTTCTTCCGGAGCACCGCCGCCCACAGCGCGGTGATGGTCGACGGAACCAGCCAGGCCGTTCCCGGCGGCCCGTTCACCTGGCTGGCGCGGCCACGGGGGCGCCTTCGCCGGTGGCGGTCCACCGACGTCCTGGATCTCGCGGACGCCGAGCACGACGGCTATCGCCACCTCGCCGATCCGGTGCTCCATCGCCGGCGAGTCGTGTTCGTCAAGCCGCGGTACTGGGTGATCGTGGACGACGTCGACGGCGCGGCGGAGCACCGGGTGGAGCTGCGATTTCAGTTTGCGCCGATCGAGGTGATGCTCCAGTCGGCGCTCTGGGCCCGCGCGGCCGGGCGCGGCGGACACGGGCTGTTCATCCGGCCGTTCACGACGGTGCCGCTCCACGCCGAGGTGCTCGCGGGGCAGCGTGCGCCGATCCAGGGTTGGGTATCTCCGGACTACGGCCGGCGTCAGCCGGCCCCCGTGCTCGTCTATTCGGCCGTGGCACGGCTGCCCCTTCGGATCGTGACACTCCTCTATCCAACCCGCGATCCGCTGGCCTCCGCTCCCGTCGTCTCGCCAGTCGTCGACGGAGATGACCAGCCGGTGGGGCTCGTCTTCGAGGAGAGGGAAGAGTGCGTTCGCTTCACTGACGACGACGTGGTCGTCGATCACCGATAGCAGCGAGGAAAGACCGTGGAGAACAGCCAAGACATCGATTCACGGGCGTACCATCTGGTGGAGCTGGACATCGCGAGGTCTCTCGACGATCCCCGTCGAGTCATGCCCGTCATTCCTTCGGAGTGTCGCCGCATTCTAGACGTCGGCTGTGGCGCCGGGCAGACCCTGATTGCGTCCGACCTGGACCTCGAGACATTCGCCTGCGGGGTCGATCCGGACTTCGAGGCGCTTCGGTTGGGGGCGCGGCTGACGCCCCGTGTTCAGTTCGTCTGCGCGCTCGGGGAAGATCTGCCGTTCCGGTCCGCGTACTTCGACCTCGTGATCTCCCGCGTCGCGCTGCCCTTGATGAATATCCCGAACGCGCTCGCGGAAATTGCTCGCGTCCTCAAGCCCGGCGGAACGCTGTGGCTGGTGCTGCACCCGTGCTCCATGACGTGGCGCGAGCTGGGCCGCCGTCTGAGAGCCGTTCAGGTCAAGGGCATCGTGTTCCGGCTCTACGTCCTGCTGAATGGTCTCGCCTTGCATCTGCTCGGCAAGAGTTTCGCGTGCCCTTTCGTCGGTCGACACGAGTCGTTTCAGACGCGTGGCGGAATGCGACGGGCGCTGCGCGCGGCCGGGTGTGATCGGGTCGAGATCGGTGGCAGTGAACGCTCCTTCGTCGTGACCGCGCGCAAGGTCCCGGAGCCGAGGTGATCCCGATGGACACCGGCATCCTCCGCATCCGGGTCGGGCTGGCCTTGGCCTTCGCGCTCGTCCTTCCGTTCGCTGCAGCGGTCGCCGCGCCAACGCCGGCCAAAGCGCCTGATCCAGAGCTCCCGCGTCTGTACGTCGACACGACGCCGTCGCCGCCGACCGGTCGCACCCGCGTCGTGTCCGCGGGCGGAGACTTGCAGGCCGCCCTCAATGACGCGGGCGCGGGTGATGTCATCACGCTCGAAGCCGGGGCGACCTTCGCCGGCCCCTTCACGCTGCCCGATAAGCCGGGAGCCGGGTGGATCATCGTCCGGACCAACGCGCCCGACAGCGCGCTGCCTGCCCCCGGAACGCGCGTCGATCCGTCATACGCCAACGTCATGCCGAAGTTGATGGCGGCCTCCGGACCCGTGATCACGACCGCGCGCGGGGCCCATCACTACCGCTTCATCGGGGTCGAGATCCGGCCGCGCGACGGGGTCTTCCTTCACAACCTCGTGATGCTGGGTCAGACCGCGAACGCTCTTCAGCAAGTTCCCCACCACATCATCTTCGACCGCTGCTATCTCCACGGGGATCCGAAGAAAGGCGCGCGCCGGGGAATCGCGCTGAACTCCGCGCACACCGCGGTCATCGAGTCATACCTGTCCGATTTCAAAGAGGTGGGCGCGGACTCCCAGGCCCTGGCGGGCTGGAATGGTCCGGGCCCGTTCAAGATCGTCAACAACTACCTCGAGGGCGCCGGCGAGAACATGATGTTCGGCGGCGCCGACCCCTCGATTCCGGATCTCGTGCCGTCTGATATCGAGATCCGGCGCAACCACGTCGCCAAACCGCTGGCCTGGAAGGTGAATGATCCGGCCTACGCGGGCACGCACTGGTCGGTGAAGAATCTCCTGGAGCTGAAGAACGCGCGGCGGGTGGTGATCGAGAGCAATCTCTTCGAGCGCAACTGGCTGGACGCCCAGGCCGGCTTCGCGATCCTGTTCACCGTGCGCAATCAGGATGGCGGGGCTCCCTGGTCGGCGGTCCAGGACGTCACGTTCGCAAACAACATCGTCCGCGGTACCGGCTCGGCGATGAACGTATCGGGCCGGGACAACACGTGGCCGAGTGGCAGCCAGCAGACGACGAGGATTCTCATCAGGAACAATCTCTTCACCGACGTCGGCGGACAGAAATGGGGCGGCGACGGCCGACTCTTTCAGGTGCTGTACGGAACCGAGAACGTGGTGATCGAGCACAATACGGCGTTTCAGACGGGAAGCGTCATCATGTCCGAAGGCCCTCCGAACCGAGGGTTCGTCTATCGCAACAATCTGACGCCGCACAACGACGGCGTCTCCGGCACCGATACCGGCGTGGGGAACTTGACGCTTCGCCGCTACTTCCCGGGAGCCGAGTTCGCGAAAAACGTGCTCGCCGGTCCATGGCCTTCGCCTGGAGGTGCCACCGTGTCCATGTACTCCGCCTACCGGGACAACTTCTTCGCCCCGTCGCTCGAGAAGGTGCGGTTCGTCGATCGCGCGGGCGGCAACTACCGCCTGGCCGCGTCGAGCCCCTACAGGCGCAGCGGCACCGACGGCAAGGACGTCGGGGCCGATTTCGACGCCTTGCGGGACGCACTGGCGGCAGCCAACGGCCACGCCGACACCGCGCACGCGCAGGGCGCGAGCTGCTGCGGAAAGGGCGGCTGAGCGCGATGTGCGGGATCTTCGGCTTCTTCAATACCGACTCCACGCGGCCCGCCGACGCTCACGCCCTTCGCCGGATGGAAGAGACGCTCGTGCACCGCGGCCCGGACGGCGGTGGGTTGCATGCGGATGGCCCGGTCGGGATCGGAATGAGGCGCCTGAGCATCATCGATCTCAAGACGGGGGAGCAGCCCCTGGCCAACGAGGACGGCACGATCTGGGTGGTCTTCAATGGCGAGATCTACAACTATCGAGAGCTGACCGCCGAGCTGCTCGGGAAGGGCCATCGATTTTCGACGGCATCGGACACCGAAGTGCTCGTGCATCTCTGGGAGGAGCACGGCGAGGCCTGCGTCGAGCGGCTCCGTGGGATGTTCGCCTTCGCCATCTGGGACGGCGTGGGACGGACGTTGTTCCTGGCCCGTGATCGGCTCGGGATCAAGCCGCTCTACTACGCCCAAACGCCGCGAGGGTTCGTCTTCGGGTCCGAGCTGAAGGCCGTCACTCGAAACCGGTGGATCGCGGGCCGGCCGGATCGGCGCGCGATCGCCGCATACCTGCAGTACGGGTACGTGCCGGATCCGTTGAGCATCGTCGAAGGCGTCGCCAAGCTGCCGCCCGGCTCCACGCTGACCGTGCGGGAGGGCCGCGCCGGCGTCCCCCGGCGGTACTGGGACGTCACCGCCTGCTTCCGGAACGGCGTGTCCCCCCGGAGCGAGGAGGAGGCGTCGGAGGCATTGTGGACTCTCCTACGCGATGCCGTCCGATCGCACCTCGCCAGCGATGTGCCCGTGGGCGCCTTCCTCAGTGGTGGGATCGATTCGAGCACGGTCGTCGCGATCATGGCGGCCGAGGTCGGGGTGCCGATCAAGACGTTCTCGGTGGGATTTCAGGAGCAGGGTTACGACGAGCTGCCGTATGCGCGGCAGGTCGCCGAACGGTTCGCGACCGAGCACCATGAGCTCGTCGTCGGCCCACAGGACCTCGGGATGCTCGACGACTTGCTGCGGGCCTTCGATGAGCCGTTCGCGGACGTGTCCGCGATTCCGACCTATCTCGTCTCGCGCCTGGCGAGACAGCACGTCAAGGTCGTGTTGTCGGGCGACGGAGGAGACGAGCTGTTCGCGGGCTACGACCGCTATGTCGTGGACCATCGCCGCCGGCATCTCGGGCGGCTCGCCGATCTGGGACTCGGCGGTGGGCTACGCGTCCTGAGTCGCATCCTGCCGGAAGGGACTCCGGGCAAGAACCTCGCCTACAACCTCTCGCTGCCCCGGGTGGAGCGGTATCTCGACTCCATTTCCCTGTTTCCCCGGCGGGCGCTGGAGAAGAGCCTGCTCGATCCCGCCGTCGCCTACGATGGCGAGCCGCTGTTCGCGACGACGCAGACCGCGGGCCTCGACCCTCTCTCGCGGCTCCAGGCCCTGGACCTACGCACCTACCTGCCCGGCGACATCCTCACCAAGCTCGATCGAATGAGCATGGCCAATTCGCTCGAAGCACGGGTCCCCCTCCTCGACCACCACCTGGTCGAGTTCGCCGGCGCCCTTCCCGTTCCGCTGCGGTTGCGCGCCGAGCAGACCAAGTACCTCCTGAGGCGCGTGATCCGGGGAAAGGTGCCTCCGGAGGTCCTCACGCGTCCCAAGCAGGGTTTCGCGGTGCCGCTGGAGGCCTGGCTCAGCGAGCGGTTGCCCGAGTTCTTTCACGACATGCTCGGAGAAGCGAGCCGTCTGGCCCACGTCGGCATCCGCGCGTCAGCGGTTCGATCGCTGATGGATCTCTACGCACGGAAACGAAGGCCGGACCACTGCCGACGCCTGTGGGCCCTGGCGGTCCTGGACAGGGCGCTTCACCGGCTTCCTGATGCTGGAGCGGCATAGTCCGCGGGCCGAGATGGTCAACGCGAAGCGAGCGGCGCTCAAGATCGGGTTTCACGTCGGGCTTCTGCGTCTCATGCAGCTTGCCCGACGCCGACAACCCGTGATTCTCACGTTTCACCGCTTCTCGGGGGACGGCGAGGGCGATCCGCGAGCGCTGCCGATCGGTCTCTTCGCTCAGTACATGAGGTACTTGTCGCGCCATTATCGGGTGGTGTCGCTGCCGGACCTCGTTCACCAACTGAAGCGGGGTCGGGTACGACCGAATACGGCCGCGGTGACCGTGGACGACGGATACGACGAGTTCTTCTCGCTGGCCGTCCCGGTGCTGCGGGCGAACGGCATCACGGCCTCGATCTTCGTGATCAGCGACTTCATCGAGGGCCGCCTATGGCCGTGGACCGATCGCCTCCGCTTCATCTTCGAGCATGCACCGCGATGCCAGGTGACGTTCACGTACCAGGGTAGAACCCGTGTCGTCGATTTGAGGGGCGACGAGGACGATCGGCGGCGGATCGAGGAGCACTGGAGCGAGCACGCGAAGGCCATCACGACGGCCGAGCGGCAAGACCTCCTGGGGACGCTCGCCGAGGCGTGTGACGTGGAGGTCCCATCCGCGCCACCTCGTGGGTACCGGCCGATGACCTGGGCGCAGCTTCGGATGCTTGCCGCGGAAGGATATGACATCGGCGCCCACACCCGCACGCATCCGATCCTATCTCGCGTCCCGCCCGAACAGTTGCAGGACGAAATCGGTGGGTGCAGGGAACAGCTCGAGCTGGCGCTCGGCGGACCCGTCCCGCACTTCGCCTACCCGAATGGCCGTCGAGAGGATTACACACGTGAAGCGGTTGAGGTCGTGGCCAGGGCGGGTTACGCTGCGGCTGTGACGACGGTCGCCGGCGCGATGACCCCCGCCACGCCGATCTTCGAGCTCCATCGAGTCGACGCGAGCGACGAGGACCTGGCCCATTTCGCCCAGTCGGTTTCCGGGTTCCAGCGACTTCGCACGAGGGTACGGACGACGCTGTCACCGCGACGGCCGAAGACGACGTCGTGTTGAGGAACATCGGATCGAATTGGATCGTGACCATCGTGACCATCGCGGTCACTTACTTTCTGATGCCCTTCACCCTCCACACCCTCGGGCAGGAAGGGTACGGGACCTGGAACCTCATCAGTTCCATTCTCGGGTACCTGGGCCTCCTTGCTCTCGGCGTTCCCATGGCGTCCGTTCGGTACTTCGCCGAGCACGTGGCCGAACGCGATCAGCGGAAGCTCAACGCCGCCATCGGGAGCTGCACGGCTCTCTACCTCTCCATGGGCGCGGTGGCGCTCGTGCTCGGCGGCGGGCTGTTCGCGTTCTTCGATCGGGCGTACGACATTCCCGCCGCCTGGCGGTCCGAGGCGCACCTCGCCTTCTTCCTCGTCGTTCTCAGCGGGTCGGTCGGCTTCATCGCCATGCTCCCCGAAGGCATCATGGCCGCTCACCACGACTTCACGGTTCGGAACCTCGTGGTGTTGGGCCGCCTGGCCCTCCGCCTGGGGCTGACGCTCGTACTGTTGACGCTCCGAGCCTCCCTCGTCTTCCTCGCCCTCGTCCAGCTCGCCTGCTTCGTCTTCGAGTTCTCGGTCTCCTGGTGGATCGTCCGTCGCCGCTATCCCGGGATCCGGATGAGCGTGGCCGACTTCGATTGGAAGACGGTGCGCCGGATCTTCTCGTTCAGCCTGTATGTGTTGTTGCTGAGCGTCGGCGCCCGTCTCAGCTTCGAGACGGATTCGCTCGTGATCGGCGCCTTCATGGACGTGGGCCAGATCCCCTTCTATACGGTGGCCAACACGCTGGTGCTCTATCTGATGGAGTTCGTCATCGCGATCGCGGCCGTGGTCATGCCGATGGCCACGAAGCTGAACACGGAGGGACGGGCCTCGGAGCTCCGCGAAATCTTCCTCAAGTGGTCGAAGATCGCCATGTCGCTCACGCTGTTGACGGGCCTGTTCCTGATCGTGCTCGGACCGCAATTCATCGGGTGGTGGATCGATCCGTCGTTCGAGGGACCGGCGGGGAACGTGCTCCAGATCCTCATGGTCTCGGCCCTGTTCTTCCTTCCGATCCGGGGCGTGGCGCAGCCGATCCTCATGGGGCTGGGCAAACCCGGGCTGCCGACCATCGCCTTCCTGGCCGCGGGGATCCTGAACCTCGGCCTCAGCCTGCTCCTGGTCGGTCCGCTGGGTCTCGCGGGGGTCGCCCTGGGTACCGCCATCCCCAACGGTCTCTTCGCCCTGGCGGTGCTGGTCTTCGCGTGCCGGGAGCTGAAGATGCCGCTCACGCACTACGTACGCTACGTCGTACTCCGGGCCGTCCTCGGCGCGCTGCCGGCCCTCGCTTTGCTTCTCTGGTTCCGCATGGGCCTCGGCGTGCACAGCGTGTCCGGTCTCGTCGCGGCGGGTGTCGCCATGATGGTCCTCTTCGGCGTGACGTGGATCCTCTTCGTCTACCGAAACGATCCGTACCTCGATCTTCACGGCGGGCTGGCCCGACTGCGAGCCGGGAGTCGCGCATGAATGGTGTCCTGAGGATTCTCGAAGTGGCCGTGGCGCTGTCGATCTTCGCGGTCGTGGCGGAATACGCCGTGCGCTGGTGGTTTCGCCGCTTCGGCGGGTACTACGTCTGGTTCCCCGGCCTCCGACTCCACCTCCATCCCGACCCGGCAGTCTTTCCGCACCTCGAGCGGCTCGCCCGGATCGAGGTCAACGCCGACGGCGAGAGAGGGAGCGCGGTCCCGCAGTCAGCCGGCCCCGTCTATCGAATCCTCGTGGCCGGTGGAAGCCCGGTGGAGTGCGCCTTGTTGGATCAACCGACGAGCTGGCCGGGAGCCCTTCAAGGGATCCTCGCCGCGCCGCACCATCTGCGCACGCTCGGCGTATCGGCGGCCCACGTCGGCAACATCGGGTTTTCGGGCGTCACCTCGCAGGCACTCAACCTGATCTTCGAGCGGGTCCTCGGCCGGTATCGCGAGCTGGACCTGATCGTCATCATGGTGGGCGGCAACGACGTCTTCGAGTTCATTGCCGCCGGAGCCCCGACGTCCTTTTCGCCGCGCGTGATCCCCACCTCCGAATTCTTCTCGGCCCATCCCGAAGGGCCATTTACCTGGGCGCCGCGCCGACTGGCCTTGACCGCGCTCGTTCGGAGAGTTCGACAGCGCTGGTTCCGGCCGGTGAAGAGTCATCGGGATTCCGGGAAATGGGTGGAGCGGGCTCGCGCCATGCGAGCCCACGCGAAGGAGACTCGAAGGGACATGCCCGATCCCACACCGATGCTGAGCCTGTTCGAGCGCGAGTTTCGTGAGCTCCTCGCGCGGGCCAAGAGCCGCGCACATCGCGTGCTCGTCCTGCGGCAACCGTGGTTCGGGAAGGACGAGACCCCTGAGGACCGGGCGGTCATCTGGCACGGCGCGGTCGGCGATCCGCATCAGCACGAAGTCAGCACCTATTACTCGGTCGAGGTTCTCTCTCGATTGATGGCGCATGTCAGCGCCCGCGCGGCGGCTGTCGCAGACGAGCTGGGTGTGGAGCAGCTCGACCTGATGCCCGTACTGGGACCGAGCCTCGAAACGTTTTACGACTTCGTCCACTACACTCCCGCCGGCGCGGCGGCGGTGGCCGAGGCAGTGGCCTCGGCGATTGTCCGCCGACCTGCCTCGGCGGAGCCTCCCGCCTCGCGCATGGCGTCCGTGGAGGGGCGATAGCCATGGCGATGGAGAGACTGGGCGAGCAGACCGTCAAGGCGCTGCGGTGCCTCCGCTGGCTCCCCGCATACGCATGGCAGCAGGCCAGCCGTCGCGACCGCCGCCACGTGCCCGTGCACCTCATCATCGCCGTCGCCGACCACTTCGAGCCCTCGATCGTTCCCGCGCAGCCGTCGGCCTTCGCGAGCGCGGACGAGCAGGAGCGGCGTCTCGAGCGCTGGTGCCGCGCCTATCCAGAGGCGGTCGATGCCTTTCGCGACGCCGATGGATACCCGTTCCGCCACACGTACTTTTATCCGGCCGAGCAGTACGACAAGCGCCTCATCGACCGCCTGGCCGAGCACTGTCACGCAGGGTGGGGCGAGGTCGAGATCCACTTGCATCATGGCCTCACGTCGGTCGACACCGCGGTCAACCTGCGCCGTGCCCTCTCAGAATTCAGAGACACCCTCTCGGGACACGGGTGCCTCTCGCGCTGGCAAGACGAACGATCTCCCCGCTACGCGTTCGTCCACGGCAACTCGGCGCTGGCGAACTCGGCGGGCGGGCGCTGGTGCGGCGTCGATGAGGAGATGCAGATCCTGGCCGAAACGGGCTGCTACGCGGACCTGACCCTGCCATCGGCGCCGCATCCCGCTCAGGTCGGAAAGATCAATGCGCTCTACGAATGCGCGCTGCCCTTGAGCCGCCGGGCGCCACACCGGCGCGGGCGAGACCTCAGCCAGGGGCGGCCCCCCACGACGTTCCCGCTCATCATTCAAGGTCCGCTGGGCCTGAGCTTTGCGCGAGGTTGGTCGCGGCCCGGCATCGACAACGCGGCATTGACGACCGCGAATCCACCGACGATGCAGAGGCTCCGTCGATGGATGGGCGCAGGGGTCGTCGTCGAGGGTCGTTCGGAGTGGCGCTTCATCAAGCTCCACTGTCACGGAATGGATCCCCGTGACGAAGACGCGATGCGAGGGCCCGCGTTGAAGAGCTTCCTTCGGGAAGTGAAGAACGAGAGCGAGGCGAATGGGACGTACCGCATACACTTCGTTACGGCCCGGGAGATGGTGAACATCGCCCTGGCCGCCTGTGATGGCCGAGACGGAAACCCCGGCAACTACCGTGATTACCGGCTCCGGCTGATCACGTCCTCCCGATAGAGGTGGCCGGCGGCGTCGCGCTGTCGCTCACGGTCGCGATTCTGGGGCTCTGGGTCACCGGTGTCGCCACCCAGGGCCTGACCGACGGCTTGGACTACCTGCCACCGACGGCCGGGGCGTACGCGTATTCGCCGCCCGGAAGCTGGTTCCCGGGGGTGCTCGGCTTTCCCGACGTGGGCGCCTCGTACGTGGACCCCGTCTTCGGCGTGGCGGTCCGACGCATGACGGACGAGTTCCCGAACCCGAGCAGCAGCGACATCTACGCCAAGAACGGGTTTTGGAACGCCGATGGGACGCGCTTCTATCAGCACCGGCCCTCGGGCTTCGTGATCGTCGATACCCGGACCGGTGACGTCGTTCGTACCGACGTTCCGAGCGGTGACGTCAACTACGACGTCTCCTTTGATCCCGCCGATCCGGATGCCCTCTACTACTGGGTCGATGCCGAGTTGTGGAAGTACGTCATGAGCGCCGATGCCAGTCGTCGGGTCAAGACGTTTCCAGCGAGGCTGCAGAGCCTGGGCGGCTCGGTGGACTGGATCGATCGGACCGGGCGCTTCATGCTCGTGGCGTACGGCGACGGCCTACACGTGTGGGACAAGGAGACGGACACCATCTACGAGGGCACGATCCCCGGTGCGCCCACCGCGGGCTGGGCGGGTCTCTCGCCGGATGGCAGGTACGTGATCGTCACGGACTATCTGGAGCACCGGTCTTACGCGATCGATCACGCGACCCAGACGCTTGCCATCGCCGGCACGCTGTTCTGGACGCTGTGTGGCGACCACGGCGATGTCGTGTCTGCGAGTGACGGGAAGACCTATCTCATCACCCTCAACTGTGACGACGAGTCGGCCGTCTACCTCGTGGACGTGTCGGTGCCACAGACCGCCGCCGACATCGACAAGCAGAAGCGCGACAACGTCCGCCTCTTCGTCCTGGACTGGGCAGACGACGCGCATTTCTCCTGCGCGGCCAGGGGCGTCAACCAGGATTGGTGCTTTGTCTCCGTCGAGTCCGCCGACGACACGTTCGCCAACCCCGGACCATGGCGACCCTACAAGCAGGAAATCGTCATGGTCCAGACGATCTCACCCTATACCGTGCGTCGCCTGGCCCATCACCGTTCGCGGAGCATCCCAGATAACTATGCGTATGAGCCGCGGATCAGCGCGAGCTGGGATGGCACCAAGGTGGCGTGGGCGTCGAACTATGGCTACGATCCCTTCGGCGTCGGGTACGCCGATCTCTTCGAGGTCGACCTCGACGTCGCCCCCCTCGTCCCACTGCCGCCGATCATCCGACTGCCCCTGACGCTGCCCTGATCGCGGCGCGCCGACTTCGGCGCGCGTCCGACCGCCCCGCCTCAGCCCTTCGCCTGCCTCCAGAGCGACCACGTGAGTCCTTGCAGGCCGGACAATGCCCACCAGACCTCGTCCTCCAGAAGGTAGAGGGAGACGAAATGTCCGGTGACGAAGCGCACGCCGAGGATGACCGCGCCGCCCACGAGGAGATTGAACACGGAGAAGATGGCGATCGTGCCGACACAGTCCAGCATCTTGCGGAGGGCAACGCGCAGGTCGCCGGTCGACAAACCGAGCCGCCGAGAGCCGACGAGATAGAAGCTGATCGATGTCAGACTCATGACGCCCACGATGAGGAGTGTGCTCACAGGTAGCCCGCGACACGGTAATAGAGAACGGCGACGAGTTCGCGCATGGTGCGACCCAACAGGTCCAGACGACCCTGCGGTTGCAGGTCCCACTCCGGCTCGTTCACTGGCGCCGGCAACACCGTGAATCCCACGTGCCTGAACACGGGCGCGGCGCGGCTCATGTGATCCGCGTCCGTGACGAGGAGGATCGTTCGTGCACCCCGAGGCCACAGCAGGGACTTCGCCCGTGCGGCTTCGTCTCGCGTCGTGCTCGCACCGGAAATGGTGAGGATCCCCTCACGTGGCACCCCGAACCGATGGGCGACCTCCGCGCGGATCCGGCCCTCTGCGCGCGCCTTGTCGAGCCCGTCGCCGGAGAACACCACGACCGGGGCGAGCCTTTCGAGATACAGATCGATACCCTGAATGGCTCGACGCAGTGATGTGTCACTCAGAGCACCGCGCGACGATACGCCGCCTCCTGCCAGCACGACGATCGCATCGGCCGGGCCGATCTGTCGAGACACCCCGATCACTTCGGCGACGACCGTGGCCATGGGCGTGAAGGCGCAGGCAACGAACAGCACGACGACGCCGAATCCGAGAAGCTGGCGGAATCGGCTCAACCCGCGCATGCGACACGAATTTCCCACAGGCGATTGGCCGACGCAACGACAGCGCCCGCGCGCAACACGATGGCGGCGAATCGACGTGTTCGTCCGCGCGAGATTCGAATCAGCCGTGGTCGTCGCGGACCAGGCTGACATGGCGTGTCGCGGCGTTGACACGTCGCCGTCGCGTCTCTCCTTTGCGCGTGGCCACCGGACCGTCTTTTCATGGATTAAGCGGCCCCCGGCGACGTCTGGCACTGCCGATGCACTGCAGAGCCGGCGTGTGAGGGTCTCTTCCCGATAACGGCACACCCGTCGCGAGGCGGGGTCGCAAAGCCACGGGTCAGGATAATCCTGATAGC
>Ga0137419_10000559_pt1 | contig 13903 bp, 9 predicted proteins | sample CZODoug3_1_2_16f_FD_108279 | JGI IMG/M metagenome (GOLD analysis project Ga0137419, IMG submission 108279) | Vadose zone soil fungal communities from Angelo Coast Range Reserve, California, USA - CZODoug3_1_2_16fungal (Illumina Assembly) | ecosystem: Environmental > Terrestrial > Soil > Vadose... | reverse complement strand
GAAGAGTTCTACACAATAGTCGCCGCAGCCTGACGAGATTCAATTCTTAGGTTCGCCCACGGGCTTGCCTCGCTTCACCAATCGTAGCTCGTCCAAATTCCAGTGCCGGAATCCGCCGATCTGTGTCTCCAGCAGGGCTCCATGCATGCTGCTCAAGATCGCACGGAATTTCGCCGTGCCACGCGAGCCGACGACTCGAACCGTGTCACCGGGTTCCAGCTTTGTTTTCATGCTTCACTAGCATACTATGCATACCAAGCAATACCTTCGAATGGCTATTGACATCCATATATCGATTGCGATAAAAACCCCAGGCCATCCTGCCAGACTAACGGCGGACCGCTTTTAGGCAAAACGCTCGCCCACGCTCGCCGGTTTCTTTCAAGCGGTCACGTGGACAAACCACCGGAGATTCCCATGCCCGCGCTCCATTTTCGTCTTTCCCTTCTTCTCGCCTTTTCGCTGCTTGCAAGCTCTGTCGTGCTTGGCCAAGACGTAGCGCCTACTCAGGTTACGGATCAGAACCGTAGTGGCGACCTTCCTTTTTCTTCTGTGGTTGGCACAACGATAGAGCATGTAGTCACTACCTCGGGCAACCTTGTTGTAAACATCCCGATCGTTCATACCAAAGGCCGGAATGGTCTAGACTTCGACTTTGGCCTCCGCTACGACGGACGTCTACTTGCTCTAGTTCAAAAAGGTTCCAACAATACAAACACTTGGACTTTCGCAGCCGCCGACTACGTCCCTAACGGCGGTATCTGGCAAACGAATCAACCCACATTGAGTCATCACATCTACACCCGTACAGCCTGCGTTATGGCGGTAGGTGGATCGGGGACTGCCCACGGCAGCAATGGATACGTTCTCCAAGACGCTCAGGGGGCTAAACATTTGCTGAGCCTAAACTACGAAAACGGTGATTGTCCTGGCGGAAGTTGGTCCTATGCGAACTCGGGTCCTGATGGAGACAACGGGGGGGGGCTGGGGCATCATGCCTTCTCCGGCCGCACCTGTGACCATCCTGGGTCCGGGTGGAACGATCTTTCCAAGTACGTCCATCGAGGTAGGCACGCCAGCCGATGGATTCGTGTTTGTCACCGGAATTTCAGATGCCAACGGAAACTCGACCCTCAATTATCCGGCAGGGTTAGACTCTCTTGGGCGCCCGATCGTGACTCAAACGAATGGCACCAACCAAGTGATCTACACCGTTCACGCCTCAGACGGATCAACCCAAACCTACACCGTGAACTATTCCAACATTTCGATTAACACGGCCTTCAGCTTCGGCGCGAATTACCAAGCCACGCGCCCCGCCGTAACATCAATAGTCTTGCCGAATGGCAGTTTTTATGCCTTTTCGTACGACGCCTATGGCAGCCTGACGAATCTCACGCTTCCCACCGGGGCAAGCGTCACTTACACCTGGGCGAACTACGGGAGCGGATTAACCATATATAGATATGTCACAAGTCGTGCGCTAACTGTGAATGGGGTAACGTCGAGTTGGACATTCTCCCGCACTCCCGGCACCTGCCCTAGCGGCCAGTCGGGATGCGATATCGTGACTGTAACTGATCCTCTCCAGAACCAATCCGTCTACGCTGTTTTCATAGGACAAACCTTGTCGGCAAGGATTTACAATGGCACGGCTTCGGGCACTCCTCTTCGGCAATACACGATCGACTACTCACCATATCAGGATGGCTCGGAACTCCCTTTCCGTGTGACGACTCAGTTGGAAAATGGGCTAGTCAGAAAAACGGAGTATACATATGACGCATTAGGTTACCCAGTGATATCTTGCACGGACGACCTTTCGTGCGAAAATTTTGGTCCCACAACGCAAACAGTGACGACTAGTCGCGGCAACGTTACAGAAATTGACGATTACGATTGGGGCTCTGGAAGCCCGGGGCCCCTTCTCCGCAAGATCGTCAAGACCTATTTGCACGACTCGAATTCAGCGTATATCGCTCCCAATATCGTCGATAAGGTTCTCACAGATACAACGTACGACGGCTCCGGCAATCAAATCGCGCAAACTCAGTACGAATACGACAACTACGTCCTGGGCGACAATCCGCTCCAGGCAAGCACAAACGCTCCCCAGCACGATTATACTAATTACAGTTCGGCGTTCACACTTCGAGGCAACGTCACCCGCGTAAAACAATGGCGCAAAACCGATGGCGCTCTTCTCACAACCACTTATACGTACGACGACCTTGGGAACATCCGCGCCGTCAAGGATCCGCTAAGCCATACCACCAGTTTTGACTTCACAGATAGCTTCGCCAACACTGCTTGCCCCCCGCCTTCTAACAGTTTGGCGTACCTCAGCACAGTAACGAACGCTCTCGGCCATCAGAGCAAAATCAGCCGCTACCCATGTACCGGCCTCGTCGCTTCCCGCAAGGATCAGAACGACATCAATGCCGGCCGCGCCGGAACAACTTACTCCTACGATTTTTTCGGGCGAGTAACGCTGCAAAATGCTCCCGACGGCGGCCAGATCAGTACAAGCTACAACGACACTCCTCCTCTCAACGTAACCTCTGCTACAAAGGTCACAGCTTCTCTAAATCTCGTTCGATCTTCTTTCCTTGATGGACTCGGACGAAGCACGCAAACGCAGCTCACATCCGACCCACAGGGGACAGTGTTCGGTGACACCACGTACGATCTTCTTGGCCGTATTTCCACGACCAGCAATCCCTATCGTTCGACCAGCGACTCAACGTACGGAATCACCACGATGCAGTACGACATTCTTAACCGGGTCACACAACTCGTCCCCGCGGACGGGAGCACCTCCGCAAATAACGTCACGACGACATATGCGGGCAACGCCATCACGGTTACGGACCAGGCGGGCAACCCACGTCGCTCATTCACAGACGGTTTGGGACGCCTAATCGAAGTCGATGAGCCGGGCGGCGGGGCGTATCCCACCTCCGGCGGTGGCTCGTCCACCATCGGTGGCAGCGAACAGTCGATTTCAGGAGCAAGCGCAACTCCCGGCAGCGGTTCGTCGACGGTTAGCGGCAGCGAGCAATCTATTGCGGCCGTTCCCGCAACCTCGGGTACCGGCTCGTCAACAGTTGCTGGCAGTGAGAAGAGCGTAGCCGGAACTACTGCGGCTTCCGGCACTGGGTACGTTACGGTCAGCGGAGCGGAGCAGCCTTATATCTGTGATCCGGCTGGCCCGCCACTCCCACAGTGTCAAAAACTCTACGACTCCGGTATAGTTACCGTCGTCGTCAATGGCTTCACAGCTCAAAAGACCTACGGCCAGGGCAGCACGCTCGCCGGGATTGTCAGTGCTCTCAACTCTGCCCTGAACGCATCAGGTTCACCCGTCAACTCGATAATATCCGGATCGACGCTCAACCTGACGGCGAAGACCACTGGCGCTGCCACCAACTATGCGCTCTCGGTGTCGTACCATAATGACGATCCCACTGATTTCCCGTCGCCGTCGTTCTCAGCATCTGGTTCCGGCCCCGCGCTCACCGGTGGCAGGGACTTCAGGCCCACGACCTACGACTCCGGCACTGCCTGGGTCACCATCAACGGTGCGCAGTATTCCGTCAACTACGGCCAGAACAGCAGTTCCGCGACGATTGCCAGCGCGTTAGCCTCCGCGATGTCCGCAGGTTCCCTGGTCAACGCTACCGCCAACGGCGCTGGCATCAGCTTCACCGCCAAGACCACTGGCGCTGGGACGAACTACTCGCTTTCTTCGGGCTCGTCCAGCAGCCTGCCTGGGACGTTCTCGCCGCCGTCGTTTTCAGTTTCTGTCTCGGGCGGCAGCATGACCGGTGGCACCAACGGCTCTGCGGCCATCTACGATTCCGGCAACGCCTGGGTCACTGTCAATGGCACGCGGTACTCGGTCAGCTACGGACAGAGTAGCACTTCTGCTACGATCGCCAGTGCTCTCGCCTCCGCCATGAGTGCGGGCTCTCTTGTCAACGCCAGCGCCAGCGGTTCGGGCATCACCATCACCTCCAAGACCAACGGTGCCGCAACGAACTATTCGTTGTCCTCCGGCTCGAATACCACCTCTGGGTCGTTTGCTTCAGTTTCCTTCTCCGTGTCCGTCTCGGGAGGCGCGCTTACCGGTGGCACCGATGTGGGCCCCACGACCTACGACTCGGGCAGCGTTTGGATCAATGTGAACGGAACACAGTACACGGTGAGCTACGGCCAGGGCAGCACCGTCTTTACCGTCGCCGACGCGCTCGCTGCCGCATTGAACGGGAACACATCGCCGGTTAGGGCTTCTGTCTCCGGCACCACGATCACGCTCACGGCCAAGGCCGTCGGCTCGTCTTCGAACTACTCGCTATCGTCGGGTTCTTCCACCAACCAGGCGGGATCATTTGGTTCGCCGTCATTTTCCGCTTCTCTTTCCGGTGGTGCGCTCACAGGGGGCGCAAATGGCACGCCGTTCTCGCTTTCCACCCCGGCCATCACGCTCTATAGCTACGACACTCTCGGCAACCTGACTTGCGTTGTGCAGAAGGGCACAGACACTTCTTCATTCACGAGTTGCGCGGCGGCCCCCGCCGCGTGGCGACCGCGTTCGTTCACGTACAATTCGCTATCGCAGTTGCTTGCCGCCAGCAATCCCGAATCCGGCATGATCACCTACACCTACGACAACAACGGCAACGTTCTCACCAAGGCTGATGCTCGCGGCATTACCACCACGCTCGCTTACGATGCCCTTAACCGTCTCACCGGCAAGACGTACTCGAACGGCGACCCCAGTGTCGTCTACAGGTACGATGAATCAGCTTGTCTCGGCGCAGGGGCTTGTTCCAACATAGGCCGCCGCACTAGCATGTCCGACGCAGGAGGATCCGAAGCCTGGAGCTACGACGCCCTGGGCCGGGCTCTCTTTGACCAGCGCACCACCAACGGAATCAGCAAGACAACATCGTCCTCATACAATCTGGATGGGTCGGTGGCCGCGCTGACGTATCCCAGCGGGCGCACCATCACGTATACCCCAAATGCGGCAGGCCAAACCGTTTCTGCCGTGGATTCGGCCAATAACCTGACCTACGCCACTGGAGCTCTCTACTCGCCCTCGGGCGGCCTGTCTTCCCTCACCAACGGCAGCATCGTCTCCACCTTTTACTTCAACAATCGCTTGCAGCCTTGCCGCATTTCTGTCAAGTCGACCGGTACCGCGCCATCGTCCTGCTCCAACATCGCCAACATCGGCAACATCCTCGATTACTCGTACAATTTCAACTTAGGCGCGAACGATAATGGCAACGTGACGGCTATCACCAACAACCGCGACACCACTCGCTCACAGAGTTTCACGTACGACCCTCTCAATCGCCTAACCGCTGCTCAGACGACATCCTCATATTCGAGCAGCCCGCCGCACTGTTGGGGTGAGTCCTTTGGCTACGATAGCTGGGGCAACCTTCTTTCCGTCAGCGAATCCGCTTCTAGCTACGATGGCTGTACATCCGAACAGCCCCAAGCCTGGACCATCAATGCCAGGAACCAAATGCAAAGTTCGACTACTTGCTTCGATGCTTCCGGTAATCTGCTGACAGTCACCACTTATTGTTACGATGCGGCAGGAAATCTCCTTACGGACACCGCCCGCAGCTATTCTTATGATGCGGAGAACCATCTGAAATCGATCCCGATGCTGGGCATTAGTTACCTCTATGATGGTGACGGTCGCCGCGTGGCCAAGCTCAACAGCAGCGGGCAGGCCACGAAGCTCTACTGGTATGGAATTGGGAGCGATCCACTCGACGAGACCGACGGCACCGGCGCAATCAGTAACGGCAATTTCTTCGAATATGCTTTCTTCAACGGCAAACGTGTTGCTCGGCGTGACGCTTCAAACAACGTCAGCTATTACTTTGCCGACCATCTCGGCACTTCCCGCGTCGTCACAAACGTCACAGGGACCATCCTTGATGACTCCGACTTCTATCCCTTCGGCGGCGAGCGCCCGGTCACTTCTTCAAGCGGCAACACGTACAAGTTCACCGGCAAAGAACGCGACTCGGAGAGTGGGCTAGACGAGTTTGGTGCGCGCTATTACTCTTCTTCTCTCGGCCGCTTCATGATCCCGGATTGGGCGGCGAAACCAACTACCGTGCCCTACGCGAACTTTGGGAATCCTCAGAGCCTCAACCTCTTCAGTTACGTCAACAACAACCCCACCACGATTCGCGATCTAGATGGACATTGCCCAGATGGGATGGACGTTTGTTTCATGCCGCAACTCGCCCAAGATCCAAACTACATGGCAGGGCAACAAAAGGGGGCTGCGATTGGCGCCCTGCTGGTCGCTGGAGGTGCTGCGCTTGCCGCTTCATGGGAAGCGGGAGCAATCTACCTCCGAAATCTGATTGGCCTTGGCCTTGCCACAGCACCTCGAACGGCACCCATAATCGCCGACGCAATTGAGGGGCTGACACCTGGGTCGCCGGGATCACTGACGATTTCTAGCGCCACGCGTCTCAGCGAACAGGAGATTAGCACAGGCGTTCGTCTCGCGAACCAGTCGGGGAAAGCACTCGCGGAGAGCGCTCATGTCGGGGAAGAGTTCGTTGATGCTGCGGGGAAGACCTACGACGCCATGGGAGGTGGAAAGGCATTCGAGCATTTTGGGGACGGCAGCAAGTTCTTCGACTCAATCATGAGCCACATCAACAAATCAGTTGACCAGGTGGCTATCGACCTGAAAGGAGCGTCAAAGGAACAGGTTGGTGCCATCAAAGACTTTGTAAAGACCCTTACGAAGACACAGCAGAAGAAAATCACCTACGTCCAATGAAGCGGTTTTCTTCGGAAAGCAACAATGGGAGCAATAGCATTTTCAACGAAGCCGGAGGAAAACTGGGTTGTCGCGGGCTGGGCCTTTCGCCAGGTTCTTGATGACACAGCCTCTCAGCATCCTGACGATTCCGAGATGGCTAGAGAGTTCGAGGAGGCGAAAGCCGTCAGCGGACTCATTGTGTACAGACTGCAGCCCGACCTTGCAGCAAGAGTGACAAGCGCCATCAAGGACGTTGCAACTGGGATTCTGTCCGGGACGATCCGATCTGGAATATCCAATCAGCGTTACGGTGATGAGAGGACCGTCCAAGAGTACAGAAAAGGATTACAGCAGCTTCTCGAATCCATACCCTCCGCCGGAATATCGCGGGGAAGACATCCGCTGCATTAGTTTGAATGTCAAGGATGCAATCAATTCTCCTGCGGAGAGTAGGTCCAGCGAACCCAAACCTGCCCAGAAGCGCATCACGGCTTCTTCCACCGCTACTGCGTAGCGCCTGTCTCGATCTGAACGTCGCAAGAGAACACGCCCACACTGTGTCGATTCTCGCCTGTCGACGCGCTTCAAGAATCTTTGGTTGATATTCTTTTCGAATCTGTCCGACTACATCGAGAACCGTATTTAGGTCCGGCATCATTCCGTCAGCAATCAACTTCTCGGCCTGCGCCCGTAAATCAGACGGCTTGATTTTGCTCGTCTTTGGGAGACGTTTCACGATTGCACCCGTTTGAACGCTTGCCAGAGCATCTTGAATCCCAACGTAATCGAAATTCCGAATTCAAATGCAGGCCAGCATGACATCACACCACCGCCAGTCCATCGTTCTGGATTCCGCGAACGATGTCAGCGATGTAGCGGTGCTCGACTACGACGGTGGGATAGTGGGGCTGAAAACCGTTGTCTTTTCCGATGTGGTCGTCAATCCAAATGCGAGCGGACAGAGTCTGAGGAATTAGGAGGAAAATACTGCCGTGGTTCTGAAGTTCAAAATCAGCCGTGGGAGAACTGCCCGAAGATACAAATGAATCGTTATGCGAAGACATCATTCCTCCAGTTTGGAAAGATGCCTTCGAAAGTTTGGGAGAGGACTAAGGTGGTTTTTGCCCCTTAAAGGCCGTATCCCTTCTTTCGAAGGTGAAGCACCGTGACCTTTTCTGGTTCGGTTGCTGGACGGCTAAAATCGCCGTCACTCTTGATACTCGTTGAAGCCTACACTAACTGCGGCGCTCGAACAACAGTACGGAAGTTCTAAACCACTTCCTTTGGTCAGCGCGTCATCAGGCGCAGTGCCGTTGCGTGGGATACCTATCGTCTTGGTGAACCACGGGCGTACAATCCGGTACGGAGGACTTCGTAATGCGAAATACTTTTATCCTGGCTTCCATACTTAGCGTCTTGGCACTCGGGGCGACCGCACAAAGCCCAAAAACAACCAACAGTTCCACTGGGCGCAGTCCGGCACCGAATTTCAATTTAAAAGATGCGAGCGGCAAGGATGTCAAACTCGCTGACCTCAAGGGCAAAGTGGTTCTAGTAAATTTTTGGGCGACTTGGTGCGAAGGCTGCCAAGTTGAGATTCCCTGGTTCGTCGAGTTTCAGAAAGAGTATGCGGACCGAGGACTCGTGGTTGTCGGTATTGCGATGGACGACGACTGGAAATCAGTAAAGCCTTGGATTGAAGAGAAGAAGATGAACTACCCTATCGTGATTGGTAACCAAGGATTGGGGAAGCAGTACGGACTCATCGGAATGCCGCTAACGGCGCTGGTTGACCGTGAAGGCAGAATAGCCGACGTGCACAACGGAATCGTGGACAAAACAGCCACTGAACAGAGAATCAGAGACCTTCTGCAACAGTGACGCTAAAAATTGGAGCCTGGATTGGTCTTGTCGGCGATGGCTGCCTGGGTTATTGGCGCTAGAGAGATTGTGTACTGGGTACGAGCCAGCTCAAAATGGTGGTATTTGTACAGGTCACCGAGAACCCACGTCCAAAGAATATATCCGATTGGAAAAGCTGTCTTAATTGTGCGGTTTATTCAGGGTCAGTATTATGAGCCATTTGCATGACATCTGACGAGTCGTCGCGTTTGTACGAGTCAGGTCCTACAATTTAGAACGGAGTCGCGCAGTTCTCCTAAGGAATGGCTCTGTGCCTATGGGTTCTCAAAATGACGAGAGGATGGAAAGCCGCCGTCGCTACGTCACATGCCCTGTTTGCAGTGTGAGCTTTCATCCAGGACAGGTCAAAAGAACAATCACATCGTTCACTTGTCCTGAATGTGGTGAGCTGCTCCACTACCAAACTGGATGGTTCGCTTACGCCTGGTTTTTCTTCTGCTTATATGGTGTTCCGGGCCTTCTGTATTACCTAGGATACCGGAATCTCAAGTTGATTTTAGTAGCGGTCGCCGCAGCACCCTCGACGTTCTGGTTTGGAATTCTAATTCAATCCCTCATAGTCCCGGCGAGGGCACAGCAAAAATTGAAGTATGGTGATAGCGGTTTGCACCTGACGGACAAGCCAAAGCGCCGAGAAGACATCGGGCCAACATCCTAACTCCTGATTCGTCGGCTTACCAGACATCTGCCCGATTGATTCTCGATTCCACTTCTTTCGCGGGATGGCGAACTGCGAGCGCGGTATCTAGGCGATGCCGTGTCTATTGAGGATTTCTAGAATTTCCGACTCGGGTGGGGTGTTGGCCGTTCGATAGATATAAGCATGGAGCATTCCGTTGACAATGTTCATGCCCATGCGTTTTCCGTGCTGATAAACACCGGGGCGGTGTTCTGACTTCAATTCGTCCAAAAGAGGGTTCCACTGGATGCGGTTGCCCAACGGGAGTTCTGCTATATCGATGCGTTCGCTGTGAATTATGACTCTCATCTAAGGCTGCAATTATACACGACGAGCCTCCTGCCGTGGTGCATTAGGCTGATGCGTCGCAACTTTATTCAAGCTCTTGAGATGCGAACAATGTAAGATTGCCGAAGGCGATGCTGAAGAATCTTCAACTGCTCTCCGAATCACGCGGCAATGTCGCGTGCCTCCTGGCAATCTTGCTAGCGACCGCGATTCTATTCGTCGTAGTACTTCCGCTTCCTGCTGACTTTGACCACGTAACGTTGGCTCTTCCTGTCCTCGTTTTCTGCCTTGTTGTACCGCTACAGGTCAAGGCAGACCGCGTTCCGTTACAAAACTCTTTTTCACCAAGCGAACCATTCTTAGCCGCATCTTTTGGCCGCGCTCCTCCCGCTGACAAGTAACGCTCGTTGACCGTCGTGCCTCCGGTGTCTCCTGACCGCGAGGCTTCCGCTCGAAAACTGTCCGCAACTGGCCTGAATACGCGGCCTGAATAGGAGCGGTGTTTCCGTGTATCAAGGCGATGGCGAAGGTTCGAAAGTAACGCATTGGTTTGTACGTGTCCGAAACTATCTCAGTGAAGTCAGGCGGGAGATGAAGGATGTGAGTTGGCCTGCTTGGGCAGAGGCTCGTTCCACAACAATTACTGTCGTAGTTTTTGTCCTCGCGTTAGCTGTATACGTGTACGTTGTGGACCAAATCTGCCTTCGTCTGATTGACCGACTTCTAATTCACCAGCCCTAGAGCGAGAGACTCCGTGGTGCGCTTCGCCAGCACCTTAGCATGGCGGCGCAGTAAGGTGGGTGTGTGAGCACAAGCCTAGTTTATGGCTCCAAAATGCTTGACGGTCATCTCGGATGTATTGCGCAATGTTGTTTGCTTTTGGTTCCTGAGAACTTCATCCAGGAAGGCGAGGGTGATGTCCTCGGTTACGCGCAAGTTGTGAAGAGCCGCTTCTTGTTTTTCTTTTGTTCCATCCTTGGCTTCCCGCAAGAGCACTTCATCCGAGAAGCTGTAATGCTCCATGCCCGGAATTGTAAGTTGCACGAAGTAGCCTCCCGATGGGAAGGCATTGAAATTCTTATTTACGGTTTGATGCCAACGCTCGACCCATTGCTCAGCCGTTAGATTGAGTTGCTTGAGGACAATCCAGTCGTTCTGAGTAGTGCCGGGTTTCAGCACGGGAGCGACTTCAACATACAGTATCGGCTGCTTCGGAATTGGCGCTCCAGGGTAATCGAGTCCTTCGCCTCCTGCGTTTCCGTCTAGGTTCACGCACGCCTTTACGCGGTCATCCCTCCGACACGTAAGGATGGCGGACCAACCTCCCCGTGAATGTCCTATGGCGGCAACACGAGCAAGGTCTAGCCGTCGCGAGAACTGCGAAGACCGATGCGGCGCTTTGTTGAGTTCGGTCAACTTATTCATGACAAACAATTCGTCACCTGCTCGAACGTCTACGCAATGCCGGAACCAATTTTCCAATTTGATTTCGTATTCTTCTTTCGTGGCATCCGGTGCTGGCACAAAATGCTGAGGTATTCGTTTCTCAGAGTAGGTATGAATCGTTCCGTCAGAAAATGCGACTCCGAAGACTTCTGATGTGTGCTCAATAGAAGCGACAACGTATCCGTGGCTAACTAAGTCCTCGATTGCACTGGAATATTGGAAGCTAGTCCCATACGTGCCTGGAGAGAAAATAATCACGGGGAAGGTCTTAGGATGCTTTGCAATGGGCGCATTCTCCCGCGCATGAGATGTAATTGAACCAGAGACGACTAGGGGCCAATTACCTCCGAACATTCTGCCCTTGAGGGTAGCTGAAACATTTGGAGCCGAATCAATTTGCTTAGCGCCTGGGAACAGAATGCCCCTGGCTTCGTTCTTCGTGGCTTCGGTCGGGTACCAAAGGTAGACTACGAGTTCGCTATGCGCTCCCCGGTCTTCGGCCATATCTGCCTGACGAGTCAGGTCAACCCAATCGAACGCAACCCGTCCAATACCGAACGGGCCGGACGGCAGAGGCAGCTTCGGAATGTGAGATTGAGATGAGTCTGTCTGTGCTCTAGCTGAGAAACTTAGAATTAACGTTAAAACGGATGCTCCCAATGTGACGAATTTAGCGGACAGTCGTGGAGTGAAGTATCGCATCGAAGACTAAGCTTAATAACTTCTGAACCATTTTCCATACCGAATTCTTAGGCTGAACGAGATTTGCGATGCCATCTCCGCCACTCCGCTCTAGCGTCTTCCAGTTGCCGCAGGAATCCTTCAGGTGGCTTCACGTTCGGGTTAGGCTTGCCGATGATTCGCCGGATGGTCCGGCCATGCTCTATCAGTTGCTCATCCGACATCGCACGCAGTTCAGCGATACGCTTCTGGCGTAGTTCGTCGTCCGATAAGAATCCAACGCTCACTGCTCCATTATAAATAAATGGTGCCTCTTTACTCGCCACCTGTAGATGACGGCGAATGACCGCAGTTCACGGGCTGAATTCGTGAGGATAATGTAACCTTATACGCAAAAGGTATTATTATCCTCTTGACAACGCCAAGAGTTTTCGGTAAAATGCGCTCGTAACTCAGTAATTCGCCGTTTATCTCCCGGCTTCTGGCCGGGTATCTTATTGATTGGAGGAACTAACAGAAGCGGACGAGCGTGACCCAGGCTCTTGACTAAGTCTTGAGTTGGAAACAGGGGCGTCAACCCGTAAAACGAAATTCTGCCGACCGAAAGCTGCCAGGCTTGTAGGAGGCTCTGTGAAAACATTCTATGGTCCACCGCAGTTCGAATCCCATTAGCATCGATGACCGGACTCTCCTCCGCCCTGCTATTTGCCATGACCCGCAGACTACAGATGGATTGTTGTGCGTCGAGACTCGTGTGTTGCGGGGTGCGCGGCCATGAAGCACAGTTACCCATCTTGGTTCGAAAATCCGACGAGGGTTGAGCAATTCCTGGAAGCAAGATTCCCCGCACTGGAAGTTTGTCAGAAGATGTTGCGAGGGATTGATTGTGGTTGTAAACACTGTCAAAAATACAGAATTGCAAGCAACTGGAGAATCGTAATCGACCGATACTTTGTTAAAGGTCAATCGGACCACAAAATAGAAACGGAGGAACGGTGGAGACCGGGCACGGTTGGGTCCATCGTTCAGAAAATTCGTCGGGCGATTGTCAAGAAACGCTCGGATGGTAAGCCGTGGTCGACCCGCAAACCAGGGCGGCCCAAGAAAATTGCTGATAACTTTCAAGAACAGGTTTTTGCTGCAAACGGCTGAAGAGCAATCACTTAGAAAGGGCGAGGCTATTGGCGCATCTTATGAGGACAGTGTAGCGGACTAGCGTTCTAGATAAGAGAAATTGCTGATAACTTCTGAGCCCAAGATTTTGATGAATTTTGGTCATCCGGCGAGAAAATGAAAATTCTGTAACCCCTGAAGTTTCTGGTCGTTAAACATGGTGTCACGGGTTTGGCGACACCATTTTCAATAAATGGTGACACCTTTCACGCATCTTATGAGCACACCTGGGCTCAAACAAGTTTAAGCATTCGCAGAGCCTGAGTTATCGGCCTGAAAGAAGGCGAGGGAAGCACTAGTAGTTGTTCTGCCAGTTTGATTTCGCTTCCTTGGACGCAGGCAGACGGTGAGTTATACCCGGTGTCGGCGTCACAATTTTTGAGTTTGACTATACCTGCTAATGGTCAATCATCTCCGGGTGAATCCGAGCGAGGCATTGGACCCAATCCAGTGCCTCACTTCTTTCTAGCAGGCGGATGAATTCCTTAGCAGGAATTTCCAAAACATTTTTCGAGACCGAACATTTGTGGTCTCGCATTTTACCGTTTGTCGGCGGCGATGAAGAATTTCCGCTACCACGAGGAAACATGGCAACAACTGAAGAGCGCATCAAACAAAAAGCTTTCCAGGTCGGAGTGAGCATAAACAAGCTTCCCGATTACTGCGGCGGTGCTATCGGAAAAACTGCGCTCGCTGATGGACTAGCATCTGGGAAACTAGCGCAACCGATTGCTGACACGATTGAAGAAGCACTGGAAGTTTTGCAGTCATTGAAGATTGATGCTGGCGCTGTTGACGTGACCGGCTTGAATTAGTCCAGCGGGAGTGAGAGAAAATCACTCTAAAGGAGAGCTGGACATGGCAATGAAGAAACACAAGCCGGAGCAAATCGTGGCGCTGCT
>Ga0137419_10000557_pt1 | contig 13909 bp, 9 predicted proteins | sample CZODoug3_1_2_16f_FD_108279 | JGI IMG/M metagenome (GOLD analysis project Ga0137419, IMG submission 108279) | Vadose zone soil fungal communities from Angelo Coast Range Reserve, California, USA - CZODoug3_1_2_16fungal (Illumina Assembly) | ecosystem: Environmental > Terrestrial > Soil > Vadose... | reverse complement strand
CCATTTTCTGCCCTGTCTCTTCCTAAAGTACCGGGTGTTTGACCCCCCGCAAACCTACCTGTCCCTGCATTTCTTCCGTTTTCGTTGCCCGTTTCTTGGGGGAGTCTCCCATCTGTTTTATTGGTTTTCTGGAGATGAGACTATCAACGGGTCCTGAGTGAAACAAGAAAATTCTTTAGGAAAGGACCTGACATGTCCCAGTCGGGAGATAACCTACTTTTGGTTTGTCTCCAAAAAGAGCCCGACTGTTATTGGCCTGCGGCGATCATTTTCGCCTCTACCGTAAGTTTTGCAGATTCGGAGATCTTTATAGGAATTCCCATCTGTTCGTAGCGACGCAAAAAATCAGGATCGCTGTAGGCGAATGGCTCAATGTCTTCCCAAGGAAAGATTTTGTAGTCTCCCGGCGCAACTCCACGGAGATTGAAGTGGCCATTTTGGTCGCTGTTTGCAACCTTGTACAGGTCTCTCCGATCGCGAAACCTGTCCGGAATAAGCACGGCTTGAATTCCACTCACCGGTTTGCCGTCCTTGTCTACAACTGTTCCGTCGATCTCGCCGGCGTTCTGACTGATCACGATGTCGAGCGGTCCGGACACGGGTCCGGAGATCGAAAGCCCAGCCTGCAACGCATCCGTCTGTCCCAGAACGGCCGATTTGAGGAACACCGTCGGAGGAATCCCAGGCAGCGAGACTCGATATTCTCCCGGAGGAACATTTTCAATCAATGCGGTACCGTCCGATTTGATTAAAGGCGGCGTAATGAAGACGTTTGTCGCCGAATTGGACAGGAACACGCGAATGCGGTCGAAATTCGGCAATGACGAAATTGAGCCTCCGTCGAGGCTGACTCGCACCGGAATGGAGATGCCCTGGCCAAATAACACCGCGACATTTTCAACGTCAAAACTCGAAACATCCACCGGAGTCTGCGCGACATTCCGGAGCGCATCACCCGGTACCCCAGGATCTATTGCGAATGCCCGAACGAAGTATTCGCCTGGGGCAATATCACGCAATTCGAAGGTTCCATTCGCAGGATTGTAATTGGAACCGGCTGCGCTGATGAAGAATCCGCTGGTCGGATTGCGTAGAATTGCCGAAACGTTGGCATTTCGAGGGGGCTGGCCTGTTCTGGTGTCGACGACGCGGCCGCGAATCCGAAACAGCTGCTGCTGGTCCATCCGGAAATCGATAGGCCCGACTTCCGCGCCGGCGGGCACGTCGAGAGAGGCCGCCTTGGACATGTCTATCGTTCCCGGAAAGTACGTCACAACGTAGCTCTGGTCCGTTACTTCGTTGCTGTTGCCAAATGGCCCGAAGTCCAATGGGGAGCGCGAAGCACTTGCATTCAGAAAATAGCGGCCAGGTGTCACCCAGTACAAACGATATTCACCCCGATCATTCGTTCGCCCCGAGGTCACTGGCTGGAATGTGCGCCCGCCTTGCGGGTCATAGGTGGATCGCAGTAGCTGGACGGTCATCCCGGCGAGCGGCTCACCTGAAGAATCCGATACCCGGCCGACCACGGCTCCGGCCGGCACCAGCCGGAAAGTAATATCTTTAAGGTTCTGCCCGACAACCAGATTCAGAGGAATGCCCGAACGGCCAGGAGCGCGCTCGCCGTATTCCTGACGAGCAAAGCCATTGCGAGCCGCCGTGAGCCGATACGACCCGGCTTCAAGGCCCTTAATCACGAATTTTCCCCGACCGTCCGTGTTCACCGGCGGAATGGATATGGTGGACTGCGGAGGCACCGCTCCGGGACCGGCGATTCTTTGAATGGTGATGCGTGCTCGCTCTATAGGCTCATTCGTGCCGGCGCGCACGACCAAACCCTCGATCGTGGACCCGGTAGTCTGCTGTGCGTTCTGGGCGCCGGCAATTTGTAGCAGCAGTAACAGAAAAATGGACACCGGAATAGCCAAAATGGACACGGCTCACCTCCAAGGTCAGGGTTGTTGGGCTTTCCAGAATTTGTAACGCAGATTTGACGTTACGTCCAGCGCGACGTGAGACACTTGAACCGAAGGGAGCTTATACGGTTACAATCCGTCATCGAAACGAGCGGGGCCATGCCAACCACGGCTGGCTCGACACTTACCACACGTTCTCCTTCGACACCTACCATGACCGGCACTACATGGGATTCCGATCCCTGCGGGTCATTAATGAGGATCGCGTTGCCCCGGCGAAGGGTTTTGGGACACATCCGCATCGAGATATGGAGATCATCACCTACGTTCTGGAAGGATCGCTCGAGCACAAAGACAGCATGGGAACAGGCTCGATCATCCGGCCCGGAGAGGTCCAGCGGATGAGCGCCGGAACGGGAATCACGCACAGTGAATTCAATCCATCGAAGACGGAGCCGGTCCACTTGCTTCAAATCTGGATTCTGCCCGAGGCGATGGGCATTCGGCCAAGTTACGAGCAGCGCCAGTTCAGCCGCGACGAAATGCGCGGCCAATTGCGGGTCGTGGCCGCCCGCAATCCCGAGGATAACGCCGTGAAGGTTCACCAGGACGTCCGGCTGCTCGCCACGGTGCTGGAGGGTGAGACCGTCAGGCACGAACTGAAGCCCGGTCGTCATGCATGGGTTCAGGTTGCCCGAGGCAGCATCCAGCTTAACGGACTTGGGCTTGAAGCGGGAGACGGCGCCGCGATCAGCGAAGAGCCGAGCGTCGAACTGAAAGGCAAAGGCGAGGCGTTGCTCTTCGATCTGGCCTGAAGGGTTTCAGCCGCAGATTACGCGGATTACGCAGATCGGCGCCTAAAACACTCCTTTAGATGCGCACATCTGCGTAATCCGTAATCTGCGGCCAAAAGACTAAATCGTCTTCGCCAACACCCGCATCACTGCCTGATTGAACTTCAGCGGGTCCTGCAGCTCCGAACCTTCGGCCAGCAGGGCGTAGCCATAGAGAACTTCGGCAAAATCATCGAGCATGGCGTCCTCAGCCCGATCGCGCATCTTAGCGATGATCTCGTGATCCGGGTTAAGTTCCATGATCCGCTTTTGCTTTGTGCCTTCACCTTTCGCCTGGTTGAGGAGTTTCTCGAGATTGGGGCTCACATCGTGTTCCGAAACCACCAGGCAAGCCGGCGATGACGTCAGGCGGCTCGACAGGCGCACCTCTTTCACGCGATCGTCGAGTTTCTTCTGAAGGGCGCTCAGAAGACTCGAGTATTGATCCGCCTTCTCCTTCAGATCTTTCTCTTCGCCGAGCTCTGCCACACCCTTCCCGACAGACTTCAGGGGCTTGCTCTCGAATTCCGGGAGCCACTGAACCAGCAGCTCATCCACGGGATCGACCAGGTACAGGACTTCGTATCCCTTCTCTTTAAACGCTTCCAGATGCGGCGAATTCTCCACCGCGCGCCGCGAGGGCCCGGTCAGGTAGTAAATCGTGCTTTGCCCATCCTTCATCCTTGAAACATAGTCCTTCAGAGTCGTGGATTTCTCCGGATCGTTCGACGACTCGAAGAGGTAAATCGAAAGGAGCTTGTCTTTGTTCTCGAAATCGAAACTCGCGCCTTCCTTCAGCGCCCGCCCAAACTGTTTCCAGAATGTTGCATATTTTTCCGGCTCGGACTTCAGCATGTCTTCGAGTGAATCCAGGACTTTCTTCGTGAGCCATTTTCGGATCTGTGTGATATGCCGGTCTTCCTGCAAACGTTGCCGCGACACGTTCAGCGGCAGATCCGCGGAATCCACGACACCGCGGATGAAACGCAGATATGGGGGGAGCAGCTCCTCGCAATGCTCCACGATGAGAACCCGTCGAACGTACAGATGGAGCCCAAACTTGCCGGTGGCGTAAAACAGGTCAAACGGAGCCTGTGATGGAATGAAGAGGAGTGCTTGATATTCCGACCGGCCCTCGGCTCGGAACGACCACGTCTTCATGGGCTCGTTCCAGTCGTGCGAGATGTGTTTGTAGAATTCCTGATATTCCGCGTCCGTCACCTCTGAACGCGCCCGCGTCCAGATCGGCTTCATGGAATTCAACAACTTGTCGGCTTCTTTGAGATCCTTGTCCTTATAGATGATGGGATAGGCCACGAAGTCGGAATACCGCTTCACGATCTGCGAGATCACGAATTTGTCGGTGAAATCCTCCACGCCAGAGTCGTCTTCAAACTTTTTCAGGTGAAGCGTGATCGAGGTGCCGCGGTTGAACTTACTGGCTTCGTTGATCGTGAATGTACCGTCGCCGGTGGACTCCCACTGGGTGGCCTTGTCTTCCCCGGCCCGGCGGGTGACGAGGGTGACCCGGTCGGCAACCATGAACGCCGAGTAAAAGCCGACGCCGAACTGACCAATCAAGCTTGCCAGGACGTCGGATGACTGTTTCTCCCGCAAACTCTGCAACAATTCCCGCGTTCCGGACTTCGCGATGGTTCCGATATTGGCGATTACCTCGTCGCGGCTCATGCCGATGCCGTTGTCCTGGATCGTCAGTGTCCGCTCTTTAGGGTCGCTCTCGATCCAGATCTCGAGCTTGTCTTCGGGGCCGATCAGCTCGGGCTGGCTGAGCGATTCGAATCGAAGCCGATCCAGCGCGTCTGAGGCATTGGAGATGAGCTCCCGTAGAAAGATCTCTTTGTTGGTATAGAGGGAATGGATCATCAGGTCAAGAACCTGACGGGCCTCCGCCTGAAACTGGAAAGTTTCCACATTCGTTGTCATGAAAGAGAGTGTAACGGGGTGGGTCGGTAGGTTCAAGCTGGGCGGCCGCTTTGGGGTTGCGGCCGCCTCAAACTTTAGGAGTTCCATCAATCAAGTTGATGGAAAAATTTCAAGATACTTTACTTCTCTTAGCGGACTGCCAGCGCTCGAAATCAGCGCCAAGGATAAAGAATTTCCGGCCGATCTGGACTATCCGGATGCGCTCTTCCTCAATGATTCTGCGGAAATGCCGCACCGAGAAGCCTGCCAGCTCGGCTGCGTTAGGAATGTCCAGAAACGTCCTTTTTATTGCACATCCATCGGTCGATTTCATATCTTCCTCCTCTTATAAGGGGGAAATATGCATCTGGACTGCCAGAGTAACGGTAGCGGCGGTTCTATGACCCCCGGCGGTCATAGACCGCCGCTACAACTCGAATCACTGCTCCGACATGAAGGGGTAGCGATAGCTCGCCGGCGGAACGAAGTTCTCTTTGATCGTGCGCGCGCTGACCCAGCGGAGCAGGTTCATCATCGACCCGGCCTTGTCATTCGTTCCGCTGGCCCGGGCTCCACCGAAGGGCTGCTGTCCGACGACGGCGCCGGTCGGCTTGTCATTGATGTAGAAGTTGCCGGCCGCGAATCGCAGCTTACGGTCGGCATCGGCAATGGCCGCACGGTCGGTTGCAAAGACAGCCCCGGTCAACGCGTAAGGAGTCGAGGTGTCGATGATGGATAGCGTGGATTCCCACTCCTTTTCCGGGTACACGTACAGCGTCACGACCGGGCCGAACAGCTCTTCGCACATGGTCCGATAATCCGGCCGTTTCACCTGAATCAAGGTCGGCCGGATGAAATATCCGACCGAATCGTCAGCCTCACCGCCCGCGATGATCTGCGCGTCATTCGATCGGCGTGCCTCTTCCAAATACCCGGTCAATCGTTTGAACGCCGCGCGATCGATCACCGCCCCCATGAAATTGCGGAAATCGGAGACATCTCCCATCGAGAGGCTCTTGATGGTGTCTATAAGCCGGTCTTTGACGCGCTTCCACAGGTTCTCGGGAACGTAAATACGCGACGCCGCGCTGCATTTCTGTCCCTGATACTCATAGCCGCCCCTGACAATGGCCGTGATCAATGCGTCCGGCTCCGCGCTCGCGTGGGCCAGGATGAAGTCTTTACCGCCCGTTTCGCCGACGAGCCTGGGGTACGACCTGTACTTCGCGATGTTCTCGCCGACCGTGCGCCACATCGCCTGGAATACTTCCGTCGAACCCGTGAAATGAATACCCGCAAGATCCCGGTGGTTGAGAAGGACATCGCTGATGGTGGATGCGTTTCCAGGCACGAAATTGATCACTCCCGGAGGCAGCCCTGCCGCTTCGAACAATTTCATGATGTGATAGTTGCTGAAGACCGTCGAGCTCGCGGGTTTCCAGATAACGGCATTGCCCATCTGCGCCGGCGCAGAAGAGAGATTGGCCCCGATCGATGTGAAATTGAACGGCGTAACGGTATAAACGAAGCCTTCCAGGGGCCGGTAATCCATGCGATTCCACATGAGCGGCGCACTCATCGGCTGGTTATCGTAAATCTGCTGGGCGAAGTGAGCATTGAATCGCAGGAAATCGACCGACTCGCAAACCGCATCGATTTCGGACTGATGGACGGTCTTGCTCTGATTGAGCATCGTCGAGGCGTTGATCGTGTAGCGCCACGATGTCGCCATGAGATCGGCTGCACGGAGAAAAACCGAAGCGCGATCTTCCAGGCTCCACGACGCCCACTCGCGTCCGGCCTCTGCAGCGGCCTTGACCGCCTGTTCCACTTCCTTCGGGCCTGCTTTATGCCAGGTCGCCAGGACGTGGCCATGTCGATGCGGCATCACCTGCGTTCCCGTGTCGCCGGTCCGCACTTCCTTGCCGCCAATCACCAACGGAATCTCGATTTTTTCGGCCGACATCTCGGCCAGCCTGCTTTTCAGAGCCTGCCGGTCGCTGCTGCCAGGCTCGTAGTTTCGGACGGGATCGTTGATAGGGACGGGAATTCGATAACCGCTCATGACTCGGCCTCCTGAATTCCAGTTTACCGGATGAGCGCAGAAAGATGTAGGCGCCGGCTTCAGCCGGCGCTGCGCCGCCTTGTGCGCCGGCTAAAGCCGGCGCCTACACATCCGCTTCGCGGACGTACATCGGTACGCGAGAGTCGACTTCGCCCGGCCGGAACAATGCCTTCAGTTTCTTCAGGCTGGACCATACGACTTCGCTGTTCTTGAAGGTGGATTTGGTGAGCTGCCACAGAATGCGCGGCCGGCCATAAAAATGAAGGTAGGCCAGCCTCTCCAGTTGAACAAGGCGCTTTCCGGAGACGTGATTGCGGCGGAAAGAGATCTGGTCGCAAGTGCAGGTATCCCAATTGATCCGATCGAGCACCAGCCGTTTTTCCCGCAAAGCCTCTTCGAAGATGGCGGTGCCCGGGACAGGAATCACCAGGTTGAAGTTCGCGCGCATGAGGGAAAGAGATTTGGCCAGATTAATCGTGTCCCAGATTTCCTCTTCCGTTTCGTCCATGAATCCGATCATGAAGTAGCCCCAGATCTTGATCCGGCTCACGCCGTCGATCAGCGCGGCTCTCTCTCTGATCTTCTGGACAGTGACTTTCTTCTGTATCAGCTTCTGTATGCGCTCGTTGCCCGACTCGATTCCAACAGCCAGGGCTTCGCAGCCGGCCTTCTCCATGAGCTGAAGGAGTTCCGGAGTGAGCGAGTCGAGACGCACGCCTACCGGGCAATCCCACCTGAGGTTCATTCCTGCCTCGATCAGACCCTGGCAAAACTGCGCGGCATAGCGTCTATCGAGCGTGAATTCATCGTCGATGATGCTGAAGCGGTGAATGTTGTACCGATTCTTCAGGAACCGAAGCTCCTCGATCACGTGCGGGACGCTTCGATGCCGAAGCTTCTTTCCCGAGAGACCGGGCGTGTTGCAATACGTGCAGGGGTACGGACACCCGCGAGTCGTCAGAATCGGGTAGTACTCATCCCAGATGAACCCGGGATAGGTGTCCGGCTGCATCAGCTCCCAGGCCGGAATTCCGAAGCTATCCAGATCCATCCCGAAGCCCGGCGGATTGACGACAATCGTCTGCGTTTTCGCGTTACGCCAGACCAGACCGGGAATCTTCTGCAGATCCGCTTCGGGTATTTCCTTTCCGTATTCACGGAAATACGAGAGCAAGTGCGGCAGGCCTTCCTCGGCTTCAGCCTTCCAGGCAAAATCGAGAGCGGGCATGGAGTCCAAAACGAATTCTGGCAGCGCTGAGGGATGAGGTCCGCCCACGAGAGTCAGGGCCTGCGGTAGAACCTGCCGTACGATCCGGAGATGGTGGCTGACGTAGTTGTGGTCGCGGCTATAGCATCGGAAGCCGACGACATCGAAATGCTTCGATTCCAGGAAGGTCTTGAAACCCCGGAAGGTCAGCCCTTCTTTCGAGCAGTCGAGCATTGTGACCTTGAAGCCCTTGTTTTGAAGAGCAGTACCGAGATAGAGGACTCCCGCGTCAGGCGCAATCTGGACGTTGGCGCCTTCCCGGATGGGCACAACCAGCAAAACGCTCAATGACATGCGAATCAGCCTACACTACTGCACTGAGGCAGTCCAACGGCAAAAATGTGAACTGGATTACCGTGTGAACCAGTAGGCAAGGCGGACGAGAAATATGTCGTTCGCATGGGCCGTGAAAAGTCTGCCGATGTCGCGGGTCGAAAACTGGCCGGGGTTGGATTTATCCTCGCGATTCTCCGTCCACACGAAATAGAGCGTCGAGCCGAGCTTCCATTCCCACCGGAAGATGGCGTTGATGCGCAGAGATTTCAAATTGAAGTCGGGATCGTCGAAAGTGAACGGCAGGCCAGGACCGCCACCATCGGGATCCACCGTGTACTGCCTCTTTTCACCGGGGCTGGCATTGGCGCTGGCGCTGATGCTGCCGATGTCATACCCGTAGCGCGAAAACGAGAACGTCTTCGGACGTGCGAACTCTTTGAAGTCCCAATAGTCACCGACTGAGATCAGGGGTTGCGCAAACACCTGCAATGACATCCTGGGACTGAGGGTCCAGTTCACTCGCGTCGTCATGGAAACCTGGAATTGATCGATGTCGGCAAAAACGTACCGATTGCCGTAGGTGTGGACAGCCGTCGTGTCCGTCACCGATTGCACATACTGGGCAATACCGCGGGACCGGTTCACGCTGGGACCCGTCGAAATCGTAAACGAAGAAGAGGGCTTGAGATTCATTCCCACATTTCCCTGCTTGTTCCAGCCTCCGGCCCGATTCGATCCCTGGCCGTAGTAGTAGTTCAAAGAAATTTTCTTGCGGGAATCGCTGTATCCTCCCAGATTGAGAAAACCTCCAGCCAATCCAATCGCTGCGGGTCCTCCACGGGTCAGGCGATCGTCCTGGCCCCGCCAGTTTCCTCCCCCGTTGAACCAGAACGACCAGTAGTTCATCGTGGTGAAGCCGGCCTCACCATTCCAGCCGTTTCCCTGAATCTGCCTGGCGAAATTCCACGTCGTCCATTTTGCGGCCCATGCGTAGCGGCTTCGCGTCCATCGGTCGGGATTAGGCTTCCTGTACAGTACGACGGCATGTGTGCCGGCAATGTCGCCGCCCGTCTGGAATCCCACATCGTTGGCTTCGAAACCGGGGCTTGTTCCCCATAGCGAGGCGTTGAAAGTGACGTTTCCCCGTTGGCGGTTGAGATTGACGCTGCCTGTCCAGCCCTGCATCGACGTCGCGCCGGGATGCAGTCTTACGTGACGGGCGTCCGGGCGTTGGAAATAATGCTGGGACGAACGCTCCAGCTGGTCGATTGCGGCCGCATTCCCTTTCATCCAGCTTCCGGCAAGTTTGCCTGTAACCACCCACTCCTTGTCCGAATCCAGATAAAAGTAGCCGTCGCCGCCCGCCACATAGGCGCTGCCGGGCAACAGGTCGCGAAGTGCGGGCAAGCTTAGATCGCGCTGAACGCCTGTTGCGAGGAATCCGAAACCGCCGCGGTTCTTCTCCTTCAAGACGCGGCCGACAAAATAGTTGGTCAACGGCTCCACTTCAACCCTTAAGCGCTGGTCGGCCTGGAGGGTTTTCGCGTACTCGCGGCCAGTGACAGCTTCCACCAGGCCGAACGTCCAACTGCTCCTCGTCTTTCCGGTGAGTTTACCTGCGCCGAGAATCGTCGTTGCGGTGGGAGAATCGACGAAGTCGCCTTCGGCAGTGCGCTGGGGCTGCCGGCCAATGCGGCGCGAGTAGAACAAGTTGGGCTCCTGCCGGTTGAATCCCCAAAAATTGTTCGATCCGCCTCGCCCGAAATTGTTAAAAATATTGGCTCCCTCGAGAAAGAACGGCCGCTTCTCGGGAAAGAAGGTCTCGAATGCGCTCAGGTTTACCACGGCAGGATCGACTTCCACCTGGCCGAAATCGGGATTCACCGTCGCGTCGAGCGTGAAGTTGCTGCTGATTCCATACTTGATATCGAGACCGGTGGACCCGAAAAACCGCGAGCCGTCGTTGAACGGATTGTTGCGGGAGGAAGGCTCAACGAACTCGCTGCGTCCCACGACGTAGGGCATCAGGTCCAGGTGCTTGTGAGCTTCGATTCCGTCAATTCCAGCCAGATCGTCCATGCGGGAGGCAAGGCCGTTTTCCGTCTTGGGAACCAACTGCAGCCACACCGACTCGTTCTTGCGATGGATGAATCGTGCAGCATTGATTCCCCACACTTGATGTTCGGCTCGGGGAAACCTTAATTGCGAAAACGGAACGCGAATCTCCAGGCACCAACCCAGCTCATCGACCTGTACGGACGATTCCCAAACGCCTTCCCAGGAGTAGTCTGTGAAAACGTCATTCGAGACAATCGCGTCGCGCTGTACACCCGCAGCGCTGACCTCAAAAACAGCGCCTGTCAGCCGGTCATGATATGGGCTGATCTGAATCGCAAATGTGTCGGCATCTGCGTAGTTATCGCGCCGCGAAAGCTGGCGGACGATCTTCTGAGGTTCGGTGTCGAAGAGTCTGACACCAAAGTAAATATTGAAGTCGTCATAGGCCACGCGTAACTCGGTGCGCTCGGTTGCCGGTTTTCCCTCGTCCGGGTCTCGCTGTGTGAATTCCGTTGCGGGGAGTGCGGTCTCCCAGACTCTGTCGTTCAGGACACCATCCAGAATGACTTTTTCGGAGGCTCGAACGGCAGTGATGGTGCGGGCGGATTTCGCGGCTCCATTCTGAGCCGGGAGTGATGCAGGCGAGATCAGTAACGCAAATACAGCGATCCCAGCGGTGCAGCGGCCCAATGGCATGCTAGATAGACACCGCGGCGCCAGGAATGGTTACCAGTAATGCAAGTTTATAAGCCGGGTTTACCGCGAGCGGGTGAAGGCCGATCGACTCCGATCTGGCCGCCTATGGGACGGCTCTGGATCGGTACCGAAGGGGCCGCGGAGGAACCGCCACCGCCGCCTCCGCCCGAGTTGCCGACAGAGCCGCCTCCGCCTGCCGATTCAGAGCTCGAGCCTCCGTATCCTCCATTGTTCTCAGGTACAAACGTACGGTACTGGTAGCCATACGGCGATCGGAAGTGATAACCAGGCATGAAGATATAAGCGCCGAAGCCAGGGATAAACATCCAGGCATTATTCCAGCCGTACCCCGACCAGCCCAAGCTTGAAACGAGCGGTGGTGAGCGTCGCAGGGTGTTGGCCACGTTCACATTCGCCTGGGCGATCAATTGCGATCGAGACCGGCTCCAATTTTCCAGTGGCGTAGCAATGCCCTTCGCGACTTTTACGGCGCGATATGTCTGATCCCTGGAAAGCTCCCAACCTTTTGTAAAGGCCAGCTTGTTGTCGGCTGTCTGGAGCTTGCCTTCGATAATCGTCACTTTGCCCTCGGAGAACTTGTAGATCCCGTCCTTGATAATTTCAATCGCGAGGTTGCCGCTCGTCACTTTCAGCGGCGAGTCCTTACTGAAATCGATGGCTTCGATCACGGCGTCTCCGGAAACGACTCGAACCGCGATATTGGTCAGCTCGATTCCATCGAGAATGACCTCAGAGTCCCGGTCGAGGCGCAGGAAAGATCCTGGATTGAGCAGGACTTCAGCAAGTCCGTCGTGTCCTGTCTTGATGGGCTGGCCGGCTTCCACGCTCTGCATGGCCTTGACGCTCACGTCGCCTTGCACGTAGTTCACGAGCCCCGCCCGCGTAGAGACGACGAATTGCATCATAAGCACGAACATCAATGTGGCCATGATCCCTCCTCGACTGAAGCGATTCTACGGCTGGCGCTCCGCCAAAACTAGCAAAAGATCGCGGAATACTCGGATCGAGCAACTGTAGCGGCGCTTTACGAGCGCCGGTCTTTGCTGGAATCAACGAAATACCGGCGGTCATAGACCGCCGCTACAGGTCGGTTAGCGCAACTTCTTTACGATTTCGGCGTTCATTCGGGTGAGTTCGCCGCTGAGGTCGACCTCATATGGAGAATGCGCCCTGGTCAGGTCCAGCAGGTTTTCCGGCAGGCTATGGATATCCGCTTTGCAGCGGGCGCGGCACGCTTCGAGGGAATCCGGCGGTTCCGTCCGCCGTCCGCCTTCCATAACCTTGCCCAGAAGCGGCCGGCCTCCCAGATTTTCTTCTGCCAGGCCGAGGATATCCCGTTGGAATTTCCCGTCCTGACTCTCACGAAAGATCTGCTTCCGTCCCGGCAGCGTGGACTTATCGTGGGAAAGCTTTATTCGCGGACTTCCGGCGTATTCGGTGAGCTTGTATGCCGTGTCGAGAAAAGGCGCATCCGATGAGGTGGCCATATGGGCCCCGACCCCAAAACCATCGATGGGCGAGCCCGCATTGAGCAGCTTCTCAATCGCGTATTCATCGAGACTGCCGCTCGCAAAGATCTTCACACGGCTCAGATCGGCCGCGTCGAGCAACTGGCGCGCTTGCTTTGACAGGCTCGCCATGTCTCCGGAATCCAGACGAACGCCGGCGACACGAAATTCCGCGCCGAGTTCTTTGGCAAGCTGGATGACGTGTTCGACACCTTTCAACGTGTCGAAAGTGTCGACAAGCAGAATGGCGTCCGGAAAGCTTCGGACGAACCGGCGGAAGGCCTCCAGCTCACTTCCGTGCGCCTGGATGAAACTGTGGGCCATCGTTCCCACGACCGGTATACCGTAAATCTGGCCGGCCACGGTGCTGCTGGTGGCATCGACGCCTGCGATGTGAAAGGCGCGTGGCTCCTTCAGCCCGGCATCGGCGCCGTGCATTCTGCGCAAACCGAAATCCACCACCTGCCTGCCGCGCGCCGCGTGAACCACTCGAGCAGCCTTGGAAGCCGCAAGTGTTCCCACCTGGACCTGATTCATGAGAAACGTTTCGATGATCTGAGCTTGCGGCAAAGGTCCCACGACCTCAATGATCGGCTCGTTCGGAAAAACCACGGTCCCCTCAGGAACTGCGTAGACGTCGCCGCTGAATTCGAAGTCGTGAAGACTGTTTAAGAATGCATCGGAAAAACGGCGGAGCGATCTGAGGTATTCGATCGCCTCGGAAGAGAACGACAAGGTTTCGAGGTATTCGAGTACGTGCTCGAGGCCGCAAGCGACAAGATAGTTCCGCGTTGAAGGCAGCCGTCGAACAAAGAGATCGAAGACCGAAGTGTCGTTCATTCCTTCGTCGAAGTACGCCTGCAGCATCGTGAGTTCGTAGAAGTCGGTAAGAAGTGCGGCGTTGTTCACTCGAAGATACCGCCCGCACGCCGGATCTCTTCCAGCGCCCGCTGCCCATCGCCGGGATGGACATTCACCGCGCGCGTTGCGTTCAGAATCAGGTGGACTTCCAGACCTTCGCTGATCGAGTCGAGAGCCGAAGCCCGAACACAGTAGTCCTGGGCGAGTCCACCGATCCAAACGCGTTTCACGTTAGCGCTTCGAAGCCGCCGGGCGAGATCGGTACCGCCGAAGGCCGAATAGCTGTCCTCGTCCGGAAACGTTGCCTTGCTGATGATCTGAGTGTCTGAGGGTAGATCCAGATCGGGATGGAATGCCGCTCCAGGTGTGTCCTGGATACAGTGAGGCGGCCATGGACCGCCCCGCTCCGTGAATTTTATGTTATGGGCAGGATGCCAGCACCGAGAAGCAAAAACAGGCACGCCGCGAAGCCTCGCCTCCCGGAT
>Ga0137419_10000552_pt1 | contig 13929 bp, 17 predicted proteins | sample CZODoug3_1_2_16f_FD_108279 | JGI IMG/M metagenome (GOLD analysis project Ga0137419, IMG submission 108279) | Vadose zone soil fungal communities from Angelo Coast Range Reserve, California, USA - CZODoug3_1_2_16fungal (Illumina Assembly) | ecosystem: Environmental > Terrestrial > Soil > Vadose... | reverse complement strand
TGCCCACTCAGACTCCCACTCAGCCGCCGCACTATACAGACTTTCACGTCGCTCCCATCGTCGGTTCTTCCGGCTCGACCCTACTCCACTTTCCCGCGGCAAACGGACATACCAACGCCGTCCGTGCCCTGGTAATGGATGGATTGAGTGAGTGAGTGGTTGATAGGAATAGGAACTTGAGGGGGTGGATTGGGGGTGGGAGTGGGAAGGATAAGAAGCTTTTTGGGATGGTTGCGTTGGAGGGTCTTGAGAGTTCCGTTCGGAATCAGTTACATCAAACAATACATCGACCACGTGCTTAATTCGTTCAAGTCGCACTCTCATTCGGACCCCAACACGCATACACTTATTCCTGGCGATACACAAGAGGGGTCGAAAACCTTAATTATGCCCTCTCGCATGGATGGCCGATTAATTCGATGCTCGATGGTGTGTTCCCGTTACACGCTGCTTCGTCAGGCGAGAACAACTCCTGAAACTGGTGATTGAGCAAGTCACGAAAGTGAATATCTCAAGGTAAGTACTCAATATATCGTGATATATTTGTTATCAGGCTTTTGTGGCCAGGAATTATATGCTAACTCTATTCTGTACACAGACTTCCCTGTTGCTACTTCGGCCGACACCGTGACGTCTCTGCTCCAATAGTCAGTTCATCCGACTCTATCCGGTTCTATTTTTTAAACTGCAAATAGCCACACGAATTCCGTCAGGGTTCTGATCTTCCGCAGCGCACACGCGGATTGGACAAACAAGACGGAGTGACCCCCGACATCCTACCTGTTTTGTCAGTGGAGTATGGCACTTGTGTGGCACCATCCTCCGTGACCGACTGGCATCCGTTATCCGTCGTCCGTCATGACGGATACAGTAGGTATTCCCACTTGAAGCTCTGAAGTGGAAAGGGGGATTTCCTTTTGTGATTAGCTTCGTTCATCCGTTCCGCCAGGCATCGTCTATACATGGAGCTACCAAGTTCACTATATCTCCTCAATCCAAACCCGTTTAGCGCAAGGGGCGGATGGTAGAGAAATCGGTGGGCTCTAATGCACCAAAGCGTGGCTATTTGGTTAGTAATCTCTGAGCCCACTTGGTGATTCATACCGCTTTGTACACAATTAACTAACTACCCAGTCCCCAGGATCTAAGCCTGTCACTCAGAATCTCACTCATATCCATCATCCGCGGCGCCAAACACCTCCGACGCACATCCTCCATATCTTTCGTAGCGGGCCATCAAGTCTACGCACCTCGCACTTACGACTCACCACCCGCTTTCGCCTTACCATCATACAAACATACTGTTATCCTGTTGGTCCACTGCTAGAGGCGGTTCACACCTTCTCTTCATTCCGATCACCTACACACATCCATACAAAATACGAAGGATATGTCGTCCGATGGCGAGCTGGGAGACACTGGTGCAGTCAGCGCTGGTACTAGAGTTAAGGAGGTTGAGTGATGAGCAGATGAGGTGATGGAAATGATGAAAAGGGGGAATTGGACCAAGGGGTTAACAGGTGATGAACCACATCACGGGAAGAGTAAGACGAGGAGCAAGAATGACCGTGCGTGAGGATAAAAGGTACGTCGTTTCGTTCCAAAGTTTCTTTGGCTTCTTGGCTGTATATTGTCCTTTTACCACCTTTACCTTGCTTTCACCTGCCAAGCTCTTTCGTTTTCGGTCATTTCATTTATTCAATTTATCTCCCTTGTATTAATCTCGAAATACTTTGCTGACCGATCTCCCTCTTATTCAGAGCATTCGCAAGACGGCGAGATCGTCTGCTGTCATTGCCCTCGTCCAATCGTCTTGCCATCCGCTTCCTTTATTGCGACATTCGATTCGCGGGCAATATGTCCCATGTTGCCAAGTAGATCTTTATCAAAATGATTCAAAAACGTCAAAATTTACAAATGCGCTTTGACTGTTGGTGAACGGTTCAGCTTTTACGGACTCGGGAGCGAGCTGTATGAACACCACTCAGATGACATAATGGTGAGTATCTCTTGTTTCACCCTATATGCCATTCTCATCGTTTGATAGGAGTTTTGAAAATGGAATTAACATTGTGGGCGAAGATAACGAGATTGACATCCGCCACAAAATCCCCGCCGGCTTATGTTTTCTTTAGCCTGTCTTGAAGAAGGGGACGCGTTAGTGTTCGCACCCGCCACAACAACACCAGCTCGTCCAACATGACATCCAATATCAATGTGCCTCCCCTTTCCACCGGCGTCGCTGGCCCCTTCAGGTCAACCATAATGCGTCGTTAAACGCAGCTCCACCATACCCAGCTATCCTTCGTGAGCAACATTGGCACCCTCAAAGGCGTCTTCGCGGAACATGACACCATCAATCGTAGCAAACAATTGGCCGATAAGAAGTGCAATACAATATATGAGATCGGGTATTTGAGTGGGAGAAGGATGCATTGGTAGTTGGCAGTGAAACATCATGATACAAAAATGACGCGAGGAGCATACAGAAAATTGTTCGGCAGGAACGGGAGTGAGCTGAAAAGTGGTTGAGGATTACGAGCAGGAATAGCAGTCCCCGAACGTGCTAAATGGATCCGAACTATGTTCGGCGAGATCACGCGTATCCTCAGTCGTACGTCTTTCCCTCTCCTCCACCAACGTCCCTCTAACCCCTTTCGCCTGGGGTTTCGAAGAGCGCGAAAAACTAATGGAATTCTACGAACGCGTCTCCAGGCCTACGTCCACCCTGGAGGGGTGGCATTCAACGGGCTCCTAAACGATATCCACATACGGGTGACACAGTCCAGTTCGCGGATTGACGAGATTGAGGAAGTCGTGACTGGGAACCGGATCTGGAAGGAGAGGACGATCGAGGTTGGGAAGGTAACGAAGCAGCAGGCGTTGGATTATAGTTATACGGGGGTGATGTTGAGGCGGAGTAGGATTGCTTGGGATTTGAGGAAGGTTGCACCATATGATAAGTATGATGAGGTGCGTTGCCTGGGCAGTTTAGTTTGGGAGCTGGAGACTGATGGTGGGGTCTAGGTCGAGTTCGATGTGCCTGTTTGGCAGAATGGAGATTGCTATGACCGGTATCTACGTCGCAAGAATTCCGAGAATCTCTGCGGATCATTGACCAAGTATGATCTGCTGCCTAGCCGCTCACCCACTCACCTCGTCCCTAATAATATTACCTACCAGATCTCTGCTCAGCCTTAGGTATCAATACCTTTCAAGGGCCCCAGCATACTTTTCGCCTGGGAAACGATTAATTATCGTCATCCGGAGATGAGTTTCGGTATGCATAATAGTTATCCTTTTGCTGGCCTTTACCTCATTGACCCTCGTTGATTTTATGTTTCAGACTTACATTCTTACATTACGTGGAGCCCATCGTATAATTTGTCCTGGCGATGATTATAAGCACGTATTATCTTCGTGGATCAGTAATTCATGGTATGTAATATGCTTGATCTTTTGGCTTAGTTTTGTGTTACCTATCTTCGTTGATTGTATCATCCAGATTTCGACTTTTATATTATATCAGTCTCATATCTCAAAATGACGGTCCACCCTCATTATCCGCGCTCGGAGGTGAGTTAAGGTATGCAAAATAGAATTTCTATCTAACCTCCACGGCGATGATCCGCTCTTGTTGTTGCCACTCGGAGGCTTCTCACCCCACTGGCTCCGCCGTTTGGCATTGTTACCATTGCTAGTACCACTCGCAAACTGTTTCACCGAGTGCACCACCGGATGAGAAGAACATCCTATGGTACATTATGCTAACAAATCGGGCGCACTTGCGTGTATTTTATTTCTACTCTCCGTCACAATCGCAGTACTAAGTGATATGGTGTCTACAGTCTCACACAAACAACGGATACAACTGTCTCCGCTGCTACGACCGATGCAATACTCAGGTATGCTGTGAGCCGGGCCTCGGTTGATAGGTATCATCCGTCATCTTCTCGGAGTAATGAGTCTCACATTGATTCGCGCTGAAGTCTCCCATGGTTTTTATCTTACCCATCTTTTAGGTGGGGCTGGAATACGTACTCTATCCGTCAGACTCACGGCGGATGGCGGATGCCAGCCGGTCATGGTGATGGTGCCGTACTTCACAAAAAAAACAGGTAGTGTTCTATTCATCAGAGCCGCAATTCCACAGACAAGAATCACCACACATGACACAATTTATTATAACTGTATCATTCATCGCCACCCATGTGCAACTAGGCCCAGGTATACACTCCTCCGTTATAGCTCAAATTTCGAGGAAAATGACCATAAGCAAGTTACGGGATATCGTGAGGCGAGTACTTCCCTTCTAAGTCCTTATCTATTTTCTTTCCGTCGTTTCTTTCGTTTATGTATCACAATGCATCGCATGGTCATTCAATTCAATTCTATCAGTCCTGTTTCTAATCTGCCCGGAGTGTAATTCATTTCTATAACTACTTGTGGGCCCATAAATATACAGTACTACTTGAAACTCTCGGATTGATCCAACGACCCTTACAATTTCAAGGATGGATCGATACGACCAGTGTTAAAATGTGCATGCTTGCGTGCAGGGCGGCAGCAATGGTTGCAAATGACCCCATGGGAGGCCCAAATAGGAACAATGGACCGTGCCTTCAGGCCTCGGTTCGCGCGTGACTCCCAAACCCACAATCGGTCAAACTGCCGCAATCAATCGATATCAGACGCATTATCTCGGAGGTACACCCGCTATTCTGCGATTAGCATGTGCCAATCCAAAACTTTCTCCGCCGACTACTTGTGGCAAATGGAGCACGTGCCTAGTAAACTTATATATTAACATTGATGGCAATCTGATTACCTATCTACAATGTCAACAACACCCAGCACACCGCGCAGGACTAATGCAGCTTACACAGTTAGTTTCTATTTCATACATTTTTCGTTACCAATTTTAAACACCCTCACAGAAAGGAATGCAGCTAAAGCTGGTAGAGGACGTCAACGATGATTTCCCGGGGGGCGTCCTTGTGAAGATTTACAAAGTTTCAAGCGCTAATACCACGGTGCTTACATTAAGATTTATTGACCTTGACAAGCCGTTTCATTATCATCACAGGGAGCAACAGATCCATTGACCTCTGAAAACGCCCTGTGTTCTGTCAACCGCATAATCTCACGAAGGGTCACGTCAAAAGTTGGGAACCTCCTTCGCTCAGACAAGATACCGCACAAATATCTTCGTTTGAGCAGAACCGACACGTCAAAGCCTCACCGTATGCTCACTGTAACCTTTTCTCGCTATTTATCTGTATTGCACACCGTTAACTGTTTGCGCGGAAGGACAACACAGAAGCCTACGTCAGTCAAAACTTCACGTATAAACTATCTGGGCAGAACATAACGATGCAAGCTTCTACATTAATCATAGTCGGCAGTGCGCCTATGACACAGAAGGTCGGATTATGTGTTCGCTTTCTTTCATGTTTGCGCTGAGTCCGCAATGATAGGGGTCAGTGGCAAGGTCAACGGCCGACGCTCATTACGAGTTTTTCAGAACCAGCACTACTCTAGTAGACAAAGAGGTAGCCTGCTATCGTATGCTTACTCACAACATGCTCCAGCTCTCCTACGGTATGTTTTACAATAGCTGGCACATCGTTGGCGCCAGGTGACAACTGACAGCCTTCGGTAGCTTGACCGAACACCAATACTCAAGGATTGAGATATACAGTGATCGATGGTGTTTCAAATTGTGGAATTCGCGTGAACTCGATGTGAAATAAAGGTGCATGTTTCTTTGTTCTGCCAGTCGGGCACCACTGTAATGTGGCAACCAAACTTTATTTTCGCTCACGTCGTCTCCGACCATGTAATCAAATACCAGTGGTATCGGCAACGGAAGATTGGGATCTAGAGACGTAATACTGTAAAGACAAGACTACCGACGTGCATACTTTAATGTCTGCTCGAGTAACCCAAATCTGCCCCTTAAATAAACCCCGACAAATTCCTGATCGATCGGAAGAATCGTCTGGCCAACATGACAATGTAACAACACCAGACATTCTGACATATACGACGTAGTAATCTTGTTCGCAATGGGATCTTAGGTTCTCGAAGGTGAGACCAAGCCTGAACGAAATCATCCGGAAGATTCCTCCACCTATCAGCTCGGATATCATCGAAGACAAAGGGTTGTCCCCCTGCGGGCCAGCCAGGATTGAAATTCAGTTGTGCGTGGGTAATCTGCAAGTAAAATTCCTCAAAGAATTGGAGGGCTTGAGTGGCCGTGAACCGACTGGCTATATTTCTTGTAACCATCCCATCTATAAGTGGTGCAAGCATGCGCACAGTTGGTAGGAGGTGCTGCAGCATGTAGTAATAAGCGGAGCGCCTACACAGCAAAGAAACAACAACTTACACCAAATCTCTCCCAGAAGAGTACACCAAGGCATCCCACATCAAAAGCGAAAGGGTCATAATCCAACTCGCCTTGTGCAGTATCGGCAGGCTGATTGTACGAGCCCCACCATGAGAGAGAGGACGGGAGACGCATATCAGCAGGCGTCGAATTCGGCGGAAATTGGATCGATATGTCGAAATCAAGCAATGCGTAAACTAGATGACCTGCACTACGGAGCGGTCCTCGCATAGTGTTAAATCTCATCTGCCCCGAAGCACAGAAGTGATTCATGACAATATTGTCGTTGCTGATATCCTATAGCTCATGATATAGTAAAATGTGGTAAGCGCGAAGGAGCCATGAACATACCCTGTGCACGATCAAGTTCTTGTGAAGATAAGAGAGAGCCTTCGATAAATGGTGATCCAAATGGCATACACAACAGCTATGTAAACTGCCTACCTTTAGCAAGCAGCGCATGAAAACGAGTGTTTCGTTAACCGATGAAAACTGAGGATAATAGACAGCACTACCCCATCTGTGACACAAGGTGTTAGCGGAGCCACGACAAAGGTCAGATGAAATACCTCGGCATGACTACAAACAAATGATCGCCAAGGGGTAAGAAGTCGACAGGTGGTAAAATTCCCTTGAAAGAGTCTAAAGAGTCACGGCTCAAATCCTGATCTAAGAACCGGTAGATTCGGTGTTCCTCAGAACCGTTTTTAACAAGTTTGATGGCGACATGGCGGTATTGAGAGTCCTGGGCAAATATAATACGAGGCTGAGAAGATTTAGTGGGTATTACGGGGGCTATTACTGAATATGCCTACCAATGCACTTCCATTATGAGGCCTATCAGTAGAATCAGGTGGATCGCCGCCAAAGAAACTATAGGGATATCGGATATCGCCCTCGAAAGCCCTAGCAGGATAGACGTAGGCGATATCTTCAATCTGACCTCGATCGTTTCGCACGTATTCGTAATTATATAATGTATATCCTCTCGCTAGAAACCAGGGGCGCATAGAATCCCAGAATTGCATACGTTCTATCCAGTCAAATCGTTGACTATCACAGTCAAAGTTGATCTGAACATTTGAATTCAGTAATTCGTGATGCATTGGAATCATTGTCATACCGTCAGTGAAGCCATTACAAACAAGGATAAGGCAGCGACAAAAATAAAAGTTAAGTGCAAGTGCAACTTTTCGGCAACACGAGAGCGGACTTTGGAAATCTTGTTGAAAATTGACACGTGATGTCCACATTAGGGTCACGATGGGGAGCTTTGACCCTTCAAGTTGCTTCGACCCTCGTATGTGTTCTTCGCAAGGTGAATAGATAATTAGGATACGGAAACTACGACTGGTGCCAAGGACAATGGGAAAGATGACATTATCAAACATTTAAAGTTGAGGATTGGCGATCCGAACACGAGGATGGATGAGAAAGATGGTGAAATCAAACTGGATTCTGAACAGGAAGATAAAAGGCCTCGAGGAGCAAACGGATGCTCTTCGCAAAGAATCTCAACCAAGAACGGACGGCACAGTGATGATATGAGTGCACTGTAGGAGTTTTTTCCTTCCATTCTCATATTCCAAACTTTCCGTGCTGATTCATAACCTCGATATAAAGGTTACCGCACCCTCCCTCAAACGTACTTCTGTATCGTACCGACAGAACATCCTTCGGGAACTCGAATTCGAGTCATAGGGTGGCGGACACACAGTTTCTCAGCTGGTGGACGTCTTCGATGAACCGATGCACAGTTCGCAAGTGTTCCTCGTCGTCCTTCGCGCGGCAGTGTCAAGTTCATGCGCTCCTACAACAACGTACGACGGGAGGGCAACATAGCCGCACATAGTACCTCGCATGATGAGATCATGGAAGCGGCGATGCGAAGAAAACTTTGGAGACGCATGAGAGGAGATACTCGGGGCTGTTGACATCTTGTTCAAGGAGCGGGTATATATATGCGTATTTTTTTTAAAATTGTTTCGTTTGACATCGAACTGAAGGCGAATTGTAATCAAAGGCATTGTTCCTGTATTATTTGAAGCTTCTCTCTTCCGCCTGCTTTCAGAAAATGGGTACGTGTGTACGTCTTGTGAAGCTTCGTTGTTTGTTTGACGTCAATGCGCCCTCAACTCGACAAGTTTTTATTTCCTACACATCTCGCTCGTGTATGGGTCATTTGCCGAGTTCCTGCGCATTGTTTGCGTTCTCACTGTCGATTCAGATTCCAGTCCGCTGGTGTCGAAAGATTTACCATAGCTGTAGAGACAAAATCACCCCGACTATCTCCTTGGGTCCCCCATCCCATACCCAATACCAATTCGTCAATGATGGAACTGCCACGCGGCACATTCTCGACGCATTGACTTGTGCATTGGGCGGTGATTTCTTTTTGGTACTCGAAAAGACTGTCTCCCCCTAGCCAATATTCTGACCCCCGATCAGGGCGCCCCACTATCATCTGTCAGTATGCACTAGTTACCACAATTTTACCGATACTCATCTTTTGCATATTGAAGGTAAAATCTGAATGATGATGGGGGTGGAAGGTTCAACTCGCGGTACAATCAATTGATCGAGAATATGGACGAATGGAAGAGGGGTTATTACACGCTTACCACTTCTGCCGTCTCACTCCATATTTACCGACATATGATGTTAGGGAGGACTGTCAGCCCCATCACATAGGATGTGGGTGGCCAACCGGTCCTCATGGAAAGTGTATGGAGCGGAACTGAACAACGTGACGCACTTCCTTTATGGGCTTATTTTTTCAATGTGGTGCATAAGTGTTAACTTTCTGACCGTCTCAAGTGATAGAGTGAATTTATATATTTAAAATATACATACCATTATGTACCTGAACTTCAGTAACTAGGGAGCTTTGTGCTCTTTGTGTTGTACACCCCTAAAATATACAAGTAGTTGAATCTGGCTTATAAAATCGATCAATGTCGGAGCCGTGAAACTAATGCAATAAACGAGTTTCAGACAAACCAATAGTTGTCTCAGAAGGGTGATAAAGGGAGCACATCATATTCGTTGGGATATGCCCGAGCAGAAGGTCAAGAAATCGAAATCCGCCTAATAAAATAAAAACAGGTTAATAATCCAAATGCGAGTGCGTAGACCGCATTACATACATGCCAATAGTCATCTCCTAACATAGATAACGAGTACGCATATATTTGTTGAGATATACCTGAGGATGTGGGAGGCGTCCTTGTAGTAATATCATGATGTTACCCAGGTAAACCTACCATGAACATCGCGATGTCTACAGCTACGCCTGGGCCCAGGGAGTTGTGATGTAGAGTGATGTAGGATATAATAATATAATAATATATTTTGGGAATTCTGGCTCAATGAAATTAATTTCCCAATAGGGTTACAATTATTTTTCAGCCACTCAGTGCCTTTTCTCACAGCACATGGCTTCACTGGCCTCAAATTCATCCGGGATGCATTCCAAAATAGTCCAGTGGATGCTTCCGAGGCGTAGTGGACGCATTGGGCTTCATCTTCAACGCGCGGCGGGATGACTTGCTCAATTAGGCAAGTCCGCATCAACTTCTTCAAACTAGCCTTTTGATGGCATCAAACCACCTCAAACCTTTGCGAAAACTGGTATTTCGTACCCTCGGTGTCATCCCTCATTTGATCAATAGTTTAGTTAATTCCTCTACTCAACCTATTTCAGAGAATATATTATATTGTTAAACTAAGTGTGACAACTGTGACCAAACCATAAAAAAACAGAAATAAATTAACCAAACATACAAAGAAATGTCCCAAGTGAGGAGAACACTGTCTGATACTCCAAATCCTACTACACTGCAGCAGGAGAAGCTGGAAATGTGCCAGCAGACAGTGTTGAATGACGAGGAAGGCATATCCAAAAAAGGAAAATTCCGATCACTTTTTCTGTCCTCCAATGTTTACAAGACAATAAGGCAGTCTGTCATGTTGCTGCAAAAATGAAAAACATTGGGACTATGTGTGAGAAGGTCCCAGAAAAAAAAATTTAGCAGCCCTCAGTGGAATGCTATTAGCAAAATACTATTAACAAAGCGGTCAGAAAGGTATATTTGGTGACTATCTCTGTCTATAGCCCATGTAAAATTATTCCAGGACCTGGATAGTATAGTATAAAACTATCATATAATGCCTAGATACTAGGGTCAATATGTCTTCAATGTGGAAAGAATGTGACACGAATCTACCTTAGAGGAGCATGAGTATTAGTATTTCAGGCAAGAAGTCATGCCAAAGTTTGTGAATCTGACTTCACATGCCCTTCCACAGCAATATATATTTTTAATATGCCTCTTAGGAAAGACTGTACTAACTCTCTGAAGGCTCCAGAACTTTTGTATGCAATATTATCGGTGGGAACAATACAATTGTGCATTCCGAGCTGTTTGGGTCACGAACGTTCATGATCACGGTAATCTCAATTGCGGCTCAATCACTTTTAAATTTATAAATATAATATATACGATATATATATACTAAGTATGATATGTACAAATATTTCTGAATGATCGGGGAGTCGCACGGATTTAATACGAGCAGCATTCATACCAAATTAGCCTGGTTTGGCTGTAATTAAGTGATGTAGCTTCAAAAATGTAATATAATAAATAAATAAATAAATAGGTAGCATGGGATAGTATATAATTATTTATAATAGATATTACATAGAGCTGAATTCGTGTGTAGGAAGTGCTATCAAAGCGTGAACGTCCTAAGCGTCCTTCAGCCACAGCCCCGATATGGAAGTCGCGGGACTTGTGGTGACCCAATTCGGCAAGTTCATTCAAAGTTGTCCCTTGTCTCCCTCCATGTCGTGCTGTTGGCTCAGCAACACACGCACCCGCTACTGGTAAGTCTGATCAATGGATCTTGGTGTTGAAACATATACTAACTTGATTTCTGGATGTTTCAGATGGTTTCAACGCGGACCGCTGCCGCAACATCATCAGTGTCCCAACATTGATGTCGCACGACGCAACGACGCTGGGAGACTGACGATGGGGGAGTGACGGGTGTCATAAACAGGGGATGGGGCATTAGTTGCGCCCAGTCTTTATTTTATTTAGCAATTAAACCACTAATTTTCATTTTCAACAGAAATCCCCACCGCCTGCGTGCACCCTCAAACACCACCCCCAACTGCCTTAACTACTGCATCCCATCCTCCTTGCATGCTCCCTACACTCCCCCCACGTTGGTTTGGGCAACCCAGACCAAAACCGAGCCCGTACGGGTTGGGTTTCGGTTTCACATGCCAAATGCCCACCTGCACCCTCGAACCAACCCCTGCCTCGTTAACGACAGTGTATACCGTACCCCCTATGTTCCCAGCACCCTCCATGCAGGATGTTTTCACTCTCCCACTGATATCGAGCCCGCGCGCTCAATATTCGGTTTTGGGAGGCCAAACCGCGCCTCCTCGCTTGTTTCGCGTTACCCACCTCCCACACCCTGAACCACCATGTACACCCCAACCCACTGGCCTCCACCACCATCTCTGCCAGTTAATCGCACCCCGCCGGCATGATCGAGTGCATGGGCTCGACAGCCCGCTTTGTAGGGGTCATTCCCCCTACCCCGCTTGTTCTTTCCATCCTCGGGTCCTACCACTTCCAACACCACATCAACCTCATCCAACATGTTTCCTGCACTCCCACCGCCTAAATTTTACAGCCCGCGGCAATAACGAGCGCGTGCGCTCGGTATCAGGCCCAGGGGTCAAAACCCCCTCCCCATATTCATTCATTCCATCCTCGAGTCCCACCACTGCAAACACCCCAACAACCTCATCCCACGTACTCCCCACACCCCCACCGCCTGTAATTTTGCAGCACGCAGCAATATCGAGCGCGTGCGCTCGGTATCGGGCTTTGGGGGTCAAAATCCCCTCCCCACGCTCGTTCTTTCAATCCCCGTGTCCCGCCGCTTCCAACACCACATCACCCACTTTCCACATATGCCCTGCATCCCCACCGCCTAAATTTCGCAGCCCACGGCAATAACGAGCGCGTGCGTCGGTATCGGGCCCAGGGGGTCAAAACCCCCTCCCCACGCTCGTTCTTTCCATCCTCGGGTCCCACCACTGCAAACACCCCAACACCCTCATCCAACATATTTTCTGCACCCCCACCACCTGAATTTTTGCACCCCGCAGCAATACCGAGCGCGTGGACTGGGTATCGGCCTTTTGGGTCAAATCCCCTCCCCATGCTCGTTTTTTCCATCCCCGGGTCCCACCACTGCGAATACCCCAACACCCTCATCCTATATATTGCCTGCATCCCCACCGCCTGTAATTTTTCAGCACGCAGCAATATCGAGCGCGTGCGCTCGGTATCGGGCTTTGGGGGTCAAAACCCCCTCCCCACGCTCGTTCTTTCGATCCCCGTGTCCCGCCGCTTCCAACACCACATCACCCTCTTTCCACATATGCCCTGCATCCCCACCGCCTAAATTTCGCAGCCCACGGCAGTAATGAGCGCGTGCGCTTGGTCTTGGGCCTTGGGGCTCAAAACCCCCTTCCCCCGCTCGTTCTTTCCATACCCAGGTCCCACCACTGCAAACACTCACCCAACATGCTCCCCGCACCCCCACCGCCTGAAATTTTGCAGCACGCAGCAATACCGAGCGCGTTTGCTCGGTATCGGCATTGGGGTTCAAAACCCCCTTCCCCTGCTTGTTCTTTCCATACCTGGGTCCCACCACTTCCAGCACCCCATCACCCTCATCCAACATGTTCCCTGCATCCCCACCACCTGCAGTTTTGCAACCTAAGACAATACCGAGCACGTCGCTGAATATTGGGTTTTGGCGGTTAAACCCCCTTCCCCTGCTCATTTTGTACTCTTTACCTCCTACTCCCTTGCTTACTATATCCACATCACCCTATACATACCCCAGACTGCCCTAGATACTCCTTGACAGCCGCCAGATACCTGGAATTGTTATTGTATTATAGTCATATATGGTATATATAATGCCAATATTACTTTGTTGGGAAATAACATGTAATAAGTTGATTGTATATGCTTGATTAGGAAGGTCTGGCACATGCAACAACTACTTCGGGACCCGTTTAGATGGCTCAGCCACCGACATCATGATTCCCTGCACCCAGCAACTGGTGCAAACATCGCGATGTCCCAGGTAGATTTTCTTGGTCACATCATGATGTGGCCACACAGACTGGTGGAACATCTCAGTATCCATTTCAACAGACAAGTCCAAGCGCCATTGACCACGTCGCCAGTACACTGAGGATAGCTCGGGCCAATAGGCGAGCGTCAATTTCGTACGAACTCTGGAGAGGAAGTTATCGATTTCGGACTTAAGAAATTGTAGGCGAAGGCCATGGAAATTGCCAGAAGGCCCAGGCTTCTTAGCTGCCACCGTCTTGTTGGACTTACTAGCCATGAAAAAAGAAAAGAAATTAAGTTACACAAAAGAGTGTGGTGAGACGAACAGGATAACAAGTAGTGATCAAAAGTCCCGACTCGAAG
>Ga0137419_10000550_pt1 | contig 13956 bp, 13 predicted proteins | sample CZODoug3_1_2_16f_FD_108279 | JGI IMG/M metagenome (GOLD analysis project Ga0137419, IMG submission 108279) | Vadose zone soil fungal communities from Angelo Coast Range Reserve, California, USA - CZODoug3_1_2_16fungal (Illumina Assembly) | ecosystem: Environmental > Terrestrial > Soil > Vadose... | reverse complement strand
CTGCGCGGTCAGGATGTTCAGGCTCCTCGTGGCAAGCAGGATGTCCAGGCTCCGCGTGGTCAGGACACCCAGGCCCCGCGCGGTCAGGATGTTCAGGCTCCTCGTGGCAAGCAGGATGTCCAGGCTCCGCGTGGTCAGGATGTTCAGGCCCCGCGTGGTCAGGACACGCAGGCTCTGCGCGGTCAGGATACCCAGGCTCCGCGTAGCGCGGAAGTCTCGAAGCTGATCCGTGAGGCTGAGGCAGCGTGCAAGGCCGGCAACATGACGGAGGCCAAGACGAAGGCCGAGGCCGCCATCAAGATCCTGAAGTAGAGGGAGCACGTCTCAGGAATTACCAAGGCTCCAGAGGGCAACCTCTGGAGCCTTGCTTTTGTCGGTATAATTCGCCCGATGCACCGTGTGCTCGTGGCGTTCGCCTTCACCCTCTTCGCGCCGGGTATTCTCCTCGCGAGCGAGTCGTCATTACAGGAAGCGCTCCTTCGCGCCAAGCCGGCGGTCGCGCTGGTCATCGGGGAAGTCGCGGCCGAGGTCACCCTCACCTGTAGTCCTGGTGGCGAGAAGCGCGTCTCGCCCAAACCGCTCCGTGAAACCGGCACGGGTTGGTTCGTCGCGCCGAGCGGCTGGATGCTCACGAACGCCCACGTCGTATCGTCCGCCCACAATCCTCGCCGCTCGGTCGAGGACCAGCTCGCGCGGCGGGCGGCACGTGAGGCGTGCCCTGAGCTCGGCCCGCAGGGACTGGCGGCGACCGTCGAGCGCGCGAAAGTGAAGCTCGAGCCGTCGGTCTACGCGATTCTCTCGAACGGAATCCGGCTGCCCGCGGTCGTCGTCAAGTACAGCCCGCCGGTGGTGGGCGAGGAGATGTCGGGCCGCGACCTAGCGCTCCTCAAGCTGGAGGCGGCCGACATGCCGACGCTCGCGCTCGCCCAAATCTCGAACGCGCAGATCGGCGACAGGATCCACATCCTAGGCTTTCCCGGCGTCGTGCTGAGCCACGAGCTCCTGAACGCTTCGGCCAAGATGGAAGCCTCGGTGACGAACGGCGCCATCTCGGGCTTCAAGCAGGACCGGGCCAACCAGCCGGTGATCCAGACCGACGCGCCCGCCGCGTGGGGCAACAGCGGCGGGCCCGCGGTCACGTCGATGGGTACGGTGCTCGGCGTACTCACGTTCGTTTCGATGGGCGCAGGCGATGAGGAGGGCATCGTCCAGGGCTTCAATTTCGTGATCCCGTCCACTGCGGTCCGCGACTTTCTCAAGGGCACCGCGGCTCCCGTCGACGAGACGAGCCGCTTCAACGTCGCGTGGCACGCAGGGCTCAGCGACTTCTTCGCCGGAAACTACACGCGTGCCGCGCAGCGCTTCGCCGAGGCGAACCGGCTCCTCCCCGAGCTTCCCGACGTCCGCCGCCTGCTCGCCGAGGCTCAGAACCCGCCGGCGCGGCCCTTCCCCTGGGCAAGCGTGGCCATCGCGGTCATCGCGGCGAGCCTCGCGGGTTACGGCGTCCTGCTCGGGCTCCGCTGGCGCCGGAATCGCTTCCGCATCCGGCCGTCGCAGGTCATGCAGCTCCTCGAGAGCGCCGGCGGGCGTCCGATCATCCTCGACGTCCGCGACGAGGCCACGTACGGGCAGAGCCCGGTGAGGATCCCGGGCTCGACGCACGTGACGGCCGCCGCGCTCGAGAGCAGAACCGCTTCGCTCGAGGTCGAACGCGAGCGCATCGTCGTCGCCTACTGCACCTGACCCGACGAGGCGACGAGCGCCCGGGTGGCGCACCTCTTGAGACGGCTCGGGTTCGAGGACGTCCGGATCCTGAAGGGCGGTCTGGGCAGCTGGGCGAACGCCGGATTCCCGCTCGAGGCGAAGCCCGCCGCGGCAGGCGCGTCCGTCTAGCTGGCGAGCGTCTTCGCCGCTCGCACCACACGGTCCACGAATGCGCCCGCGAGCCCCGTGTAGGCCGTCGGCTCGAGGAGCCGGTCGAGCTCCGCCGCGTCGAGCGCCCCGGCCGCCCGCGGGTCCGCGAGCAGGAGCTCACGGAAGCTGCCCTTACCCTCGACCGCGGCCATCGCGGCCTCGTACACCAGGTCGTGCGCGGCGTTCCGCCCGAGCGTCTCGCCGAGCCGAAGCATGACCGCCTCCGACAGGAGGAGCCCCCCGAGCCGGCCGAGGTTTTCCCGCATCCGCTCCACGTTGACCCGCAGGCCACGCGCGACGACGAGCGACCAATGAAGGGCCGCCGCGGCGAGGCACGCCGCCTCAGGCACCAGCACCCACTCTGCGCGCCCCACGCTCATGTCGCGCTCATGGGCCGCGACGGTCGTCTCGAGCGCGGTCGTCGCCGGGCCCCGCAGGAGCCGGGCGATCGCGACGATCCGCTCGGCGTGCGCGGGATTCCGCTTGTGCGGCATCGTCGAGCTGCCCACCTTGCCGTGCGCGAAGGGCTCCTCGAGCTCCATGATCTCCGTGCGCTGGAGCTGGACGACCTCGTTGGCGATGCGCGCGAGCGTCCCACCGAGAAGCGCCAGGAAGGTCACGAACTCGGTGATCGTGTCGCGCGAGGCGTGCCACGCGATCAGCGGTACGCCGAGTCCCAGGCGCTCGAGCGCGCGCCGCTGGACCGCCTCGCCGTGCGGGCCGAAGCCGGCGAGCGTGCCGACGGCCCCGGCGAGCTCGCCGACGAACAGGCGTGGCGCGGCCTCGTCCAGCCGCTCGACCTGGCGCAAGCACTCGGCCACCCACGTCGCCACCTTGAAGCCGAACGTGATGGGTAGTGCCTGCTGGCCGTGCGTACGACCCGCCATGACGGTGTTGCGGTGCTTCTCGGCGAGGACGGCAAGCTCCCGCGTGAGCGTCACGAGGTCGCGCCGGATGATCGCGTGGGCGGCCTTCACCTGCAAGACCATCCCCGTGTCGAGCACGTCCTGGGTCGTGGCGCCCCAGTGCACCCAACGCCCGGCGTCGCCCGCAACCCGCGCGAGCTCGCGCACGACAGGCACGATCGGGTGCGCCGTGACGGCAAGGTCGCGCTTGATCGCGGAGAGGTCGAGGTTCTCGACGCGCGCGGCGCGCGCGATCGCCTCGGCGTCCCCCGGCGGGATCAGGTGCAGGTCCGCCTGGGCGGCGGCGAGCGCGGCCTCGACGTCGAGCCAGAGCTGGAGCATCTTGCGCTCGTCGAAGACGGCGCGGATCTCCGGCGTCGAGAACTGGTCGCCGAAGAGCTGGTAGTCGATGAAGTGGCTAGCCACCGCTCTGACGGCCGCCCGCGAGGAAATGCACGTGGAGGTGATCGACGACCTGCCCGCCCTCCGGCCCGCAGTTCACCCGCAGGCGGTAGCCGCGCTCGGCGAAGCCCTTCGCCTGGCCGAGCTTCTTCGCCGCGAGAACGCAGCGGCCCAGGACTTCCACGTCTCCCGGCTCCATCGCCATGACCGATGGGATGTGGCGCTTCGGGACGATGAGGACGTGCACCGCCGCCTTCGGGTAGATGTCCTTGAAGGCGAGCACCGCATCGTCCTCGTACTCGATATCCGCCGGATGCTGGCGCGCGATGATGCGGCAGAAGACGCAGTCGGTCACCGGCCTCCTCCTGGAACGGCCTTGCTATAATAGCCGAGCGACGAAACGGAATTGCAAAGGAGCTCGTCGATGGGCACGTGTCCGAAGTGCAAGCGGACGATCCGGAAGAACGGCAACCACGTGAAACTCGGCACGACGTGGTACCACAAGGTGTGCCCAGGCCGTTCCGGCGCCGCCAAGAAGAAGGCCTAGCCCCGCCTCGCCGGAGTCCCGGCCCGCCCTCCATGCACGTAGGCTTCGTCGGCACCGGCAACATGGGCTTCCCCATGGCCGCGAACATCTTGAAAGCCGGCCACCGGCTGACGGTCTACGACGCGCGTGCCGGGGCCACGTCCGAGCTCGAGCGCCTGGGCGCGACGCGCGCCGCAGATCTGCCCTCGCTCGCGCGCGCCGTGCGGGCGACGCTCCTCTCGCTGCCGAACGAGCGCATCGTCGAGGCGGTGGTGCTCGGCGCTCCCGGTGCCCCGGGCCTGCTCGCCGGCGCGCAGCCGGACGACGTCGTCTTCGACCTCTCGACGGTGAGCCCCGCGAGCACGCGGCGTCTCGCCGCGCGCGCCGCCGACCACGGCGTGCGGCTGATCGATGCGCCCGTGAGCGGGAGCGTGAGCGGCGCGCGCGCCGGCACCCTCGCCGTCATGATCGGCGCGTCCGGGCAGGACATCGCCCCGTGGAAGCCGGTCCTCGGCAGCATCGGCACCAACCTCTTCGCGCTGGGCGAGCTCGGCCGCGGCAACGTGCTGAAGCTCCTGAATAACTACGTCGCGCTCACGGGCCAGGCCGTTCTCTGCGAGGCGATGGCCCTCGCCGACCGCCTCGGCGTGCCGCGCGACACCGTGGCCGACGTCCTCGGCAAGAGCTCGGGCGGGAGCTTCATCCTCGAGCGGAAGCGCGCAGCGCTCGCCGCTCACGACTACGCGCCCGGCTTCTTCGTCGACTTGGCGCTGAAGGACCTGACGCTTGCACTCGAGCTCGCAGAGGGCGCCGGCGCGCGCGCGGAAGTGGGGCGACAGGCCTCGCGGCTGTACGCCGAGGCGAGCCAGAAGGGGTTGGGTACTCTCGACAGCTCGGGTCTCCTGAGGCTCTTCGAGCCCTGAGGCCCCCAGCGCTCAGCCGACCGGTCGCCTGAGGTACTGGCCGGACGGTCGGCCCCGCACCTTGCCCTGCTCGAACACCACCTGCCCGCGGAGCACCGTGTGCGTGGGCCAGCCCCGTACGGAGAGGCCCGCGAAGGGCGTGAAGTCCTGTGCCGAGTGGAGAAGCTCGGGCGTCACGACCTCCTCGCGCTCGGGGTCGAGCACGACGAGGTCGGCGTCGGCGCCGACCGCGATCGTGCCTTTCCTCGGATAGAGACCGAACGCGCGCGCCGCGTTGGTACTCGCAAGCTCCGCGATACGTGCGAGCGAGAGCCCGCGCTTCGGTCCCTCGGAGACGAGGTACGGGTAAAGGAGCGCCGTCCCGCCGAAGCCGGGCAGTGCCGCCCAGAGATCGCGCTGCTTCTCCTCCTCGGCGCAACAGGCGTGATCACTCACGACCGTGTCGATCCGCCCGTCGAGTACCGCCTGCCAGAGCGCCTCGCGGTCGGCGTCCGTCCGGATCGGCGGGTTCACCTTGCCGAGAATCCCGTGGGCGGTGGCGTGGGTGAGCGCCAGGTGGTGGAGCGTGGTCTCGAGCTTGATGTCGAGGTGCGGAAACTCGCGCCGGCCCTGCATGCCCGCGGTGACGGCCTCCGCGCTCGACAGATGGAGGAGGTTCACCGGGCAGCGCGTGGCGTCCGCGAGCACCATCGCCTCGGCGATCGAGAGCCGCTCGGTCAGGGGCGGTCGGGAGCGATGATAGCCCTCGAGCCCGCTCGGTCCGGCGCGCTTGACCTCCTCGATGAAGACACGGATCAGCTCGGCCTGCTCGCAGTGGAGCGAAAGCGACACGCGCCCGCGCGCCGCGTATTTCTGCGACGCCGCGGCTACTCGCTCCATCAGCCGGTACAGGTGGCCGAGGTCGTAGACGTCGGACATCGTGTACTCGGTGCCGCGCGTCGAGTCCGATGTGAGGTTGAGCCCCTTGTAGAACATGTAGTACTTGAACGAGCCCACCCCCTGGTCGCCGACCAGCCAGTCCACCTCGTCGAGCTGCGCGTTCGTCATGACGCCGATGTGGTAACCGAAGTCGCTGTGCGCGTGGCCCACGGTCGCCGCCAGGACCTCGGGGAAGATCGTGCGGTACGGCCCCGTCTTGTTCAGGTAGTGCTGGCCCGTCCGGAAGTAGCTGATGACCGTCGTCACGCCGCCCGCGAGCGCGGAGCGCGTCTCGCTCTCCGCGTCCTGCGCGAGATCACGGTAGATGCCGAGGTGGAAGTGCGAGTCCACCGCGCCGGGGAGCACCAGGCGGCCGCGGGCGTCCACGACCTCGGCCGCCTCGCCGGGCGCGATCGCGTCCGCCAGCGCGGCGATGCGGCCGTCGCGCACGCCGATGTCGCAGCGGAAGGCGCCGAGGTGCGGGACCACGACCATCCCCCCGAGGATCGCCAAGTCGTGCCGCGCCATGGCCGGAACTATATCAGGATGCGATCGACGCCCCTCCATTCGGGGCTTCCCCCCTCGCTTTTGAAAGGATTCCCCTGATTACGGAAAGGGGGCGATGGGCCTAGCTCTAGTATTAGTGTATGGACCTTGAGGAGGCGGATTCGGTTCGCGGCGCACTCGGGCGCCGGCGGCGTCGGGAGGCCTCCGAACCCGAAAGGGTGGGGCGGAGACCGTGGCCGGAGGCACCGATGGCAGATGTGACCATCATCGTCTCGCGAACGGAATCGGCGCGGTACAGGTATCTCCGGCACTTGTTTGGCGAGACCATGGACGTGATCTTCGACCGTCGCTTCGGGCAAAGGCGTCAGCCCAACCATGAACGCGCGGCCGCCGAGAGGCGGCGCGCGGACCGGCGTCGAGCGGACGTCGCCCGGGATCTCCATACGCTCGGCTGGGCACTGGTCAGGCGCTAGACCCGTACCCACGAACGAAAGATGCGAAAGCCGTCGGTCCTGAGCCTGCTCCTCGCGATCACCGCCTGCTCGACCTTCGCGTGGGCCCAGCAACCTCGCGTCGGCTTGGTGGCCACGGTCGTGGGTGCGGCGACGGTCGCCCGCGGCACAGGCCAGGCGCCACAGCCGCTCAGGCTCCGGGACGACGTCTTGCTTCACGACCGGATCGCGACAGGTGACCGGTCGTTCCTGCGCGTCCTGCTGGGCGGCAAGGCCACAGTCACGGCCCGGGAGCGATCCGTCCTGACGATCACCGAAGCGCCAGCCGTCTCGACCATCGGCCTCGCGATCGGACGGATCGCGGTCGCAGTCAGCAAGGACAAGATGAAGACGGGTGACGCCATCGAGATCCGACTCCCGAACGCCATGGTCGTGATCCGCGGTACGGTGGTGATCGCCGAGGTGTCACCGGCAGGCGCGTCGGTCACGGTTCTTCGAGGCGTCGTGGAGGTGACGCAGCTCGACCCCGCGTCGGGCCAGCCCGTCGGAGCCACGGTGACAGTCGGCGCGCTCGAGCGCATCACCGTGGCGGGCTCGGGACCACTGCCGGCGCCCCAGCAGATCACAGTGGACGCGGTCACTCGCCTCTACGGGGAGTTCACCGTCATCCCGCGCGATCCCCTGTCCGCCAGCCGCGAGGCGGCGACCTCGGTCGCCGCCGATCTCGCTCGGACGGACGCCCTGCGACTCGACCCGGCCGCGACCAAGGGCGGCCTCGGCGGGACGTCGCGCCCGGGTGCGTCAGGGGCCATCGGCGCCGCGACCGGGGGCGCCGCGAGCGTGATTCCGTCCGGAGCCCCCACGCCGCCTTTGCCGATTCTCCCGGGCGGCACCAAATCCTTCCCGAAGCTTCCCTAGCTCGTCGGCGTCAGCGGGCGCGAGCCAGCCGACTTGCTCCCGTAGGCCGCGAGGGTCAGGCAGTCGAGCACCTCTGGCGCCCAGGCGACGCCGCACCATGACGCCGCGAAGCCGGCGGCAGCGATCTCCTCCGCGGCCTTCACCACACCCCAGCGCCTCCACGGCCCGAGCCGCGTCAGCTCGACACGCGGGTGGACCGCGGCAGTCGCGCCGAGCCTGAGGACGAGGTGGTGGAATAGCTCGTGGGCCAGGACGACCTCCCGCAGGATCACGGACCCGAGCCGCCCGCGCTGCTCCGTCGACTGCAGCAGCCATTCCGCCGCTTCGAGGGGCTTGGTGAAGACGGTCACATGCGGAGGCGGGGCCGTGTAGAGAGCGTGGTGGATGAAAGGGCCGGAGACCGGTTCGGCGCCGCTGTCGCGAATGCTGACTCCCTGAGCCCGCAGCGCTTCCTCCGCCGTGCGCCACGGGCCCAGGCGGGCGCGGAGCGCCATGGCTTCGCCGGCCGTACGGGCCGCCCGCGCGCACGCGGGACGCGCTGCACTCTCGATGTAACGGGCGAGCGGATCCTGCTCGAGCCGCTGGAGCGCCATCGGGAGCCAGCCCTCGCGAGCCAGGAGTGGGCCCAAAAGAGCGTCGAGCTCGGCCTGGAAGCAAATCATCGCCGCACCTGTACGCGCCGGGCGGCCACGAGCACCACGGCCTCCGTGGGTCCGCAGCCGGCCAGCTCGCTCGCGCCCACCGACAGCGCATGGTCCACCGCCATGATCCCGGAGAGGTCCACGACCTGCCCGCTCAGGACGAGGTACGCGTCCGGCGGAATCACGCCGTTGCCGTCGTAGCTGGTGGCCATGCCCCAGAGCCGCCGCAGCTCGTCGAGCGCCTGGCCCGCGGTGGTCTGGCTGACGAGCGCGTCGGCGCGCTGCGCCTTGATGAAGCCGCCGCGGTCCAGTACTCGCACCGGATGCCGCGTACTACGGAACACCCACATGCTGCGCTCCTCCACGTCTGCGGTGAACACGTAGTGGCCGCTGGTCTGGCCGGCCAGGCGGACCTCGGCAGCGGGCACTCGCAGAGATTTGGCAGCGATCTCGCACGCCTCATCCGCGCCCAGCACGTGACGCAGGTTCCGCGTCCTCATCTCTGTGGCACCCCAGGCGGTGGCCCGCACGCGCTGCGTCTGCGGATTCACCTCGATGTGCACCTGGACGGTGCCCGGATGCGCGCCCGCCCGGATCGCGGCCTCCCGCGCCTCGGCGCGGATGGCCAGCAGGTCCTCGGGCCTGGCGTTGGGCATCACGCGCTCCACGCTGTCGCGTACCAGGGCCAGTGCCACACCGATGGAGGAGATCACCTCGGCGTTCTGGGCGATTCGATACTCGAGTCCGAGGGTCTTGGCGGCGTAAGGGATCAGCGCACAGGCTCCGCCGCCTCCGCCGACCAGCGTGATCTGGTCGCGATCGAGCCTGTATTCCTCGACGAGCCGCTCGATCGTGGGGATGATCTTGCCGACGGCCACGTCCAGAATGCGCCGGGCCGTGTCCTCCGGGCTCAGGCCAACGCGTGCGGCGAGCGCCGCCATGGCCCGACGCGCGGCTTCCGGATCGCCGTAGGAGTAGTCTCCGGGCTTCACCACGCCCAGCACATTGGCGGCGTCTGTGGTCGTGATGGCCACCCGCCGACCGTCGGCGAAGCGCACCGCCACGTAGTCCCGAGGGTCGCCGGGCTTGGGCTGGACGAGCTCGAGCTCGGGATCCACCATGCCCTCGAGCGGCTGGAACGCCGCGTAGGGCAGCCCCGCAATGTGGGCGCTCCGCGGACCCACGTCCGCGATCCGGTCGTTCGCGACGCGCACCATGCTGCCGCCCGCGATGCCGAGCACGCGCACGTCGAGCGAGCCGATGTAGGTGCGGTGCCCGCCGACCTCGGCGAAGGCCATCGTGGGCCGCCCGCCGCGGATCACTCCGATGTTGGTACTGGTACCGCCCACCTCGAAGAAGACGCCGTCGGACACGCGTAGGTACATGAGCGCCCCGGCCACGCTGGCCGCCGGGCCCGACAGCATCGTGAGCACCGGACGCCTCTGGACCTCGGCCAGATCGATCACGCCGCCGTCGCCGCGCATGATCATGAGCGGCGCCGTGATCCCCGCGGTCCGCACGGCCTCATGCGTCAGCCGGACCGTCTCGATCATCTTGGGCAGGATGCTCGCATTGATGACCGCCGTGCGCGTGCGGATGGTGAGCCCATAGAGCTTGCTGATCTCGTGGCCGCCCGTGGCCGGCAGGCCCAGCTCCCGGGCCGCCGCCATCACCTGCTCCTCCGCGCGGGCATCGTCCACGCTGAAGGCGTCGCTGGCCACGATCACGCGCGCGCCCTGGGACCGCACGGCTTGCACGGCGGCCCGCACCGCTTCCGCGCCCAGCTCGTCGCTGCGCACGAACGCGTGGATCGGGGAGATGACCCGCCCGGCGGCCAGCTCGATGTCCCCGATGACCGTCTGGCTCCGGGCCAGCCGAGACTCCACCGCGCCCCGCCCCATCCCGATGACGCCCACCGGCGCCACGTCTCCCTCGAGCAGCGCGTTGGTCGCCTGGGTGGTGCTGTGGGCGATGAAGACCACGTCGGCGGCAGTGATGTGGGCGGCATCGAGCGCCCGGCGGAATGCCTCGATGACGCCCCGGGCCACCCCGGCCTCCGCCGTGTGCGTGGTCGGCACGACGGCCTGGCCGATGATCTCGTGCGTGTCGTCGTCGAGCAGGACGGCCTTGGTGAAGGTGCCGCCCACGTCGATGCCGATGCGAACGGGCCGTCCCACCGATGCTGTTCCTAGCGTCCGAACATGCCGCCGAACATGAAGTAGGCGATGAAGGCGTTGATCGCCACCATCAGCCAGCCCCAGGGCAGCGCCGTCTTCAGGAACTCGGCGTGCGACACCTTCGTATAGCCGATCGTCCACAGCGTCCAGGAATTGGTCGGGTCTTGGCTGCCCTGCAGACACAGCGGGCCACGCCAGCACAGATACAGGAAGATCGGCGAGACGTAGTTCGCGTTGAGCATGACGGCCAAGAGCGCGGCGCCCGTGCCGACCACGCTGAAGGGCCCTCGATAGATGGCCAGGGGCGCTAGCAGCGCGAAGAAGAGACTCGCCTGGAACGGATTGTGGGGGATGAACGGCGAGAAGACCGGGTTCAGCACTGCCTTCACCGAGTCGAGTTGCCCGGCCACGATCAGCATGCCGCAGACGATCCACAGCGCGGCGATGGTCGCGATGTCGGGGAACGCGTCATAGAAGGCCTTGTGGAACACGGCCACCGTCTCCTTGAAGGAGCGGCTCCGCTGGGTGGTGGCGAGGGCGAACACGATGGCGAGCAAGAAGGCCGGGATCAGCGGCCACTTGAACGCGATGATGACTACCACCGGGATCGCGGGCGCCACATACGAGATCCACGGCACGCGCACGCGCGGCGCCGCGGCGGCCACGCGCACCGCGGAGGCGCGCCGCGCCTCGACGCCGCGCAGGTTCCACCACGACATGGCGAAGGCGGCCAGCATGTAAACGGCGAAGCCGATGAGATAGAACTTGAAGTATGGCGGCCCGTAGTCGATGCCCTTGAAGAAGTTCTTGAAGATGCCGAACTCGACGGGGTTCAAATAGTTGCCCGCTCCGATGGCCATCGTGAAGGCCGGCGCCGCCACCCGCGGCGGGATACCAAGGGAGAGCATGATCGGGATCGCGATGACGCCGATGGAGATGGCGGCGCCCACGCCGTAGATCGAGGTGAAGAGCAGCCCCGTGATGAGGGAGACGGCCCAGGCCACGGCGATGGGCCGGTCGCCCGCCAGCTCCACGGCGGTCCGGATCATGCTCTCGGCGATGCCGGTCTGGACCAGGACCTGGCCGAACCAGGCCCCGAAGACGATGATGACGATGGTGCTCGCGTACTGCTCCCCGCCCTTCTGAAGCACGTTGGCCAGCAGGTCCCGGAAGGACGAGCCCGCCAGCAGCGGCCACACGATGGCCAGGACCAGCAGCACGATGATGGGGCTGACGCCCCGGAAGATGACCCAGACGGCGAGGAGGAAGGCCAGCATCATGATCACGCCCAGGAACACGCTCATACTCACCTCCTAGTTGAGGCTGAGCACCGCACGAACCACGTTGCCTTTCGCCATCCCGGCAAAGCCATCGTTGATCTGCTCCAGCGTGAGCCGCTGGGTGATGAGCTCGTCGAGCTTGAGCCGACCCTCGAGATACTGCCGGGCGAGCCACGGAAAGTCCTGGCGCGGCCGCGCCCCGCCGTAGCTCGAGCGTATGAGCCGCTTCTCCCCCATCAGCGAGCCCCAGCGGAAAGCCACCTGCTGGTCCACCCCCACCTTCCCCAGGAAGACCACGGTCGCTCCCGGCCGCGCCCCCTCGACTGCGAGGCGGAAAGTCACCTCGCGCCCGCCCGCCTCGAAGACGTAATCGGTGCCGCGGCCGCCGGTGAGGCCGCGCACTGTCGCGAGCGCGTCCTCGCGCAGCGCATTGATCCCGTGCGTGGCGCCGAAGACACGGGCCAGAGCGAGCTTCCGGTCGTCCACGTCCACCGCGACGATGACCTCGGCCCCGGCGAGCCGGGCGCCTTGCACCGCGTTCAGTCCCACCGCGCCGGTGCCGATCACCAGCACCGTGGCCCCGGCCGCCACGCGCGCGATGCGGGTGGCCGCGCCCACTCCCGTCATGACGCCGCAGCCGAGCAGGCACGCGCGGTCGAACGGAATGTCGCGTGGTACCACGATGGCGCTCGTCTCGTGCACCACGCAGTGCTCGGCGTGGGATGACACGGCGGAGAAGTGGCGGACCACCCGGCCGTCGAGCGACAGGCGAGAGGTCCCGTCCAGCAGGTAGCCTTGCGGCTGGGTGCGCGTGAAGACCTCGCAGAGGATGGGCTCGCCGCGGTCGCAGTAGAAGCAATGACCGCAGTGCGGGTTCCAGGAGCAGACCACATGATCGCCAGGTCGGGCGAGACTCACCTCCGCGCCCACGTCCTCCACCACGCCCGCGCCCTCGTGGCCCAAGACGATGGGCAGTGGGTAGGCGAGCGCGCCCTCGATCACCTCGAGGTCGGTATGGCAGAGCCCGCTGGCGTGGACCCGCACCAGGACGTCGCGGGGACGCAGATCACCGAGGGTGATCTGCTCGACAATGAGCGGGCGGCCGACCTCGTGCAGGACGGCGGCGCGGAAGTCCACGCGGTGGCCCCGCGGCCTACCTGAACCGCTCCGCCGTCGTGCCTCGGTAGAGGATCTCGCCCTGCCGCTTCATGATCGCCGCGTGACGGGCCAAGGCCTCCGGCTCCAGATCGCGCGCCGGGGGCTGCTCGAGGTCGAAATGACGGTACTCGTCCACGCCACGGACCAGCAGCGCGCTGTCGCGCGGGCCCGCCGCCTGCCGGATGCGCGTGGGGATGTACCGGATGGCGTAGCCGATCCGGCGGTCGTCCGAGCGGTTGGGCGGCGAGCCGTGGAACATGCGCACGTGGTGGAGCGAGATCTCGCCCGGGTGCAGCACGATGTCAACGGCCTTGGCCTCCTCCACCTCCACCATGATCTCCTGGCCGCGTGAGAGGAGGTTGTCGGGGGCGAATGTGTCGCGGTGGGCCATCTGCTCGTGATGCGTGCCGGGAACCATTCGCATGGCGCCGCTCTCGACGGAGCTCTCGGTGAAGGCCACCCACGCGGTGACCACATCCGGTTCGCTGAGCCCCCAGTAGGTGGCGTCCTGGTGCCAGGACACGAAGGCGGGATCGCGCGCTTCCTTGATGAAAAAGCTCGAGCTCCAGCAGAGGAGGTCGGGGCCGAGCAGGTCCTCGACCGCGTCGAGAAGGGTGGGATGCCGAACGAGCGCGTCGAGCCAGGTGAAGAGCAGATGGCTCTTGTGCCGCAGCTCGCCGCGCAGCGGTCCGCCCTGTTCGCGTTCGACCGCCTCGAGCCGGGATCGATACTCCTGGGCCTGCTCGGGCGACAGTACTCGGATGGGAAAGAGAAATCCGTCGCGCCGGTACTGGGCGACGTCCTCAGGCGAAAGCAGCTTCGACATGGGCCAGGTCCTCCCAGGCTCTATGACCCGCCGTTGTGTACCTTGCCCTTGTAAGGGTGGGGCCATGCCTTGTCAAGGCGGGAGCGTCGAGCAGGGTCGATGCGCTCGACTTCGCTGGGATTGAATCAGACCGGAGCGTCCCCCGGGAATCGCGGCAGGAGCACGGTGAAGCGGCTCCCCTTCCCTTCCCGCGATTCGGCGGTCACTCGACCGCCGTGCGCGTCCACGATTCCGCGCACGATTGCCAGGCCCAGGCCCGTGCCCCCCCGCTTGCGGTGGGCCTGGCGGTAGGCGTCGAAGATGTGCGGCAGCGCGCCTGCGGGGATGCCGATGCCCGTGTCCTCGACCTGGACCTCGAACTCCGCGCCTGCGTCGATCACCCGCACGACGACGCGCCCGCCGCGCGGTG
>Ga0137419_10000545_pt1 | contig 13977 bp, 24 predicted proteins | sample CZODoug3_1_2_16f_FD_108279 | JGI IMG/M metagenome (GOLD analysis project Ga0137419, IMG submission 108279) | Vadose zone soil fungal communities from Angelo Coast Range Reserve, California, USA - CZODoug3_1_2_16fungal (Illumina Assembly) | ecosystem: Environmental > Terrestrial > Soil > Vadose... | reverse complement strand
CGTTCGACTTTGCCAGTCAGGAACTCATGCTGTTTCTGGAAAAAGTCTAGCTGTCGTTCGAGATGATGAATTAGTTTGTCTGTTACGTTTACGAGCCGCAACTCTATTGGCAATGTGTTGCGGCGTGTGTTTTTGGCCTGTCTTGTCATAGAACGCTCCTCTGCCCTTCAGCGCCGCTGACAATTTAGCTCTGTGTTCCGCGCTCTTCGGTTTGCCGCGTTGCGCATTGCTGACGGCGAGCTTACGTTCCGCTGAAATGGAAAGGCCAGGATTCCCTTCCCCGCCAGCGCTCAGGTTATACCCAAAGCGGAGATCGGTGGTCTGAAATAAGACAATAAAAAGACGTTCAAGATTAAACAGCGAATGTGCGTCATCTGTAGAAATCAGCACTTCGCGGTGGAACGCTTTTGCTCCATATTTTTTAAGCGCGGAGTGAAAATGCCCGCATCCTCGATGTCCGGCATCATAGAGATGCTGATTCCATCTCTTCGCTAGCGTTCGAGACGTTACTCCGACGTACATTTTGCCGCTGTCTCGATGCGTGATCAGATATAAGATCATTCGTCGTCAACCGCAATCAGCAACTGTTTCAGGAACCGGCGATCCCACTTCGTAAGATTCAGCCAAAATAGCCGAAGCTGCAGATCTGTGCCTGCACCGATATGGAATACACCGTCCATGCCGGCGAAGAAAGTATCGGGCGGCAAATGCGGATCGATAATGTAGGACACGCCTGAAAGAACCGGAAAATCGAGCCAGTGTCGATTTTCATTCGAGGCCATCTTCTCCCCACATCACCGCCGCTTCCATGCCGGGCCGCGCGGCGGAATCGGGATCACGATGTCGCTGACGGCCGGCTTTGACATGATCCGGAGATACTCCATGTACTTTGCTGTCGGATCTTTGATCGCCTTGATCCGTTCTTGATTCGCCACATCGCGCGGGATCGGCGCGGTAGTCGCGTAACTCATCAGTCCGTAGCGAAAACTTTCGCATACGTCGAGAAAGAGATCGTTCCCTTCTTTTTCTGCGTCTTCGGCATCCTTCTCCGATCGCATCAGCTTCGGAATCGAATCCACGACATCGCGGCATGAGGCTAGCACTGCGACGCCTTCCATGTCGAGCATGGTGTAGCACAGCCGCCACCCGTCGACGCGACGATTGTTCGCGCGTTGCGGCCGCGGCATATCGTACTTCACAAAGACGTCGCCCATGTTGTCGGCGATCGAATGCTCGGCGTCTTCGCCGGATCCTTTCGATACGAAGCGATCAGGCGACAGGTAGATATGCGAGATCTTGTCGAAGACTTCGCCGGTGTGATTCGCGCTTACGATCTGCTCACTGAGAAGTTCTTCGTTCAGCTTCCGGCACACGAGTTGCCGATAGCAGAGAATGATCGTCTTCTTCCGATCGTGCCCTTCTTCATCGGGGAACGGATCCGGCACCTGTACGATCGTCCACCAGAGAATTACGCAAGCGTGCTGGAAGCCCCAATCGATCGAGATCCATCGCGGCTGCCAATCGAGATACGCGACATCGGAAAGAGTCCATCGCGACTCTTTTCCGCCGATGGTGTGCAGCTCGGCATCCCAATTCTGGAAAAACTGGCCGGCCAGGATCTTCCACGAACCCGGGATCCATGCTTCGCGAAGAACAGGATCGGTGATGGAGTGCAAGCCCTTGATGTAGTTCTTGTCGTTCGCGTACGTCGGATTATCTTCGTACGTCGAATGGATCGCTTCGTACTCGGCCGGATCATAATCGGGGATGAACATTCCCGCCGGCGGCTTCTTCGTGATCCAGAGAGCTTTTACCCATCCGGAACCTTTACCGTTCGGATTCGTGCCGCCGGCCATGCGCGGTTTCGTTTCCCACTTCACGCCGTCGAGTTCGAACGACTTGATCGGACAGCGATTGCTGCCTTTCATGAAGTCCCACTGCGAATAGGTGAACTGCGTCAGCTCTTCCCATCCGATGAAAAGGAATTCCGCGCCCTGGTACTGCATCAGATCTTTTTCGGTGCGGATATGCCCGAAGAAAAGTTTCGAGCCGTTATGAAATGTGACGATGTGCTTCGATTGATTGAACGTGCGATACAACTTCTTCGGCACGTACTTCGTGAAGTGATCTTCGATGCCGCCTTTCTCGACAGCCGTCAGCGTGCGCCGAAGAAGAAGGCAGTTGCAGCCGGCGACGAGAAGGCATTCGCGAATCGCTTCCCACAAAAGCGCGATCGACTTCCCGCCGCCGCGGCCGCCTTCCATGAGCGGATATGTCGCTTCGGAATTGTGGAAGAGTTGTTGCTTCTCGTACGGCTGATAGTAGTCGCCGATCGAGACGTTGCCTGGACTATTCGGCACGTTTGCGCTTCATCGGGATCGCGCTGATGTCGATGTGCACCGGCGGCGCATCTTCGGCGCCTTGAATCGGCATCACCGGCTTGCCGAACATATACGCGTTCGCGAGTTCGAAAGTTTTGTAGCGGATCTGCGGATCGCGGTGATCTAGGAAGTAGCGCCATCTCTTTTCGAGTTCTTTTTCGTGCAGTACTCGATTGAGAAGTTGCTTGATCCCGTCGGTGACTTTATTCGGCGTGCCAGGCTTGCGCCCGCCTGTTTTCCTGCCCTTCGCCATGTCCTGATCTAAGACGCTCTAAGTTAGATCGAGCGTGCTTTCTACCTGACCGCGGCAAGTATAGCGCAAGAAACCCGTTTCAGTTGATGATCAAGTAGCTGTAGCAATTCGGGTTAGTCACCGGCGCCGTTCCAGTGATGGTGAAGCTTGTCGCGGCAACGCGAGCCGACACGAACACTTGATCGAGCGCGGTATTGCACGTGACGCTCAATTTCGTGCCGAGCGAATCGTCGTTGATGACGATGATCTGCGAATTCGCAGTGACAGCCGTGGTGTTGACGGTGATTGTCGTCGCTGCCGCTGGAAGAACGAATGAGCCCGCGGCGGCTGATCCGCAAACGGCAGGAGAGGCAGAAGAAGAACAGTTGTTCGTGGTGACATAAGTGCCCGATGAAACGACGGGCGTGAATAGGTTTCCAGTCTGTACCGTTATGCCGCTGCCGTTAAACGCAGCAATCGATGCGCCAGCCGCCACGATCGTAAGAAGCCCTCCTGCCGCAGTCATCCCGGAACTAGGTACACCAACAAAACTATACGATGGCGCAGCTAAAGTTCCCGCTGGAGCGAGAAGGGGAAATGTTACGCCGCCTTGTCCTGGCCCATATCCGCCCGGCGGATTCTGTGACCATGAAGCAAGCACGGCTGCGAGACAAAGAATCGTCAACGCAAAAATTGCTTTCGTCTTCATCGAGATTCTCCTTATGGCTGTGTGAGCGCCGTCAAATTCGCTGTGACATCGGTCGACCCTTTCGTCTTTGAAAGATAGGAAAGAATCGCCGCATCGCGAAGCGCTTTTTCTGCCGCGATCACGCGGCTTGCGAATTGCGGGAAAGTTTCGCCGGCGCCGGCGTTGCGATCGTATTCCACTTCGCGAAAATAAAAAGCGACGTTCGTCGACGGATCGACAACATGAAGTTTCAGATACGCATGGACTTGCGCCGAGTCGACTGTGCCTTGATCGACGATCACCGTCATGCCGTTGACTGTTCCTGAGATGGGCATTGCTATCCTCTGATTCTGCCGATGAAGCCGACGGCGTTGGTGCGTGCCTGAATTTTCAAACGCGCAAACTTCGCGCCTGTCCATGTCGCATCGAAGTGAAACGTGAAGTTCGTTGCGTCGACAGTAGCGACAGCGCCGTTCGCAATGGTTTGATATTCGACATCGGCGTCGACGACTGCAACCTGCACATCGACTTCAAAGACGCCTGGCGCGGCGAGGAATCTGCCATCGACAAAAAATCCCCATGGACTCATCGACAAATCGCCGATGTTGGCGAGCGCGAATGCTTTGCCGGCTTGCGGAGCTGCAGGTTGTTCCGCGGCGATCGAAGTCGCTGTTCCGCCGCCGCCAGTATCGGCCGGTTGATGCAGGATGACTTCATCAAGCGGAAGAAGCGTTGCTGTCGTCGTCGACGGAATGGCTTGGATCATGTAGTTTCCGCCGAACCGTGTGCCGGCAACTGCAATGATCAAGCCGCCGCCGGCCGGCCCGGTATCTGTGAGTGTGACGATTTCGCCCGGCATGAAGTTGTGGGCTGCCTGCGTCGTGAGCGTCACGATCCCCGACGAAGCTCGGGATAATCCGTTCGGCGAAGCAACGATCGGCGCGGGAGTGAGCGCACCGAAAGAGTAGCCGACGTCGCCGCGATAGAGTCCGCGCATGGGATTTGTCGGGGATTGCACCGCATAATTCGGCATGATTTTTTCTCCGATCAAAAAGGGGTGTGCGCCGGCGGCTGGAAAGATCCGCCGGCGCTCGGGGATTTGGAAGGGATTACAGCGACGGCTCGATCGTATAGAAGACCGAGATCTTCATCGTGCCATTGCCGGCCGCGAATTGATTGGTGATCTTCGAGATGGCGAGAGCGGCATTGTCTTCGGTCGGGGGATTCGCAGCGGTGCCGGTGATGCCGACGCCAACCGCGGCGGCTTGTGGGAGAAGCGTTTGAATCCGGCGATTCGGCGAGACGGTCACAAGGAAGATTGCATTCGACGCGAGTGCAACGGTTTGGCCGCCGGCACCGATGCTCACCGCGCCGCCGGCATCCGTGTACGCTATGGTGCCGCCGATGAAGATCATCTTGACGAACATCGCATTGATGAAGAAACCGACGCCTGGCGCCGGCACGAGAGTCACCGGCGTCGTCTGCAAAAGAAGAATCTGCGCAGAAGACAAAGTGACGTCCACATACTGAAGCCCGAAAGAGCCCTGCAATCCTTGCGCGTTCGCCGGCGTGACTGCAGGCCCCGCGGCGCCTGCCGCAAAAGTGTTTCCAGTGAATGGGACAGATCCGCCAGGATTCGGCGGCGCTCCGAGCGGTGCATGCTTCTCAAGGCGGGTGTTGCGGATGAACTTGTTCCAGTCCATGCTATTTTCTCCTTCGATTTTCGAGTTCAGCTTTGTTGACGAGCTGCAGAACAATGAAACCGCCCGACGGGATTCGCATCCAGTCGAGTTTTACCCGGGGATGAAGTTTTGCGGAAGTGATGCGGCGGCGGCGGCCTGTTCCTTTTGCGCGAAGCGTCAAATCGCCGACGGAATCTAGTTCGATCGCTTCATGGAGTTGAATGCGCCCGAGTTCCTGCCCGTTGGCGTCGTACAGAGGGACCGTCGATTTGAAGGACACCAAGGGCATTCAAGGACAGTCACGGTCGACGAAACCGAAAGTCCGGTATTGCCCCCGGCATGGGCACCTGACGCATTCGGGAAGTTACACGAAGGTAAGCGGTTATGTCAAACAGCGAATTCTGCGAGTTGTCCGAAAAGCCGGATCCAGTTAGAAACTTCGCTCGTAACTGGCTGTCCGCGCTGTGAAAGTTCGATGATCAGCGTCGCCGAAAGCTTTGCAAGCGCTACTTCATTTCGCCGCTCGATCGCATCGGCCAGTTGCAAAAAATACGGAGAGACTTTCGGGAACAAAGCACCGAAAGCATGCTCGTCGAGACTACTGGCGAAAGCGATTTTTTCGAGTGTGATCATCGGCCGAAGTGCGGGAAAATGGCCATCCACCAAACGTATGCGGCTAACATCAACACCGCCCATGTAAAAGCGTCTTCCGGTTCCATGCCGCGCGGCGGCCCGACTTTTTTTAATCCCCACATGTCAGTTTGTCGCGAAGTAAATTCCTTCGATGAGCCCTTTCACTTTCTCGCGATCGCAATGCGGATGTTCTCGAACGATCCGATCGGCGAGCCCGATGCGGCCGTCCGTCTCATTCATTTCGATGATGATATTCCACATCTCGATCGCGGCATCTTCACAGAGATCGTATCTTTTGAGGATAAGCTTCCCCTTTGTCGCCGAAGCGGTCCGTCGGCATTCCGTCATACTGCACGAGCACGGCGCCTTTGTGTTTGGCGCAGAGACTTCCGCCAGATTTTCTTGTGTGATGTTTGTCGCAGAGTGGGAGATTACAGCTCGGGATATCGCACCGCGTGACGCTCTTCATCGAACAAAACGCGCAGATCGCCGGCGCGATCGAAACGTGGGCCCGCGGCCCGAGCGTCGCTTTCGGCCGAAAATTAGCGGCTTTGTTTTCGGCCGAGTGGCGCCGCCAGTGAAAGCTCATATGAGATCTCCGTACCTGGCCTTGAATGCGATCATCGCGGTTTGCAACAGTCGCAGCGTTGTTTGTCCGAGCACAAAGCTGCCATCTGCGCGATCGATCCGCACGATCACAACGGGCCGGCCCCCTTCCGTGCCTTCGGTGAGCACGCCGATCGCGGAGAACTTACAAAGCCCTTCGATCCAGTTCGTCGTTGTGATTTCTTCGGCCGTCACGATCGGATTAGTTTCGACGTCGAGCAAAATTCTCAGTGGGATCATGCCGGATCTCCTAAGTCTGGTTTCTTGCGCATCCGTTTCGGGATCGCCGGCGCAGCGGATCCTGGCGGATCGGGAACGCCGGCCGAAGGATTTGCGAGCGTCTCTTCGCACTGCGCGATGAACCGCTTCGCTTCTTCGTTCAGTTGCGGAAGTCCGGAGATATCGCGGAAGTGTTCATCGCATTGCGCTCCGCCCTCGCCTTTGCCCGACATGATCCGATGCGCCTTCCGCCGCAGGCCGACTTTTTTGCAAGTGTTACAGAACTTTCCATCATCAGCGATCGTCATAGAGATCCTTTTGCCGGCGTTGTTCGTCTTGAGCTTTTAAGATCGGACAGCTCGCGCGCTTGTTCATCGTCATCCCCATGTGATCGCGAAGCGGCCGGATCCGCGGGCCCGTTTGTCCGCAATGCGGGCACTGATAAGCGCGCATCGAGTTGCGGCCGTCGTAGATGTAGGTGTCCCACATTTCGATCGAGACATCGCACGACGGGCAGATCTTCGAGTGGTTGAATTTATATCCGCTTGCTTCCAGTGCTTCACGAGTTATCGGAAATGACATGGTTTTTCTCCCTTTGTTTTCAGTTGATGATGTAGCAAACAAAATGCGTTTGAGGCACGGACGCGGATCGGATCATCCGCCACTGACACTCGTCGACTTGACTGTCATCCCACCATATTTTTTTTAGGAACGCATCGAGAACAAGCTTTTCGCAGTTGTCACCGTCTTTTCTGCCGCTCGACGTCGAGAAAACGAGCTGCACGCCATAACGCGCGACAGGGTTCGGCCGAAGCATCGGCGCGATGCACTTCAGTTGCCGGCGAAGTTTGGCTTGCGCCTGGCGTGTCTTCTTCGGCTTGATCATGTAGGGCCCGCGCAGCATCACACGTTCCCACGCGATCGGCTCGCCCGGGAAAATTGCGTTGATGAGCAAACAGTTCATGCCATCTTTCGTTTGCGGCACTCGCAGGAGATCGCCATATCGCCTGTGTCGTCTGATCGCCGCATAAGTTTCCAGCCTGTTCCACGACACAGAGAGCAGTCTTCATCGACATGGCGATCGGCGCCTCGGCGAATCCCGGCAATCGTTTCGCAGTACTCGCGCAGTTTGTTGAATTCAGTGAAGCGGTCGAAAACAAGTTCCGCTTTATTGAAAGCTTCCTTGATCACATCGAGATCGTACCCGGCTAGAATCCTCACGCAAAGATCACCGATTGAATCCGTATATCGGCGGCTTACTGCATCGCAAAGCATTTCTGCGCGAGCGCGGATAAGTTCAGCCTGCGCCTCTTGCTTTTGCTTCGAGTCGCTTGAGTCGATCATTTGGACTCTCCTTTGCTGCTTGTAAAGTTGGCCGAGATTCCCATCGCCGTTTGCGAAGGAAATTTTCCGGTGACGGCACAAAGCGAGCTTCGCTCCATTCTTCAGATTTTACCCAGACGATTACAGATTCGGCAGCGACGGTCTGATCAATCGGGGATAGGGAAAGCCAAAGACGGAGTACTTCGTCATGATCAAGTTTCTTTGGGTAGTCGATCCAAAATTTCTCGAAAAGAGCGCGCGCCAGCTCTTCTCTTTCTGTTAGTTTTGAAGATGAAGATGAAGATGAAGATGAAGATGAAGATGAAGAATGGGAGTGAAATTCGCGTGAAAGCCCCCCCAAATCAGTGGTGGCATTCACGGTCTTTTCACGGCTTTTACTTTGGTGCCATTCACGTGTTCTTTTCCGCTCTAACTCCTCTCTTACCAATCGCCTAGAGTATATCCTCCGGTCCCCTGGACGCCTTGAAATTACTCGATTTAATTCCAACTCACGCAGCAACTTTGCGACAAAATCTGTGCGATGACCGGCGACTTTCGCCAGGCCTTTCGCCTCCGCTTTTCCGGCACGGTAAGGCAAGATACCTCTTTCATCGGATTCCCACATTAAGCAAAGCATATCCATGTAGAGCCCGCGCGCAGCCGCGGAAACACTGCGTAAAGCAGGGTCTTTCATCCAGTCGCCAGGATAAAATTGGAACGCCGGAAGCTTCGACAAAAGCACCTCTTTCGACGTCTCGGAGAGCTGGCGCTGAAGGGGGATAAGGAAGAAAGAATGCCGGTGAGAGCGAAGCTTTCTCGGGCTCACCCCCGATTCAGCACCGCAGACTCTATGGCATTCAGGCGCTTCTGTCCAGTCCTTTGCCCTGTGGATCTCTGTGGGAAACTAGCGTCTCGGCGGCTCGATCCCGACAATCTGTGAGCCGATCGCGATCCGGCAGTCGGGATTCGCACAGAAGAGCAGTTCGACGACGACATGATCACCGAATTCGTATCTGAGCCGCTTGATCACGAGCGGATCCCCGCCGCATCCCGGACATGTCGGTTTCAGGATCTTCGGCTCTTTGGCCGTCAGCTCGTCGACCACGGCCGTACGGCGCCGTTCGCCTTCTTCCACGGAAATGCGATGCACGGCATCTTCGCGCGAAAGCCCTTCAGTCTCGATCAGTTTGAGCACTCGCTGTTCGAGCAGAGACGGCTTTACAGCCGTTTTCTTCGGTTCTTGCCCTTCCATGTATCCCCTTTCTTAGATCGCGCCTGGCGCGCAGCCGGCTTGCCGGCGTGCCCCTTGTGAGCGCGTACCACTTCTCCGAACGTCTTCACCATTGCAAGACAATAATCCCGCCATCGTTGCGGCTCGACGTACCCGTTCGCGCCGGCGATCTGCCGGAACTCCGTTACCTGGCGATCGGTGAATTTCGCGAAATAGCGATACAGCGATCGCGGATCCGCCGCGGTGAACGGGATCCCGAATGGCTTGAGTTTCTTCGCCATTCCGCGCGCTATCGCCAGGTTCTTTACCTTGAATACGACAATGGAGCCGGAAGCTTTGTGCGAGAGATGCACTTTCGAACGGGATCCGCCGATCGGCCGTTGCGCGATCAGCCCGGGCACGGCTGTTTCCCATGCGCGCACATTGATCGGTGTGCCGCTCGGATTGTTCAGATACTTCGTCGGAACTCGATAGCTGAATTCTTTCACGTGATCGCTCCTCTCAAGATTGGCATCTCTAGCAGCTCCGACAGTGGAACGGCCGCGATGCACTTCGGATTCGTGCAAAGTGTGTGATCGAAGTCTAGCCAAGTGCAGCATTCATAGCTTCCATCGCCCTCGATATCGCCGAGTTTGCAAGGATTCAATTCTGTGCATCCGCACACGCGGCACTTCTCGGGCTCTATGACTAGCGGCATCCCGGCCAGCCTTTGCCCCATCCCCAAGCGACGGGCATTCCCCGCGGCCGCCGCGGAATCTTCAGGATTGCTTCGACCATGTGCCGGCACATCGTTGCCGACTCGATCGCGGTGAAATAGTTGAGATCCTTGAACCGGAAGATGTGACTGGCGGCGCGGCTCCATGCGTGTGCTGGATCCGGCCGGCTGGCATCAGTGATACATATATATACGCCGCCAGGATCGCCGGAAACGATGATGATCTGCTCGATCATGATGCAGCTCCCGGTTTCTCATGCTTGTCGGTCCTGACAAATTCCCTGGCGTCTGAAACCGGCCCTTTCTTTCCGCGAGCTTCTCGCCATTTCCTAAACTCTACGATTATTCGCATCGCCGCTTGTGCATCAGAGCCGAGCTTATCCCGAAAGAACGAGAGCATGAAAGCATCCTGCTCGCTTGCTTCCGTCGCTTCGAGCATGTTCTTCGCATGATCGCGGGCTTCTTCGGGAGTCAACTGACAGATTACTTCGTCGTCGACCAGAAGCTGAATGAACGGTTCGCCGTTTTTGTTCACGCCGGATTGATGCCACAGCGTTCGATCTTTCATGACGGTTTCTCCTTTGTCAGATCGTGCTGCTGGATCTCGACGCCGCAATGATTCAAGATGACGAAAGCGAACGTCAGAGCTTGTGACTTCGGCATCGCAAACCATGCGACAGGTTTCCCGAGTTCGATCCGCACAAGATTGTCATCGTGCGAGACAAGCATCTTGACTTCCCCCTGATCTGTCGCTTCGGATTGGCCATCGGGGAAGTTTCCCGTCGCCCCCGGCGCATTTTCCTTCACAAAGTTACTGATGAGCAGAACGATTCTTTCGGCGAGAAAGCGCGACGCGATGGGCTCTTTCGAGATGCCTTCCTGCAGCACAATATCGATCGCCGCAGTGAGTCGTTCCTTAATCTTGGTATCGCTCATTCGAGTGCTTCCTGAGTTTGCGGCATCACGATCCAAAACGATTCGCCGTCGCGCCAGGCGGCGAAATCCATCACGCTCGCATGTCGTGATGCCCGAACGCGGAATGCGAACCGCGTCACCATGACGATCTTTCCCTTGCCCGTTTCTTCGACGATCTGAATTACCGCTTTCATGAATTCCGCGCCGATCAGATGAAGTTCGGGTTTCTTCACTTTCGGATCCATGAAAACTCCGAGAGTGATCGGCGGAATTCCCTTGATCCAGATCAGTTTATTGTCGGAGTCTTTAAGGAACGTCCAAGCTTCCTTGACTTTCTTCGGAATGAAACCGTTGTGCGCATCTTCGAGTGTGAAAGAGAAATCGAGATGCACTAACTTGTCGTTGTTCTTGTCGCGTTCGAGCCCGAGTCCGACATATGTCGCCAGCATCCGGCCGTTCTGCACCGCAACGGGCCGCGTAGCTTCTTCCGGCATCGCGAGAAGTTCAGCTTGCTTCGGTTCTTCGATGTGTTCGGGCCCGAGTTCGGAAGCGGCTTCGGAGAAGATAGCTTCCTTCGGCCGTACTTCGACATCATCGGTTTCTGGATCGAGCGGCCGGTTCGCCAGCAAGCGAGCCGACGTCGGCTTTTCTGATGTAATCGATGATGTTTCTTTCTCTGCTTTTTTTGGCATTCCTGATCTCCCTTTCTATTGCGTATGCTCGGCCCTTGCGATTGTCGTCACGGTTCGCGCCGAGCACGCAAGAGTGACGATGGAAACAGAAAACACAAAACACCGTTCCACAATTCGAGCATGGAGCTTGCAGATTCGAAGATGTCGTGCAGTGGCGACAGAGCGCGTCGATCATCGCACCGCCCGCGAATGTTCAGAAGAATTCTGAATGATGTCGACGCCGGCGATCTTGATTTGATTGCCGAGCTTCGTTACGACTCCCTGAATTTTGCTGTCGATCAACGCGCGTTCCGTCTTCTTCGTATGATCGAGCGTCTTGTACTCGATCGGCACGAGATCATAATTCGTCACCGTCGCGATCCAGCGAGTTTTTTCTACGGATCCGGTTTGCTTCGGAACCGCCGGCGCGACGGGCATGATCGGCGCCGGCAATGTTGCCGCCTGTTCGCGCAGCACTGTCGCCGTCTCGACGTCGCCGGCTCTTTCGATCTTCTTCGCTTCTTTCAGGAGATCGGCGGCTTGCTGTTTGCGAAGGATCTCGGCATCGGCGTCGCGCTTCTTTTGTGCCGCAGCTTCTTGCGTGATGCGATGCCGCTTCCGCTCGGCGAGTAGCCGATCTTTCGATGCGTAGAGCGGAACGAGGAACTGATCGCGCAGCGAGACGGCCATCTTGTGAAGCTGATGTGATCCAGTCACGAACGGATCAAACCATTCGCCGACTTTGGCGATCGCCGCATCGTGACGCTCGATCAGAGCCCACGAAGCTATGTAGCTGTCGTCGTCGTTGATCTTCAGCTCGCGCGATTGATCGATGATCGGAGCGGCGAGCTTCGTCGCTTCTTTCACGTTCGGCACAGCCGGAAGCTTGAACTCTGTGAGTGCATTCATTGGTTGATCTCCCTGTAGAAAGTTTCGTTCTGCATTTTCCAATAAGTTGTATACAACGCGCTCACGAACACATCGAAGTCGGACTTGTTTTCGAAGCGTCGGATTTTCGCGAGCGATCCATCTTCCTGCAGTTGCGTGACTATCCGTTTCCGCGTACGGAAGCGGCCGAGTGGGGTTTCGAGACGCGGATGATACAGCCCGGCCGCGTAGCCGGCAAGTTGAATTCCGTGATGCGGGCACACCTGGCCGATCTTCAGATCGATGATCGTGTCTTCGTTCAGCACGAGTCCTTCGGCATCGATCTGCATCCCGAAGAGCATTCCGTTCACGCTCGCGATCTGCCGAAACTCGGATTGTCGCGGCACAAAGCGAAGCATGCGCACCGTCTCGATCCACGAGTTCAAATATCCGCGCACCTGAACATCGCATGTGAACGCCTTTTTCTGATTGTAGAGATGGCAAGCTTTGTGAACTTCGCGGCCGAGTTCGCTCTTGCGTTCGAGAATGTCACGGTCCACGTGCTCGAACGACACAAGCCCGCCCTGATCGAGCACGCGCGTACAGCCTGGCACACGGCCGCGGCTCTCTACCTGGTAGATGTGGGAGTCTTCGTCGAAACTGAATTCGAGATGCGGAAAGCGCGGCCCGTCGGACACGGATCACGTCCCTGATTCAAGAGTTTGTAAAATTTCTGGAAGCCAAGAGCGTCGAACGGCCTTGACAGTATCGACTTTGTAGCGCTTTTGCAAGTACTTCTTCACGTCGTCGGGGATTTTCCAGTTGTTCGCGGCAGCCTTGTTATAGATCTGTGTTTGTTCTGTCGAGTTGATCAGGGGATCGTCGATCTTTGCCGGTTCGCCTTTCAGATTGGCGCGCGGTACCGCTGGATTCGGCGGCGACTTTACTGCCGATTTTTTTACGGCCGCGGGTTTCTTTACGTCTTCGCTAGAAACTTCGATCGTCGGCGTGATCGGCTCGCCGTTCTGTTCCGGCCCTGTGGGTCCATCCGGATTGACATCGAAGCCGTGCAGCGTCGGCAGAAGAAGCCCGGGCTTCTCGCTGTACTCATCGAGCATCACCGCGCGCAGAAGCATCGGCCGTTTGTCTGATGTCGACGTCGGCATCCGTTTCGCAAGCCGGCGGATCGGCGTCTTCTTCCACATCTCTTCGGGATCCGTCACCCACGGCGTCGACTTGCCTTCTTTCAAATGCTTTTGATAGCCGCGGGATCGAGCGCGTGCCTGGTAGATCTTCACCTTTTCGAGATATTCGAACGCCATCGAATTGTTCAGGAGCCGCGCGACGGCGTAAGCTCCGATCCAGTTTTTTTCGTCATCTTTCTCGGGAATCGGTTCGGGCATATGCACGAGCTGACGTTCGGTGCCGAGCACGCGCTGAAACTTGTCGCCCTTCCGCACGATCTCGGCCGAGACTTCCGTCACGACTCCGGACTGATACATCAGGTGCATGAAGCCGCGATATCCGACGATCAGCGTGCATTGATCAGCGAATGGCACCATGTACGCGTGCCCGAGCACGCCTTCAGGTTCGAGCCCGAGCTGCGCGATCTCGACGACGCATGACATCACAGAGAGCGGCGTGCATTTCTGCAAAGCCTCATTCCGCCGAAGCATGGTGATCGCAAGCCGCACCATGCGATCGGCCGACAATCCCGACACCGCGGCGTTCGGAAGTGCGCGTTCGAGCTGTATCTTGAATTCCGGTGCATCGATCTGACGGACTATAGCTAAATCGTTTTTTTGTTCAGGCAT